>ENA-OQEB01001157-OQEB01001157.1-human-gut-metagenome-genome-assembly--contig:-NODE-1157-length-10019-cov-2.029923_pt1 | contig 10019 bp, 11 predicted proteins | sample MGYA00242787_ERZ504619 | MGnify/ENA primary metagenome ERZ504619 (study PRJEB26092, sample SAMD00036317) | human gut metagenome | host: Homo sapiens | study: EMG produced TPA metagenomics assembly of... | reverse complement strand
CGACATTATGGTATTTAACCGGGCCTAATTTAAAATGATTACGAATATCGAACTCTAGTTCAATGTACGTCTCTCTTTCACCATTTGTTCGATGATCGCAAATTGATGCTCGTCTAATTTGATATCCGGAAGTTCCGGCAGATTGTCGAAGTTCGTATTCGGGTCGTTCATCATTTTCCGGTCGTATAACGCACGGATAGGTACGGTGGAGGATTGGATAAAACCTAAAGCTCCGGCCTCGCACATTTCCTTATAATATAATCCGGGGAATTCTTTATAAGGCAACATCTCGTTTTTCTCCCCGTTTTCCCAGTTGCGGCGTCTTAGATCATTGTTTTCTTCATGATCTCGTTGTTCTCTTTCTTGATCTCCACACGGATGGAATCCCCCGAGCGGAGCGGTCGATAGGCCAACCTACATTTTTCCCTGAGATAAGAACCCAAGCACCATTCAATCTTCCTTTGATTTGCTGGAACTCCTCGTCGTTACGAGGCTCCATCACCGCATGCCCACGTTGCACGCCTTTCGTTCCGGAAGTGTAGGAAGGGGTGGCGAAATGCAGGATCATTCCGTTGTCGCTCAACAAGCGTCCGAACCAAGGTCCTCGATTAAAGCCGACAGGGACGGTACCGGCCTCTTCTAATTGGACATCGAGTCCCCAACTCTTAAACTCACGCACCATCCACTCGGCGGCGTTCTCATAAGCGTCGGAACCTATTAAACGTCCGCCAAAGCGGTTCGTAAGGATATCCAGCTGATGCATCACTTGATTATCGTTCTGACCCATCTCGATGATTTTTTTTTACGGCAGCGTCCTGAGCTGGTACAGGGGAGACTGTCATGCAGGCTAATGCCGCACAAACAAGTAAGATTTTTCTCATAAAGTAGTGTTTATTTCATTGATATGACTGTTTATTATTCAGTGTATGCAAATAAAGGAATAAATTTTGACTTATTGCAAATGAAATGGCAGTTTCTTTTATAACTTTGCGGAGTAAACAGATGGCGAATGAAAACAATGCGTAGCTTGAAGTGGTTAAGACCCCTCTTGGTAGTACTCTTTATGAGTTACTACGTGGGTGGCACGGCCTTTACCCATACGCATCATTTCCTAAACTATAGTATCACTCACTCTCATCCCTATCTGCCGGGAGCCGACGGCTTGCCTCATCATGAGCATAGTACGGTAGCGTTTAATACGATTGAAGAGCTGACCGAATTGTGTATGGAGTTAATTCCGTACTTACCTTTGGTTATGGCTTGGGCGCTTTTGATGGTAGTGCTCGTCTTTCTAAAGAAAGAGGTTGTCTTGCGTCTTGTGCGGCGTGGCGAATCCCGTGCGCCTCCCTCGTTTGGTATAGTAATTTGAGTCAAGCATTAGAATCTCTTTTTATACTAAACATTTTACGCATCTTATATGAAATCTATATTTTTACTATTGCTTCCAGCGATAGTACTATGCTCTTGCCATACCCAAAAGCAAGAGGATGAGTCTGCGCATGCCGTAACACTCAAAGGGGATATTATACATATCGGTTCCGAATCTCCTGTTTTATCCAAGTTGACAAAGGAAACGGTTAAACGGGAACCTTACCGTATGGAGTTTACCACCTCGGGGGTCGTACAGGCGATTCCTTCTAATTACGCGGAGGTGGCTTCACCGGTAAGCGGGCGAATTACGAAATCGTTCGTTCGCTTAGGGCAGAAAGTGGCCCCGGGTAGTCCGATCTTCGAGATTAGCGCTCCCGCTGTTTATGAGGCGGGGAAATCTTATTACCAAGCTCGCCAAGAGATGGAACTGGCTTTGAAAAGCTTGAATCGGGAGAAAGACTTGATGAAAAACAAGGTTGGTGTCCAAAAGGAATTGGAAGAGGCCGAGGTGAATTACGAGTTAAAGAAAAAAGACTATGAGAATATGGTAGCCGCATTGAAAGTCTTTCAGATTAATCCGGATGAAATGGCTTTGGGGCAACCATTGATCGTTCGCTCGCCTATAGCCGGTGAGGTCGTGAAAGATCGGATCGTAATCGGGCAATATATGAAAGAGGACGCCGAGCCTGTAGCTGTCATCGCCGATTTGAGCAAGGTATGGGTGGTCGCCCATGTAAAAGAGAAGGATTTGAGTTTAATACAGGCTTTGGATGAGGTGGAAATCCGGTTGGTAGCCATGCCGGATAAACCGATATCGGGAAAGATTTATCACATCAGCGAGATGCTGGACCCCGATACCCGTTCGGTGGAGGTCTTGATCGAGTGCGATAACAGTACCCGTTTGATGAAGCCGGAGATGTACGGCACGGTCAAGCTGAGCGACCGTGAGGCGGAGGTGATCCGTATACCTACTTCCGCTATCTTGCAGGAAGAGGAGAACATGTACGTATTGGTGGAATTGGGGAATAACGATTACCGGAAACAAAAGATCGAGACCGGCCATACTGAAGATGGCAAGACGGTGGTTTTATCCGGCTTGAACGTAGGTGACGAGATCGTAGTTACGGGAGCGTTTTATTTACTTGACGCACGCTAACGGATTATGAAAAGGATTATTTACTTGGCGATACATCGGCGAGGACTGATGTTCGTGTTATTTCTGTTCTTAGCGATCGTTGGTTATTATTCTTGGACGCGGTTGGCGATAGATGCTTATCCGGATATCGCCGATACCACCGTGCAAGTCGTGACGCAGGTTCCCGGATTGCCGCCGAGAGATCGAGCAACAAATCAGTATTCCGATCGAGCGGGCTATGAATGGTCTGCCGGGACTAAACGTAATGCGTAGCAAGAATACGTTTGGTTTATCTACGGTCGTATTGGTTTTTGATGATGGTATTGAGGATTATTGGGCCCGGCAACGTGTACAAGAGCGGTTGGTAGACGTGGAGCTTCCTTATAATGCGGTTCCCGCTTAAATCCTTTGACTTCGCCGACGGGAGAGATCTTTCGTTATGTGGTGGAAAGTGACCGTTTAGACTTGAGGGAGTTGACCGATTTGCATAAATGGGTAATTATTCCGAGACTGAAACAGGTTACGGGTGTAGCGGATGTAAGTAATTACGGCGGTATCACTACCCAATATCAGATCGAGGTGAACCCTTATAAGATGGAGCAATACGACATTACCTTAGGGGATATTACGGAAAAGATAGAGAAGAATAACGTGAACGCCGGTGGTAGTATGTTAAGCCGGGGGGATTTGAGTTATGTGATCCGTGGAATCGGTCTGGTTAAGGACTTGGAAGACTTGGGGCATATCGTGATCAAGACAGTGAATGGTGTCCCGGTCTACTTGAATGATATCGGTAAACTGAAATACGGAAACTTGGAGCGTAAGGGCGTTTTAGGTTTTACGGACGATACCCGTGATTACTCCGATGGCGTGGAAGGTATCGTACAAATGCTCAGGGGGGAGAATCCGTCCCGGGTGTTGGATGATGTGCATAAGGCGGTAGACGAACTAAATAACGAGACACTTCCCGAGGGAACCCGTATCCATCCGTTTATGGATCGTACGGATTTGGTTAATACGACCTTGCATACCGTATCGCATACGTTGTTCGAGGGTATGGTATTGGTTGTCTTAGTACTGATCTTATTCTTGGGGAGTTGGCGTGGCGCTTTGTTGGTGGCCTTAACCATTCCCTTGTCTCTATTGATTGCCTTTATCTTGATGCATGTTACGAATATTCCTGCGAACCTACTTTCCTTAGGCGCTATAGACTTCGGTATTTTGGTAGACGGAGCGATCGTGATGATGGAGACGGTCTTGAAGAAAAGGGAACGGCATCCGGATGAGGTATTGACGGAAGATTCGATCTTGCGCCGTACGACTGAGGTGGCTCGCCCGATCTTTTTCTCTACATTAATTATTATAACAGCCTATCTTCCTTTGTTCGCTTTTGAGCATATTGAGAAGAAATTGTTTACGCCGATGGCTTATACCGTAGGGTATGCTTTGCTGGGCGCTTTGTGTGTGGCTTTGTTCTTGATTCCGGGATTGGCCTTTTATGCGTATCGTAAGCCGGGAAAGGTTTACCATAATCGTTGGTTGGAGAAACTTTCCACGGCTTATCATTCACAAATTGTCCGATTGATGGAGAAGCCAAGACGGGTTATTGTACCGTTACTGGCGATATTGCTGGGAGCGGGGATTTTAAGTTATACCGTAGGAAAAGACTTCTTGCCTCCGTTGGATGAGGGGGCGATCTGGATACAGGTACAGCTTCCTCCGGGTATTTCCATTGAGAAATCGAAGGAGATGGGGGCGGAGCTTCGGAAGACTTTGAAAGAGTTTAAGGAAGTCTCATATGTAATGACTCAAGTCGGTCGCGATGATGAGGGGGCGGAAGCGTTCTCACTCTCTCATGTGGAGTGTGGCGTGGGATTGAAACCCTATAGTACATGGAAATTCGGTAAGACGAAAGCGGATCTGATCGAGGAAATGGCGGCTAAGTTGGAGACCATGCCCGGCTACTCGGTCGGTTTCTCCCAGCCGATCATCGATATGGTGATGGATCAGATCGCTGGGGCTCATAGTGATTTGGCGCTGAAGATTTATAGCGATGATATTACGGAAAGTCGCCATATTGCGGATCAAGTCGCTAATGTGTTGAAGGAAATACCGGGTGCTGCCGACGTAGCGGTAGATCAAGAGCCTCCGTTGCCGCAATTGCAGATTATTGCGGATCGTGCCCGTATCGCCCAGTATGGCTTGAACGTGTCGGATGTGCTGATTTGATTGAGTTAGCGATCGGTGGAGCTTCTATTTCCCAGATATTTGTCGGAAGTAAAAGTTATGACGTGATTTGTCGTTTCGATGACGCTAGCCGCAATTCTCCCGAACGTATCGGAAATCTATTGCTGACTACCGGTTCCGGAACAAAGATTCCTCTTTCGCAAGTAGCGGAGATTAAGATGACAACTGGTGCCAGTACGATTACCCGTGAGATGAATAAGCGGCACTTGACGGTACGGGTTAATTTACGTGGCGTGGACTTGACGGCGTTCTTGAATAAGGCAAATGCGTTGATCGATAAAGAGGTGAAATACGATCATGATTCCGTGCATTTGAAATGGGCCGGACAGTTCGAGAACCAGCATCGTGCGTATGCCCGTTTGGGGGCTGTGGTTCCTTTGGCGTTGGGGCTGATGCTGCTTTTGTTGTTTGCGGCTTGCGGTAAATTCCGGCAGGCGGCTTTGATGATGAGTGTCGTTCCCTTGGCTTTGTTTGGTGGTATGTTGGCGTTGAATGTGCGGGGAATGACATTGAATGTCTCCTCGGCGGTTGGTTTTATCGCTTGGTCGGTGTCGCTATCCAAAATGGCGTGATCATGATTTCCCATATCAATAACTTACGTACGAGGGAGCGGGATTTGAAAGATGCGGTGATAACGGGAACCAAGCACCGTTTCCGTCCGATCTTGATGACGGCTACGGTTGCGGTCTTGGGATTGCTTCCTGCCTCTGTCAGTACGGGGATCGTTCGGACGTGCAGCGTCCCTTGGCTACGGTAATCGTTTACGGGCTTTTATTTGCTACGGTAATCACGCTTTATGTGCTTCCCGCTTTATACTATATGATCGAGAAGCATTATGAGGGGAAGGATTTGACGCCGGTATCGGAGGAAAAAGAGCTGCACGCTTAATCCGGCGGTGGAATTAAAAAGATGTACTATGTTTAGATTAGAAGATATGAAGAAATATATAATCCTGTCGTTACTCTGCGGATGCTTATCTGCGAATGCCCAGACCATGGTTCCGCTTACGTATCGGCAATATATGGAGCGGGTTGCGGAAGGTAACCTTGAGTATGCGTCGGAGAAATTGAATGTGCCGGCCGCTAAGGCCGAGGTAACGGCGGCAAAGGTGTTTAACGATCCGAACCTTTCCGTGTCTTATTTCAATAATGAGAATAATTCCTTGCAAATGGGAGAAGGTGTTGAAGTAGAACTGAGCAAAACTTTCTCTTTTGGAAAACGGGGTGCGAATATCTCATTGGCACGTAGCGAGAGTGAGTTGACCGAGCTTTGTTGGCCGATTATTTCCGGAATCTCCGGGCAGACGCTACGATTGCTTATATGGAAGCCTTGAAGCAACATGAGTTGTATAAGGTAAAGGAGAATGCCTATGAGAATATCCGGACATTGGCGGAGAGCGACAGTATCCGTTTCTCATTGGGGCAAATCCGTGAGGTGGATGCTACGCAGAGCCGGGTAGAGGCCGGGGTCTTACGAAACGAGTTGCTGCAAGCCGGAGCGGAATTAAAGAATGCTTTCTCGAACTTAAACTTCTTGACGGGGACTTTCAGTACGGATACTTTATTTCACCCAGAGGCTGAGTTACGTACGGAGCCTCGGATTTTATTCTTGCTGACTTAATCACGGCGGCAAGCGAGGGGCGTACGGATTTGGTAGCCGCCTTAAAAAACAAGGAAGTGGCCGCTAGAGCTTGAAAGTAGCTCGCCGGGAGCGGAATACGGATGTGGATTTGTCTATCGCCGTAAGCCGTAACGCCCGGGTTTATAATGAGGAAGCCCCGGCACCTCCTTTTACCGGAGTGACGGCAGGTATCGCTGTTCCTTTGAAATTCTCTAATTTCAATAAGGGGACGGTTCGTGCCGCTCGTTATCGGGAGCAACAAGCGGAAGCGCAATATAAGCAGGCTCTTTTGCAAGTACAGACGGAGGTGATGCAGGCATATCGTAATTATCAATCTTTCGCCGAGCAAGTCAATCATTATCAGGATGGGCTTTTAAGGCAAGCCCGTGAGGTGATGGATGGCAAGATTTACAGCTATAATAGGGGGGAAGTCTCTTTGTTGGAAGTCTTGGACGCCCAGCGTACTTACGATGAAGTACAAGCTCAGTATATTGAGACGCTGTTTAATTACAGCTCAGCCTTGGTCGAATTAGAACGTTCGGCGGGTATTTGGGATATTGAGATCTGATCATCTCCTAAGAGTGTAAGTTTTTATAATCGGGCGTTGGTAACGTAGACTTTACAAATAGATGTTTTTCTGTGAAACCAACGTCCGGTTATAATACTTTTGATATAGCTGTTTTTTTATGTAAAAAAAGATATTTATTTATTGGGGGGTTGCCTGCAATCGAAAACGACTACAATGTGGATGAAATCATCATTTTCTATACAATACAATATTTTGTAATGGCTTGTTTCATCTCATCGATTCAAAAAACTTATTCATCTCTTCTTCCTCTATATAAAGTCCCTTCTCATAGTTTTCTTCAGATTAGGCTATCATAGATTCTAATTCTTCTACCGATGGCGTCCAAGGGTAGTTCGTTGCCTTTTTGGAAGTAGGAGAGCACAAACGTTTTATATAGGTCTCCACTTTCGATAATCTTTCCTCATCCATGCCTTTTATCAAGTCATAGAGATATTCTTTCCGTAAATTTAATTCCATCGTTGTCATAAGATTTGTTTTTTAGGTTTCTTAAACTAGATAAAGATAGCGTATATATTTGGATATTATGTATTTTTGCATCTAAAAAATGAGCGCATGATATTCTACTTTACAGGGACAGGAAACTCCCGTTGGGTTGCGGAAGCGTTAGGGACGGCTTTCGATGAGCCGTTGGTTTCCATTGCCGATGCGTTGAATGAGGGTAAGAATGCTTATCCATTGGGGGAGAGGGAGAAAGTGTTTTTTGTGTTCCCTGTCCATTCTTGGGGGCCGGCTGTATTGGTGCCCCGCTTTATTTCCCGGTTGATCCTGTCCGGATATAAGGGGCAAGAGGTTTATTTCGTCTGTACTTGTGGTGATGATTGTGGATATACGGATCGGATCATGCGGAGCATCTTGGCGAGGCGGGGAATTGCCGTAACCGGAGGATTCTCTGTACAAATGCCGAACAATTATGTCTTGATGCCCGGCTTCGACGTGGATAGTAAGATGGTAGAGACTGAGAAACTGGAAAAAGCGCCGGAACGTGTAGGCGAGATCGTAGAGGCGATCCGGCAGAAGAGAAATCCCTCTTTGTATTATGCGGGAAGTGTCCCTCTTTTGAAGAGCTATATGGTCTATCCGTTGTTCACTCACTTTGCGATAGGCGGCAACCGATTTTATGCTACGGATGCCTGTATCTCTTGCGGCATCTGTGCGAAGGTCTGTCCGACCGGTACGATTTCCCTGTCGGGTGACGGAAAACCGGAATGGGCCGATTCTTGCGTTCAGTGTGTTGCCTGCATTCATCGTTGCCCGGTGCGTGCGATAGAATATGGTAAGATCTCGTTGAAAAAGGGACGTTATCATCACCCTGGGTTTAAGTAATCAATAAATAGAATAGAGAAATGAAGCAATTTTGTATGATGGCGCTTGCCGGCCTTTTGGTGGTTGGTTGCCAAGAAGTTCCAAAAGGATATGTTATCAATGGTGAGGTAGAGAATATGCCCGACGGTAAAATTTACTTGAAGTCATTCCGTAATAAAATGTTCTTTGACGTGGATACGGCGGAGATCAAAGATGGGAAATTCACCTTTAAAGGTGAGGTAGATCAGCCTTTACTATTCGGTTTGGCAACCGAGAGCATGAACTATCCGGTTCAACTTTTCTTGGAGAATACGGATATGAATGTCAAGATCGGGAATGACGGGGAGACTATTACCGTACAGAATTCACCGGTGAATGATGTCTTTCAAGAAAATGCGGAGAAGGTATTTGAGGAAGGGTATGATATTGACAGTTTGATTTCGAAATATCCAGATTCTCCGGCGGCGTCGTTCTATCTATATCGTTATTTTACCTACCAATTATCTTTGGATGATTTGAAGGCGACTCGTGCGAAGATTTCCCCGGTATTGGCGAATAGTCCTTATGTGAAGGACTTGGACGGTATTATCAAACAATTAGAACACGTACAGATCGGACAAGTCGCTCCGGAGTTTTCCTTGCCGGATACTGCAGGAGTTTCTGTGTCATTGTCGGACTTTAGGGGAAAATATGTGTTATTGGATTTTTGGGCCTCTTGGTGTCCCCCGTGTCGCAAGGAAAACCCTAACGTGGTAAATGCCTTCCAGCAATATAAGGATAAGAACTTTACGATCGTAGGTATATCCTTGGACAAGGATAAGGCTAAATGGCAGAAAGCGATCGCAGACGATCATCTGACTTGGGCTCACGTTTCCGACTTGAAATATTGGGATTCTGAGATCCTGCTCTTTATGGGGTACGAGGTATTCCGGCAAATGTGTTATTGGATCCGAATGGGGTGATCATCGCCAAGAATATCACTGGAGAAGACTTACAGAATACCTTGAAGGAAGTGATTAAATAAGGATACGTTACTGCAACCCGCCTTGCAGTAGTGCTGCAAAGCCGTTGCAGTAGTATAAACAAAGGGAGTGTATTGGATTAAGCCTAATACACTCCCTTTGTTATGGATAAGTTATGACTTTTCTTTATTTAAGCGGAATAAGGGTAAAGCCCCAGTTGTATTCCCGGTTTGCGGGTAATGTATAAGCTGGTTCCGGACGTGAACCCCAGCTATCATAACCTGCTACACCTTGTTGTTTCAAGTCGACGCAAACCTCAACGAAGTCGCGAGGCGTGATATCGTTGATATGATGCTGGCGACGTAATACGTTCTTTGCTGCGGCTTCATCATGGTTCGCTACTTGCTCTGGTGTGAAATTACTCCATTGACGGGGTAGCCCAGTTGCTTCCTCGTCATCGAAATCCTCTATGGAATTACACAAAGCGTTAAATCCAATCGTATTATCCGCTTGGATCAACAAGCCTTTCTTGCCGGTACTAAGTGATACCCAACGAGTGTCGGTATGATGACCGTTTTCCTGCGGGCGTACATATGGGAAATATAATTCCTCGGCTGTAGATTTATATAAGCCGATCATACTACCGGCGTTTCTGTCCAAGTAGTTCTCAGCAGGTCCCCGTCCGAAATATTCCACTTGATTCATACTTGCCGGTAAGCGGAAGCGAACACCGATACGAGGAACGTTTAGTTTGGAGGCCTCTTTACGGGCGGCGTCACGTCCCGGAGTGAAG
>ENA-OQEB01001156-OQEB01001156.1-human-gut-metagenome-genome-assembly--contig:-NODE-1156-length-10020-cov-2.128070_pt1 | contig 10020 bp, 17 predicted proteins | sample MGYA00242787_ERZ504619 | MGnify/ENA primary metagenome ERZ504619 (study PRJEB26092, sample SAMD00036317) | human gut metagenome | host: Homo sapiens | study: EMG produced TPA metagenomics assembly of... | reverse complement strand
GGCATCATCCCGCTCAATGCCGTAACCCCGCTCTTCGGAGCTCCCGTCATTATTTATGTTTTAGTAAAAAGGAGATAAAAAAACGCAGAATGCTATGCTTTTGCATTCTGCGTTTTTTATATAATTCTAAATTTTTATGCATTCACGACATGGATCGGATTTCCCTCGATAAATGCCTTCACATTGGCTGCCACCTGCTTGTTGAGGCGCTCACGAGCCTCGTAGGTAGCCCAGGCGATGTGAGGGGTAAGGTAAGCATTTGGCTCGCCAAAGAGCGGATTCTCCTTCTGTGGAGGCTCCTGCTCCATTACGTCGGCACAGTAGGCACCCAGTTCGCCGGCATGCAGGGCAGCTGCCACGGCGTTCTCATCCACCAATGGTCCACGACCCGTATTCACCAAGATGGCGGTGTCCTTCATCTTCTGCAGACTCTCCTCATTGATGAATGATAGGTGTCATCTGCCAATGGGCAGTGGAGGGAGAGAATGTCGCTCACGGCTAGCAGACCGTCCTTATGCACCTTCGTGATCCAATCGGGCAGGTCGGAGGCATTCTTGCTGGTGCAGGCATACACGTCCATACCAAAGTCGCGGGCGATGGTGCTACCTTCATGCCGATATTTCCCAAGCCCATGATGCCAAACTTCTTGCCGGCAAGCTCCATCAGCGGAGTGTCCCAATAACAGAAGTCCTTGTTGTAAGCCCAGCGCTCATTGCGATTCTCCTGGGTGTAGTGCTCCACCCGTTGGTAACCGCCAGGATGAGGGCGAAAGTCTGCTGAGCCACGCTATCGGTGCTGTAGGCAGGGATATTCGTCACGATGACCCCACGCTCCTTGGCAGCCTTGATGTCTACCACATTGAAGCCTGTGGCCTGGATGCCGATGTATTTGAGGTTAGGGAGTTGCGCCAGTGTGTCGGCATCTATCTGCACCTTATTGAGCAGGATGATGTCAGCATCCTTGGCTCTTTCCACCTTCTCCTCGTCAGAGGTGCGGGGATAAACCACCACCTCGCCCAGCTCTTCCAGCAAATGGTAATCCAAGTCGCCAGGGTTGGCTGCGTAACCGTCTAATATTACTATCTTCATAATTTCTTTCTCGTTTTATTAAAAAAGTATATGATCAAAAAGAGAAAAGCCTTCCCCCAAGAGAGAGAAAGGCTTTTCATTGTATAGTTTATTCGTTCATCAAGAACTTCTTGAATGCCTCAAAGTCCTTGGTCATCTGGATGCTCTTCTTCTCACCCTTCATGAATTCGGCGAGGCGAGCTGGTATCTCGATGTCGCTACCCAGGATGCTGTCCACCTTCTCCTTGAACTTGGCAGGATGGGCGGTCTCCAAGAACACACCTACCTCGCCTGGCTTCAACTGCTCCTTCAAGGCACGATAACCGCAAGCTCCATGAGGATCAAGTACATACTTGGTCTCGTTGTAGCACTGCTTCATCGTATCGGCTATCTGCTCGTCCTTGTATGTGGCACCGCTGATGTAGGCTGTGATGGCATCGTGAGAGCCTTGTAGAGGTCGTAGATGCGAGCGAAGTTAGAAGGGTCGCCCACGTCCATGGCATTGGCGATGGTCTGCTTGCTAGGCTGAGGATTGTACTCGCCCGTCTGCAGATAGTTGTAGAAGATATCGTTGGCATTGTTGGCTGCGATGAAGCGGTGGATAGGCAATCCCATCTCATGACCGAAGAGACCGGCTGTGATGTTGCCGAAGTTGCCGCTAGGTACGCAGATCACGAGCTTGTCGGCAAGGCCCTTCTCCTTCATGCGAGCGTAGGCATTGAAGTAATAGAAAGCCTGAGGCAAGAAGCGAGCCACGTTGATAGAGTTGGCTGAGGTGAGCTTCATGTGCTTGTTGAGCTCCTCGTCCATGAAGGCTGACTTGACCAATGCCTGGCAGTCGTCGAACACGCCATCCACCTCCAGGGCAGTGATGTTCTGACCGAGGGTGGTAAACTGGCTCTCCTGAATCTTGCTCACCTTGCCCTTAGGATAGAGCACATACACGTGGATGCCGTCCACGCCGAGGAATCCGTTGGCTACGGCACTACCGGTATCACCCGATGTAGCCACGAGCACATTCACTTCCTCCTTGCCCTCCTGGCGCACGAAGTACTGCAAGAGGCGAGCCATGAAGCGAGCACCCACATCCTTGAAGGCGAGGGTAGGACCATGGAAGAGCTCCAGAGAGTAGATGTTAGGTTCCACCTCTACCACAGGACAGTCGAATGCCAAGGTGTCATAGACGATCTTCTTCAATGACTCGGCATCCACGTCCTCGCCAAAGAAGGCGTCAGCCACCTTGTAGGCTATCTCCTGGAAGGAGTACTTCTCGATGTTGTCGAAGAACTCCTGTGGCAACTTCTTGATGATTTCTGGCATATAGAGACCACGGTCTTCTGCCAATCCCTTGACTACCGCCTTGTGAAGGTCGGCGATAGGTGCTTTCTTATTTGTTGAATAGTATTTCATTTTTTACTTTGAACTTTAAGATTTGTTTTACTTTGAACTTTGAGATTTGAACATTGAACTTTATGATTAGCTTTGGGGGCTATCATGAAGTCGTTGATTTTAATTAATCGCCATGAAGGCATTCATGAATTCCTGCAGCTGGATGAGTCCGTAACAACCTCTAACGCAGCTCACCTCGTCATACTGCTCCACGGCATCTGGCTCGATGCAGGGTAGTAGATGAGGAATGGCACAGGCTCCTTTACGTGGGTGCGAATCTCCACTGGGGTAGGATGGTCGGGCAGTACGGCGATGCATACAGGCTCGTCCCAGGTGCTCACCTCGTCGAAGATAGGCTTGATGAGGCGCTGGTCCAGGTTCTCGATGGTCTTGAGCTTTAGCTCCAGGTCGCCATCGTGACCAGCCTCGTCGCTTGCCTCCACGTGTACGTATACAAAGTCATCGCCCTCCTTCAGAGCGTCGATGGCTGCCTGCGCCTTGCCCTCATAATTGGTGTTGGCAAGACCTGTGGCTCCATCCACGATGATATTGCGGAGACCTGCATAGTGGCCGATGCCTCGGATGAGTCTACGGCAGAGATGACAGAACCTTCTTGATCTGAGAATACATCTGAGAGAGGGTGAGCATGTGTGGACGATAACCGCCTCCCCAAGGCCAGATAATGTTTGCCATGCGCTCGCCACGCTCCTTGCGTGCCTGGTTGAAAGGATGGCTCTCCAGTATCTCCTGGCTCTTCAATATCAAGTCGTTCAAGAGATTGGCTGTCTCCTCGGCACTCATGCGATAGGCATCGTCGGTGATGTCGAGCTTCTTGCCGTCTGCATCCTCATAATGACCAGCGAGGAGGGCAGCGTCCACGCCTGCCTGAGGCTTCACCAAGAGCGGTTTCCACTCCTCGTTAGGATGGTCGTGAGGTGGGGCGCAATCCACATACTTGTTGCCGCCCTTGATAATCAAGAGGTGGCGATACTGGATGCCCGTGATAAACTTCACGATGCCGGCTGGATACTGGCTCGCCAATTTCTCGTTCAGATACTTGATGAGACATCAGCGTCTTCCGTCTCCAAGTTGCCACCATTGTGGGTGATGATGATGCCATCGTTCACATTGATGATGTTGCAGCGCAGGGCGAAGTCGTTGGGTGCCATCTCGTAGCCGATGCTGGCAGCTCCAATGGTCCACGTCCCTCATACACCTCGTTCTGGTCATAGCCCATGATAGAGCTGTTTGCCACCTCCGAGCCTGGTGGAATCCATCAGGCACGGTAACGAGTCTTCCTGTCTTGCCCTTCTTGGCAAGCATGTCCATATATGGTTTCTTGGCATATTGCAGCAGGGTTTTGCCACCCAGTCTTTCCACTGGGTGGTCGGCCATGCCATCGCCAAGGATGATAATGTGCTTCATATCAATTTATAATTTATAATTTACAATGCACAATTATTCATTATACATTATTCATTGTACATTATTCATTATACGTTCGCAATGCTCATGATGTTGGCGAATACACCGGCTGCCGTTACGCTGGCTCCGGCTCCGTAGCCCTGGATCATCATAGGGTACTCCTTGTAACGCTCGGTGGTGAGCAATACGATGTTGTTGGAGCCTTCCAGGTTGTAGAATGGATGCTCAGGGCCCACTGCCTGCAAGCCCACTGAGGTCTTGCCGCCGTCCAGTGTGGCTACGAAACGCCAACGCTTGTGCTCCAAGTCGAGAGTCTTGCGCTTTGCCTCGAAGTCGGCATCCAGCTCTGGCAACTTCTTCCAGAAGGTGTCGATGCTGCCCTTGAAGAATGCGTTTGGTACAAAGAGGTTCTTCTCCACATCTTCTTGCTCTACACGATAACCAGCCTCACGAGAGAGGATGACGAGCTTTCTCACTACGTCCATACCGCTCAGGTCGATGCGTGGATCAGGCTCGCTATAGCCTTCTCCATGGCAAGACGAACGGTCTCAGAGAATGGTACCACGCCTGAGATGGCATTAAAGATAAAGTTGAGCGTACCAGAGAGAACTGCCTCAATCTTAAGGATTTTGTCTCCTGAATTGCGCAGGTCGTTGATGGTGCCGATGATAGGCAGGCCCGCACCCACGTTGGTCTCGAAGCGGAATACCACGCCACGCTGGATGGCTGTCTTCTTCAGCTTCTCATAGTTCTCATATTCGCTGGATGCAGCTATCTTGTTGGCTGCTATCACGCTCACGTTGTGCTCCAAGAGGCTCTGGTATAGGTCGGCTACATCCTTGCTGGCAGTACAGTCTACAAACACGCTGTTGAAGATGTTCATCGCCAGGATGGTGTCGCGCAATACCTCTGGTGTGCTAGGGTCGGAAGCCTTCAGCTCCTCACGATAGTTCTCCAGGTCGAGTCCCTCACGATTGAAGATGGCGTTCTTGGAAGATGCGATACCCACCACGTTGAGCTTCAACTTGCTGCGCTCCATGAGGTCGGCATACTGATTCTTGATCTGTTCGATGAGCTTGCCACCCACAGTACCCACACCGCAGATGAAGAGGTTGAGCACCTTGTATTCAGAGAGGAAGAAGCTATCGTGCAATACGTTGAGCGACTTTCTCAAGTAATCGCTCTTCACTACGAACGAGATGTTGGTTTCTGAAGCTCCCTGTGCGCAGGCAATGACAGAAATACCGCTGCGGCCGAGGGTTCCGAAGAGCTTGCCGGCAATACCTGCAGCATGCTTCATGTTCTCGCCCACGATGGCGATGGTGGCAAGTCCGTACTCAGCGTGCATTGGGAACATGGCGCCATCGGCTATCTCATTCTTAAACTCCTCGTTCAGCACTCTTACAGCCTCCTCAGCATCCTGCTCACGCACACCGATAGAGGTGGAGTTCTCTGAAGATGCCTGTGAAACCATAAACACTGAGATGCCCTCATTGGCAAGGGCGGTGAAGATGCGTCGGTTTACGCCGATAACGCCGACCATGGAGAGGCCGGTGACGGTGATGAGCGCAGTACCATTGATGGATGAGATACCCTTGATAGGCTTCTGGTCGCCATCTATCTTGTTCTTGATGATGGTGCCCGGTGCGTCAGGGTTGAAGGTGTTCTTAACCTTGATAGGAATATTCTTGACACAAACTGGGTAGATGGTAGGAGGGTAGATGACCTTTGCACCAAAATTGCAAAGCTCCATCGCCTCGATGTAACTCAGTTCGTTGATAGTGTAAGCTGATTTGATCACTCGTGGGTCGCTGTCATGAAGCCGTCTACGTCGGTCCAGATTTCGAGCACCGCAGCGTCGAGAGCCGCTGCAATGATGGCAGCCGTGTAGTCGCTACCGCCTCTACCGAGGTTGGTGGTGCGCTCTGTGTGCTTGTCGCGGCTGATAAAACCCGGAACGAGAGAGATGCGAGGCAAGTCTTCGAAGGTCTTCTTTACCAGCTGGTTGGTCAGTTCGCTGTCCAGGGTATGCTTGCCCTTGCCGTTCTTGCGCTCCGTCTTGATGAAGTTGCGCGAGTCAAACCACTTGGCGCCACGTATCAGTGTGGCAACAATCTTCGAGCTGAGTCTCTCACCGTAGCTCACGATGGCATCCTGAGTCTTCTCGCTGAGGTCGTGGATGAGGTACACACCAAAGTAGATGCTCTTCAACTGCTCGAAGAGGGCATCGACCGATTTGAATAAGTTTTCTCTGTCTGCTGTGTCGGTGATGATGGTGTCTATCATCTTGTGGTGGCGATCAACCATGGCGTCGAATTCGACTTTCCACTGTTCATCACCCTGGAGGGCAAGCTGAGAGGTTTGCAAGAGTTTGTCGGTGATACCGCCAAGCGCGCTCACCACAACCACTACACTCTGTTTCTTGGCCTCATTCTCAACGATACGTTTTAAGCTGAGGATGCTTTTTACGGAACCAACTGATGTTCCGCCGAATTTTAATACTTTCATGTTATTGAATTTTACGTTGGTAATGTAATGCCACCCCCGAAACGACCGGGGCCGAAGCAAAACTTGACCGCAAAAGTAATGTTTTTCTGTCAAACTGCCAAGGATTTTTCGGAAAAACTATCAATTTGTTGTAAAAAATACTAGGTTTGTGGTATGCAGCGGGCCGATTTTGGCATTACACCTTATTATATTATATAAATTTATCTCATTTTCCTTGCGAGTCTCAAATATTTTCCGTAAATTTGCCGACATAAAACAAAACTGAGTGCGTATGGTCACGGAAGTAAACTCGAAAAATCAGCTCACCGAGCGAAATTTTAAACGGAATGAAATGCTGGCGGAATACTTCTTCGGATTGTCGAAGTTGATAGTCAGTGGTATTGGAATAGGTGCATTGTCTCCTCTATTTACAGGGAGGGAAATGGGCATGGCTAATCTCGTCTGTATAGTTTTAGCCTTAATTACGGCAGTTTCTTTGGGCTTGATTGCAAATAGAATTTTAAAAGTTGAACTTAAAAAGAAATAATTATGGAAATGCTGACAGTGTTTTTTGGTATTACGGCAATGTTAAGTGTCGGATTTTACCTTTGGATGAAGTATACGGAATCTGGCAGACGCTGGGTTGAAGGCGACTATTAAAATAAAATATGTAACAAAATAATGAAGTATCTATTATTCTCTGATATACACGGCTGCTTGCCTGCCTTGGAAAAGGCTCTCGACTTCTTCGATGAGCAGGAATGTGACATGATGTGCATCATGGGCGACATCATCAACTATGGTCCACGCAATCGCATCCCAGAGGGCATCGACCGAAGGGTATCGTGGAGCGACTCAACAAGCTCGCTGACAAAATCATCGCCGTGCGTGGCAACTGTGACGCCGAGGTAGACCAAATGCTCCTCGACTTCCCCATCATGGAGACTTATGCCCTGCTCGTAGACGGCGGCAAGAAGTATCTCCTGACCCATGGTCATGTCTACAACAAGGACAATATGCCTAAGGGACCTACGATGCCATCATCTACGGTCATACCCATCTCTGGGAACTCTCGCATAACGAGAAGGGGCAAGCCATCGTCAATACGGGTAGCATCACCTTCCCGAAGGTGGCAATCCTCCAACTTTCGCAACATTGGAAGATGGCAAGTTCACCATGTATCATCTGGATACGCGCGAGGTGCTGGCTACAATGGAAGCATGAAAAGTGAAAAGTGAAAGTGAAAAGTGAATTGTGAATGTAATGTGAAATCCGTCACTTGTCACTCGTCATTTTCATAAAACTAATCATAAGTTCAAAGTTCAAAGATCAAAGTTCAAAGATCAAAGTTCAAAGTTCAAAGATCAAAGTTCAAAGTAAATGATTCAAGAATATCAAATCAGAATTCTGCCCGAACAGGCAGCCAGCGAGGAAGGCATCAAGCGCTATCTCTCCAAGGAGAAGGGCCTCGACGTAAGAACATTGAACCAGGTGAGGGTGCTCAAGCGTAGCATCGACGCTCGCCAGCGCACCATCTACGTCAATCTGAAGGTGCGTGCCTATATCAATGAATATCCTCAAGACGATCAATATATCCACACTGAATATCCCGATGTGAGCAGCCGCCCACGCGTCATCGTGGTGGGAGAGGGACCTGGTGGTCTCTTTGCCAGCCTCCGTCTCATCGAGCTAGGCTATCGCCCCATCGTGCTCGAAAGGGGCAAGGACGTGCGTGAGCGCAAGAAGGATCTTTCCAACATCACCAAGACACAGAAGGTGGATGGTGAGAGCAACTACTGCTTTGGCGAGGGTGGAGCCGGTGCCTATAGTGATGGCAAGCTCTATACCCGCAGCAAGAAGAGGGGCAGCGTGGACAAGATTCTCAACGTATTCTGTCAGCATGGTGCCAACACCAACATCCTAGCCGATGCCCATCCGCACATCGGTACCGATAAGTTGCCACGTGTCATCGAGAACATGCGCAACACCATCATCAAGTGTGGTGGCGAGGTACACTTCCAAACCAAGATGGTTCGCTTGATATTGGCTAGCGATGTCAAGATGGTATCTCCATCTGCTTCTGATTCCGCCGTAGCTGACAAGGTGATAGGCGTGGAGGCTATCAATCTGGTGACGGGAGCCGAGGAGACCTATAAGGGCCCAGTAATCCTAGCCACAGGCCACAGTGCCCGTGACGTATATCGCTATCTCGCCGCATCCAAGATAGAGATAGAGGCGAAGGCATCGCCGTAGGTGTGCGCCTGGAGCATCCATCCCAGCTCATCGACCAGATACAATATCACAACAAGAACGGCAGGGGCAAGTATCTCCCTGCCGCCGAGTACAGCTTTGTTACCCAGGTGGATGGTAGGGGCGTATATAGCTTCTGCATGTGCCCTGGCGGCTTCGTCATTCCTGCCGCCACCGGACCAGAGCAGTTGGTGGTTAACGGCATGAGCAAGTAATCGTGGCACAGCCTGGAGCAATTCGGGCATGGTGGTGGAGACGCATCCTGAGGATGTAGTGAAATATGTAGCAGAGCATGGCATCCCAGTACAAGCAGGTTCTTCTGAGTCTGTATCTGCCGAGTCTGGTGCCGTATCTCTCGATGCCCTCTTGCAGGATCCTCTCTCCATGATGTACTTCCAGCAAATCTTGGAAAAGCATTGTTGGCAGCAGGGCAACATGAAGCAGACCGCTCCATCGCAGCGCATGGCCGACTTCGTGAACAATCGTCTGAGCTACGACCTGCCTAAGAGCAGTTATGCCCCAGGCTTGATCAGCAGTCCGCTCCATTTCTGGATGCCGATTTCGTGAGCAAGCGTTTGCAGGAAGGCTTCAAGACCTTCGGCAAGAATGCCCACGGTTTTCTCACCAATGAGGCTATCTTGATAGCCACCGAGACTCGCACCTCTTCCCCTGTGCGCATCGTGCGTGATAGAGAAACCCTCCAGCACGTCCGTCTCCAGGGCCTCTTCCCATGTGGCGAGGGTGCCGGCTATGCAGGTGGCATCGTATCTGCCGGAGTAGATGGCGAGCGCTGTGCGAGATGTGTGCGGAGTATATGGAGAAGCTGTAAGATAATCAGTGAGTTTTTTACATTTTCTCTCATAAATATTTGGTGTTTTCATTTTTTCGCTGTATATTTGCGGTGGAATTAATTAAATAAGGAGAAAAAGTATGAATATTTCATTATCTTTAAGTGACATATATGGTATGTTGTCTACATTGACTAACGACAATAAGCAATGGTTGGCAGATAAGTTGATTCAAGATGTCAACGAGTCTAAGGCGCAACACCCATACAAGACATTGAAGTTTCCTAAAATTCCAAAAGGACGTCCGATTTCTCCGGAAGTGTTGGATATGGTGGTAGGAAAGTTGCCTGACGACTTTGACTATGACAAGGAAATAGAAACAATGTATATGGAACGTGCCAAATGAGAGTATTTTTAGATACCAATGTCGTAATAGACTTTTGTGGTCAACGAGCTCCGTTTTTGATGCGGCTGCAGAGATTATAGATATGGCAAAGAGAGGGGAAATAGATTTAGTAATATCTTCGCTTTCTTTTGTTAATGCAGCTTATGTTTTGCGAAAGCAATTCGAAAGGCATACTTTAGATATGAAGTTATGTCAGCTGATGGATTTG
>ENA-OQEB01001155-OQEB01001155.1-human-gut-metagenome-genome-assembly--contig:-NODE-1155-length-10022-cov-4.563113_pt1 | contig 10022 bp, 18 predicted proteins | sample MGYA00242787_ERZ504619 | MGnify/ENA primary metagenome ERZ504619 (study PRJEB26092, sample SAMD00036317) | human gut metagenome | host: Homo sapiens | study: EMG produced TPA metagenomics assembly of... | reverse complement strand
CGGATTGCTCCTTTTCCCTCTGGTCGATGCCGACCCGTGCTTATGCGGTATTAGCAGTCGTTTCCAACTGTTGTCCCCCTCTTTGAGGCAGGTTCCTCACGCGTTACTCACCCGTTCGCCACTCGCTTGAGAAAGCAAGCTCTCTCTCGCTCGTTCGACTTGCATGTGTTAGGCGCGCCGCCAGCGTTCGTCCTGAGCCAGGATCAAACTCTTTATAAATGATATTTATCACTTAAAAGTGTTAAATCTTGTTTCGCTCAGCACGCAATCGCTTGCGTCCTGTGTGAATTACTTTGTTTGGAATTGTTTAACGTGTTTTTCCAACACGAAAATAGGTTCCGTTACAAGTTTTTCGATATTGTTCAATTTTCAAGGTCCTGTGCGCCTCAGCCTTAGCGGCTGACGGCTTGATTATTTTACCACAGAAGTGATTTTTTGTCAAGTACTTTTTTAGAAGCTTTTCGATTTTTTCGAACTTGTGGCTCGTTTTTCAACGTATCCGTATTGGTTCTTTCGCTTTGCTTCTGCCGCTTTCAGAAGTCATTCTTTCCGGCGGCCCTTGGCGCTCAAGTATAATACCACATCCCCAGCCTTCTGTCAACACTTTTTTGCATCTTTTTTGAGTTTTTTCTATATTTCGCAAAAGGAGTGCTTCCGGGCAGGGTCTGCGCCATCGCTTGAACGCTGCTTTCCTTATTTATATTATAAGCGCAGAAAATCCCCGGCAGTCGATCTGACCGCCGGGGACTGCGTTTTCTTCTTACTGTTCCTGTTTCATCTGATGCAGGGTCAGCCCTGCTGCCACAGCAAGCATGGGCAGCACAGAGATCAAACCGATGGGCATGGGACCAAGCACATTATAATATGCATCTGCCGGGGTGATCAGTACCTGCGGCAGCGCCGCAATGGCATTGAAAGCACCATGTGCAATGGCAGGCACCCAGATACAGCCTGTTTTCTCGTAGAGAGATCCAGCAGGGTGTTCAGGGCAAAGCAGACCACACACCACACTACAAGCCCCAGCACCGGTGCGCCCAGATAGTTTGTGCCGTACTCGTACCCCACCAGCAGCATCAGGGGCCAATGCCAGACACCCCACACAACGCCGCCCAGCAGACGGCCATTCAGCAGACCGAACCGCGCCTTCAGGCGGGGCATCATGTAGCCGCGCCAGCCGGCCTCCTCGCCCAGTGCGGGGAACATATTGATGGCGGGGGCAAGGATCACGCAAACAGCCCGTTTTGCAGCAGATAACTGAGGGTGGAGACCCCCAGCTCGCTGCGCAGGGTCTGCGCGTCCATCTCGCCGCCGTAGGCGGCCACCAGCCAGCTGCCGGAAAAGTCCAGCCGGGAGGGGAATACGGCAAAATACAGCACTGCGCCCAGCAGGGTGAACACTGCCGGGCCGAACCACGCGGCCAGCCAGAACCGCCGTTTGCCCTGCACCTTCCAGCCGATACCGACAGGCTGACGCAGAAACACTTTTTGCACCAGCAGCACAGCCAGCAGCGGGCAAAACATGGTGCCGATCAACGCCAGCTGATACAGCACGGCATTCTTCTGCTGGAGCAGAGCCATACAGCCGCCCACCTGGCACAGCCACGCCAGACCAAAGGCAATCAGGAAATAAAGGGAAAAGCCCTGTTTTTCTTTTTTACTCATACAAATTTCACCGCCGTTCCGTAAGCAATGACCTCTGCCGCACCCTGCATGACGCTGGCGGAGGCGTAACGCATCCCAACCACAGCATCGGCTCCCAGTTCCTCCGCATTCTTTGCCATGCGGCCTGTGGCGATCTGCCGGGCCTCGGTGAGCATCTCAGCGTAGTCGGTGACTTCGCCGCCCACAAGGGTACGGAACCCGGCCATGATGTCGTGGCCAAGGTTGCGGCTCTGCACGGTGCTGCCCGCACCACCCCCAAAGCCTCGATCTTTTTACCGGGGACTTCGTTAATAGTTACGATAAGCATCTTCTTCTCCCTTTCCGATCTCTTTGAGACGATCCACCAGCACCTTCAGCGTGCCGATGATGCAGCCCGCCGGGATGCCGAATAGTACCACCAGCAGCGGCAGCGGCGGAGTCTCCTCCGGGTCCACGCAGGCGGCCCATACCATGATGCCCATGATGAACAGCATCAGGCCGTAAACAGCCCTGCCCCCACCAGTGCACCCCGGACCCGTTCTGCTTTCCGGTCTGTCTGCTCAATGTTCACAAAACTCACTCCCTGTTCTTCCTTTGCGGTCAGGCGCGCCAGCGTCTGTTCCACATCCAGTTCATTGAGGCTGACAGGTTCCTTTTGAAGCAGAGTGCAGAAGTTCACTGCCTCGTCCAGATCGGTGCGGCGGGTGTGCAGGCGCTCCAGCTGCCGGGTCATTCCCTCAGCCAGCGTGCACTCTCCCTCCAGCATCTGCCGGATCTCGGCCAGCGGCACATCCAGTTTGCGCAGCAGCTTGATGCGCCGCAGACGTTCGACATCCGCTTCCGAATAACTGCGGTAGCCGTTGCCGGGCTCCCGCCGGGGCTGATGAGCCCCTCCTCCTCATAAAAGCGGATATTCTTTTTGGTCACGCCTACGGCAGCTTCCACCTCGTTGATCTTCATTGGCTCCGCAGCTCCTTACAGGCATCATCTTACACCTTCCAGAAAGGGGAAGGTCAATGGTTTTTTGAAAAAAGAACTCCCTTCGTCTCGCATTCGCTCGACACCTCCCTCAGAGAGGGAGGCTTACCGTACGGACAGGCTCCCTCCTTGAGGGGGCTGTCTGCGGAGCAGACTGGGGGAGTTTCTTCCTTTAAAAATAGCACTTGATCTGGAACCGGTCGGCATTGTCCTGTTTTTTCTCCACCACGATGCGCTCATGGTTGAAATCAAAGTGGACCGGGGTACACAGGTCGGTGTTGCGGGTCAGGCGGAGAAGCTCCTGTACCCGCTTTTTCTCCTCAGGCACATAGAACAGATAGCTCACGCCCTCCTTTTTGGCGCGGCCGGTGCGGCCGATCCGGTGGGTGTAATGTTCGTTGTCGCCGGGGACATCGTAGTTGATGACCGCATCCACATCCGAGACATCGATGCCGCGGGCAGCCACATCGGTGGCCACAAGGATCGCCAGCCTGCCATCGGAAGTTCTGCATGATCTGGTTGCGTTCCTTCTGGGAGAGGTCGCCGTGGAGGCAGTCCACCGAGAAGCCCAGACGGGCCAGCTGGTTGGCCAGCGTGGCAGTGTTGAACTTGGTATCACAGAACACCATGACCCGCTTGTAACCCTCGCCGATGATGATCTGAGCCAGGTCGGACAGCTTGTTGCGGCCGGAGGTCTCCAGCATGTACTGGGTGATCTTGGGCTGGCTCTCCTCCCTGGCTGAACGGTGATCTCCTCGGCGTTGTTCTGATACAGCCAGCCGATGTCCATGACCTCGCGGCTGATGGTGGCGGAGAACATGGACAGGCTTTTGCGGGCCTTCATCAGCTCAATGATATGCCGCACATCCTTATAAAAGCCCATGTTCAGCATCTCATCGGCCTCGTCCAGCACCACCTGGGTCACATGGGCCAGATCGATGCTGTGGTGCTTATAGTGGTCCATCAGGCGGCCCGGGGTGGCCACCACGATCTGGCAGCCCTCGGCCAAACGCCTGGCCTGCTTTTCCATGTTGGCACCGCCGTACACGCAGGCCACCTGCACCTCAGGCATAAAGTAGGTCAGCTCGGTCAGCTCCTCGGCGATCTGCTGGGCAAGCTCCCGGTGGGGGCCATGATCACAGCCTGCGGGTACTTTTTTTCCGGGTCGATATGTTCCGCCACCGGGATGCCGAAGGCACAGGTCTTGCCGGTGCCTGTGGGGGCCTTGGCGATCACATCCCGGCCTGCCAGCATCACGGGGATGGTCTTTTCCTGAATTTCCGTCATCTCTGCAAAACCCATCCGCTCCACGGCCTTGTGGATGGCTTCACTGCACTGCAACTCACTGTAAAGCATGTTTGATACTCCTTATCCTTCTACCCTTGTTTTGTTCAGTATACCATGAAACGCGGCGCTTGTCAGCACGCAAAAAGAGCCGCGCCCTTTTGGGGCACGGCTCTGCGGTTGGATCTGGGATGTACGCGCTCAGGCGGTCTCTTCCACGCTCTGAGCGGCGGCACGGCCTGCTTCCAGCTTCTGCTTGAAACGGCCGCTGGCCTTGAAGCCAGGAATGGAGGTGGACTCCAGACGGCTGGAGACCTTGGTCTTGGGGTTGGTGTAAGCCTTGGGCTTGCGGGGACGCATCTCAAAACGGCCAAAGCCGGCAATGGTCACCTTCTCGTCTGCACGCAGCAGTCAGCGATCTGGTCAAACAAAGCGTCCATCGTGGTCTCGACCTGTGCTTCGGTAAAGCCGGTCTTGCGTGCCACGGTTTCGATCATCTGGGAACGAGTCATTGTATCGATATCCTCCTGGAACGTCCAAAAGTAACGTCTTTTGGCAAATTTTGCGTTGTTGAGTATAACAAATGCAGCCCCTCATTACGAGAGATTGCGCACGAAACGCACAATATTGCGCACGAGTTACATTTTGCGCGTTATTTTTTATGATACAGCGTTGCAATATCCACCAGCGGGATATTCTTCAGGTCATGGTCGCTGCGCAGGCAATCGACCAGAGCATTGGCGGTATCCACAGCAGTGATGCAGGGGATGCTCAGCTCCACGGCCTTGCGGCGCAGGCGGACAGAATCGCGCTTGGGGTCACGGCCCTTGGCACTGGTGGAGAACACATAGTCCACCAGACCGCTCTGGAGCAGGTCCACGATGTTGGGGGATTCGCCGGACATGTTGCGCACCTCGTTGCAGGGGACCATGTGCTTGTTGAGCCATGCACAAGTGCCGGAGGTGCCGTACAGCTTGTAGCCCATGCTCTTGAGCTTCCAGGCGATATCCACGAACTCGGGCTTGTCGCTGTCCTTCACGGTGAAGATGCAGCAGGAGCGGGGCCGGGGATCTTAAAGGTATAGCCCGCACCGATCAGGCCCTTGAGCAGGGCATCGTGATAGTTGGGAGCAATGCCCAGCACCTCGCCGGTAGACTTCATCTCAGGGCCAAACTGGGTATCCACGCCGTGCAGCTTTTCAAAGCTGAACACAGGCACCTTAACGGCCACATAGGGGGCGTTGGGGTGCAGGCCGGTGCCGTAGCCCATATCTGCCAGCTTCTCGCCCAGGCAGCAACGCACGGCCAGATCCACCATGGCACACCGGTGACCTTGGAGATGTAAGGCACGGTACGGGAGGAACGGGGGTTGACCTCGATGACATAGACCTTGCCGTTGGAGACCGCGTACTGGACATTGACCAGACCGGTGACGTGGAGCTCGCGGGCAAAGCGGCCGGTGTAATCCACCATGGTGTCGATCTCGGCCTGGGTCAGATGCTGTGCCGGGTAGACACAGATCGAGTCGCCGGAGTGGACACCGGTACGCTCCACCTGCTCCATGATGCCGGGGATGAGGAAGTTCTCGCCATCGCAGATGGCATCGACCTCGCACTCGGTACCCATGATATACTTATCCAGCAGGACAGGGTGATCCATGTCCACGTGCTCGGTGATAACGCCCATGTACTCGATGACATCGGCCTTGGTGTAGGCAACGATCATATTCTGACCGCCCAGAACGTAGGAGGGGCGCATCAGAACAGGCAGGCCGATCTCATCGGCAGCAGCCAGAGCCTCCTCCAGATTGAACACGGTGCGGCCGGGCGCGCGGGGGATGTTGCAGCGCTCCAGCAGTTCGTCAAAGCGCTCACGGTCCTCTGCTTCGTCAATGGCATCCGCCGGGGTGCCCAGGATGGGCAGGCCGATCTCATCCATGTGCTTTGCCAGCTTGATGGCAGTCTGGCCGCCGAACTGGACCACGCAGGCATCGGGCTTTTCGGTGGCAATGATGTTGTCCACACTCTCCGGGTTCAGGGGGTCGAAGTACAGACGGTCGCCGGTGTCAAAGTCGGTGGAGACGGTCTCGGGGTTGTTGTTGACGAGGATGGCCTCGCAGCCGTGGTTCTTCAGGGTCCAGACACAGTGGACAGAACAGTAGTCGAACTCGATGCCCTGACCAATGCGGATGGGGCCGGAGCCAAAGACCAGCACCTTTTTCTTCTTGGGCTGGCCGTTTGCGGCAGCCTCTGCCTCTCTGGCAGCAATAAACTCGGCGGCCTCGTTGTCGCGTCGTAGGTGGAGTAGAAGTACGGGGTGTTGGCCGAGAACTCAGCAGCACAGGTATCGACCATCTTGAAGCCGGCGCGGTAGTTCTCCACAGGCAGAGCATCCACCTGTGCCAGACGCTTGATGGTCTTATCCTGGAAACCATACTTCTTGGCGGTCTGATACTGCTCCAGGCTCAGAACACCGTTGCACTTTGCCAGACCCTTTTCCAGGTCAGCCAGGTGCTGCATCTTATCCAGGAACCACCAGTCGATCTTGGTGATCTTCCAGATGGTCTCGTGGTCGATGCCGCGCTTGAGGGCCTCGTAGACACAGAACACGCGCTCCGCATCCTGCACATGCAGGTGGGCCACGATCTCGTCATCGGTCAGCTCCTCAAAGGGCTTGTGGGTCAGGGTGTCCATGCCCAGCTCGATGGAGGAGACCGCCTTCATCATGGCCGCCTCAAAGCTGTTGCCAATGCTCATCACCTCGCCGGTGGCCATCATCTGGGTGCCCAGAGACTTGTCGGCGTAGACGAACTTATCAAAGGGCCACTTCGGATACTTGACCACGATGTAGTCCAGCGCAGGCTCAAAGCAGGCGCAGGTCTTGCCGGTGACATCATTGGTGATCTCGTCCAGCGTATAGCCGATGGCGATCTTGGTGGCCACCTTGGCAATGGGGTAACCGGTGGCCTTGGAGGCCAGAGCGGAGGAGCGGGACACACGGGGGTTGACCTCGATGACCGCGTAATCGTAGCTGTCGGGCTTCAGGGCAAACTGGCAGTTGCAGCCGCCCTCGATGCCCAGCTCGGTGATGATATCCAGTGCGGCGGTGCGCAGCATCTGGTACTCGTGATCGGTCAGGGTCTGGGAGGGAGCCACGACCACAGAATCGCCGGTGTGGATACCGACGGGGTCCAGGTTCTCCATGTTGCAGACGGTGATCACATTGCCCTTGTGGTCGCGCATGACCTCGTACTCGATCTCTTTCCAACCGGCGATGCACTTTTCCACCAGGATCTGATGGATGGGGGAAAGACGCAGGCCGTTGGTGCCGATCTCGATGAGCTTTTCCTTGTTTTCGCAGATGCCGCCGCCGGTGCGCCCATGGTAAAGGCAGGGCGGACGATGACGGGATAGCCGATGCGGTCCGCACAGGCCAGCGCATCCTGCAGGGTCTCCACGACCTCAGAGGGGATGATGGGCTGATGCAGCTTTTCCATCGTCTCCTTGAACAGCTCGCGGTCCTCGGCGCGGTCGATGGTCTCAGGCTTGCAGGCCAGCAGGCGGATGCCGGTGCGGTCCAGATAGCCGGAACGGGCCAGCTCCATGGAGAGGTTCAGCCCATCTGGCCGCCCAGGTTGGGCAGAACGGAGTCGGGCTTCTCGATCTCCAGGATGCGCTCCACCACCTCAAGGGTCATGGCTCGATATAGACATGATCGGCCACATCCGGGTCGGTCATAATGGTAGCGGGGTTGGAGTTGAGCAGAACGGTCTCAATGCCCTCTGCTTTCAGGGCGCGGCACGCCTGGGTGCCGGAGTAGTCGAACTCAGCGGCCTGGCCGATGATGATGGGGCCGGAGCCGATGACCAGCACCTTTTTGATTCTGGGGTCCTTGGGCATTTCAGCGCACCTCCTTTTTTGCTGCTTTGACATTGTTCAGGAAGCGGTCGAACAGGAACTCCGTGTCTTTGGGGCCGCCGTTGGCTTCCGGATGGAACTGGACCGTGAAGCAGTTCCACTTCTTGTACTTGATACCCTCGCAGGTGCCGTCGTTGGCGTTCACCTGTGCCACCTCGCCCATCTCAGCGGGCAGCTCCTCGCCCACCACCGCATAGCCGTGGTTCTGGCTGGTGATGAAGGTGCGGCCGGACTCAAAATCAGTGACAGGCTGGTTGGCACCGCGGTGGCCATACTTCAGCTTCATGGTCTTGGCACCGGCGGCCAGAGCGCTGAGCTGGTGGCCCAGGCAGATGCCGAAGGTGGGGATGCCCAGCGCAAAGATCTGCTTCAGGTTCTCAATGACCTCCACCGGCTCGGCGGGGTCTCCGGGGCCGTTGGACAGCATGATGCCGTCCGGGTTCAGGGCAGCCACTTCCTCAGCGGTGGCAAAGGCGGGCATCACCGTCACCTTGCAGCCGCGCTTGACCAGGCAGCGCACGATATTGCGCTTGCAGCCGTAGTGCATCAGCACGATGTGGGTCTCGCCCTTCTCGTTAAAGACCTCGGGCTTCTCACAGGTCACGCTCTTGACGGCATCCGTCACGGCATAGGCGCGGATGGTCTCCAGCAGCTTCTCCGTCTCGGCCTTGTTGGCAGGGTCAGCGGGGTCAAAGGTGGTCAGGATGGCACCGTTCATCACACCGCTCTCCCGGATGATGCGGGTCAGGTGGCGGGTGTCGATGCCCTCGATGCCGATGGTATTGTTTTTCTTCAAAAAGCTGTCCAGCGTCTCCTCACAGCGCCAGTTGGAGGGGGTGGTGCAGGCCTCGCGCACAATGTAGCCCTTGGCCCAGATGCGGTCCGACTCCATATCGTCCTTGTTCATGCCGTAGTTGCCGATGAGGGATAGGTCTGGGTGATGATCTGCCATAGTAGCTGGGGTCGGTCAGGGTCTCTTCAAAGCCCACCATACCGGTGGCAAAGACGACTTCGCCCACGGTAACGCCCTCAGCACCCACTGACTGGCCTGCAAAGACCATGCCGTTTGCCAAAAGAAGATAAGCGTTCATAGGTACTCCTTGTTTCAGCACGGTTGTTGTCAAGTTACAGGGTCTGCTTGGCTTCCTGCTTCATCTTGCGGCTGCCAAGTGAACCAGGGGCAGCTTGCCCTCCTTGCAGATGGGGCACTCCTCGGGTGCGTAGTTGGGCAGGTCCAGCTTCAGGCGCTGGCCAGGATGGGAATGGGAGACGGAGCCTCAGGCTTGGTGCGGTCCACCACGCAGGTGATACCCAGGCAGATGCCGCCGGCCTCTTCGATCACGCGCTTGGTCTCCAGGGAGGAGATGCCGGTGGTGACAACGTCCTCAGCAATGATGCACTTCTCACCCGGCTGGATGGCAAAGCGCTTCAGGGTCATCACATTGTCCACGCGCTCGGTGAAAATGGCGCGCTTGCCGGTCTGGCGGGCCAGCTCGTAAGCATAGACGATGCCGCCCATGGCAGGTCCCACGATGACATCCACATCCAGCTTCTTGATCTGATCGGCCACAGCCTTCATTACCTCGGCGCAGCGGTCAGGGTACTGCTGCAGGTAGGCCATCTGGCAGTATGCGCTGGAATGGCGGCCGGAGGAGAGCAGGAAATGGCCCTCCAGGAATGCGTCACAGCTCTTCAGAATTTCAAGTGCTTCACTCATTGTAGTTCTCCCTCTCTTTTTTATGAAAAAATATCTTTTGAACGGTATTGTACCACGCTTTTGCAGCAATTGCAAATTTATGCGCAGATTTTCACTTTATACGCATAAACTGTGGTCATTCTGGTATATCAGCTCGATTATTCAGCATTTCGTGCGCAGCCGCGGATCTCCTCCAGCGTTTTCACGCCGTGGGCATCCATCCACTGTGCCATCTCATCAGCAATCGTCTCCATGGCGCGGGGGTTGGCAAGTTTGCCGCGCCCACCTGTACCGCCGTGGCACCTGCCATGATGAATTCCAGTGCGTCACGGCCGGTGGCAATGCCGCCCAGACCCACCACCGGGATGTTCACCGCGCCCACAGCCTGCCAGACCATGCGCAGGGCAATGGGCCGCACCGCCGGGCCGGACAGACCGGCAAAGATGTTGTTGAACACCGGCTTGCGCTTTTCCAGATCGATGGCGCAGGCTGGAAGGTGTTGGTCAGG
>ENA-OQEB01001154-OQEB01001154.1-human-gut-metagenome-genome-assembly--contig:-NODE-1154-length-10024-cov-2.060018_pt1 | contig 10024 bp, 9 predicted proteins | sample MGYA00242787_ERZ504619 | MGnify/ENA primary metagenome ERZ504619 (study PRJEB26092, sample SAMD00036317) | human gut metagenome | host: Homo sapiens | study: EMG produced TPA metagenomics assembly of... | reverse complement strand
CAGAAGTTCTCGTGACCTGAGCTTTTAATTTATTACTTTAGTATTAATACTCCCGCATGTTCTACCATCGCGGTGTACTTGAAGAGTCTATCTCCGCACGGGAATTTCAGAATTATAAATATCTTCTTAAAGGAAGAGATGGGGGAATCCCCATCTCTTGACCTATCTATTTGTTTAATTATTTAACAACCACTTTAACAGCTTCCTCACCATCAACAGCTACAGCTACGATACCGGCAGGTACGGTAATTGTTGCGTTATCAGATGTAAGAACCGTCTCAGCGACTACCTTACCTAAGATGTTAGAAATAACTACTGATTTACCAGCGGCGCCTTGGATAGTTACAGTACCATTACCAGCTACTACAGATACACCTTCAACATTGTTGATGTTATCATTAGATGTAACCATATCTTCTTCATCCTTCTGAGCGACATTAAAGATTAATGCGCCATCACCATTGGTCTTTGCGGAAGAGAACTGTGAATTGATATCTGTCAGTACCAAACAACCATTATGCATTTTCAACCATGCGGCAGCATATGTCGGAGCGATAGCACGATCAGCGTCACCATTTACGGTTCTATAATTTTGATCTTTCTCGCCATAAACATTAGACTCGAACAAGAATGCGTTCTTCTGCACCTTCTTCTGTTACGGCACCAGCCTTATCCGGGTTAATTATAACGGAATGACCAAGTTACATTCTTATGTTTGTCACCAACCAAGTCTACGATGAAGTTTTCCAGCTTAGCTTTCTTATAGTTAGCGATGATTGTCGCCGTATCTAACTTAGCCGGTTCTACATTCTCGAAACCATTTGTCAATACGAACAAGCTGTCACCAGCATGGATAGCCTTAACAAAACCTACACGGGTATAGCTGCTATTAGCACTAGAATTCGTTGTGAACATATAAGGATTAACCTTAGCCTCTCTATCGATGAACGCTTGGGCAGAGTCTGAGAAGTTAACCAAGTATTTGCCATAAGCGAAGCCAGCACGACCATGTTGAGCATGAACACACTTAGAAGGATCTGTTGTAATGTTACCGTTAGCGTCAACGTGAGGACCAGCCTCTGTACAAGGAACTGTCTCAACACCCTCTTGGTCGTCACGAGCCACGGAGATCAAATATTGAGGTTTGATATTTCCAAGACCACGATTCAACCAAGCCGTATCAATACGGAACGCTAATTTACCCTCAGCCTTATCCTTATTCCAGATACCAGCGTAATCAACAGTTTCCGTAGTCAAGTTCGGGTTCCACTCATCCATTAAGTACTCATTACGAACGCTCTCAACGAATGTCAAGCTATCAGGACCGTCATTTACATTCTCACCTAGAGCGGCGTTGTTGAAGCGACGATACAAAGGAGAATCATCCATTGCTACGGCAAAAGCAGATGTACGAATCTCTTGATTGCTATAGAATTTATCATCCAAAGAGCCACGAGTCAAATCCAACGTATTGTCGTCAACAGAGACCTTCACTGAAGCGTAATTTCTAGAGGCATATTGAGCAGCTCCTACTTTCTTCAACGCAATCTTACCATTAACATTCTGATAAGTATAGTAGTCTACCTTACTATTATCATCTACCAATCGTTGGCCGTCTTTATCATACATCGCTACAGCAACAATATCAGAAGAACCCGGATAAGCCAAATAAGAGGTTCCGCCAACAGTCACATAAGTAGCAGATCCTCCCTCCGGAGTATATTGCTCCTCGATAGTCATTGCATCTGCGACAGCCATACCCTTACACCATTCTGGATACCATGCCTGTGCTTGCGCCTGTGTCATAGATGTATTAAGCAAATTAGCCTCAACCAAAGTATAATATTCTTTTCCTTCGATATCATTATTCTCTTTCAAGAATAATCAGTAGGATAAGTCTTCATCATATACTTCTTCGTTGTCCCCGTCATAAGTCAAATAACGGCCTTTTCCGTCCGTGATACGGTAAACATTTCTTACCAAACCATCGCCATAACCATACTTATCGTCTTTAACAACCACTTGTAAGCGGAAACTTGCTTTAGCTCCAGTCTCATCTACACGTACAATAGAATCCTTCCCTGACGGAACATTAAGATATTTATCTAATGCCAATCCATGCAAATAGTTAAACAGATAAGTTTGAACCTTAGCTTCATTTTCTGATACATACTTATATCCCAGTTTAGCATCCTTTACAAGATCCTCGTCAACTTTAATAAAGCTAACCGTATCCTTTTGGTTTCCATTAAAATAGAATACCTCATTAGCACTACCCTCTACTGCGAATAATTGCATATCAGAAGGAATTTGATAAGAAGTCTTATAGCTATCATCAGAGAACTCACGGTTCGTAATTGAGATCGGCGCAATAGAAGATGTACCTTTCTTCTCTACTACCCATTGAGCAGCCGGCATATGCTTGAACTCTTGGTTACGAGCTTGAGCAGCCCAACCGAAATAACCAGCCAAATTAGCGAATACATAAGAACCTACCTTTCTGTATTGTAAGAACCACCAGCCTTATACTGGATCAAGTATACACCAGAAGGAATCGTAGTTAATGTAAGGCTACTATAGTCAGCAGAAGTCTTAACCGTAATATTCTGTGAAGCAAAGGTAGGAGTACCACCATCCGTCTCATTCGTATTCAGTGTCAACACATTCGTACCGTCCAATTTAGCCATGTAGATGTACTTGTCAGATCTTGTCGTTACAGTTTTTCCTTGATTAGACCAATAAGAATTATTATTATTGTCTTTGATATCCTTCGCAAACTGCTCGTCAGTTTGACCCGATGCTTTCACTAATTTATCCGCAACTTCCGCTACTTGAACATAGAGTTTGTCTTCTTTCACATTATAAGTGAACTTGAACTTATAAGAACCAGTCAAGCGATTGTCTGCGTTTAATACGTCATAGGTATATTTCAACAACTGACCGCTAGTCTCAGTTCCTTCATAATAAGCCGTATCGACAACTACATACAATTGTTTGTCATCCGCCTTTTTGTCCTTAGCTTTCAATTGAACATAACCACTACCAGCACTAACCGCTTGAAGTCCTGTCGCTGTCAAATGATTCGCCTTGCCTTTTGACACTTCAGGGTCCATATTCAACGCAAAATAATTGTCTTTAGAATCAACAGACCACATCAATGTATTTAAATCATCTGCACTTATTGGAATAGGAGTGCTTATTACATCTTCTGTAACAGCCAAAGCAGCAGACAAGTCCGCAATCTTACCTTTGTTCAGGGCACCCGTATTATCAAAGAAAACGATTGAGTCCGATTTGAAGTAAGAATACATGTGGTTACTAGCATCGAATGCCCATTCAGAAACCGTACCACTGCCTAATGTCACATCACCAGAAAGACCGTTGGTCGCGGTTTTCGCCAAAGTAGGATCAACAGCCAATGTCATTCCTGTCACCTTATTTACGAAGGTGTAGACAACAGCTCCAGAAGTAGTCTTTGTTGAAACTTTCCAAGTACCGGCAACAACTTCATTCAAATCGCTAGTGTTAAGTGAGCCGTACACAAGTTTGCCATAATCAGCAGAAGTCTTATCTGTCTCAGCGGACAAATAACTACTTCCGCTCTTCAGCAAATAAGATTTGCCATTCTCCATCGCAGCATTGACAGAGAACGCAGATGCCAGCATTACACCGGCAAGAAGCGTAGAAATCTTTTTGTTCATAATAAATAAATTAATATTAATACTAGTGTTTATTAAGATAATCAACTTGTTAGACTAATTGAAAATCGTCGTTTGCCATTAAAAACGACTAGTCTAAACGATCGTCTAAATCTTGCGTTTTTTGAGCGTCGAAACGGGAGGTTTGTTGAAGGAATCGCTTGTTTCGTGAAGGATAACCTATCCTATTGATAAGAAAGAGAATAAGCGATAAAAAAATCGTCTGGAAGGGTTGCAAGTATCGAAGAAACGCGTACCTTTGCAAATGACTAAAAGAATCGATCGTTTATACTAGTCGTTTTCAGCTAAATTAAATTCATACATATCTACTCATATATAAATGTACGGACGTACATTATATATAAGTATGTTCTATACTTTTAAGTTTCCTCTTTTTATTCCTCATACAACAGACAAACACGAACATGTCATTGAAAGATCAAAAAGCGTATCCTTTTGATTGGATTATACCCTTTCTCGTGGCACAGCTTCTAAATAAGAATGACAAACTAGAGGGAACTATAGAGAAGAAACAGGCATTTATACACCTTTTTGACGCAAAAAGCCCTGTTTTTTGATAAGATTACCCTCGTCAAGCTACACATATAGTCCCATTAACTCACACATATAGTCGCATTAACCCACACATATGGTCACGATAGGCTACACATATAGTCATAATAGGCAATATGACTACCTTATAATGGGCATTCTTACCCCCTAACGACTGGATCATAAGGCATGAAATATGAGCTAAGATGAATTAATTTCGCTAGAATAAAAGGGTGTTTTTCGACAAGTCGCTAATGGATAGACAATTGCTGATTTTTTCTTTCGTTTTTGGGAACGAGACGTACATTGGCTCGAAATAATCGATTCTCACGGACTTCTGTTTGCGAAATGTCAAAATGATAAAAGCCTTCAACCTAATCCGTTACTAACGGCCACAGGCTGAAGGGCTCTTTATGTATATAGAAAGGAGATCCTTAGATTCTCTCCAATGTAGCTGTAATAAACTCCCAGATCTTCTGTACGGAATGAATATTCACTCGCTCGTCCGGTGAGTGCGGATATTCCAAATCCGGTCCGATAGAAACCATATCCATATCCGGATAAGCGCCTTGGATGATACCGCATTCCAATCCGGCATGCATCACCTTCACCTCAGGTTCCTTACCAAATAAATCCAGATAGGTAGATTTCATCAAGTTCAAGATCGGGGAATTGATATTAGGCTGCCAGCCATTATAATGACCGGACTCCTCCACCTTAGCCCCTGCCAAAGCGAATACACTTTCCAGACTTGAGCAAACAGAATCCCTGCGAGACTCGGATGAGCTACGCACCAAGATCTTCACCTCGATCAACTCATCAGATGTCTTCACGATCGCCAAGTTAGAGGAAGACTCAATCGTACCCGGGAAATCATGCAACATGCTAATCACACCATTCTGGCAACCCTCGATCGCATTGATCAAATCATCCTGTATCTCCTCCGGAATCAACGTAGACGGCAATTCAACCATCTCCGCGACGAAATCGATCTGATCCTCCACACCCATATACTCCGTACGGAACATATCTTGGTAATCAGCCACTAGCTCCCAAAGAGACTCCACGTTATCACCCGGAATCGTTATCACGGCAAAAGCCTCACGAGGGATAGCGTTAGGCAAGGAACCACCCGCCACAGAGGACAAGCGAGCGCCATAATCACAAACCGCCTCTTTCAAGAAACGGAAGATCAACTTATTCGCATTCGCACGCCCTAAATGAATATCCACACCGGAATGGCCACCTTTCAAGCCAGACAAGCTAACCTTGACAGCCACGTCACCTTCCGGAATATAAGTATCCTCCTTAAATTGGAAAGAGACATTCACGTTAGCGCCACCCGCGCAACCTACGAACAACTCCCCTTCCTTCTCGGAATCACAATTCAATAAAATATCACCCTGTAAGAAATGCGGCTTCAAGCCGAAAGCGCCGTCCATTCCCTGTTCCTCATCAATCGTAAACAGGGCCTCGATCGGTCCGTGACGCAAGCTATTGTCCGCTAACACGGCCATCGCCAGAGCGGCGCCCATGCCATTGTCCGCCCCCAAAGTCGTCTCACGGGCCGTCACCCAATCACCGTCTATGTAAGCGTCGATCGGATCTTCTCGAAATCATGCTTTACGGAAGAGTTTTTTTGGGGAACCATATCCAGATGAGACTGCAATGTCACGGTCTTACGACCTTCCATTCCGGGCGTGGCCGGCTTACGGATCAATACGTTACCCACCTCATCTTGCAGGGTTTCCAGTCCCAATCCTTTACCAAAGGATATCATAAAACGGGTTACTGCCTCCATATGTCCGGTCGGACGGGGGATTTGCGTAAGGTCATAAAAATAACCCCATACATGCTTCGGAGATAGATCTTTGATTTCTGCTGACATAGATGTTAATAATTTAGTTCAGTTCATATTTAATACATATCTTGTATTCATCACGAAACAGCGACCGGAGCCTCTTTGTTCTCCCGGTTGGTGAGCGGCAAAGCCACCACGCCGAATAATCCGCACAATCCAGTCCATACCGTCTGTACCGTATGAACGACCAAGCGAACGCCGCCGCGTCATTCTCGTTCACGCCAAAACAAACCAAGGTAGCGATCACCATGAAATGCCACGGTCCGATACCGCCTTGAACAGGCACCGCCACGCCGATACTACTCATCGTAAACGTGATCAGCCCGACCACGATACCCAAGTCCTTGGTAAAGTCGAAAGCATAGAACGTTATATAAAAGTAACAGAAATAACCTCCCCAAATCAATAACGTCTCTATCACGAAACGCATCTTATGCTCCATGTACCAGATACTCTTCATACCGGTCCATATATTCTTCAACATGCCTTTGGCTTTCTGTACCAGCGTAAAGTTACTCATATAAGTGAATACAAACCAAATTACAGCGACAAAAATTATCACCGCCACGTAAATCCATATCGAATTAAACATGGATTGGAACCCTTCGAGCAAAGCCGGGTTCTTGGCGAAGAAACTCGTAAAGAAGCTTATATTAAATATGAATATCATCAAGGTTATCAAACCGACCATGATCGTATCGCTCACACGGTCGATCAACAAGGTACCTAAAAGCTTGGTAAACGAGATCTTATCGTATTTCGTGATCATGCCGCAACGCCATACCTCGCCGACACGGGGCAATACCAGATTCACCGCGTAATTACCCAACACGGCGTAAATCACGTTACTCATCTTGAAACGCTCGCCCAAGGAACTGATCAGCAATCCCCACCGTAAACCACGGACGATATTGGCGAACAAGCCGAACAGTAAAGAAACCAGAATAATATCATAACGAACCCCCTCCTTGACTACTCGCCAAATCTCAGTGATATCCATTTTCCGATACAAAAACCAAAGGAGTAAACAGCCGAAGGCTAAAGGTAGAATTATCTTCAGAAACGTACGTAGAATGCTCTTAAAATCCATTAGGTATAGGGAACTTTAAATTATTTATTGTACTTTTGTGCATCCGCAAAGATAAGCATAATATTTAAAAACAAACACATTACACCGAAAAGTGGATGAGATTAGTTAAGCCAAAAAAAGCATTAGGGCAACATTTCCTAAAGGATCTGCAAATAGCACAGCGCATTGCGGACACACTCGATACTTTCAAATCCTTGCCGGTCTTGGAAATCGGACCGGGAATGGGAGTCCTTACCCAGTTCTTGCTGGAGGCGGGACATGATTTGACCGTTGTCGAGTTGGACATGGAATCCGTAGATTACCTGAACCAGAATTTCCCCGATCTGAAAGGACGTATCATCGCCGAGGATTTCCTGAAATTGGATCTCTCGAAGCTATTTCCGGGGCAGTTTTGTGTGATCGGTAATTATCCCTATAATATCTCCAGCCAGATATTCTTCAAAGTCCTCGATTATAAGGACCAGATTCCCTGCTGCTCGGGGATGTTACAAAAAGAGGTAGCGGAACGCCTAGCGGCAGGTCCCGGTAGCAAGACGTACGGAATCTTGAGCGTATTGCTTCAAGCTTGGTACGACGTGGAATACCTCTTTACTGTCAGTGAGAAAGTATTCGATCCGCCTCCAAAGGTGAAAAGCGCCGTATTGAAAATGACTCGTAACGACCGCAAGGAGCTGGGATGCGACGAGAAGTTATTCAAGACCGTAGTAAAGACCTCATTCAACCAACGAAGAAAAACGCTTCGTAATTCCATGAAACCCCTATTGGGTAAAGATTGCCCGGATTACGCCTTGCCGATATTCGACAAGCGCCCGGAACAGTTATCCGTGGAGCAATTCGTGGAACTGACCTTGATCAGCCAAAAGCATCTGGAGAAGCAGGCTGGTGATGTCCTATAATAATATAAGAGTCCAATGATCGAACTGACGAAAGATTACATCGAGAACCTGAAAAGCATCATCGAGGCCAAAGATGACGCGAAGGCACAGGAGGTACTTCATGAACTGTATCCTGCCGATATAGCCGAGCTTTATCAAGAACTGAACTTGCAAGAGGCCATTTATCTCTATCTATTGATGGATGGCGACAAAGCGGCGGATGTATTGATGGAGTTGGATGAGGAAGACCGTCATAAGTTATTGAAGGAACTTCCCAATGAGCTTATCGCCAAGCGTTTCGTCGATAACATGGAAACGGATGATGCCGTTGATTGATGCGTGAGTTGGACGAGGATACCCAAGAGGAGATCCTTTCGCATATCGAGGACGTAGAACAGGCCGGTGATATCGTGGACTTGTTGAAATACGACGAGGACACGCCGGCGGTTTGATGGGTACCGAGATGATCGTGGTGAACGAGAATTGGAGTATGCCCAAATGTATCGACGAGATGCGCAAGCAAGCGGAGGAGATGAGCGAGATCTATTATGTATATGTAGTGGACGACGACGAGCGCTTGAAAGGCGTGCTCCCCTTGCAGAAACTGATTACCCACATCCGTCTCCAAGATCAAGCATGTCATGAAAAAAGACCCGATCTCCGTTCGCGACAGCGACAGTATCGAGGAGGTTACGGAGACGATCGAGAAATACGACTTGGTAGCCTTGCCCGTAGTCGATAGTATCGGACGTCTGGTAGGACGTATCACGATCGATGACGTTATGGATGAGGTACGCGAGCAACACGAGCGTGATTACCAGTTGGCATCCGGTATCTCGCAAGACGTGGAAACCTCGGATAATGTATTCACCCAAACCGCCGCCCGCCTACCTTGGCTGCTGATCGGCATGATCGGAGGATTGGGAAACTCCGTTATCCTCGGTGGTTTCGAGAGCAGTTTCGCCACTAACCCGAAGATGGCGCTATTTATCCCGCTGATCGGTGGTACCGGTGGAAACGTAGGTATACAATCTTCCGCTATCGTGGTACAAGGCTTGGCAAACAATACCTTGAAGGAAGGGAATATCGTACCGCAAATCCTAAAAGAGTCCGTAGTTTCGTTAATCAATGCCAGCATTATCAGTCTGGTCGTGTTCATTTACAACTTCTTCATGCTGGGAGACCGGGGGATTACGGCCTCCGTATCTTTAAGCCTATTCGCCGTCGTAATGTTCGCCAGTATATTCGGCACGTTAGTTCCCATGACCTTAGATAAGATGAAGATAGATCCGGCCTTGGCGACCGGGCCGTTTATCACCATTACCAACGATATTATCGGTATGATGATTTATATGTTCATTACTTCCGCGTTAGCTTGATACCACGGGGGGACGGACGCCGTCCCTACAATGTTAAAATAATATGTTATAGAACATATCTACGAAATAGCTGTTATCTTTGTAGCGGTTATCAAAAAAGGTAGAAAAACTATGCTAACAGAAGCATTTTACATTCTCTTCTTCTATTTCACGGGAGAGTTTATCAGCTACTTTATCGACGGTTTCATACCGGGTAGCGTAATTGGGATGGTGCTATTATTTTTAGCCCTCGCGTTCAAGAAAGTAAAACCTGAAAAGGTGAAACGTCTTTCCACGGTTCTTACCCAAAACATGGATTATTCTTCGTTCCAGCTGGTGTAGGCTTATGAATTCCTTCGGGATCATCTCCGAGTATTGGGCAGTCCTGCTGATCGCTTCCGTAGTAAGTACAATTTTAGTCATCGCCAGCGTAGCTTGGTGCAACAAAAACTGGAAAAGGGGAAATAGACCATGGATAATCTGGCGCATTCCGAGATTTTCGCTCTTACCTTGGTAATTGGTACCTACCTGACTTCCTTGGCTCTTTACAAGAAAGTCCATATCAGTCTTTTGCATCCTTTGCTTACGAC
>ENA-OQEB01001153-OQEB01001153.1-human-gut-metagenome-genome-assembly--contig:-NODE-1153-length-10034-cov-2.035530_pt1 | contig 10034 bp, 16 predicted proteins | sample MGYA00242787_ERZ504619 | MGnify/ENA primary metagenome ERZ504619 (study PRJEB26092, sample SAMD00036317) | human gut metagenome | host: Homo sapiens | study: EMG produced TPA metagenomics assembly of... | reverse complement strand
ATCCGTTGACAGAACACGAATTTGCCATGACGGATAATGCTCCTGCTTTTACACAAGCCAGGAAGGGCAAAGTGTTCTCACGAAGGTCTTGAGCCGAGATGTATACCGGTGTACGGTCTTTTCCGGTGAAGGGGACGCTGTAGCCATATAATGCTTTAGCGATACGGCAATATTTTGTTTGCGATATGGTTCGGGTCTTCTCCTTGGAAGCCGAGTACGGCAGCCCGCCCCATTTCTGCATTGACGTAGCAGTCTTCGCCATAATTCTCCCATATGCGTGGCCAGCGGGGATCGCGTCCCAGGTCGATGATGGGAGAATAAGGTCCACGGGCAGCTGCGGCTTTGGTTTCATAGGCAGTAATACGTGCGGCTTCACGGGCCAGGTTGCGGTTGAAGGAAGCAGCCACATTGATGTTTTGAGGAAAGAGCGTTCCACCCATTGTGTAGGTTGTCCCGTGATTTTGGTCTAGTCCATAGATGCAGGGTATGCCGATTTCTCTCATGGCCTATTTTCTCTTCAAGGGTCATTTTTTTCAGTAGGGCTTCCACTTTCTGCTCTATTTTTTTGTCTTGTGGAATAGCTGGAGCAGCTGCTTGCTGCGCCATTGTTGGCAGGAGAAACATGCTTGCCAACAAGAAAGATTTTATTCTATTCATGGTAGTGTGTATTTGGGTTCAACAATCATTTGGATGTTTTGGTATTCTTCTTCATCAACCAGTGTTGTTTCAGCACTCGCGTACCGGTTCGTCATACAGTTTGAGGCAAGCGTATGCAATGGCAATGGAGAGTACAAAGACGGATACGGCAATGAACAAGTGCATTCCTGCCGGTGCGTCGGGGTTATTCCGTGCCCAGGCTATCTGCATGTATATCAGCGGGAAGTGTGTGATGTACAGCGGATAGGATAGTTCGCCCAGGAATTTGCAGAGGGCTACGGAACGCTTGCCCGTGACGTTGCTGCCTGCTCCCATAGCCACTATCAGCGGAAAGAGGGCGAGCACGCTTACGGCTTCGTAGACGCCGTTCTCCATTGGCTGGTCTCGCCTCCGATGCGCGGTATCACGAGGATAACAGTCACCAGCAGGGAACACCAGTAGAATCCTCTCTTCACCTTCACCTGCTTGCCTATGCGAGACAACAGCAGACCCATGAAGAAGGGATAGAGCAGGCGTGAAATGCCTATATAGAGCTGGCCGGGTGTCAGGCTCCAGCCGCCGATGAGGGTGTAGGCGCTTCTCCCCGCGATGAAAGAAGCCCAAAGGTATCTATGTTGAGCGTGACGTCGAGCGTAAGGCAGGCAGAGAGTCCGACGAATATGCAGTGCCAGTTTGGAGAAGCGGCGGATGAATAGGGCATAGAGCACATTGGCAATATATTCCCACATCAGCGACCAGGTGGGGCCGTTCAACGCGTTTGTCTCCCACCAGCCCGGATGTCCCATGAAGTGGGGGTGGGGAACATAAGGCAGCCCAGGAGTGTCATCAGCAGCACGTTCCACCACGGTGTCTGCATCACCATCGGGAAGGCGGAGCAGGCACTGAAGTAGAATAGGGAGGCGCCGAGGAGTGTACCCATAATCACCATGGGGTGCAGGCGTACCAAGCGTCGCTTGAAGAAGTCCACGTTGTCATACGGTCCCAGCGGTCGTCGTAGGCATAACCGATGACGAAGCCGGAGAGTACGAAGAAGAAGTCCACGGCCAAGTAGCCGTGGTTCAAAATCTGGTGGGCAGGCCCTGCGGAATAGGTTTCAAAAAGATGGAAAGCTACCACGATTATTGCGGCTACGCCGCGAAGCCCGTCCAGTATTTCGTAACGCGGCTTGGATGCTAAATAAGTTGTTGTCTTCATTGGAATTATGTTTGTTGTTAGATTAATATTCTTCTAAAATGCGGACGTGTCATGACTCACCACAGATTACACAGATTATTTTAGGAGCTCTGATAATCAAGAACTTTTATCGGTGTTAATCTGTGTAATCTGTGGTGAGTGTGTATTTTGACACATCCTCAGACAATCCGGATTCCCGGTATAACTTTATTTCGCGGGCAAAGTTAGTCTGCAATTTCTCCGGGCATTTCTCTTATTGTTTATTAGGATTGTCTTATATTTGCATTTACTCCCCTTCAGGGAGATATTTTACCCAAATTATGAATGATAATGCAGTGCCTCGGCCGGAAAACACTTCTTTTACCTTCGACGATGTATGCCTGGCTCCCGGCGAGCAGATAGGTCTGCATGAGCAGGCAACGTGGGAGTTGTCGTATATCATCGTAGGCTCCGGCATGCGGCTGATAGGTGACCGTACTGAACCTTTCGGGAGTGGGGAAGTAGTGATAGTTCCTCCGGAGATACCGCATTGCTGGTATTTCGAGAATGATGTGACAGATGCGCAGGGGCGTATTGCCAATATCACGATAACTTTCGGCCGGGAATTTCTTGACAACTGCTGTGTTGCTTTCCCTGAGCTGCTGGAATGTACGGAGAAGCTGAAACGGAAAAGGGATGCCGTGAAGTTCGGGAAGGAAAAGTCGGCGGCTATTGCTTCCGTCCTCGAGGAGATGCGTCCTTTGGGGAGGGCTGAACGCATCCCGCTGATGATAAAACTGCTGCTTATTCTTGCCGGGAGCAAGGAAGAGAGTGTGGTGGGGCGGTATCAGAAGATGGACGGAACGGGAGCGAATGAATAGGATACAAGTCTACGTCGTTTGTAACGCCAAGCGGGATATTACGCTGGATGACGTTGCCCGCCACGTGGGGATGAACCGCACTTCTTTCTGTATCTTTTTCAAGAAAGTCTCGGGGAAGACTTTCGTCACTTATCTCAATGAATACCGCATTGAGCTTGCCTGCCGGCTGCTGAAACAACAAAAGGTATCCGTAGCAGAAATCTGCTATCAGGTGGGATTCAACAATGTTCCTTATTTCAACCGGGTTTTCAAGAAGATGAAGGGCGTTTCGCCGAGTGAATATGTCTTTTTGTAAGGGAAAAGGGGAAGATACGAAAGGTGTGGGCATAAAAAAAGGAGTACCGCTGTACTCCAACCTTTGTTAACCTTAAATCTAATACTATGAAAAACACATTGCAAAGGTACGGACTTTTTGCTTATCTCCAAATAAAGCAAATAAAAAAGGCTGTTTTATAACATGTTTTAGGAAAATACGTCTCTTTGTTAAGGCTTGCTAAGGTTTTGAAGCCTCTACGCAGCTGTTTTCTAAAAAAGAATTATCTTTGTCACATTAAGTTTTGGGCCTTACTTGACGATTTTCTGCTCTCTTGGCTCAAAATCCTGGAAATTAAAAATTAAAGACTTGTATGCACGAAGATATTGTCCTTACCCCGATGATGAAACAGTTCCTCGACTTGAAGGCAAAGCATCCCGATGCTGTCATGCTGTTTCGTTGTGGTGACTTCTATGAAACCTATTCCACCGATGCCGTCGTCGCGTCCGAAATCCTCGGTATTACCTTGACCAAACGTGCCAACGGCAAGGGGAAAACCATCGAAATGGCGGGCTTTCCGCATCATGCACTCGACACCTATCTGCCAAGCTGATACGTGCCGGCAAGCGCGTGGCCATCTGCGACCAGTTGGAGGACCCGAAGTTGACAAAGAAACTCGTAAAGCGGGGCATCACGGAGCTGGTGACGCCGGGAGTCTCCATCAACGACAATGTGCTGAACTACCGGGAGAACAACTTTCTGGCTGCCGTACACTTCGGCAAGGGTGCCTGCGGTGTGGCTTTCCTGGACATATCTACGGGCGAATTTCTGACGGCGGAAGGCCCTTTCGACTATGTGGACAAGTTGCTGAACAACTTTGCCCCCAAAGAGGTGCTTTTCGAGCGTGGCAAGCGGTTGATGTTCGAAGGGAACTTCGGCAGCAAGTTCTTCACTTTCGAGCTGGACGACTGGGTGTTTACCGAGACTTCCGCCCGCGAGAAGCTGCTGAAGCATTTCGAGGTGAAGAACCTGAAAGGTTTCGGTGTGGAGCATCTCAAGAACGGTATCATCGCTTCGGGAGCTATCCTGCAATACCTCATCATGACGCAGCATACGCAGATAGGGCATGTCACTTCGCTGGCACGCATTGAGGAGGATAAGTATGTCCGCCTGGATAAGTTCACGGTGCGCAGCCTGGAGTTGATGGGGTCGATGAACGACGGTGGCAGCAGTCTGCTGAATGTGATAGACAAGACCATCAGCGATGGGTGCCCGCCTGCTGAAACGCTGGCTGGTATTCCCGTTGAAGGACGTGCAGCCGATTAACGAACGGCTGAATGTAGTGGAATACTTCTTCCGCCAGCCCGATTTCAAGGAGTTGATAGAGGAGCAACTGCATTTGATAGGTGACTTGGAGCGCATCATCTCCAAAGTGGCGGTAGGTCGTGTCTCTCCGCGTGAGGTAGTGGCGCTGAAGGTGGCTTTGCAGGCGATAGAACCCATCAAAGCGGCTTGCATGGATGCCGATAATGCCAGCTTGAATCATATAGGCGAGCAGTTGAACATCTGCCAGTCCATCCGCGACCGCATAGACCGGGAGATAGACAATGACCCGCCGTTGCTGATTAATAAGGGCGGTGTCATCAAGTCCGGTGTTAGTGCCGAGTTGGACGAGTTGCGCCAGATAGCCTACTCCGGTAAGGATTATCTGTTGCAGATACAGCAGCGCGAGAGTGAGCTGACGGAGATTCCCAGCTTGAAGATAGGCTACAACAATGTCTTCGGTTATTACATCGAAGTGCGCAACACGCATAAGGACAAAGTGCCGGCAGAGTGGATACGTAAGCAGACCCTTGCCAATGCCGAACGCTACATTACCCAGGAATTGAAGGAGTACGAGGAGAAGATTCTCGGTGCGGAGGACAAGATACTGGTACTGGAAACACAACTCTATGCAGAATTGGTGCAATCATTGAGCGAGTTCATCCCCGCCATTCAAATCAATGCGAACCAGATAGCGCGTCTGGACTGCCTGCTCTCCTTTGCCACGGCAGCGCGCGAGAACAACTATATACGCCCTGTCATTGCCGACGACGACGTACTGGAAATCCGCCAGGGGCGCCACCCGGTGATTGAGAAGCAACTCCCCATCGGCGAGAAGTATATTGCCAATGATGTGATGCTGGATAGCCAGACGCAGCAGATTATCATCATTACGGGTCCCAACATGGCGGGTAAGTCTGCTTTGCTGAGGCAGACGGCGCTGATTACGCTGCTGGCTCAAATCGGCAGTTTTGTGCCTGCGGAGAGTGCCCATATCGGGTTGGTGGATAAGATATTCACCCGTGTGGGAGCCAGTGATAACATCTCGCTGGGCGAATCTACCTTTATGGTGGAGATGACCGAGGCAGCCAATATATTAAATAATGTGTCGCCTCGCTCCTTGGTACTCTTCGATGAGTTGGGGCGTGGTACATCTACCTATGATGGTATCAGCATCGCTTGGGCCATCGTGGAGTATCTGCATGAGCACAAGAAGGCGCAGGCCCGTACGCTCTTTGCCACTCATTATCACGAGTTGAACGAGATGGAGAAGAATTTCCCTCGCATCAAGAATTTCAATGTGAGCGTGAAGGAGGTGGATGGCAAGGTTATCTTCCTGCGCAAGTTGGAGCCGGGAGGCAGTGAGCACTCCTTCGGTATTCATGTGGCAGAGATTGCCGGTATGCCTCGCAGCATCGTGAAGCGTGCCAATGTCATCTTGAAGCAGTTGGAGGATGACAATGCAGGCGTAGGTGGTGCTGGCAAGCCGAATGTGCAGCACATCGATGAGCCTAAGGACGGCGTGCAGCTCAGTTTCTTCCAGCTCGATGATCCTGTGCTCAGCCAGATAAGGGATGAGATATTGGGTCTTGATGTCAACAATCTCACGCCAGTTGAGGCTCTCAACAAGCTCAATGACATCAAGAAGATTTTGCTGGGGAGATAAAAACAATACGGAAATAAAAGTTCACGAATATGAGAAAGTATCCTGAGCTTTGGATATGACTTCTGTTATAGCAAGGGGGTGGAAAAGAAGAGGCATCTCATAGCACTTGGGCTGTGAGATGCCTCTTTTCTTATATATATATAATAAGGTGTAACTTTTATTCTTCCTTCGTATCTGCCACAATCTGTGGACCGCGAACCTTGTCCTTCACGCCCAGTCCCTTCTTGATCTCGATGTTTACGCCATCGCTCAGTCCGGTAGTTACCTGCTTGCGCTCGTAAGTCTTCTTCTCGCCGCTGCCCTTCACGATATATACAAAGGTGGAGTCGCCGCTAAACTCGATGGCACTCTCGGCACGGTGAGCACATGCTGTGCCTTAGCCAATACTATCTCGGCATTGGCACTGTAGCCAGAGCGAATCTTGCCGCCCTTGACCGAGCGAACAGCTGCCTTTACCTCAAACTGGTTGGCACCATTGTTCTCCACAGCCTTAGGAGAGATGTACTCCAGGTCGGCATCAAACTTCAAGTCTTGCATGGCACCGATGGTTATCTTCATCGGCATGCCTACTACCAGATTGCCCACCTCCGTCTCGTCGATGTTGCCACGGAAGATGAGGTCGTTCATGTTAGCCACGCTGGCGATGGTGGTACCATCATTGAATGTATTGGCGAGAATCACGGAGTTACCCACCTTGACTGGGATGTCGAGGATAATGCCCGATATGGTAGAGCGGATAAGTGGATGAGGCGCTGGCATTGCTCTTCGATACGCCATCACGTACCACTTCCAGGGCGTCTTCGGCTGCCACTACTTCTTCCTTAGCCTGCTTCAGGGCTTGCTTTACCTTGTCAAACTCATCGGCACTCACCAATTGTTTCTTGAAGAGCTGCTCCTCTCTGCCATAGTCCACCTGCGCTTGTTTCAGGTTGATGCCAGCCAGGCGCACACGAGCCTGGGCACTGCTCAGCTGCCCCATGTCGGGGATGACCTTTACCTTGGCGATGACCTCGCCCATCTGCACGTAGTCACCAGCCTGCTTGCATATCTCGGTGATGATACCGCTGATCTGAGGCTTCACGTTTACCTCGTTGCGAGGCTCTATCTTACCCGTGATGACAGTGGTTTTCAGCACATCGCCCATCTTGGGAGTAAACTCGGTATACTCCACAGGCTTAGGCTGCGACTTCTCATAGAGGAACACGAAGGTTCCGATGAAAATCAAGGCGACTATCGCCGCTACGATCAATTTTGAATACTTCTTATACATTGAACTTTGAATTTTGAACGTTGAACTTTATGATTACCTGATGAACTCTGAGATATTGACTTGAAGCATTTCATAAAGTTCAATGTTCAAATCTCAAAGTTCAAAGTTATTTATTCGTCTCTCATCGCATCCACAGGCTTGATGCTCATGCTCGCCAGGCTGGTGCCAGTCCTGCCAGTGCGCCTAGGATGCATATCAGGATGGCTGAGAATATCGCTGTCCAGAAGTTTACCTGGAAGTGGGCGGTCAGTATGCCATCCGTGGTGTTTGCCATCTCCAGCATCTGGAGTATCGCCACGCCAAAGAGGATGCCGCTCATGCCTGCCACCAAGGTGAGGATGATACTCTCGGCGATGATCTGGGAGAGTATCATCTGCGGCGTGGCTCCGATGGCTCGGCGGATGCTATCTCCGTGGTGCGCTCCTTCACGGTTACCATCATGATGTTGCTCACGCCGATGGCTCCTGCCAGCAAGGTGCCGATGCCCACCAGCCAGATGAGGAAGTTGACACCCTTGAAGAGATTGTCGAGCATCTGGAAGAGCACCTCGGTATTGAATACCATCACGCCCTTCTCGTCCGTTGGGTCGATGGAGTGAGCACGGGCTATGATGGTGCGCATGCGAGTGGTTATCTTGCTCATCACTACGCCCGGCTTGCCCGTTACGGCGATGATATCTACGGCGTTGCCTCGGTTATAGGCTGTGCGCAGCACCGATTGGGGCAGGGTGATGGTCTCGTCGGCACGGCCTCCGAAGTTCACTCCGTTGCCCGAGCGATAGTCCACGCCCACCACGGTATAGTAGGTGGAGTCCACTCGCAGCGTCTTGCCGCATGGGTCGCCGCCACCGGGGAAGAGGTTGGTGTATATCTGCTTGCCTATCACGCAAACCTTGCGCTGCTGTCGGTCGTCCATCTCATTGATGTATCTGCCGTAGTACATCTTGGGGGCTGATACCTTGCTGAAGTCGGGACTCACGCCCTGGGTGGAGCCGCTAAACTTCTTGTCGCCATATATCACCGGCTTTCTGCCTCCGAAGAGCAAGGGGGTTATCACGTCCAGTTCGGGCATCTGCTGGCGCAGGCGTTCCATGTCTTTCGTCTCCATCTGCCAGGAGCGTCCCTTGTTAAATCCCTTGTAGGGCTTGGTGGTGTTTTGCGACCATATCATGGCAGTATTGGTGGCGAAGCCCGCAAAGTTGTTTTGCAGCAGCTCCTTCAGTCCCTGCCCGCCACCCATCAGGCGATGAGCATAAACACGCCCCAGAACACGCCGAAGCCCGTCAATAGGCTGCGGCTCTTGTTCCTCGTGATGGTATCGAGTATCTCTTTATATGTATCTAAGTCGAATCTCATAATCTATCTAAAAACTTCTAACTCCTAACTCCTAACTCCTAACTTCTAACTCCTAACTTACTCCGCTCTCAGCGCCTCTATCGGTCGGATTCTCGCAGCCTTGATGGCTGGGATGAGTCCGGCGATGGTGCCTGCGATGACGATGGTGATGGTGGCGCCGATGCAGGTGCCGATGCCCACCGTAGGATTTACGAACATGGCAGCCTGGAAGAGACCCGTATCTACCGTGGTATGGCCGATGGTGGCATCCATGATCTCATTGGCTGCCACGCCGCACACCATGCCGATGTAGCCGAAGAAGGAGGTGATGATGATGCTCTCGGTGATGATGAGCTTCAGGATGCTCCATGGCTTGGCGCCTATCGCCTTGCGCACGCCAAACTCTCTAGTGCGTTCCTTCACGGTGATGAGCATGATGTTGCTCACGCCCACGATGCCACTGAGCAGGGTGAAGAGGCCCACTATCCACAGGGCGGTCTGGATGATGGCGATGCCTTGGTTCATCTGGATGTTGTCCATATATCGGTTCCAGAGCCATACGGTGCGCTCGTCGTCGGGTGCCGCCTGATGGTTGTTGTTGAGGCTGGCACGATAGTTCTTCTCGAAAGTCTCATTATCCTCTTCCGTCTTCAGATTTTTGAGGGTAAACTCGATGGTGCCTGCCTCGTCGCCCTTGCGTAGATAGTCTTCAGGGTGGTGTAGGCGGTGAAGGCATTGGTGTTTTGGCGGGATTCATCGTCCTTGTAGATGCCCACCACCTTGAAGGCTAGGTCGTCCACCTTTACGGTCTTTCCCACCATGGCTCTGTAGTCCTTGGCCAGCTCCTTGGCTTGGCTGCGGCTCATCACCAGCACCTTGCGTCGCTCGGTCTGGTCGATGTCGTTGATGAATCTGCCCACCAATATCTCGGTCTTATCTATCTTGGTGTGGGTTGGAGCTACGCCCGTGAGGTTTGCGAGGCAACATAGTTGTCGCCGTATACGATGTTCACGCCGGCTTGCTCCAGTTGTCCGCTCACGTCGCCCACCAGATGACCGAAGGTGTGGTCGGTGATGAGCAGGTCCTTGTCGTTGAGCGTGATGTTGCGTCCCTCCTTCAGTCCGTTGTAAGCCTTGGATGTCTGTCCAGGGAATACGAGCATGGAGTTGGCTAGGAATCGGTCGCTCTGTTGCAGTTGGGCATTGATGAGTCCGTTGCCGGCGCCCAGCAGGAATATCAGCATGAAGATGCCCCATGCCACGGCAAATCCCGTGAGCGTGGTGCGCAACTTATTGCGTTTCGACGTGCTCCATATTTCTTTGATTAATTCTCTCATGTTACTTTTACATTGAACTTTGAATTTTGAACATTGAACTTTATGATTACTTTTTACTTTTGAACTTTTGAATTTTTAGAACATTGAATCTTTATGATTACCTTTACATTGAACTTTGAATTTTGAACTTTATGATTACTTTTACTTTGAACTTGCTTTATG
>ENA-OQEB01001152-OQEB01001152.1-human-gut-metagenome-genome-assembly--contig:-NODE-1152-length-10040-cov-1.890548_pt1 | contig 10040 bp, 13 predicted proteins | sample MGYA00242787_ERZ504619 | MGnify/ENA primary metagenome ERZ504619 (study PRJEB26092, sample SAMD00036317) | human gut metagenome | host: Homo sapiens | study: EMG produced TPA metagenomics assembly of... | reverse complement strand
TCCAGACTTTGATATCAAGATGCTCAACGACTATGCTCACTCTAAGGGCGTGAAGCTCATGATGCACCATGAGACTTCTGCTGCCGCTCTCAACTATGAGCGCCACTTGGAGGATGCCTTCAACTTGATGAATAAGTATGGTTATGATGCAGTGAAGACTGGTTATGTGGGCGACATCATCCCACGTGGTGAGTATCACTATAGTCAGTTGATGAACAATCACTATCAGCGTGTGGTAGAGCAGGCTGCCAAGCATCACATCATGGTGAATGCACATGAGGCCACCCGTCCTACTGGTATCTGCCGCACATGGCCTAACTTGATTGGTAATGAGAGTGCCCGTGGTACAGAGTATGAGGCATTCGGAGGATCAGTCCCTTATCACACAGTGATGTTGCCATTCACCCGTTTGCAGGGTGGTCCTATGGATTATACCCAGGTATCTTCGAGACACAGCTTTCTACATGGAGCAACAACAAGAGCTTTGTTCATACCACTCTCTGTGGTCAGCTTTCTCTCTACCTCGTGATGTACAGTCCTTTGCAGATGGCAGCCGACCTGCCTGAGCACTATGAGAAGTATGACGATGCCTTCCAGTTTATCCGCGACGTAGCTTGCGACTGGGATGACTCTAAGTACTTGGAGGCAGAGCCAGCTAAGTATATCACCGTAGCACGCAAGGCTAAGGGCACCAACAACTGGTTTGTAGGTGGTAAGACCGATGCTACTGCTCGTACAGCCGTAGTGAAGCTCGACTTCCTCGACAAGGGCAAGAAGTATAACTGCGCCATCTATCAGGATGCAGCCAATGCTGACTACGAGAAGAACCCTAAGGCATACCAGATTATTCACAAGACTGTGAAGAAGGGTGATGTCTTGAAGATCAAGGAGGCTCGTGGTGGTGGTTTCGCCATCTCATTGCTCGCTAAATAAAGAAATATCGCCCACTTTTACCGCTCTGTAATTGCGGTATTTGTGGGCGACTGGCAAGGCGGAATTAAATACGCCCGAAATGAGCGTAGTTAATTCTGCTTTTTCTTTACAAAATATGATCAGATATAATCAGACTTAAAAGCCGATATCCAAATGAAATCAATAAGAACTATATCGTTGTCGCTTATGGTAACAATGATTCCATGTGTATCTTTTGCCCAGAATACATTCGATGAGATGGTGTATTCTAAGGTAAAAACTATTTTCAAATTGAATGCCCCTACAAGTGTTGAAGTAGATGGAAATACGGGTGCTTCTACCCAAATTACCCCTAAAAATACGGTAAAAGTGCGTATTTACAATGCTGGTGAAGCTGGCAAGGCTGTGAAGACCGTCAAGATGAAAGCCTCCGGAAAGGACCGTTGGGAGGCTACTATCAAGGGCGATTTGGCCGGTAAATACTATACTTTCGACATGGGAAAGGGCGAAACTCCTGGTGTTTTCGCCAAGGCTGTGGGCGTAAATGGCAACCGTGGAGCATCATCGACTTGGCTCAAACCAACCCTGCTGGTTGGGAAAATGACGTTCGCCCTGCCATTCAGTCGCCAGCCGACCTCGTTATCTATGAGATGCACTGGCGTGACTTCTCTATAGATGCCTCTTCTGGCTTGCAGAACAAGGGGGAAGTTCTTGGCTCTCACAGAGCCTAAGGCTATTCAGCATCTGAAGAATCTCGGTGTGAATGCCATTCACATCCTCCCTTCTTTTGACTATGCTTCGGTAGATGAGACCAAACTCTCTACCCCTCAATATAACTGGGGCTATGACCCAAAGAACTACAATGTGCCTGAGGGCAGTTATTGCACAGACCCTTACAAGCCTGAAACTCGTATCAAGGAGTTTAAGGAGATGGTACAGGCACTGCACAAGGCAGGCATCCGAGTGATTCTCGACGTGGTATATAACCATACATTCAATATCAACAATAGCAATTTCCAGCGCACTTATCCAGACTATTACTATCGCAAGACAGCGGCAGGCAAGTATTCTGATGGTTCAGGTTGTGGCAATGAGACTGCCTCAGAGAAGCCTTTGATGCGTGAATTTATGCTGGAGAGCGTGAAGTATTGGATCAATGAATACCACATTGACGGCTTCCGTTTCGACCTGATGGGCGTGCATGATATCGAGACTATGCAGAAGATTCGCCAGATGGTGAATGAGATAGATCCTTCTATCTATATCTACGGTGAGGGATGGAGCGCAGGCAGTTGTGCTTATCCAACGGAAAAGTTGCGATGAAGGCGAATACCCAGCAGCTTCAGGGCATTGGTGCTTTCTCTGATGATATGCGTGATGCCTCCGTGGTCCATTCTCTGACGACCATAAGGGCGCACTTCTTGCTGGAATCTCTGGCGAGGAGGAGAGCTTGAAGTTTGGTATCGTGGGCGGTATAGTTCATCCACAGGTGGATATGAACAAGGTAAACTATGACAAGCAGCCTTGGACCAACAATCCTACAGAGCAGGTTAGCTATGTAAGTTGCCACGACGATATGTGCTTGGTTGACCGCTTGAAGCTAGCATCCCATCGCTTACCGACAAGAACATCCCTGAGGATTTGCGTAAGGCAGAGTTGATTCGCATCGACCAACTAGCGCAGACTGCCGTCTTCACTTCGCAGGGCGTACCTTTCATCCTAAGTGGTGAGGAGATGCTGCGCGATAAGAAGGGCGTACATAATAGTTATAACTCTCCTGATAGTATCAACCATCTGGATTGGAATAACTTACAGAGTTATCCACAGGTATTCATATATTACAAGAACCTCATCCAGTTGCGCAAGAACCATGCACCTTCCGCCTCTCTACTGGTGATAAGGTACGTCAGCACTTGTCGTTCTTGCCAAGCGAGGATGCCAAGGGTGTCAAGCAGGATTGCCTCGTAGGATTCCAACTCAAGGACCTTCAGGGCATCGATGCTTGGAAGAACATCATCGTCATCTTCAACTTCAATAAGGAGGCGAAGGAGATGGCTATCCCTGAGGGAGAATACACCGTGGCTTGCTGCAACGGTGTTATCAATGAGGAAGGACTTGGTCATGTATCAGGCAAGGAAGTCTTGGTGGATGGACAGTCTGCCTTGATTCTTTATCAGAAATAAGGGAGTGCCCCCTCTATATAAAGGGCATGAAATCCTATATAATATAATAAGGTGTAACAATGAAAAAGAATAATAGTATCATTATTGTTGCTTATGAGTAGCGCAATGAGTATGAATGCGGCTGTTAACGTGAGCCGCATCGATCCTACCAACTGGTATGTGGGCATGAAGGATGCCTCTCTCCAGCTGATGGTGTATGGCAAGGACATCAAGAATGCCGAGGTATCGGTGGATTATCCGGGTGTGAGCATCGACTCCATCGCCCGTCTTGATTCGCCTAACTACCTCTTCGTGTATCTTAATCTGAAAGATGCGAAGGCGGGCGAGATGACCTTGAACTTCAAGCAGGGCAAGCAAACCAAAAAAGTAAAGTATCTCTTGAAGGATAGAGAGATGGCAGGCGATAAGCGCTTCGGTTTCTCTAACGAGGACGTGCTCTATATGCTGATGCCAGACCGCTTTGCCGATGGCAATCCTAAGAACGATGTCATCAAGACCATGCGTGATAAGGCTTGCGACCGCACGGCTCCTAGCCTTCGTCATGGTGGTGACTTGGAGGGAATCCGTCAGCACTTGGATTATTTCAACCAGTTGGGTGTAACCGCCTTGTGGTTTACCCCTGTTTTGGAGAATGATAGTCCTAACGATGGCAGAAATAGTACCTATCATGGTTATGCCACTACCGATTATTATCGTGTAGATCCACGTTTCGGAACCAATGCCGAGTATAAGGCACTCATCGACCAAGCACACCAGAAGGGATTGAAGGTGGTAATGGATATGATATTCAATCACTGCGGATTTGAGCATCCATGGGTAGCCGACATGCCATCCAAGGACTGGTTTAATACCCCAGAATGGCTCATGCCTGAGTACCAGACTCCGGAGCATCAGAAGAAGATAGGTACGATGGATGGCGGCCGAACCGTTAACGATATGTATATGCAGACCAACTATAAGTTGACTCCAGTCTTGGACCATACGCTAGCAAGGCAGACCTCCATGAGACGGTGGATGGTTGGTTTGTGCCAAGTATGCCAGACCTCAACCAGCGCAACCCTCATGTGATGAAGTACTTGATTCAGAACAGCGAGTGGTGGATAGAGAGTGCAGGCATCGATGGCATCCGCATGGACACCTATCCATACGCCGACCGTGATGGTATGGCAGAGTGGATGAAGACATTGAACAATGAATATCCTCACTTCAACACCGTGGGAGAGACCTGGGTTACCGAGCCAGCCTATACCGCTGCTTGGCAGAAGGACAGCAAGCTCTCTGAGAAGAACAGCTATCTGCCAACCGTGATGGACTTCGCATTCTTCGACCGCATCAACAGTGCCAAGAACGAGGAGACTGATGACTGGTGGAACGGTATGAACCGCATCTACAATGTGCTCTGCTATGATTATCTCTATCCTAATCCAAAGAGCGTGATGGCATTCGTGGAGAATCACGATACCGACCGTTTCCTCGGCGAGGGCAAGGATACCTTGGCTTTGAAGCAGGCACTCGCCTTGCTCCTTACCATCAACGTACCCCTCAGCTCTATTATGGTACCGAGGTATTGATGAATGGTACCAAGAGCGTAACCGATGGCAATGTGCGCAAAGACTTCCCTGGTGGATGGGCAGGCGACAAGCATAATGCCTTTACCGCTGAGGGCAGAACGCAGACAGAGAACCAGATGTTCAATTGGTTGAGCCGACTTTTGCACTGGCGTCAGGGCAATGAGGTGGTTACCAAGGGCAAGCAGACTCAGTTCTGTCCGCAGAAGGGTGTATATGTCATCGCTCGCCAGTACAAGGGCAAGAGCGTGATGACCATCATCAATGGCAAGAATGAGGCTAATGAGCTGAATGTATCTCGCTATGCGAGATTATCGGCGATGCTCAGAAGGCAACGGATATCACCAATGGTCGCACTGTCCTCATCAATAAGAACGTAAAACTCCGTCCTCGCCAGGCGATGAATCTTGGAGTTCTAGATTAGTATCAGTTACTTGATGCTTTCATATCTCAGCAGGCTAACGCAGATATTAAGCGTTAGCCTGCTTTTTTTTCATAAAAATATTCTTTCGTTTCAATTATTCTTTGTAAATTTGCAGCAGAGTTTAATAACAAACGTCATGAACAAAGAAATTGGTAAATGGTTCTTGGATGTTGCGAAGTATATAGTAACGGCATTTATCTTGACGAATATGTTCGTTAAGATTGATACTTTTATGTCTGCAGTGGGGGCTGTGATAATTATGGCTTTACTGTTTGTTTGGTATAGGGGTATTTTTCTTAAAAAGAGACAAAAACTGATTTAGTGTATTAATTAAAAGAGATATGATATGAATTGGAATCTTTTTAGTATGTATATCGCTCTTGCTTTGTTAGGAGTTGGTATGGTCATCTATGCAAAAATAGAAGACAGGAAGAAAGGAAAATAATGATTAGAAGATACATTCTAACCTTTATAGCAGCATTGATCGTTACCTTGAGCAGTTGGGCGCAAGGTGGGCTGCCTAGTCGCTATAATGTAAGCTATCTCAATATGGCTGCAGGTATGCCGAATAATTTTGCTGATGACATCTTTCAGGACTCTTACGGCTTCGTATGGATCAGTACGCATGGTGGTGGACTGGTGCGCTACGATGGTTTCAATTTCATGAACTTCGGTTTGGGGTCTGTAGGAATCAGTCTGCGAAGCAACAGTTGCCGTAATGTCTGCGAAGATCCGTTCAAGCGCCTTTGGATAGCTTTCGAGGAAGGTCCGCAGGTGCTCGACCTCAAAACGATGCAGCCTGCTGTTCCACCTTGTGAGAACAGCCAGGTAGAGGCACAACTCAACAAAGTATTCAAGGACCTTTGCACCCGAATATATTGTGATGCAAAGGGCAATATATGGATGCTGTCTGTCAACCAGCTTACCCGTTTCGGCTTTAACGAAAAGGGCGAGGTGAACAGCGTCTTGTCTACATCCTATCCTTATAATGCTCCCGACCTCGGAATCTGTGATGTCTATCGCAGAGGAACGGTTGTATTATGCAACAATGGAGTGGTGAGCGAGTTTTCTGTGAAGAACAATCAGCTCGTAGCAAAGAATATCTCATCCCTGTTTCCTCCGCTCGAAGGCTGGTATGCCGGTGCCATCATCTCATATCATGGCAAGATATGGATGGGTACGAATCGCGGATTGTTTAATAGTGGCAAGCAGGAATTCCATTGCTCTGCTACCGACCATTCGCTCCAGCACGAAGTAGTGACGAGCCTTGCTGTTTCTCCAGATGACAAACTTCTGGTAGGAACGCTCTGTGGCGTAGATATCTTCAATGATAAGACCGGAGAGATAGAACATTGGAACACTGCAACGGCTGTGAATCCGCTGAGCAGCAACTTTATCAACAGTCTTTTCTCAAAGAACGGACAGATATGGGTAGTTCCGAGACAGGTGGTGTTATCAAGCTGGCTCCACGTCAGCTGAATTTGGAATTCTACCGTCACGACCCCGCCAACCCGGGCAGTATCTCTCCTAATGCTGTCAATGCCATGTATGCGGCAGCCGACGGAACCCTATGGGTAGGAACCGTAGAGGGAGGTCTCAATGCCTTGGCTCCAGGCAGCATGAACGTTGTTCATTATACGGTGGCAAATTCCGGTTTGCCGCATAATACCGTCTCGGTTCTTGCAACTGATAACCGCAATCAGCTCTGGATTGGTACCTGGGGAAGGGGCTTTGCTGTGATGAATCTCAGTCAGCCGGGCAAAATCATTCCTCTGATGGTTGATGCAAAGCATCAGCATTTACTCAACTTTGCCGGTGCTTTGGCTTATGATCCTATCAATGATGGTATGTGGCTCGGAACCAATGACGGCCTCTTCTTCTATGATATGAAGCGCCGTCAACTCATCGAACCTTTCAGAGGATGCCTGGAAGTGCGCGGCTGCATCGGTTCTCTGATAACCCGAAAGGGCAAACTCCTGATGGGTTGTGTGCGGGGAATGGTAGAGGTCGACCTCAAGTCGCGTGCTCATGGCAAGGGCGATTTCGCTGTAACGTATCATCTGTATAAACTCGACAATCCGAAGAGTGGAGTCTTCGATAAGATATTGTCTTTCTGCCAGGCTAAGGATGGAAAGATATGGATGGGCAGTAACGGCTACGGTCTGTATTGCTATACCAGCGATAAAAACGGAAAGACTCAAGTGAAGTCGTATACCACCAATAACGGACTTGCCAACAATATCGTGAAGGGTATTGTAGAGGATAATCAGGGTATGTTGTGGATAGCTACCGATAATGGACTCTCTATCTTCAATCCGAAGACCGAGGCATTCTGCAGTTTCTCCCGTGAAGACGGTCTGATCAGTTCGCAGTTCTATTTCAATGGAGCCATCCGCAATGCCAAGGGCGAGATATTCCTAGGCACCGATGCGGGTATGATGGCTGTAAGGGCATAAACCGTTCTGTTCATCAGGCAGGGAAGTTGTGCTTTACCGAACTTCTGGTAGATAACCAGCCTGTCTTTGCCGGCAGCGATTATCTGGAAGAAGACATCTCCATCGCCAGAAAGTTGCGTATCCATGAGAGTGATAAGTCGTTTACCCTCTTTTTCTCAGCGCTCAATTATGGCAGCGAGACACAAGGCGTGTACCTTTATCGCATGAAGGGATACGAGAATGAGTGGGTTCAACTCAAGGCTGGTCAGCATAGTGTGCGTTATTCCACTCTGCCAGCTGGAGACTATAAGTTTGAGGTGAAATATATCCCATCTATCAATTCCGACAAGGAGCAGGTGATCTCTGTAGAAGTTCAGATTACTCCTTATTTCTGGAAGAGCTGGTGGTTTGTTACTCTTATTGTAATAGGTGTCATTGCCTTCCTCCAGTATGCCTATATGCATAAGCTCAAGAAGATGCGTGAGCGAGAGGTGGAGGCATTGTATCGTCCTATCGAGCTGCGCTCAAGGATAGCGATGAGCCAGGCAAGCTTCAGAGTCGCATCCAGACCATCCTTGCCAACCAGCAGCGCTATCAGGAGAGCCAGAAGAAATCTATCGAGGCTGACAAGGAGAAAGTGAAGGAGAACGAGCGTCCGTTTATGGACGAGGTGATGGAAGTGATGGAGAAGAAGTATGACGACTCCGAGTTTGGCGTGCAAGAGCTAGCCGATGCCTTGGGTCTCAATCGCAGTGTGCTCAGCAAGAAGTTGGCTGCTGAGACGGGTTTGCCTACCGCCCAGTTCATCCGCAACTATCGTCTTGATATTGCCAAGCGAATGATTATCGACAATGTGGCGAATCGCAACATCACGGAGATAGCCTATCGTGTAGGCTTCAATGATCCAAAGTATTTCACCCGCTGCTTCACCAAGCAGTATGGTGTGTCGCCTTCTTCCTTCAAGGACACTCAGGAAGAGGAGTCGTAAATGACTTATTTAAGACAGATAAACCAGTGAGATAATTTCAGAAATCACTTGTTTACGCCATAAAACAAGAGGCTGCTTGATGTAGGTCAAGTAGTCTCTTTTGTTTTTATGTCTCATTTGTTTATTTTCCGTTTCTTTTTGTTAAATTGTCTGTGTGGGAGCACAAAAGGTGGATAAGTACGTAAAAAGGTCAAAAATACACCCAAATTGCAGATAATCCACCTAATATTTGCATTTGTCCACCTACTATTTTGCTATTAATTGTACTTTTGCCACCGAAAATTTACTGTTGTCGGAATAGATAAACAATAAAATCGGAATTAATAAACAATAAAATATAAACCTAAAAATTGATAAGCAATGAGGAAACAATTATTCTCAATGATGTTATGCCTAGGTGCTGTCGGTGGTGCTTCTTTCGTAGCTCCAATGCCTACAATGGCGGCAGTAGCACAGGATCAAGTCATCACAGTCAAGGGTCAGGTTGTAGATGATCAGGCGAGCCTCTGATTGGTGCTACAGTTAAGACTAAGGATTCAAAGACGGGCGCAGTTACCGACTTGGATGGTAACTTCGAAATCCGCGTGAAAGGTAACGCTACTCTCGTAGTAAGCTATCTCGGCTTCAAGGAGCGTGAAATCGCAGTACGTGGACGTGCCATCTTGGAGACTATCCAGCTTTCAACTAATGATAACCTCCTCGACCAGGTAGTCGTAGTAGGTTATGGTACACAGAAGAAGGCCGACCTCACCGGTTCTGTATCTATCGTAAATGCAGAAGAGATGAAGAAGGTATCTAACTCTAACATCTCTACCATGCTCGAGGGTAAGGTAGCTGGTGTGCAGATTACTTCTGATGGTCAGCCAGGTGCCGACCCAAGTGTACGTATCCGTGGTATCGGTTCTTTCGGTAGCACAGCTCCTCTTTATGTCATTGATGGTGTGCCTATGGGTACTACAATCCGTGATTTCTCTCCTAATGATATCGAGACCATCCAGATCCTGAAGGATGCTTCTGCGGGTGCCATCTATGGTTCTCGTGCAGCTAATGGTGTCGTTATCATCACCACTAAGAATGGTCAGAAAGACCAGCCTTTGAAGGTGAACTACTCTGGTTACTTCGGCGTAGACTACATCCCTAGCGATGTATATGATGTAATGAATGCTGATCAGTATAGCAACTATATCGGTCAGGCTTGCGCTAACTCTAACACCACATTGCCTGGTGGTTACAAGATGGGCGAGGATGGTAAGTATCACTTCCAGGATGCTACCAATACCAACTGGTTTGACGAGGTATTCAAGACTGGTATCCGCCAGAACCACAACGTAGCCTCAGCGGTGGTAGTGCTCATAGTACATATAATGTATCTCTCGACTACTACAACCAGAAGGGTACTTTGGAAGGTGCAGGTCCTAACTATGAGCGTTATACAGCTCGTGTCAACAATACAATGGACACCAAGTTTGTGAAGTTCCGCACCAGCATGGTTTAACTCTCACTCAGACCAGGACAACATGGGCCTTTCTA
>ENA-OQEB01001151-OQEB01001151.1-human-gut-metagenome-genome-assembly--contig:-NODE-1151-length-10042-cov-1.954413_pt1 | contig 10042 bp, 14 predicted proteins | sample MGYA00242787_ERZ504619 | MGnify/ENA primary metagenome ERZ504619 (study PRJEB26092, sample SAMD00036317) | human gut metagenome | host: Homo sapiens | study: EMG produced TPA metagenomics assembly of... | reverse complement strand
ATGAATATGCACAAATTGAAAGGAAACCGTTTCCCTATTTCTTTGTTGACGTGGGTTGCTGGGAGTGTTACTCTGTAGATGTCAAGGATGCGCATCAGAAAATCTCAAAAACTCTTCACCGTTTGGAAAGAAGGAAACAAATATGAGCAGAGTAAAACACTTGTTTGCAGTTGTGCTGGCGGCATTGATGCTGTGTCTGCTTATGCCTGTTGCTGCGTTTGCAGAGGAAGCATCCGATGGAAAAATGATCGTCTACGCAAAACTCCCGTCTGACTGGTCAGACCCGCACCTGTGGGCATGGGCAGACGATGGCACAAACGCTTTTGATGCATGGCCCGGTGGCGAGATGGAAGCAGACAGCAACAATGATGGCTGGTATTACTGCTGGATTCCCGAAACCACCAACAACATTATTATCAATGCGAATGACGCAGCGGTTCAGACCAGTGACTACAAGCTGGAAAGCAAGAATGCTTGGGTCACGGTGACTGATGCAGAAAATGTGGAAATCAGTTACGATGCACAGACCACCGGTGATCTGCCGGAGTATGTAGAAAAATTCAAGATTCATGCGCAGGTTCCCGATGATTGGCAGGACGTCTGCCTGTGGGCATGGTCTGCACCGGATGGCAAGAATGCTTTTGAAGCATGGCCCGGCAAGACCATGAGCAAAGGCGAAGATGGCTGGTATACTGCCAGCGCTCCCGTTTGGGTGAACAGCATCATTGTCAACGGCAACAGCGGCGATGTGCAGACGGAGGATATCTCCATCGATGCAGCTGAGGTGTGGGTTACGGTTTCTGAGGACGGAACTTCCGATTTTACTTACAATGATCCGAATGCTCCCGATTGCAGAAGATATTACCGTTCATGTAAAAGCTCCCGCAGACTGGAGCGAGCCGTATCTGTGGGCATGGTCCGCACCGGACGGCACGAACGCATTCTCTTCTTGGCCCGGCGAAGCCCTGCAGGAAGGGGAGGACGGCTGGTTGACGCTTTCTGTTCCCGGCTGGGTCAACAGCATTATCGTGAATGGCAGCGATGGCAGTGTTCAGACCAGTGACCTCAGTGTGGAAACAGGCAAGGATCTGTGGATCGTGGTGAGCGATGCGGAAAATGCAGAAGTCACCTATGAAGCCCCGGCTGAGACTGTAGAAACAGCAGAGGCTCCTGCTGCAGAGAGCGAGCCTACGGTTGCAGCGGATGCAGCGGAACCCGCAGAAACCAAGTCCAACGCGATGCCGATTGCAATTGTCGTTGTTGTGGTGATTGCCGTTGTGGCAGGCGGCGTGGTCGTCTCCAAAAAGAAAAAGTAATCTTCCTTAGAAAACCATAGAGTACGGGCTGAACAGCCCGTACTCCTTATTTGACACAATCAGAAAGGCAGGTATTCCATGAAGCGCCTGATAGCAGGATTTTTAAGTGTATGTGTAGCGGTATCGTTGCTGATGACCGGCTGCTCGTCGGGCGGCACGGATAATACTGCGCAGACAGATGGCCCGGTTACCATCACGATCTGGCACGACAAAGAAGATGAAGTCGCGCAAGCGTTGCAGACAGAGTTGGATACGCTTGCCCCGGATATCGTGGTGAAACTGGAAAAGAAAGACGGTCTGACCGATTCGCTGAAGATGGTCGGCAACGACCCGAATTCTGCCCCGGATATGTACTTCTTTGCCCACGATAAAATTGGCGTTTACGCTGAAATGGGTATCCTCGCACCGATAACGGATTTCATCGACAAGAGTACGTTGGATCAGTACATACCGATGACGATTGAGGCCGCCACCTACAAAGGGGAAGTGTATCAGCTCCCGCTCTACTTTGAGACGCTGCTCTATATGTACAACAGACGTTATATGAGTGACGATGAAGTGCCTTCGACCACAGAAGAACTGTACAAATATATGCAGGAAAACACGAAAGGCGGACATTACGGCTTCGTGGAACAGCACAGCACGGCGTACTATGCTGCAGGCTGGCTCCATGCGTTTGGCGGGTACATTCTGAACGAAAATGGTGAACCCGGCTCGATGATGAGAACACCATCAAGGCACTGGAATACCACAAGAAATTCGTAGACTTATGCCCACCGAGGGTGAGTATTCTACCGTGAATACGCTGTTCCGCGAAGGCAAAGCACATTCCACCATCGGTGTCCCTGGCTGGTTCCTACGGCGCGCGAGAGCGGTATTGACCTCGGCATTGCACCGATGCTACTGTAGATGAGACCGGCAACAAAATTGCACCGTATTCCGGTGTGCAGGGTATCCATGTACTGAAAGTCGCAGCTGAGCGCAAGCACGATGCCATTGCAAAGGTCTTGCAGGTTCTGACAAATGATTCCGTTGGCATTGCGATGGCGAAAGCAAGCGGCTGCGCCCCTGCGAAGCAGAGTTGCTATGATGACCCGGTTATCAGCGGTGACGACATGGTTATGGCTATGTACGATACGGCGCAGGATGCAGTTCCCATGCCGAACGTTCCCGAAATGGACGTTATGTGGACGGTTACGGAAAATCTGCTTGTGGATGTAAACATGAGTGGAAAAGACGTCCGAAGCAGCGCACAGGCCGCCCAGCAGCAGGCAGAGAGCCTTATCAAGCAGATGCAGTGATGCGGAAAGGCCGCACTATGAAGAAAAATGAAAAAGAAACGTTTTGGGCCTATTTGTGCAGCGCCCCCTCGTTGCTTTTGATTTTGCTGATCGTTGTATTCCCAATTCTGTACACGGCGTACATCTCCTTTACAAACATGAATGTTTACCATTGGTTCAACTTCTCGTTTGTAGGGCTGAAAAATTATAAAGATGCGCTGTTTGTTTTTGATTCCGGCTTTTTGGCGGCACTGCTTCGGACCATCCTGTGGACTGTGCTGAATATGGTGCTGCAGCTTGTGATTGCCTTTGTGCTGGCCAGTCTTTTGAACATACAGGATTTTAAGGGTAGCGAGTCTACAAGACATTGCTTATGATCCCTTGGGCCATGCCGGGCTATGTGTCGATCCTGCTCTGGAAAACCGGCATCTTCAATTCGCAGTTCGGCTTGCTGAACCAGTGGATGCAGAAGCTGGGGCTGGCGACAGTGCGCTGGCTGGCAAACGATGTCTCGGCATTTCTCTGCTGCACGGTTGTCAACCTTTGGCTGGCGCTGCCGTTTATGATTATGATTATGGATGGTGCTTTGCAGGCGGTGGATCATAGCTGCTACGAGAGTGCGATTCTCGATGGTGCAAACTGGTTCCAGCGGGCGTACTTTATTACGATTCCCGCAATCCGCCCGATTATTGCTCCGTCGGTACTGATCACCGTGTTTACGACATTTAAGCAATTCGATGTGGTATACCTGCTGACACAGCAGGCGGGTGCGAAAACCGGTGCCAATATCCACACGATCCTGACCTATGCCTACGAGAACGCCTTTATCACAAACAATTACGGATACAGCTCTGCGGTCTCCATTTTGATTTTTGCTATTTTGATTCTGTTCTCGATGGTGACCAGCCGGAAAGCAAAGGAGGGGTAACAGATGACGCGGCATCAAAAGCGTATGCTCAAGCAGGCGGCCAAGCAGATTTGTCTGCATATTTTGTTCATCGTGATTTGTTTCGTCACGCTGATCCCGATTTTGTATGCACTGTCGGTTTCTTTGAATGCCGACAACAGCCTTGTGAGCTCGGACTTCCGTTTTATCCCGAAGAACTTCACGCTGCGAAATTATGTTGCGGTCTTTACCGAAGAACCTGTCATGCTGTGGTTTAAAAACAGTATGACGCTGGCGGTAGTCACTGTTCTTATTTCGCTGGCGGCAGCAATTCCGGCTGCTATGCGTTTTCCCGTATGCGCTTTAAGGGCGCAAGCCGATATTGAAGCAGTTGGTTCTGCTGTACTCTTTTCCCTCCGTCCTTTCCATGTTTGCGATTTATACACTGCTGCGCCGCTGGGACTGATCAATAGCAAAGTTGGCTTGATTCTGATTTATACCGGAACGATGGCTGAGTTTGGTCTGTTGAACATGAAAGGATACTTTGATACGATACCGCGCGAAATCGAGGAAGCGGCGGAAATTGACGGCGCAAGCGGCATCCAGCTTGTCACGCGCATTGTTCTCCCGCTGGCGCGCCCCAGTATTTTGGTTACGGCGGTTATGATCTTGATTTATGTCTGGAATGAATATCTCTTTGCAACGACCTTTATGACAGGTGCCGAGAATTATACACTGGCAGCCGGATTGTACTCTTTGCAGGCAACAGAAATGAGCGGAAGCTGGCCCGTTTTTGCAGCAGCCTCGCTGGTAGTCAGCCTGCCGATTCTGATTGTGTTCTTTGCCGTACAGCGTCATATGACCTCCGGCTTGACTGCCGGTGGTGTCAAAGGTTGATTGCCCCAAACAGGGAGATGACACAATGAATTTTGAAGCCATCCAACACATCCCGATGTCACAGCAGGCACACGGGATTGACCCAAACCATGTCGTGTTCCGGCTGCGCGTCGGGCGCGATGATCTAAAGCACTGCACGCTGTTTTATGCAGATCGAGCTGCCGCCTGACACCGGTTATTTTTTCGTCTGTAGAGATGCAGGTGGAAGCGCAGGACGAATGGTTTGATTACTTCCAAGTCATCTTGGAAAGCCCCTATAAGCGGATCTGTTACTATTTTGAACTTGACGACGGAACGCAGAAGCTGCTGTATTACGGCGATTTTTTTACAGACCATCGCGTAGACGACAGATCGGAATACTACCAGCTGCCTTTTAACCATCCGGCAGACATTGCAGCACCGCCTGCATGGGCGCAGGATGCAGTAGTTTACAATATCTTCCCGGACAGTTTCGCCACGGGTCGCCGCTTTATCTCTGGCAAATCATCCGAAAAAGAGTGGAACGGTCAGATCACGCGCGGAAAACTCGGCGGAACGCTGCGCGGCGTGATCGAGAATCTGGATTACATTCAAGAACTGGGTGCTACCTGCATTTACATGAATCCGATTTTTGCAGCAGGGGAGTACCACAAGTACGATTTGCTGGATTATCATCACATCGATCCCTGTTTCGGCACGGATGAAGATTTCCGACAGTTGGTCAACGACTGCCATGCACGGGGAATGCGTGTGATTATTGATGGCGTGTTCAACCATGTGGGGTGGAATTTTTTCGCTTTTGATGACGTGGTGCGCAATGGCGAAAACTCAAAATATAAAAACTGGTTTTACCATCTGCAATTCCCTGTAGAGCGGCCGGAAGACCCCGAAACCTATCCGACCTATGAATGCTTCGGCTATGAGCGCATGATGCCGAAAACCAACACCTGCAACCCGGAAGTACAAGAGTATTTCTGCGAGGTGGGCCGCTATTGGGTGCGGGAATTTGATATTGACGGCTGGCGTCTGGATGTTGCCAGCGAGATCAACGGACGGATTCTGGCGGGCATTTCGGCAGGCGGTGAAAGAAGAAAAGGCAGAGTGTATCCTTATTGGTGAGGTGTGGGAGACTGCCCAGCATTGGCTGAACGGTGATATCTTTGACTCCACCATGAACTACGATTTCCGCAAGCATTGCCGCCGTTTCTTTGCCGAGCAGAGTATCGATGCAGCAGAATTTGATGCCCGCGTGACCAATATGCGGATGCGGTATAAACTCCAGGTACTGTACGCGCAGCTTAATCTGCTGGACAGCCATGATGTGAGCCGCTTCTATTCGCTGTGCGAAAAAGACCCGGCAAGAATGCAGCTCGCTGTACTTTTCCAGATGACCTTTACAGGGATTCCGTCTGTCTTTTATGGTGATGAGCGTGGTATTTACGGCTACAGGAAGCAGAGTACCGCCATGAAATGACGTGGTCGCAGGAGCCGCCAGCTTGGCAGATTTTTATAAAAAGGCAATGCATCTGCGAACGGAACACCCGGCTCTTTGCCGAGGCAGCTACCATACCATTACGGCCGAAAAGAAAAACAGGCTGTATGGGTATGAGCGCATCGACGAAAAAGAAAAGATCACCGTGTTCCTCAACAATCAATCTGCCGCTGCGGACATTCCTCCGATGAACGGAAAGATGCTGTGGCAGCAGGGATACGAGGAAAAGAACAACAGCCTTGCCCCTATGGGGTTTGTCGTATTCACACAGGAGGTGTAAAACGTGAGCGTGACGATTCAGGAAGTGGCCAAAGCCGCGGGTGTGTCCAAGGCAACCGTCAGCAAGGTGCTGCATAAGTCATATTCTATATCGCAGGAAACCTGTGACCGGGTAAATGCGGTCATCAAGGAACTGGGGTATCAGCCGAATCGCCGCGCACAAAGTTTTGCCACCGGCGCAACAAAAACGATTCTTTTTCTGGCAGAAATGCAGCATGGCGTAGGATTTGATAACCCGCATCTGTTTGAAATCATGGCCGGGGTAGAGAACGCGCTTTCCGAAAAAGGGTATGGCCTCATTGTGCAGCACAGCACGGCGCTTGACCTTTGGCAGCATTTCGATGAACTGCTGCAGGGGTCCTATGTGGATGGTGTAATTCTGCACGCATCAGTCGTGTCAAAGGATGTGGCCCTTTGTCTGGCCCACACGGAACTGCCTACATTGTTGTAGGTGCGCCGGATTTCTCCAACCAGCTTTGCTGGATCGATACCAATAACTCGGTGGCCGGGCAGATTGCAGTTACACATCTGTGGCGCAACGGATATGACAGGATTGCGTTCATTGGCGGCCCCAAAGAAGATACAATTTCTGCGCACCGTCTGAGCGGCGCACTTGCCACTCTGAACGAGAAAATCCCGGCAGGATATTTGCGGGAAGGGCCGCCCACCAGTGAGGGCGGCGCAGCAGCCGCACGCGCCTGCTGGAACTGCCGACACGACCCAACGCTGTGATCTGCGCAAACCAGTATATTGCGTTTGGCTGTGTAAATGAACTGAAAGCTTCCGGAATACGCATCCCGGAAGATATGGCTGTTATCACATTTGATGATTTTCCATTTTCTAAAATCATTGAACCGCAACTGAGTGTTGTGAACCTCGATATGTATGATATGGGTGAGCAGGCTGCGAAAGTTGTTCTGCGGCGAATCCGGACACCGCAGTATCTTGTACAATCGCAGACCACGCTGCCGATATTGATAGAACGACAATCGACAAAGAAGCTACCGTAAAGGAGGTAAGTATGGCTAAACATTTGGCAAAAAAGGCAGCGTGCCTTATCGGATCTGCAGCAGTTGCACTCTCGATGACGCTCGGAGCATTCCCTGTGTATGCGGATTCCGCTGCATCGGCTCCGGAACTGGGACCAGTTACGTCCAAGGATGTCGTCTACCAAATCATCACGGACCGTTTCTATGATGGAGACACATCCAACAACGTTCCCGCAGGATTTGATGCAACGCTCTATGATGGAACCGGGCAGGATCTGAAGCTCTACCAAGGCGGCGACTGGGCAGGCATCATCGAGAAGATCCCTTATTTAAAAGGTATGGGTGTCACGGCGGTTTGGATCTCCGCACCGTATGAGAACCGTGATACGGAGATCATCGACTACCAAAGCGATGGCAGTCTCAACCGGTGGACGAGTTTCCACGGCTACCATGTTCGCAACTATTTTGCGACAAACAAGCATTTCGGAACGCTGAACGAGTTCAAGGAACTGCGGGATGCACTGCACGCCAACGGCATTAAGCTGGTTATCGATTTCGTTACCAACCACACCAGCCGGGAAATGAACCCTACCGCGAACAATATCCCGGAAGATGGCAAGCTGTACGAGCCGGATCGCAAAGAGGATGGTACCTTTGCATTCAATGAGAATGGTGAGCCGTATGATTACAATGGGGATGGCTTGGTAGAAAACTTGATTGCCGATCCTCAGAATGATACCAATGGATGGTTCCACGGTTTGGGTGACCGTGGCGATGATAGCAGCCGATATGGCTATCGCTATAAGGACCTCGGTTCGCTGGCTGATTTCTCACAGGAGAATCAGGATGTTGCGGCATATCTGGAACAGGCAACTCTGTTCTGGGCGGATATGGGTGTAAACGGTATCCGCATGATGCCACGCTCCATATGGATGCGGCATTCGCAAAGGGGCTGAAAGATGCGGTTGATTCGCATAATACGATCACCCAGTTCGGTGAGTTTTTCATCGGGCGGCCTGACCCCAAATATGATGAGTATGTCTATTTCCCGAAGCAGACGGGCATAAACAACCTTGATTTCGAGTTTTATCGCGCAGCGTCCACGACCTTTGGCGACTTCTCGACAACGATGGCGGACTTTGGCAATATGCTGCAGTACACGCAGGACGATTATGACTACGAAAATCAGGCGGTAACGTTCCTCGATAACCACGATGTGACGAGATTCGGCTACACGCAGAGAAGCCAAAAGACCTACAATGCAGCCTTGGCGACGTTGCTGACATCTCGTGGTGTTCCCAACATCTACTACGGTACGGAGCAATATGTTGTCCCCGCAGATGCAGCGATGTCTCTGGACGTATCTTCATGCAGACGGATAGTTCGTTTGATACAGATACAACGGCCTACAAGCTGATTGGCAAGCTGTCGGAACTGCGTCAGCAAAATGATGCCATTGCGTATGGTACTACCACGATTCGTTACAGCAATGATGATGTCCTTATCTACGAGCGGAAGTTCTATGATGATGTTATACTTGTTGCAATAAATCGCCAGCCGGATAAAGCGTATACCATTGACAATGTGGAAACGCTGCTCCCGGAAGGTGAGTATGTGGACTTCCTCGGTGGTATGCTGAACGGTGAAAATATCAGCGTCTATGCCTCTACGGGAATCAACACTACGGCATCGATCACGCTGGATGGCGGTGAGGTAGGCGTTGGCAGTACGATGCAGCAGCCAGCGCACCCGAAATCGGGAATGTTGTTTCTACGATGGGGCGTGCAGGCAACCGTGTTTACATTTACGGTGATGGACTTGATGGAAATATCTCGGTCAAGTTCGGTGAAACCGAAGCAACGGTTGAAAGCAATACCGCAAATGAAATCGTGACGTATGTTCCTGACAATGCAGTTGCAGGGTACAATGACATTACGGTTACGAAAGGGGATGCTGTCAGCAATTCGTTTACCTATAATGTCTTGTCTGGTGACCAGAACCAAGTCATTTTCCATGTAAAAGCTGAAACCAGCTACGGTGAAAACATTTACATCGTAGGTAATGTGCCGGAGTTGGGTAGTTGGGACCCGGATAAATGCACAGAAGCGCTGCTGAATCCCAATTATCCCCGAATGGTTCCTCCGGTGAGTGTTCCGGCAGGAACAGAAATCCAGTTCAAGTTCATCAAAAGGACGCGAACGGAAACGTTACGTGGGAGAGCGGTGACAACCGCGTGATTACTTCCTCGTCTCTTAGCGCCGGCACGGTTGACACAGAGGTTTATACTTGGAGAAATTGAGATACTAACGCTATTATAAACAAAGCCATAAGATACACAAATGCCCATCGGTTCCGATCAGTGGCAACATAGCAATTGGCTGCTACCGTACCCCAGCGACGACCATCAGAGTAGTAAACAGGCATACTCTTTCGCATTTTGAAAAACAAGTACGGATTCTGTTCAATGAGATCTTTCTTGATGGGATACTCGGTGTAAAAAGAAAGATTGTAATCAGAATCTTCCTTAATAACACCCTTGGTGAAATTGCCACTGCCATCAAGAAAGTAAATGTAAAGTCGGTTGGAACCGTTCGTGCTATACATCACGAATGCTTCACGATTGTTAAGATAACCGATCTGACGGCTGTCATTGTTGATGTCGTATACAGGAATATTAGAGCCATGCTTGTTAATCATCAGCAGATTACTCATAAACTTAAAACCTCCATAATTTTGATAAAGTAGGCGCTTCGTCAAGCGCTCATCCGAACGTTCAGTATATATAGAGAAGAAAAAGCAGTATTTGTAAAAGGGAAACAAACTTTAATTTTGAAGTTTGTCAGAACTCTCACATGAATCTTGAACTTTTTCGAGCACATGGCGTAGAAAGAGGGGATTGGAGCACCCATTTCCGCTGCATTTTC
>ENA-OQEB01001150-OQEB01001150.1-human-gut-metagenome-genome-assembly--contig:-NODE-1150-length-10046-cov-1.592499_pt1 | contig 10046 bp, 11 predicted proteins | sample MGYA00242787_ERZ504619 | MGnify/ENA primary metagenome ERZ504619 (study PRJEB26092, sample SAMD00036317) | human gut metagenome | host: Homo sapiens | study: EMG produced TPA metagenomics assembly of... | reverse complement strand
AGCGGCTTTTATGATTTAGCCACAGCCTATCAGTCAGTGCACGTCAACTATTGAAAGCGCCGTATACCGAACGGTACGTACGGTGCTGTGAGAGGACAGCGGTTAGCCACCGCCTCCTACTCGATTTATTTGTTGTAACAATTAATTATTTTTCTTGTTCTCAAGCTCAAGAAGCTTCATTGCACGCACCTTGAGTGGCAGACCAAACAGTGTGATGAAGCCGTCTGCATCATGGTGATCATATAAATCTCCTGTAGTAAAGCTTGCAAGTGACTCACTGTAGAGTGAATATGGTGAAGTAGTGCCGGCCTTGATGATATTGCCTTTATATAATTTGAATTTAACTTCTCCGGTTACATATTCCTGTGTTGACTCTACGAAAGCCTGGATTGCTTCACGAAGTGGTGTGAACCATTTTCCTTCGTATACTACCTGAGCGAGCTTGTTGCCCATTTCTTTCTTGACCTCCATTGTGGCACGGTCAAGGCAGAGCTCCTCGAGCTGGTCATGTGCCTCCATGAGGATTGTTCCACCAGGAGTCTCATATACACCACGTGATTTCATACCTACTACACGGTTCTCAACGATATCGATGATACCGATGCCGTGCTTGCCGCCGAGACGGTTGAGCTCTCTGATGATGTCTGCTACCTTCATCTTTATGCCGTTGACAGATGTAGGAACACCCTTCTCAAATGTCATTGTTACATACTCACCCTCGTCAGGAGCATGCTCAGGTGTGACGCTTAATACGAGCAGATGGTCATAGTTTGGCTCCTGTGAAGGATCCTCAAGCTCAAGTCCCTCGTGCTGATGTGCCAGAGGTTACGGTCACGACTGTAGCTTGAATCTGTGCCGAACGGAAGGTCGATTCCGTGTGCCTTACAGTACTCGATCTCAGACTCACGTGAATCCATTTTCCAGTTGTCCTGACGCCATGGAGCGATTACCTTGATATCAGGAGCAAGTGCCTTGATACCGAGCTCGAAACGAATCTGGTCATTTCCTTTACCAGTTGCACCGTGGCAGATGGCTACAGCGCTTCTTTTCTTGCAATCTCTACAAGCTTCTTTGCGATGCCCGGTCTTGCCATTGCTGTTCCAAGGAGGTATTTGTGCTCATAAACTGCGCCGGCCTGTACACAAGGTACGATGTAGTCCTCACTGAACTCATCACAGATATCCTCTATGTAAAGCTTTGAAGCTCCGGATAATTTAGCTCTCTCATCGAGTCCGTCAAGCTCCTCTCCCTGTCCGCAGTTGATGCAGCAGCAGATTACGTCATAGTCATAAGTCTCTTTAAGCCATGGAATGATAGCAGTGGTATCAAGTCCGCCTGAATAAGCTAATACAACTTTGTCTTTCATAAGTGCGTGTCCTCTTTTCGTTTATTCTTTATGATGGTAACCATTAACTGCTTTTGTGTCTAAAAGCCTTGAATAATTACTTTAGAATAAATATATACCAGTTCTTTACATATTGCAAGTGAAAAAAATATACATTATTCATGTATAAATATACATAATTTTGTATATTTTCTCTTTACGGATTGAAATTACTGTACTATATTATTATGTATGATGCGTCAGACCTATTTTATATGGTTATGCAGAAATATAATATGAAAAGAGGAAATACTATGATAAAGGCTGGTATTATTGGAGCCACCGGATATGCCGGAGCAGAGCTCGTGAGAATTTTGATGAATCATAAAGAGGTAGAGATTGATGGTATGGCTCACGAAGCTATGTGGATGAGAATTATGCCGATATCTATGGAAATATGTTTCAGATAGTTGATGCAAAGTGCATGGATGATAATATGGAGGAGCTTGTAGAGTCTGTTGATGTGATTTTCACTGCGACCCCACAGGCTTTTTGGCAGGCGTGCTCACTGAGGATATATTAAGTAAGGTAAAGATTGTCGATCTGTCAGCGGACTTCCGTATCAAGGATGTAGCCACATATGAGAAATGGTACAAGATTGAGCACAAGTCGCCGCAGTTTATTGATGAGGTGTATATGGTCTGTGTGAGATAAACAGGGAGAAGGTCACAAAGGAGACAAGGCTTGTTGCAAATCCGGGCTGCTATACCACATGCTCCATTCTTACAGCTTATCCGCTTGTGAAGGAGGGACTTATTGATACAGATACACTTATCGTCGATGCAAAGTCAGGCACATCTGGCGCAGGACGTGGTGCAAAGACACCTAATCTGTTTTGTGAAGTAAATGAGAGCATGAAGGCGTATGGCGTTGCCTCACACAGACATACCCCTGAGATAGAGGAACAGCTTGGATATGCGGCAGGAAAAGAAATCCTTATAAACTTTACTCCGCATCTTGTGCCGATGAACAGAGGAATCCTCGCTACAGAGTATGCGACACTTAAGAAAAAGCCTGATGGAACACTTCCTACATATGATGAGATTAAGGCAGTTTACGATAAGTATTATGCAAATGAGAAGTTTGTCAGAGTGCTCAAAAAAGGTGTCTGCCCTGAGACAAAGTGGGTTGAGGGCAGCAACTATGTGGATGTAAACTTTGTGATTGATGAGAGAACCGGCAGAATTATTATGATGGGTGCTCTTGACAATCTGGTAAAGGGTGCTGCAGGACAGGCGGTTCAGAATATGAATCTGTTATTTGGCTTCGATGAGGCAGAGGGACTCAATATGGTTCCTATGTTCCCGTAATAATTAATAATAGGAAAGTAATTATCAGAAAGATGCATTATAATGCTGATAGTTATATAAAAATATAAGGATGATTTAATAAAATGAGTAATGAGAATAAATATGAAATAAGGGTTATGACGATAGATGACTATGACGAGGTGTACAGCCTCTGGCAGACCATCCACGGCTTTGGAATCCGTTCTATTGACGACTCAAGAGAGGGAGTCTTAGATTTCTTAAGAGAAATCGACTACGAGTGTTGTAGCGGTAGAGGATGGAAAGATAGTTGGAGCCATACTCTGCGGTCACGATGGCAGAAGAGGCTGCCTGTATCATGTATGCGTGGATGAGCATTACAGGAAATGCGGCATCGGAAAGAGCATGGTGGTTGCCTGCATGAGAGCACTTCAGGAAGAGCATATCAACAAGGTGTCAATCATAGCCTTCAAGGTGAATGAGCTTGGAAACCACTTCTGGAAGGAAGAGGGATGGACATTCAGAGAAGACTTAAACTACTATGATTTCACACTTAACGAAGAAAATATAACAAGATTTAACAAATAAGGAGCAGTACAATGGCAGATAAGAACATGGAACAGGTAATGGAAAAGGCACAGGTGCTCATTGAGGCACTTCCATATATACAGAGATTTAACAGAAAGATTATCGTTGTAAAGTACGGTGGCTCTGCAATGGTTGACGAACAGCTTAAAAAGCAGGTGATCCAGGATGTTACACTTCTCAAGCTGGTAGGCTTCAAACCTATCATCGTACACGGTGGAGGCAAGGAAATCAGCAAATGGGTAGGAAAGGTCGGTATGGAGCCTGTATTTGTAAACGGACTCAGAAAGACTGATGCCGATACAATGGAGATTGCCGAGATGGTACTGAATAAGGTAAACAAATCTCTCGTTACACTTGTTGAGGAGCTTGGTGTGCAGGCTGTCGGAGTAAGCGGCAAGGACGGTGGCCTCTTAAAGGTAAAGAAAAAGTATTCAAACGGAGAGGATATAGGCTTTGTCGGTGAAATCACTGATGTCAATCCAAAAATTCTTTATGACCTGTTAGAGAAGGACTTCCTTCCAATCGTGTGTCCAATCGGTCTTGATGACGAATACAATACATACAATATCAATGCAGATGATGCAGCATGTGCTATCGCCAGAGCAGTTTCAGCAGAAAAGCTTGCATTCCTCACAGATATCGAGGGTGTATATAAGGACCTTCAGATAAGAATACTCTTATTTCAGAGCTTACAGTCTCAGATGCAAAGAAGCTTATAGGTGATGGTTTTATCGGCGGAGGCATGCTTCCTAAGCTCAACAACTGCATAGATGCTATCGATAACGGAGTTCAAGAGTTCATATTCTTGATGGACGTATCGCGCACTGCTTACTGCTTGAGATATTCACAAACAGAGGAATCGGAACAGCTATTCTTGGAGATTCGGAGGAAAAATTTAACAATGAGCAATAATATGGATAAACAGTCATACATTGATGAGGCAGAAAAGGAACTGCTTCACACCTACAACAGATTTTCACTTGTACTCGATCACGGCGAGGGAGTACATCTTTATGATACAGACGGCAATGCATATCTGGACTTTGCCGCAGGAATAGCTGTATGTGCACTTGGTTACAGCAATGAGCACCACAAGGAGGCATTAAAGGCACAGGTTGATAAGCTTTTACATACATCAAACCTTTACTACAATGCGCCTGTCATCGAGGCGGCAGACAAGGTACTTAAGGCAAGCAAAATGGACCGTATTTTCTTTACCAACAGTGGTACAGAGGCTATTGAGGGAGCTATCAAGCTGCAAAGAAATATGCCTTCACAAGAGATGGTCATGCCGGACATGAGATAATTGCCATGAACCATTCCTTCCATGGAAGAAGCATCGGAGCGCTTTCTGTCACAGGCAATGCACATTATCAGGAGCCGTTTGAGCCACTTATGCCGGGCGTTAAATTTGCAGATTTCAATGATTTAGAGAGCGTTAAGGCTCAGGTGACAGACAAAACCTGCGCCATTATTATGGAAACTATTCAGGGTGAGGGCGGTATTTACCCGGCAAAGAAGGAGTTTATCGAGGGAGTGAGAGCTCTCTGTGATGAAAAGGATATTCTTCTTATTCTTGACGAGATACAGTGCGGCATGGGCAGAAGTGGCGAGATGTTCGCATGGCAGAACTATGATGTGAAGCCTGATATCATGACCTGTGCGAAGGCACTCGGCTGTGGTGTGCCGGTTGGTGCTTTTCTCATGACACAGAGGGTGGCAGATAAATCCCTTGCACCGGGCGACCATGGCACCACATACGGCGGCAATCCGTTCGTAGGAGCCGCAGTAAGTGCAGTGTTTGATGAGTTTAAGCGTCTTGACATTGTAAGCCATGTAAAGGAGGTTGCACCTTACCTGGAGAAGAAGCTTGATGAGCTTGTTGCAAAATTCGACTGTCTCACAGCCAGAAGGGGTATGGGACTCATGCAGGGCGTGGAGTGCAGCCTTCCTGTAGGAAAGGTCTCAGCAGAGGCTTTAAATCAAGCCTTATAGTCATTACGGCAGGCAGCAATGTGCTTAGATTTGTGCCTCCTCTTGTTATCGAAAAGAGTGATGTTGACGAAATGATAGAAAAACTTGAAACAACACTTGTAATACTGTCAAAAAGTCTGTAAAATAAAGAGGACATCGATTTCTCCTTTGAGATTATGATATTAATCAAAGGAGACCATATGAAAAAATAATATTATTAAGTGCGTTTATTTTAACAATAGCGTTTGGCCTTTGCGGCTGTAAAAAGGATGATGCCACAGTTCATTTTGCTTCTGAAACGGAGCAGACTGCTGTGGTTTCAAGTGATGTAAACAGACAGACTGTTGATTCCAAGGAGAAGAAGGCTTCATCCGATGGAGAACAGGAGCAGAAGGCAAAAGACACAGCAGATGACACTGATGAATCTACTGAGTGGTGCGTCTATATCTGTGGTCAGGTTGCCAATCCCGGTGTATACAGAGTAAGCCGGGCGCGAGAGTTTGTGAGCTCGTTGATATGGCAGGAGGCATGCTGGAAACAGCTGACAAGAGCTTTTGGAATCTGGCATCAGAGCTGTATGATGGCAGATCTGTATTTCCCGACTGTAGAGGAGCTTAAGTCGGATCACATACCTGAGGGCACATATACCACAGGCATAGATGGCTCGCTGATGAAGGGCGGCGCTGAGGAGCATATAGGCGTAAAGGATGGCAAGCTCAATATCAATACCGCAACTGTCGAGCAGCTAATGGCTCTTTCCGGAATTGGTGAGAGCAAGGCAAAGAGTATTGTTGAAGATCGCGCCAAAAATGGATTGTTTTCTTCGATTGAGGATATCACGAGGGTGTCCGGCATTGGTGAAGCAATGTTTAATAAAATAAAAGATGATATAACAGTAAATTAGGAGTGTATAAATGGCAAAAAAAGTGCTGGTCGTTGACGACGAAAAGTTAATTGTAAAAGGAATACGTTTCAGTCTGCTGCAGGATGGCATGGAGGTAGACTGCGCATATGACGGTGAGGAGGCCTTAAATATGGCGAAGGCCAATTCATATGATATGATTCTTTTAGATGTCATGCTTCCAAAGATGGATGGCTTTGAGGTGTGTCAGGCAATAAGGGAGTTTTCTGATGTCCCGATTGTCATGCTCACTGCAAAGGGCGATGACATGGACAAAATTTTAGGACTTGAGTACGGCGCTGATGACTATATCACAAAGCCATTTAATATTCTTGAGGTAAAGGCCAGAATCAAGGCAATAATGCGGCGCACTTCACCGGAACGCGCACCACAGGTACAGTCATCTGTAATTGAAAAGGGTGATATCAAGCTCGACTGTGACAGCAGACGTCTGTTCATAAATGATAATGAAATCAATTTGACTGCAAGAGAGTTTGAGCTGCTCGAGATTCTGATCAAAAATGAAAATAAAGTGTACAGTAGGGAGAGCCTTTTAAAGATTGTATGGGGCGAGGATTATCCGGGTGACGTGCGTACGGTTGATGTGCATGTCAGACGTCTTCGTGAAAAGATTGAGGCAAATCCAAGTGAGCGAAGTACGTTCATACCAAGTGGGGTGTGGGATATTACTACAACCAGAAGTAATACTTTCAGAAAGGTTCTAAAATGTTTAAGAGTAAAGTACATTTTGCATTTTATAAGAGTCTGAAATCCAGGCTGATTTCATGATTTTTGTTCTCGTTCTGGTACCGGAGGTGGTGCTGTGCTTCGGCATACTTAACACCTACGAGTCCAGAGCGGTTTCAATCCGCGAAAGTGAAGTGCTTAGTCAGGCAAAGATTCTCGCAAACAAGATATCCACAAGTAAATACTTTGATGAGGATGGCGGTGACTTGAGCAATATTGATGCTCAGATTGACACTCTTACTACTATATATGAGGGCCGTGTGCTCATAGTTGACAAGCATTTTAAGATCATTAAGGATACTTACAATTTAGATGATGGCAATACTATTGTCTCAGAGGAGGTTATCAAGACCTTCTCAGCTTCAGAGATTACGAACTATGATTCTAAAAACCATTATATCGAGCTTTCTGTTCCGATAAGCAATCCAAACGACAAGGATTCAAAGATAGAGGGAGCACTTGTTGTAAGTGTGTCGACGGACAATATATCGCTAAACATGTCGTATCTGACACAGATTGCGGTGACTGTTGCCATTATCGCAGGTGCGGTGGTGCTCTTTTTTGGTGTGCTTGTGCTTTTACACCTTTTTGTTCCGATTAAGAAGCTTTCTGATGAGATATCAGACATTAAGGATGGCTTTGGAAAAGAGCAGCTGGATGTAGATGACTATGCGGAGACTGCTATAATAAGCAGGAATTTTAATGAGCTGATGAGCGGAATGAAGGTCATGGATGAGTCCAGACAGGAGTTTGTATCGAATGTGTCACATGAGCTCAAGACACCTCTTACTTCCATGAAGGTACTCGCAGATTCCATCAACAGCATGGGTGATGAGGCTCCGATTGAGATGTACAGGGAGTTCATGGGAGATATCACAAGCGAGATAGACAGAGAGACAAAGATAATAAATGACCTGTTATCACTGGTCAAGATGGATAAGTCGGCTGCCACGCTGAATATCGAGAGTGTTAATATCAATGACCTGCTCGAGCAGATTATGAAGAGACTTCAGCCGATTGCTGACAAGCAGCAGGTGGAGCTTGTACTCGAGAGCTCAGACCGGTACTGCAGAGATAGATGAGGTGAAGCTGACGCTTGCTTTTACAAACCTCATTGAGAATGCAATCAAGTACAATGACAACGAGACCGGTGGCTATGTTCATGTATCCTTAAATGCGGACCATCAGTATTTCTATCTGAAGGTGGAGGACAACGGTATCGGTATACCGGAGGAGTCCTTAGAGCACATCTATGAGAGATTTTATCGCGTGGACAAGTCGCATTCGAGAGAGATTGGCGGTACAGGTCTGGGACTTGCCATTACAAGAAGCTCTATTCTTATGCATAGGGGAGCTATAAAGGCTCACAGTGTGATGGGAGAGGGCACTACCTTTGATGTGCGTATACCGCTCAACTATATTGTATAGGAGGCTTGACGTGAAAAGAATAATTATATTCGTGCTCACTGCAGTAATTCTGCTCTCCATGGGCGGCTGCACAAAGAAAAAAGCAGACAATACGGTTGAGGTGTTTTGTCTGAATATGGATGTTACGAGCAGCGTGCCGGAGTCATATGTGCTTAGAAGCAAAAACTCAGATGTGGACAAGCAGGTGGATGAGCTTCTTGGAAGACTGCAGGATAAGCCTGAAGACTCAAGACTGCGCAAGGCAATTCCGGATGAGGTGTCTGTGAGAGGTCATGAGGAGAAAAACTATAACTGCACTGTGGATTTCAGCAAGGAGTATTATGACCTTACGGCTGCGCAGGAGGTGCTTTTGAGAGCTTCTGTAGTCCGCACGCTCACACAGCTGGATAGTATTTCATATGTGACATTTACCGTAAACAGTATTCCTCTTGTGGACTCGGATGATGAGATTGTCGGTAGCATGGGTGCTGATGATTTTGTTGAGAATCCGGGTGAGCAGATTAATACAAGTGTGAAGGAGACGCTCACGCTTTATTTTGCTGACAAGGATGGTACAGGGCTTGAGAAACAGACCAGAGTGATACATTACAGCTCAAATATAGCGCTTGAAAAGCTTATTGTTGAGCAGCTTATTGAGGGACCGAAGGGCTCTAAGCTCAAGGCAACTCTTCCGGGCACAACAAAGCTTATCAATGTGTCTGTGGCAGATAGAATATGCTATCTGACTTTGACTCTTCGTTCAGAAATACTATTGACAATAAGCTGACAGAGGATGTGGTGCTGTATTCGATAGTTAATTCACTCACCTCACTTCCTACTGTGGACAAGGTACAGATCTCACTTGACGGTGAGAATGACGGCATGCTGCTTTATAATTACAAGCTAAGCGACATGTATGAGTTTAATAAGGATATAGTGGATTCTGATGATTCCACGGAAAAAACTGAAAAATAGAATAGATTGGATTAGGAGGAGAAGAGTATTAGTAAAAGACCGATGTTTTTATTTGCGTTGGTCTATACTGCAGGAACTGTTTCCGGTATGTATGGCAGGGGCTTTGGGTTTTTGACCTTTGCCATACTGCTTGTGATTGTAATAGCTGAGTGTGTGGCGACTAAGGCAGTTTTTCCGGTGTCAGGCGCATAGTTGTTTTGCTTATCCTGATATCGTCAGCTGTTTTTGCCACAGCACAATTCAGATACACTTCGGTAGAAGAAAACCGTGACAGCTATATGCAGTATATGACAGATGAAAAATCTGTCATCGTCTGGGGGAAGATTTATAAAACTGAATACAAGTATTTCTCATACAGGTATTATATGACGGACTGCGTAGTGCAGCCCGGGTACGGCAAGGCTTTTGGCAGAAAAATATCCTGTGGTGATGTCGTGGTATACTGTGACAGCAAAAGCGCACATCTTGGCGATTATATGAAAGCTTGTGGCAAGATAGGCTTGTTTAAGTCTGCAACCAATGAGGGAGAGTTTGACAGAGCGCGCTTTTACCGCTCGCAGGGAATTGATTTCTCGGTGAATGCAGACAGTATTAAGACAAGCGCCGGTAAACATGCATGGTATTACCACAGACTTGAAAAACTTCGTGATATGCTGTCAGCTTCACTTCTTGAGGTGACTGATGAGACAACGGCAGGAGTGCTTTCGTCCATGCTGCTTGGAGACAAGTCGTATCTGGATGATGAGATAAAGGATTTATACCAGGTCAGTGGTATTTCACATATACTGGCTATTTCCGGACT
>ENA-OQEB01001149-OQEB01001149.1-human-gut-metagenome-genome-assembly--contig:-NODE-1149-length-10046-cov-2.130961_pt1 | contig 10046 bp, 13 predicted proteins | sample MGYA00242787_ERZ504619 | MGnify/ENA primary metagenome ERZ504619 (study PRJEB26092, sample SAMD00036317) | human gut metagenome | host: Homo sapiens | study: EMG produced TPA metagenomics assembly of... | reverse complement strand
CAACCGGGGCATCCCGGTGCTGGACATCGGTGTACCGGTGCTGTCCATGCACTCTCCCTTCGAGGTCATCCACAAGACCGACCTGTACATGGCTTACCGCACCTTCTCGCTGTTCTGCCAGAACGCGGAATAAGATTTGGCCCCGGAATGCCCGCAGCAGCAGGTTTTCCGGGGCTTTTTTGAAAAAACTTGACCTTCAAGTGTCTTTAAGGTGTAATGTGAGTGCGGAGGTGAAGCAAATGAACATCAAACAGGCTTCGAAACAAAGCGGGGTGTCTGCCCCCAATATCCGCTTCTATGAAAAAGAAGGACTTCTGAATCCCGCCCGGCTGCCTGGCAACGACTACCGTGATTACACGGAACAGGACATCCGCACTCTCCGGTTCATCCGGATGCTGCGGATGCTGGATGTGCCGCTTCCGGTCATCCGATCCGTGCTTGCAGGCGATGCATCGCTGGGGAGTGTCCTGCGGGAGCAAAAGACCGCACTGGAACAGCGCGCAAAGCAGCTGGAAGGGGCGGCGCGTTTTTGTGCAGAACTGGCCCGGCAGGACCGTCTGTGGCATCACTGGATGTGGACGCCTGCCTGTCCCGGATGGAGGACCCTGCGCAGCCGCAGAACTTTTTCTGCGGCTGGGTGCAGGATTACCGCACGCTGGCGCAGGTGCAGCATCAGAAACACTTTTTCTTTATCCCGCAGGGCAGCATCAACACGCCGCAGGAGTTTGCCGCGGCCTTGCAGGCGTATGCAGAGGAACACGGGATGCAGCTCAGCCTGACAAAAGAAGGAATGTACCGGAATTTTCGCTGGATGGGATCCTATACAAAGCCTACCGCAACCCGGGCAAGTACCGCGATGAGATCTGCTGTGATGCTGCATCTCCGGAACAGCTGAACACCGGGCTTCCCTCCCGGCGGGAAAAGCTGCTGCGCATCGCGCGTATCATGCTGCCGCCGGTGTTCACCTTTGCCGCCATTCTGGCGGCAGGCTGGGTGGCGACCGGCGGAGCGGACTGGCTCTGGCTGGCAGCACTGGCAGCGGCAGGGGTCCTGCTTGGCCGCGGCTTTGAACACCGGCTGTAACTGGGCCAGTCTGCTCAGCTTAGCGGCAAAGCCTCGGCCACCGTCAGAAAGGTGTAGCCGTTGTCTGCATACCACCGGATGATGTCGGGCAGCGCCTCGGCGGTGGTGCGGGTGGTGGCGGAATCGTGCATCAGAACGATGCAGTTCGTCTGCTGCCCGGTCTCCCGCACCACATTGCGGTAAATGGTGTCCGCGCTTGGGTGCCCGCCCACGGCATCCTCGGCGCACACGTTCCAGTCCACCCAATGCCAGCCTTTCTGCTCTACTTCGGCTTTCAGCTGCTTCATCAGGCCTTTGCCGCCGTAGCGCCGACTGACGGTGTTGGTGCTGCCGCCCGGAAACCGTAGATACCGGATGCTCTCGGCATCCACATAGGGCGCAATGCGCTCCTTTAAAAGGGCAATGTCCTCCCAATAAGCGTCGCTGCTGCGGTAGATATCGCTGTACTCGTGGGAAGCAGAGTGCAGCGCGATCTGGTGCCCGGCGCTGACCGCTTCGGTGAGCAGGGGCAGATACTTCTCGTTGTAACCGGTAGCCACCACAAAAAATGTGGCGTGCACTCCGGCCGCGTTCAGCGCGCTGAGCACATCCGGTGTGGTCTTGCTGGGGCCGTCGTCAAAGGTCAGGCAGACCCACTTTTCCGGCAGCGGCTGGGCAGCAGGCTCCTGCTGCTCCTGTGCCAGAGCCGAAACGGCGGGGGAAAGCATCGAAGTGTCCGGTGCCGGGGTAAGATCCTGCGCCTGACATCCGGTGACGACCGGCGGCGCAGCAGATACAAACCCCATAATGAGGGCGAACAGCATCACGGCCGCAACTCTGGCCCGCCTGCGCCGTGCGAGATATTCTGTAAGCTTCAAGAGCAAAACCTCCTTTGTCTGTTTGGTTTGCTCTTATCAGAATATGAACGACGGCGGATTCTATGAAAAAAATCAGCCCACCCTCTGCCGTTTATCCAGCCGCATTTTATCCGCAATCATTGCAATGAACTCCGAGTTCGTTGGTTTTCCGCGCAGGTTATGGATGGTATAACCGAAGTAGCTGTTGAGGGTGTCCACATCACCCCGGTCCCATGCCACCTCGATGGCGTGGCGGATGGCGCGCTCCACCCGGCTGGCGGTGGTGCCGTTTTTCTTGGCGATTTCCGGGTAGAGGCGCTTGGTCACGGCGTTGATATACTCCGGCTCGTTCATGGTGAGCAGGATGGCATCCCGCAGGAACTGGTAGCCCTTGATATGGCAGGGACGCCGATCTGATGCAGGATCTCGGTAACGGTCAGCTCATCGCTGTCCACACTGGTGTGCAGGATGTGCTTTTCCGGGCCAAGTGCCGCCTTGAGCACGTGCGGCAAGCACGGTCTCATCAAAGGGCTTTACAAAGTAGTAGGCAAAGCCTTCGTCCAGCAGCTCCTGTACCATCTCTTCGCTCTGGAAGGCACCGGTCACGAAGAAGGAGGTGTGCCGCTCACCGGCGGCATTGTAGCGCTGCTTTACCGCAAGGGCATCCAGACCGGGCATAAAAGCATCCAGCAGGACCACCTGCGGGCGCACGGTGAGCATTTTCTGCAGGACTTTGTTGCCGTCCTTTTCCACAACGGTCACGTCCACGCCCTTCTGCTCCAGCGCTTCGCGGCAGGCGGCAGTGAACGGGGCACCAGTATCCGACATCAAAAATCTAACTTTGTCCATGGTTGTTTCCTCCAATGTGTGCAGTTCCCTTAACACCATGGATTTTACCATAATTTTCCAGAACTTTCAACGGTTTATATTGGTAAATTTTGGCAAAGAAAATCGAAACCCGCAAATTATTTTGCGCTTTGGGTCTGCGTATGCGCTGTATCGTCTGTCTTTTCAACAGCGCGGGCCTGCTTGAGCATGGTCTGAGCAAAAATGCCGTAGCCCCGCGTGGGGTCGTTTACCAGCACATGGGTCACTGCACCCACCAGTCTGCCGTTCTGCAGGATGGGACTGCCGCTCATGCCCTGCACGATGCCGCCGGTTTTGGCAAGCAGCTGCCGGTCGGTCACGCGCAGGATCATGTTGCGGTGGGGGTCTGCGTCGTTTACCTTTTCAATGCGGATGCGGTATGCCTTGGGCACCTCGCCGTCCACAGTCGTCCAGATCTCGGCATCGCCCGGCACCACCTCCTGCGCAAAAGCCATCTCCAGCTCCGGGCCGGAAAATGCAGCCCGTGTTCTGCCATAGACCCCGGTCTTGCTGTTGATGCAGATGCTGCCAAGCGCATGGGTGCTCAGAAAGCGGCCCTTCAGCTCACCGGGGCTGCCCACGGTGCCGCTGGTACACCCCACGATCTGGCAAGGGACGATCTCGCCGCTGCGCAGGGCCACGCTCTCACCGGTGTCGCTGTCGCTGATGGGGTGGCCAAGCCCGGCAAACACCCCGGCGGCATTGTCCACAAAGGTCATGGTGCCTACCCCGGCGGAAGAATCCCGCACCCACATCCCGGCGCGCCACTGCCCGGCGGTGCTGTCCCACACGGGGGTCAGCCGGGTCTGGAATTGCTCACCATTGCGGATATAGACCACCTGCACCGGTGCGCCTGCGGCCGTTTCCAGAGCATCGTGCACGGCATCGTTCGTCTCGGTCAGGGTGTCGTCCATGCGCACCACCCGGTCGCCCAGCCGCAGCCCGGCCTTCTTGGCGGGGTTTGCGGTGCCGTCCGGGGTGTTCAGGTCGGAAAAGCCCACAATGAGCGCACCCTCGGAGAACATCTTAACGCCGAAAGGCGTACCGCACACGGTTACCACCGGACGTGTTTCCACCAGAGCGCGCACAGTCTTGACGGGCAGCCACCCGCCAATGGACAAAGTGGCCTGATAGCTGCCCGCAGCCTGCGTGCTGGCCGCGTTGCGGGAGCCAGCGGTGCGCAGCGGCTGCACATAGGCAAAACGGGGCAGGGTAAGGGTCTGGCCGGGTTCCAGCAAAATTTCAGCAGGCAGACTGTGCCACAGCCAGCCCAGCACTGCCAGCGCGGCCACCAGAAGATAAGTTGCCGCAATGCTGCCAGCGCGGCGTAGTTTTGATCTGCGCATCGGCAAAAAGCCCCTTTCCGCCATGGAAATGATACGATCGTCCGGCGATAGTATGCGCTGTGAAGGGCGGAAATATCAATGCAGTGATTGACTTTTGCCGCCGGAACTGATACTATATTAAGGCGGTTTGGCCGCAGCTGCAGAATAGAAGAATACGCGGGTATGGTGGAATTGGCAGACGCGCAGGATTTAGGTTCCTGTGCCGCAAGGCGTGTGGGTTCGACCCCCACTACCCGCATAAGAGAAAAAACGCGATGAGTTCTCAGAATTCATCGCGCTTTCTTTTATATAATAAATAGTGTTGTTCGAGGTCCCCTCCCTCGCACAAAAAGAAACCGGTACAAAATGGGTACACCCCTGATAGACATTCCTATTGATTGGGACCCGCAGGCTAAGCAACAGCAACGGGTTGCGTTAGCTGATTTTTCCGCAGCCCCTTGGCAGGGCTTTGAAAAATCAGAACGAGGCCCCAATAACTCCTCCTGTTTCAGCCGCAGGCTGCGGTCGTCGTTGTTGCACTGTGGCTTTGCTTGCGGCGCTGTGCGCCGCCGCCTTGTTCGAGGTCCCCTCCCTCGCACAAAAAGAAAAACCAGCACACGATGTGTACTGGTTTTTGGTGCGAGGAGGGGACTCGAACCCCCAAGGATAAACCACACGCACCTCAAACGTGCGCGTCTGCCAGTTCCGCCACCCTCGCATACCGTATTGTTTTCGCAGCCCTGAAATCTCTGAGGTGAAAGACCGTGATGCGGACTGCTTGAATATATTACCACGTTCCCGGCAGATAGTCAAGCGCTTTTTCTCTTTTTAAATGAAATTTTCGGGCCGTCATTTCTCTTAAGAATATGTTGGTTGAAATGCATGGATGGGTGTGATACTATATAACTAACTATCTCTGCTCAGTTGTTTTGGCAGCAGGGAAGAAGATGATAAGGATACGGCGGAAATGCATTTCTGCGCAGGGTGCAGACCGACCGGTTTTTTGAAAGGAATTTGAGTGGACGCAGGAATGAACGAGAAAAAAGAAAATGTTATTGTAAACGGTTTTTTCTGGCGCTTTGCAGAGCGGTGCGGTGTGCAGCTGATCTCAGCGGTGGTGTCCATCCTTCTGGCGCGCATCCTTACACCCGATGATTACGGCAAGGTGGCACTGGTGACGGTGTTCAACAATATCATGTATGTCCTGCTGGACTGCGGCATTGGCACCGCGCTGGTGCAGAAGAAGGAAGTGGACGAGCTGGATTACTCGTCGGCGTTCTTTTTCAGCATTGTGCTCAGCTTTGTGCTGTATGGGGGAATGTTCGTGGCGGCACCGTATCTGGCTGCGTTCTACAATGACCCCAGCATGACCCCGATCTTTCGCGGCATCAGCCTGACAGTGGCGGTCTGCGGCATCAAAACGATCCAGCAGGCGCATGTGACCCGGAACATGAAGTTCCAGTATTTTTTCTATTCCGCCTTTGCGGGCGCGATCGTGTCCACGGTCCTGGGCCTGGGCCTTGCCTATATGGCTTTGGAGTCTGGGCGCTGGTGGTGCAGCAGGTATCCAATATCACGGTGGACACGCTGGTGTTGTGGAAGCTGTCCTCCTGGCGGCCTAAGATGGAGTTTTCGTGGCAGCACCTGAAAGGGCTGCTCTCTTATGGCTGGAAGCTGCTGGCCTCGTCGCTGAGCAGCGTCATCTACAACAATCTGCGCAGCCTGATCATCGGCAAGATGTACACCTCGGCGGATCTGGCGTATTACAATCAGGGCGATAATCTGACCTATAATATCGCGTCAAGCGTGGATACTTCCATTGAGAGCGTTTTGTTCCCGGTCATGTCCTCACTGCAGGATGACCGTGCGCAGGTCAAGAACATGACCCGCCGCTCTATCAAGACCTGTACCTATATTATTGCGCCGGTGATGATGGGCATTGCGTTCTGTGCCGAACCGCTGGTGCGCCTGATCCTCACCGAGAAGTGGCTGCCCTGTGTGCTGTTCCTCAGGGTGTTCTGTCTGGGGTATGTGTGCTGGCCGATCATCACGGCAAACCTGAATGCAGCCAAGGCGGTGGGCCGCAGCGATCTTTACCTGAAATGTCAGCTTTTGAACGAAGGGGTGTGCATCCTTCTTCTGCTGGCAACATTCCGTGTCAGCGTCGAGGCCATTGCATATGGTATGCTGATCACGAATGTTGTGACCCAGATCCTGGATGCACAGCTCAACAAAAAGCTGATCGGCTATGGCTATCTGGAACAGATGCGCGATATCCTGCCGACCCTGCTGCTGGCAGCGGGCGCGGGCCTGTGCATGTATCTGGTCATTTTTCTGCACCTGCCGGATCTGCTGACGGTGATCATTCAGGTGGTGGTTGGTCTGGGCATTTATCTGACAGGCTCTGCCATTCTGGAATTGGACACCTTTGAATATTTCAAGGATGTGCTGGCTCCGTCCATCCGGCAGAAGCTGAAACGCTGAAACCGGCATTTTGAATCGTGTAAAAATCCGTCGAGCGGGTGATGTCCGACGGATTTTTGTTCTTTTTGTCTAAAGTATACAAGAAGAAACATTAAAAACCGGCAAAGCGACCATTGAAAAAACGCAACTGATATACTAGAATATAAGCACAAGAGCGCGGCACACGGCTGCGCGGAAAATGCAAAGCAGAAAATATAAAACAGGAGGATTTTCCTATGCCTATGAAAATGGGTTGGCGCTGGTATGGCGAGGGCAACGATCCCATCAGCCTGAGCGACATCAAGCAGATCCCCGGCGTGACCAGCATCGTCTGGGCGTTGCACGACAAGATGCCCGGCGAGATCTGGGAGATCGACGAGATCCAGAAGGTAGCTGATCAGATCCACGCCTACGGCTTCGACATGGACGTGGTCGAGTCGGTCAATGTCCACGATGACATCAAGATCGGCCTGCCCACCCGCGACAAGTACATCGAGAACTACAAGCAGTGCATCCGCAATCTGTCCAAGTTCGGTGTCAAGGTCATCTGCTACAACTTCATGCCGGTGTTCGACTGGACCGTACCGATCTGTTCCATCCCGTGGGCGACGGCTCCACTGCACTGTTCTATGAGAAGGACAAGATCAAGGGCGATTACAAGGCTATGGCTGAGTACATCATGTCCTTCACTGAGAAGTATAACATGACCTTCCCCGGCTGGGAGCCGGAGCGTATGGCAAAGCTGGACGAGCTGTTCAAGGCTTACGCCCCTGTCACCAAGGAAAAGCTGTGGAGAACCTGAAGTACTTCCTGGAAGCACTGATGCCCACCTGCCATGAGTGCGGCATCAAAATGGCTATCCATCAGGATGATCCCCCTTGGGATATCTTCGGCCTGCCCCGTCTGCTGGTGGATGCTGAGAGCATCGACCGCTTCCTGAGCATGGTGGATGATCCGTACAACTGCCTGACCCTGTGTACCGGCAGCCTGAACGCAAACCCCAACAACAACTGTGCCGAGATCGTGCGCAAGCACTGCGACCGCATTGCCTTTGGTCACATCCGCAACATCCACCACTTCCCCAACGGCGACTTCTCCGAGGCTGCTCACCGCGACTGCTGCGGCGAGACCGGCATCATCGAGGTGCTGCGTGCTTACCATGACTGCGGCTTTGAGGGCTACATCCGTCCCGACCACGGCCGTCAGCTGTGGGAGGAAGGCCCCGGCAACTGCCGTCCCGGTTACGGCAAGTATGACCGTGCTCTGGGCGTTCAGTACATGCTGGGTGTCTGGGATCTGCTGGATCGTCTGGATGAAGAGAAAAAGAAGGGCTGATAAATATGAAGCTGTCTGAGATCAAAAACGGCAATCTGTCCGCCGAGTGGGCAGAGAAGGGTTATGAGCTGCCCAAATTCGATATCGAGGCTGTCAAGGCAAAGACCCACGCCGAACCCACCTGGGTGCACTTCGGCGCAGGCAATATCTTCCGTGCGTTCCCGGCTGCCATCCTGAACGATGCGCTGAACACCGGCAAGTATGACCGCGGTGTCATCGTGGCGAGAGCTTTGACTACGAGATCATCGACAAGGCTTATCGTCCCTACGACAATATGAGCCTGCTGGTCTGCCTGAAGTCCACCGGCGAGATCGAGAAAAAGGTCGTGGCTTCCGTTACCGAGAGCCTGAAGGCTGACTACTCCTTCGGCGAGGACTGGCACGTCTGGTGGAGATCTTCCAGAACCCCAGCCTGCAGATGATCTCCTTCACCATCACCGAGAAGGGCTACGGCGTTGCTCCTGCTGATCTGGAGCGCGGCCTGACCCCCGTGCTGGCCATGGGCAAGGTCACTGCTCTGCTGTACGAGCGCTTCAAGGCCGGCAAGCTGCCCCTGACCGTTCAGAGCATGGATAACTGCTCCCACAACGGCGATAAGGTCAAGAACGCTGTCCACGCCTATGCTGCCAAGTGGGTGGAGCAGGGTCTGGTGCCCGCCGAGTTCCTGGCCTATGTGCAGGACGAGACCAAGATCACCTTCCCGTGGAGCATGATCGACAAGATCACCCCGCGCCCCGACGCCAAGGTCCAGAAGATGCTGGCCGACGACGGCTTTGAGGACAACTACACCATCGTCACCGAGAAGCACACCTTCACCGCTCCCTTCGTCAACGCCGAGGAGACCCAGTATCTCTGCATCGAGGACCACTACACCAATGGCCGTCCTCCGCTGGAGCTGGGCGGTGTTCTGTACTGCGACCGCGAGACCGTCGATAAGATCGAGAAGATGAAGGTCTGCACCTGCCTGAACCCGCTGCACACCGCCATGTCCATCTATGGCTGCATGCTGGACTACACCCTCATCTCTGCCGAAATGGCCGATGAGGACCTGCGCCCCTTCATCCAGAAGATCGGCTACATCGAGGCTATGCCCGTCGTCGTCGATCCGGGCGTCCTGAACCCCTATGAGTTCATCGGCGCGGTTATCAACCGCCGCCTGCCCAACCCCTTCATGCCCGACGCACCCCAGCGTATCGCTACCGATACCTCCCAGAAGCTGGCCATCCGCTTCGGCGAGACCATCAAGCTTACGAGGCCCGCGGCCTGGACAAGAGCAATCTGGTCCTGATCCGCTGGTGCTGGCAGGCTATGCCCGCTACCTGAAGGGCATTGATGACAACGGCAAGGCCTTTGAGATCTCTCCCGATCCGATGCTGGCCGAGCTGCAGGCCATCGTGGCTCCTCTGGAAGTCAAGGAAGGCGAGCAGGACTTCAGCTGCCTGAAGAACCTGTACAGCCGCGCCGACATCTTCGGTGTGGACCTGTATGCGGTCGGTCTGGGTGAGCAGATCGAGGGCATGGTCAAGGAGCTGTACGCTGGCAACGGCGCAGTCCGCAAGACCCTGCACAAGTACGTCGTCGCCCGCTGAGCGCTGACATCTCCTTTTTAAGTTAAGCTATCTTCGTTCCCACGCTGCGTTTTGCTTTGCCGCAGCGTGGGATTTTTATACCCTCTCAGTCTCGCTTCGCTCGCCAGCTCCCCCGATGGGGGAGCTTTTGTGCTGTATATGTTGCCGCTGCGGCAAAACCTCGCCCTTCGGGAGAGGTGGCAGCGCGTGAGCGCTGACGGAGAGGGTGGAATTTCCGGCAAATGCCTTTACTTATAGCCGATTTTTTGCCATAATAAGAAAAAACGGAACCGGGAGGAGACCAGTATGAAGGTCATGATCTTTGACGTGGGCGGCACCGAGATCAAATACTCGGTCATGGACGATGCGATGAACCGGTACGAGTCCGGCAGCATCCCGACGCCCAGCGACAGCCAGCCGCACTTTCTCGAAACGTTGGCGCAGCTCTACCGCCCCCACAGGGACGAGGTGGACGGCATCGCACTGAGCCTGCCCGGCTTCATCGACGCCGAGCACGGTGTGTCCTGGGCGGCGGTGCGCCCTCCATCATCTATAACATCGGCACTCCGG
>ENA-OQEB01001148-OQEB01001148.1-human-gut-metagenome-genome-assembly--contig:-NODE-1148-length-10050-cov-2.350600_pt1 | contig 10050 bp, 16 predicted proteins | sample MGYA00242787_ERZ504619 | MGnify/ENA primary metagenome ERZ504619 (study PRJEB26092, sample SAMD00036317) | human gut metagenome | host: Homo sapiens | study: EMG produced TPA metagenomics assembly of... | reverse complement strand
CCGCAAAGGTGAAGGAGATGGTGCTGTTGACGTTGATGCCCATCAGGCGGGCAGCATCCATATCCTCAGAGACGGCGCGCATGGCCTTGCCGAGTTTGGTCTTCTGGACCAGGAAGGTCAGCACGAGCATGGACAGCACGGTGACCACCAGCGTGATCACGGAGGTCAGGCCCACCGGCACTTTGCCGAAGTAGAAGGTCTTGGCTTCAAAGTAGGACGGGATGACCTTTGCACCGGAGCCCATCAGCAGCTCCGCCGTATACTCCAGGAAGAAGGACACGCCGATGGCCGTGATCAGCAGCGAGATGCGGGGCGCACTGCGCAGCGGGGTGTAGGCGACCTTTTCGATCACCACGCCCAGCAGGGTGCAGGTAATGACGGTGGCGCAGACAGCCGTCACCGGGCCAAGGCCCAGCTGGTTCATCACGAACCAGGACATGTACGCGCCCACCATAATGACATCGCCGTGGGCAAAGTTCAGCAGCAGGATGATGCCGTACACCATGCTGTAGCCCAGTGCGATCAGTGCATAGATGCTGCCCAGGGAAAGACCATTGATCAGCTGACTAAAAAACACTGTCATGGATGGATACTTCCTTTCTTTGCGGCGTTTGGCCACGCCTTTTGGGAGACACTTGTTTACCAAAAAAGCGGAGACAACCCGTTTCGGCGGTCTCCGCAAGTGGTTCTGGATGCGAGGGATCAGAACATTTCCTTCAGTTCGGGCTTGCCATCCACATAGGTCAGGATCGCAGTCTCCTTGACGGGGTCGTGGTGCTCGTCGAAGGTGAAGGTGCCGGTGATGCCGTCGATGGTGCCGGAAGCGATGGCGTCAATGACAGCCTGCTTGTACTCGTCGCTGCCGGCTTCCAGACCGGCGTCCTCCGCAGCCTGCAGGCCGTAGACCACGGTCTTGGCAGCGTCGTAACCCAGAGGTGCGAAGCCGTTGGGGTAATCCTCGCCGTACTCTGCCTTGTAGGCCTCCTCGAACTCCGGAGAAGCGCCCTTTGCATAGTTGGCGCAGAAGTAGCTGTCCTTCAGCTGGTCAGCGGTCGCATAGCCCTCCAGGCCGTCCCAGCCGTCGCCGCCCAGGAACGGAACGGTCAGGCCGATGCTCTCCGCCTGCGACAGGATCTGGCCCACTTCCTCATAGTAGTTGGGGCAGAAGACCGTCTCCGGAGCCTTGCCCAGGATGCTGGTCAGCTGGGTCTTGAAGTCCACGTCGCCGTCGGAGTAGCTCTCCTGATCGACAATGGTGCCGCCCAGGCTCTCGAACTCGTCGATGAAGTTCTCAGCCAGGCCCTCGTTGTAGTCTGCGCCCTTCTTAAAGATGACAGCAGCCTTGGTGTAGCCCAGCTTCTGGTAAGCGTAATCTGCCATCTTGATGCCCTGGAACGGTCGGTGAAGGTGGCACGGAAGACGTTGGCGTTCACGGTGTCGGTCTCGGCATCGTAGGTAACGGCCTCTGCGGTGGCAGAAGCAGTGACCATAGGCATGTTGTAGTCGGCGCTCTCAGCAACCACGGCCAGCGTGGGGGTGGTGGTGACATCGCCGACCAGTGCCGTGATGCCTTCGTCCACCATCTTGGTGAAGCAGTTGACGGCCTGGGTGGCGTCGCCCTGCTCATCCTCGGTCAGAATCTCGATCTGCTTGCCGTTGATGCCGCCATCGGCGTTGACCTGCTTCAGGTACAGGGCCGCACCGTTGACAACGGCCTGGCCGTAAACGGAAACGCTGCCGCTCAGGGGGCCCATGACACCCACCTTAATGGTCTCACCGGAAGCAGCGGAACCAGCCGCAGAACCGGAAGCAGCCGTGCTGGAAGAAGAACCGCCGCAGGCGGTCAGGACACCGGCAGCAGCCACGACACCGGCAGCAGCCAGAAAGTTACGACGCGTGATCCTCTTTTTCATAATCGTTCTCCTCCTGTTTGGAAGCATCTGCAAAATGCAGAAAGCAGAGCCCTTTCCCTCAAAGCGGCTCTGCTCTCGGTAGTTTCATTATAGCCCCCTTCGGGGCCGTTCGCAATTCACAAACCGTCCATACTTTTCCGGGCCTTTTCCGTCAAATCATGTTAAAGTACACAAAATTTCCATATCACTTTTGGCTGTTTTTCTAAATCATTCACTTTGTTTCACCCTGAAATGAACGGTTTTCACGAATGTCAAAAAGGTTACACAATGGCCGTCCGGTCGGTTCCGGGCAGCGCGGCGGCGGCCGCCTTCCCGCCTCCGGGCATATCCGCCCCCGCCTCCGGGCAGACTGATGATGTTTACAGCCGCAAACATCGCGATCCCCTCTTGCAACCAGGCACAGGACGTGATAGGATAAAGGCAGTTAGTTAGTATTGACTATCCACCATTTCAAATCATTACCGGGAGGTCTTTCTTATGAATTATCTGGAAATCGAATCCGTTGTCGGCCGCGAGATCTTAGACTCCCGCGGGAACCCCACCGTCGAAGCTGAGATCACCCTCGCCGACGGCACTGTCGCCCGCGGCTGTGCCCCCTCCGGCGCATCCACCGGCGAGTTCGAGGCTCTGGAGCTGCGCGACGGCGACAAGAGCCGTTATCTGGGCAAGGGCGTGACCAAAGCCGTTGAGAACATCAACACCGTCATCGCCGATGCTGTCGTAGGGCTGGATGCCTCCGACATCTATGCAGTCGATGCCGCCATGCGCAAAGCCGACGGCACCAAGACAAGTCCAATCTGGCGCAAACGCCATTCTGGCCGTGTCCATCGCCGCCTGCCGCGCAGCCGCCGCTTCGCTGGAGATGCCGCTGTATCGTTTTCTGGGCGGCGTGAACGGCAACCGCCTGCCCGTCCCGATGATGAACATCCTGAACGGCGGCGCACACGCCACCAACACCGTGGATACCCAGGAGTTCATGATCATGCCCGTGGGTGCCCCCTCCTTCAAGGAGCGCTGCGCTGGTGCGCCGAGGTCTTCCACGCTCTGGCTTCCATCCTGAAGGCCAAAGGTCTGGCCACCTCCGTCGGCGACGAGGGCGGGTTTGCGCCCAACCTGTCCAGTGACGAGGAGACCATCGAGACCATTCTGGCCGCCATCGAGAAAGCCGGTTATCAGCCGGCAAGGACTTCATGCTGGCCATGGATGCCGCTTCCTCCGAGTGGAAGAGCCCCAAGGGCAAGGGCTTCTACAAGCTGCCCAAGGCAGGCACCGAGTACACTTCCAGCGAGCTGATCGCCCACTGGAAGAGTCTGGTGGAGAAGTATCCCATCATTTCCATCGAGGACGGTCTGGACGAAGAGGACTGGGAGGGCTGGCAGGAGATGACCCGCGAGCTGGGCGGCAAGGTCCAGCTGGTGGGCGACGACCTGTTTGTCACCAACACCGAGCGCCTGGCCAAGGGCATCCAGCTGGGTGCCGGAAATGCCATCCTGATCAAGCTGAACCAGATCGGTTCGGTCTCCGAGACGCTGGAGCCATCAAGATGGCCCACAAGGCCGGTTACACCGCCATCAGCTCGCACCGCTCCGGTGAGACCGAGGACACCACCATCGCCGACCTGGCCGTGGCCCTGAACACCTGCCAGATCAAGACCGGTGCGCCCAGCCGCACCGAGCGCGTGGCCAAGTACAACCAGCTGCTCCGCATCGAGGAGCACCTGGGTGCCAGCGCCGTCTATCCCGGCATGGAAGCGTTTAACGTGAAGCGCTAAAATTTTCCAGCAATCGCGGCCTTTTCTCCTTCGTATTTTTACTGGAGCGCCTGTTGCAATGCGCTCTCAGATCTGAAGGAAGGAGAACCGCTCATGCTTTCCACCTTTTCCCTTTCGTCCTCGATCCTGCTCTGGTTTCTGGAGCAGGCCGGTCTGCCCGGCATTCTGCTCTGGCTGCTGGAAAAGATCTTAGGATAACGAAAAAGACGTGCCGCACACGCTGTGCAGCACGTCTTTTTTCATCCATGGATCTGTTTTTTAGCGGTGCGCAGCGCCGTGCGCAGAGGCCGGTAGAGCAGCAGCATGAGGGCAAAGTTGCCCACGCCGTGCATCGCGTCGTAGGAAAGGCCGCTCAGCCACCAGCTCAGGGCGAAGGCGGGCGCTTGGCCACAAGATACACCGCTGCGCACAGCCCGCCGAAGCACAGGCCGTACAGCCCGCTGAACACGGCCCAGCCGAGGGCATGGTCCATCCGGCGCAGCAGCCGGGCCAGAAAAGCCAGCAGATACCAGACGTACAGATACATCGCCCACCACAGGCCGAAGCCATACAGCACACCCTGCAATACCAGAAACACCGTGATGGCCCCCGGCGTCTCGCGGGGCAGTTCCAGCGCGAACAGGATGATGAGGAGCGTCACCGGCTCGATGTTCGGGAGGCCGCTCATGGCCTGTTTGCTCACCACCAGAAGTGCGCCCATCAGCCCGCTGAGGACCAGCCGCAGCACTCTGGTGTGCATGGGTTCCTTACTTCGTGTAGGTAAAGGCATAGCTGTCGCCGTCGTTCAGCTCGATGTCCGCCACGCCCACGGTGGTCATCTCACCGGAAGCGTCGGTCAGGCACCACCAGGCGCTGTCCTTGTCCCAGTCGCGGTCTCGCCGTTGACGGTGGTGACAAAGCCTGCAGCGCTCGTCTGCGCTGATGATGCCGGCCTCGGCCAGCGCATCGCTCAGCTTCTCACCGTCGGTCACTTCCAGGTCGAAGGTCTGGCTCTCGCCGTCGGCCCGGTCACCGTGAACTGGGCCTTGACCTTGGCTTCCGAAGCCTCTGCCGATGCAGCCTCCGAGGAAGCGGCCTCCGAAGATGCCGCCACGCCGGACGCAGCGGAAGAAGCCGTGCTGCCTGCGGCAGAGGAAGCGCCGCAGCCCGCCAGCAGACCGGCGGCCAGTGCAGCAGCCGCGACAACAGAGAAAATACGATTCATGATCTTCATCAAAAGATTGCTCCTTGGTTCTAGTTTGCATGCACAGAACATGCAGTGCTTATGATACCATCCGCCGGGGGAAATTGCAAGTGCGGCTCTGCCGGGCTACGCAGTCTCCCAAGGAGCGGCTGCTCCTGCTCCACGTTTTCAGCCGCCAAACAGGCCGAAAAAGCTGGTGTGCGTCATACCCAGCACCAGAAACAGAACGATGAGGGCAAACAGCACCCCGATGATGATGTCCATCTGGTGGACGCTCAGCGGGAACTTGTCGTAGAGCTTTTCCTTGGGGTTCACGAAATTGGGGTCGTTGTTGTTCAGCAGGCTCTTCTTCCCCGCTTTGCCCTGCGCCCTGCGCGCTTCCAGTTCGGCCTGTTCTTTTTCCAGCTGGGCCTCGCGCTCGGCCAGCAGTGCTTCGCGGCGGGCGAGTTCGGCTTCTTTTTCATTCCATTCTGCCATGGTCGTTCTCCTTGGTTTTTCTTCTATTATAACAAAGCGGGCCGCCCACTGCAACGAGTGGACGGCCCAGCAGGCGCTCTCTTTTCGGGGGAAATTACTTCTTGGCGAGGTACTTGCGGATATCAATGGCGACAGCCACGATGATGACAAGGCCCTGCACGATGTAGGTGTAGGAGGAGTTGACGTTCATGAACTGCAGAGCGACCTTCATCAACTCAAAGACCAGAACGCCGACCAGGATGCCGGGCACGGTGCCGACACCGCCCGGTGGTGGAAACGCCGCCGATGGTGGAAGCTGCGATGCGTCCAGCTCATAGCCCTGTGCGGTGTTGACGGATGCGCCGCCGGACTTTGCAGCCAGCAGGCAGCCTGCCAGACCGAACATGCAGGAAGCCAGGATGTAGATGCGGATCTTGGTGGCGTTGACGTTGACACCGGCCACCTCAGCAGCAGCTTCGTTGCCGCCGATGGCGTACATGTACTTGCCGTGACGGGTCTTGTTGTACAGGAACCAGAAGCACGCGGCCACGACCAGAGCGATCCAGATCAGCACGGGGATGCCGATGATGGTGTTGGAGGCAGGGAGGTGAAGTTCTTGTTCAGGGAGCCAATGGGGGTACCGCCGGTGTACACCAGGCAGATACCGTAGACCACCTGCTGCATGCCCAGGGTTGCGATGAAGGGCTGCACCTTCAGGTAGCTGACCACCAGACCGTTGCACAGGCCGACGATGGCGCAGATGGCGATGACCAGGATGAACACCACCGGGGTGGGCAGGGTGTGCATGTTGGGGTAGAACTTACCGGATGCGCCCTCGGTCTGCGCAAAGATGCAGGCCAGGCAGGCGGCAAAACCAGCCAGACGACCGGCCGACAGGTCGTTGCCGGTGGTGATCAGGCAGCCGGAAATACCCAGTGCGATGATGTAGCGGATGGACACGTTCTTGAACAGGTTGATCATGTTCGTGCCCGAGAAGAAGTTGGGATGCATGATGCCGACGATCAGGGACACGGCCAGCATCATCACGATAATGGCGTTGTTGCTGAGCCATTTGGTCACAGCCTTGCCATTCAATTTTTTGGTAGCTTCCACGATAGACAGCCTCCTTATTTACTGATTCGCCGCAGCGGTGGGTGCGGTCTCGAACTGAGTGGCCAGAGCCATGATGTTTTCCTGGGTGGCGTCCTTGCCGTCGATGAAGCCGGTGATGCGGCCATCGCACATGACCATGACACGGTTGGACATACCAATGATCTCGCTCATTTCGGAGGAGATCATGATGATGCTCTTGCCCTGCTTGGCCAGGTCGGCAATGATGCAGTAGATCTCGTACTTGGCACCGACGTCGATGCCGCGGGTGGGCTCGTCCAGGATCAGCACATCGGGGTTGTTGGCCAGCCAGCGGGCAATCAGCACCTTCTGCTGGTTGCCGCCGGACAGGCTCTTGATCTGGGTCTTGGGGCTGGGCACCTTGATGGCCATCTTCTCTTTGTTGGTGGCCACCAGATCCAGGATCTTCTTGTTGTCCAGCATGATGGGGCCCTTGCGCAGGGCGTCCAGCGAAGCGATGGAGATGTTGTCGCCACGCTCAGCACACCCATGATGCCGGTGGCGCGGCGGTCCTCGGTCAGCAGAGCCACGCTCTTCCGGATGGCATCGCGGGGCTGCTTGATGTTCACCTCTTCGCCCTTGATCCACACCTTACCGGAGGTATGGGCACGCAGGCCGAAGATGCCTTCCATCAGCTCGGTGCGCTGTGCGCCCACCAGACCGGCCACGCCCAGGATCTCGCCTTTTTTGACCTCGAAGCTGCAGTGGCGGAAGGAGCGCGGATGGATGGAGGTGAAGTCCTCCACCTTCATCATCACCTCGTCCGAGGGATGGTTCTCCAGCGGGGGATACAGGTTCGACAGCTCACGGCCGACCATCTTTGCAATGATCTCTTCCTTGGTCATGTTGGCAACGTCCCACTTGCCGATGTACTGGCCATCGCGCATGATGGTGACTTCGTCCGCGATCACCTTGATCTCGTCCATCTTGTGGCTGATATAGACCAGTGCCACGCCCAAAGCCTTCAGCTCGCGCATGATGCGGAACAGCGACTCAACTTCGTTTGCGGTCAGTGAGGAAGTGGGTTCGTCCAGGATCAGCACCTTGCAGTTTGCGGAAACAGCCTTTGCAATTTCCACCATCTGCATCTGTGCGATGCTCAGAGAGCCAAGCTTTGCACGGGGATTGATCTCCAGCTTCAGCTTTTTCAGCAGCTCCTCCGTATCCTTGTACATTTTGGCGTGATCCACCACTGTAACAGGGCCGTACTTTTTGGTGGGGTAGCGGCCCAGCCAGATGTTCTCGGCCACAGTACGTGCCGGAATCGGCTGCAGTTCCTGATGCACCATGCAATGCCGCGGTTCAGTGCATCCAGAGGGGTGGTGATGGTAACTTTTTCGCCCTCGTATTCAATTTCGCCCTCGTCCATCTTGTAAATGCCGAACATGCATTTCATCAGGGTGGACTTACCGGCGCCGTTTTCACCCATCAGCGCCATGACCTTACCGGGCGGAAGCTCCAATCGTGGCGTGATCCAGCGCTTTGACGCCGGGGAAGGTCTTGACCACGCCTTTCATTACCAGACGGTATTCTGACATTCCGCAGAGCCTCCTTGTCGTTTATCATCGGGCCGCAGAAAAACCTTTTTTCAAAACAAGGCGCGTGCGCGGAGAATATTTCTCGCACGCACGCGCTTTATAGCTTTGCTCAAGCCGTCAAGGTCCACTGCGCACCTTGCATTGTTTCAGGAAAACTTTGGTCTTACTTCGCGTACTCGGAAGCGTTGTCCTTGGTCACCTTCACATAGTCGACCCAGTAGTACTGCTCGACCTTGGAGCCTTCGACGTACAGCTTGGTAGCCTCAGCAGCTGCAGTAGCCTGACCCACGTCATCGTTCAGAACGGTACCGGTCATGTTGCCATCCAGAACGTCCTGAACAGCCTCAGCCAGTGCATCGACACCAACCAGATAGATGTCCTTGCCGACGGTGCGGTTAGCCTGCTGGATGGACTGCAGAGCGCCCAGTGCCATTGCGTCGTTGTTGCAGAAGACAACTTCGATCTTGTCGCCGTACTGAGACAGAGCGTTTGCAACGTCCTGCTGAGCGGTGGTCTGATCCCAGTTGTCCAGGTACTCGTACAGGCACTCAACTTCCTTGCCTGCATCGGTCAGAGCCTTGATGGAGTACTCGGTGCGGTACTGAGCATCGATGTTCTCGGGGTCGCCCTTGCACATAATGTAGGTGATCTTGCCGTCGCCGTTGATATCGCCCTGAGTCTCGGTCTCCAGGATCAGCTCGCCCTGATAAGTACCGGACTGACGTGCGTCAGCACCAACGTAGCAGCACTTGTCTGCGTAGGAGTCCAGAACGCTCTTGTCGGGCTCACGGTTGATGAAGACGATAGGAGTCTCAGAGGCTTGACGGTATCAACGATGGTCTGTGCGGAAGTGGTCTGCACGGGGTTGATGACCAGCACGTCCACGCCCTGCTGCAGGAAGGTGTTGATCTGCTCGGTCTGGGTGTTCTGGTCGTTCTTGCCGTCCATGATGGTGACGGAGTAGCCCATATCCTTCAGGTACTCTTCCAGATCGGAGCGGTACAGGGTCATGAAGTTATCAGCAAACTGATAGATGCACACGCCGATGTTTGCGGAACCGTTGGTTGCAGCAGCGCTGGAAGCAGCAGCAGAAGATGCAGCAACAGAAGAAGCAGCAGTAGAGGTGCTGGAAGAGCCGCCGCAGGCGGTCATAGCAGCAGTTGCACCAACAACAGCAGATGCCTTCAGGAAGTCACGACGCGAAATCATTTTCATAATAATGTTCTCCTTCAATTCGTATCTCAGCATTTTCACAGGAGCAATCTTGCATGCACCTGTAATTCCTGTTCGTATTATACCCTTGCAGCACCCCACTGTTCAAGAGAACAAGTTCACAAGATTGAAGGAGTTCTTTTGTGCTATTTCAACAAATGCTTTTTGGGCCCGCCAATTTCTTTTCTCGAAACATCACAATTTTTCATACATTTGCAACCTCCCTACAAAAGCAAAAAAATATGTCATTTTTCTCTCAAAAAGATTACAAAATGTTGCATTGTCCGGTTTTTGCAGCTTTTTCATTTCTTGTATATCTTGAAAAATATTTTCAGGAATAGTTCATCCCTGTTCTTCCGCATTTTTTCGCTTCATTTCTGCAATTTTCTGAAAATCGCCTGCTATTCCCGGTTTCTGCCGCCCGCCTTTTGCAAAGAAAATGCCCGGAAGCTTTCCTGAGCCTCCGGGCATTCCGATCCGAGTATCTTTTACAGATGCAGCAGCATCTTTGCAATGTTGAAGTAGATCAGCAGCGTGGTGGTATCCACAATGGTGGTGATCAGGGGTGAAGCCATCACGGCCGGATCCACATGCAGCTTTTCTGCCGCCACCGGCAGAATGCCGCCGATGATCTGCGAGAGCAGGATGGTGCAGATCAAAGTCAGGCACACCACCAGCGCCACCGGAGCCGCGATGCGGTCAAACACCAGCAGCTTTACAAAGTTGCATACGGCCAGCGTGCCGCCGCACAGCAGGGCTACGCGGCTCTCGCGCCAGAGGATGCGTGGCGAGTGTGGGCTGGATGTCGCCCACTGCCATGCCGCGGATGATGGTGGAAGTGCTCTG
>ENA-OQEB01001147-OQEB01001147.1-human-gut-metagenome-genome-assembly--contig:-NODE-1147-length-10056-cov-2.435593_pt1 | contig 10056 bp, 13 predicted proteins | sample MGYA00242787_ERZ504619 | MGnify/ENA primary metagenome ERZ504619 (study PRJEB26092, sample SAMD00036317) | human gut metagenome | host: Homo sapiens | study: EMG produced TPA metagenomics assembly of... | reverse complement strand
GCCCAAGCGAACAGCAGGCTGGCCCGGCCTGCCAATGCCTCGCCTCGGGAGAGGTGGCAGTGCGCAGCACTGACGGAGAGGGTCCGTCCCGCAGCCGCTTCACGGTTTCCGGGGGGCGGCCTCCCGTGAGCGGGGACGGAGCGGCTCTTCCAACCGCAGCGGCGGTTCATCCTCCGCCATCACCTGTTCTTCGGCCCGCTGCTGGGCCTCGTGGAGGAGGCGGGCGGCCTGTTCGCTGGCGCGGAACAGTTCAAAGTACAGCGCTTTATAATCCGGCGCGGCAAACACCCCCTTCCCTGTCTGGTTGGGGATAGTCTGCCCCGCGCTGAGGCAAAAATCAAAAGAGGAATCAGATCTTATGAAAAAAGTCAATCTTTCGTGGGCGGGCGCCGTGCTGGTGTTCGCTCTGCTGCTGTGGTGCACGGCGGCAACACCCGGCACCATTGCCGACCCGTCTACCTACACCTGCGCCGTGTACAGCACGGCGCTCTCCCTGCTGCCGCCGGTGGTGGCCATCGTGCTGGCACTGAACACCAAGGAGGTCTACACCTCGCTGCTGGTGGGCATCGCGACGGGTGCGCTGCTCTTTGCCAACGGCAACCTGGAACTGGCCCTGAACACCCTGTTCTTCAACGAAGACGGCGGCATGGTCGCCAAGCTGTCCGACTCCAGCAACGTGGGCATCTTGGTCTTTCTGGTCATGCTGGGCATCCTGGTGGCCCTGATGAACAAGGCGGGCGGCAGCGCGGCCTTTGGCCGCTGGGCGTCCACCCACATCCACACCCGCGCGGGGGCGCAGTTCATGACCCTTGTTCTGGGTGTGCTCATCTTTGTGGACGACTACTTCAACTGCCTGACCGTGGGCTCCGTCATGCGGCCTGTGACCGACCGGCAGAAGGTCTCCCGCGCAAAGCTGGCCTACCTCATCGACGCCACGGCGGCCCCGGTCTGCATCATCGCGCCGGTGTCCAGCTGGGCGGCGGCGTCACCTCCTCGGTGCCGGAAGGTTCGGGCATCAACGGCTTTACCATGTTCCTGCGCACCATTCCGTATAACTACTACGCCCTGCTGACCCTCATCATGATCCTCTTCCTCATCTTCACGGGCACCGACTACGGCCCCATGAAGCTCAACGAGGACAACGCGCTGAAGGGCGACCTCTTCACCACCGAAGACCGCCCCTACGGCGACGATGTGGACGACGGCACCGCAGCCTGCGGCCATGTCATCGACCTGATCCTGCCGGTGCTGGTGCTCATTGCGGCCTGCATCTTCGGCCTCATCTACACCGGCGGCTTCTTTGAAGGCGTGGACTTCATCACCGCCTTCTCCGACTGCAACGCCTCGGCGGGCCTGGTGATGGGCAGCAGCATCGCGCTGCTGTTCACCTTCGTGTTCTACCGGGTGCGCGGCGTGATGACCTTTCAGGACTTCGCGGCCTGCATCCCGGAGGGCTTCAAGGCCATGGTCAGCCCCATGCTCATCCTGACGCTGGCGTGGACCCTTTCCGGCATGACCAACCTGCTGGGTGCCAAGTATTACGTGGCCAACCTGCTCAACGGCTCGGCGGCTGCGCTGCAATATCTGCTGCCGACCATCATCTTTCTGGTGGCGGTGTTCCTGGCCTTTGCCACCGGCACGTCCTGGGGCACCTTCTCCATCCTCATCCCCATCGTCTGCCATGCGTTCCCGCAGGGGGAGATGCTGGTCATCTCCATTGCGGCCTGCCTGTCCGGCGCTGTGTGCGGCGACCACTGCTCCCCCATCTCGGACACCTCCATCATGCGTCCGCCGGTGCTCATTGCAGCCATGTGAACCATGTGTCCACCCAGCTGCCCTATGCCATCACGGCGGCGGTCATCTCGGCGGTGTGCTATGTCGTCACCGGCCTGAGCCAGATGTTCCTGGGTGCCAGCGCCAGCCTGCTCACCTCGCTGGTGCTGCTGGCCGTGGCCATCGTGCTGGAGCTGGTGGTGCTGAACGTCATCCGGCTGCGAACGGCCAAAGCAGACTGACCCAACCGGCGTTTTGGCCCTGTCAAGGGGGCAAAAATCGTCATTCGCGCAGTTTTCAGTGCATTTCACGCGGCTTTGCTTCCCTTCCGGTTGTTTTTATGGTATGATGGACCCAGAAACGAACGACCGTGCGGCTTTTGGCGCAGCCTTTGGCAGAAGAGGAGGACGACCCCGATGAAAAAACGCATTCTCAGCCTGATCCTGGCACTGAGCATGGTGCTCTCCGTGTTCCCCCTGGGGGCCTTTGCAGAAGGCTCCACCCAAGACCTCACCATCGGCTCGGATGGCTACCCGACGGCTTCCAACGGTAACGGCTGGAGTTACGATAGCAGCACCGAGAAACTGACTCTGCGGAGTGGAACGTATGATTTCAGCTCCACAGCGCCTGTGCAGTGCGCGATTCACTTGAGTGGGGCGACGGCGAAAATTACCGGCGGCACCTTCGCGGGCAGTGTGACAAACGGCGGCACCATCAGCGGTGGTACCTTCCGGGAAACGTGCTATGTGACAAACGAATTCATCGGAACAATCTCTGGTGGAACCTTCGCGGGCAGTGTGGAAAACCGAGGCACCGTGACCGGCGGCGTGTTCAAGCGTAATGCAACTCTAACCGACGTAACAGGTCTCCACTCCATCACCTGGGATGCGGCCTCCTCCAAAGCCAATATCGTGGCTGTCAACGATGTGGCTGCGAATTGGGCCCCCTACGCATACAAAGGCACCACCGTGACCATCACCGCCAGCACCGAAATCTACAGCCTGAACGGCAAGCTCCTCACCACGAACGACCGCGTCAACGGCGACAAGAAGACCGTGAAATTCACCATGCCGGACAAGGACGTGGTGCTCAGCACCGGCGAACTCGTCATGAAGGACGGTCTGCCGGACACCACCGGTATGACACCACAATGGGAAAGGTATATCGGCCACAACTGGGGTTACGATAGCAGCACCAAGACACTGACTCTGCTGAATGGAACGTTTGATTTCAGCTCCACCCATCCTCAAACCCCCAATGCAACAGGAGCGCGGCCCGTTCCGGCTGTGAAATGTGCGATTGAATCGTATGCGACAACGACAATTACCGGCGGCACCTTCACAGGCGGCTCTGATGGAAAAGTGACAAACTACGGCACCATCAGCGGTGGTAACTTCAAGAACACGTGCAGTGTGACAAACGGCGGCACCATCACTGGCAACGGCACCTTCAATGGAACAGTGACAAACAACTTTCTCGGAACAATCTCCGACGGCACCTTCACTGGAACCGTGGAAAACAGCGGCACCATCAGTGTGGTACCTTCCAGGACGGGTGCAGTGTGACAAACAAAGGCACCATCAAGGACAACGGCACCTTTGAGGGAACCGTGACAAACAGCGGCACCATCGAGAACGGCACCTTCGCGTACAAGGTGGAAAACAACGGCAGCGGAGCGATCTTTGGCGGCACCTTCAAGGGCACAGTGACAAACAACGCAAAAATCTATGGCGGCGTGTTCAACGGCAAAACAGGTTTGGACGGGGTAACAGGTCTCCACTCCATCGCTGTGGCCTCCGGTGCCAAGATTGAGAAAGTCAACGATGTGTCTGCGGATTGGGCCCCCTACGTCGTCGTGACTGACGAGGCCAAGACGAAGGTTGTGACCATCACCGCCGACACTGACATCTACAGCCTGAACGGCAAGCCCATCGGCGGGGGCGACTACGACAGCGAATACCCCGATACAAACAACAAGAAGACCGTGAAATTCACCATGCCGAACGAGGACGTGGTGCTCAGCACCGGCGAACTCGTCATGGAGGGCGGCTACCCGGTCGGCTCCAACAACGGCACTGCCGACTGCGAGGGCAAAGGATGGACGTACAGTGAAAAAGACGCGTCGAACCCGAAAGGCAAACTGACTCTGACGAGTAGAACGTTTGATTTCAACTCCACTATCCCCAAAACCCCAATAAGGGAGCGGGGGCAGAGCCTGTGGCGTGTGCGATTGAGATTCAATGGAGGGTGGAAATTACCGGCGGCATCTTTGCAGGAGAAGTGACAAACGAAGGCACCATAAAGAACGGCATCTTCGCGGGCAGAGTGACAAGCAACGGCACCATCATGGACAACGGCACCTTCAATGAAGAAGTGACAAACAGCGGCTACATCAAGGACGGCACCTTCAATGGAAAAGTGACAAACAGAAACACCATCGAGAACGGCACCTTTGCGGGCAGCGTGACAAACGAAGGCACCATAAAGAACGGCAGCTTTGAGAAAAAAGTGACAAACAGCAACACCATCATGGACGGCGTCTTCAAGGGTGTTGTGGAAAACGGCGGCAGAGGAACGATCTTTGGCGGCACCTTCGCGGGCAGGGTGAACAACAGCTACGGCGGCCACATATTCGGCGGCGTGTTCAACGGCCACATAAACGTACCGGGATTTGGTGTCTACCCCATCACCGTGGATACGGCCTCCTCCAAAGCCGAGATCAAGGAAGTCAACGGTGTGTCTGCGGTTTGGGAGCCCTACGTCGTCGTGACCGAATTGACCAAGAACCAGAAAGTAATCATCACCGCCAGCACCAAGATCTACAGTCTGAACCACAAGCCCCTCAGCACGGACAACTGCAACAGCGCCCACGACGGCAACGAGAATACCGTGAAATTCACCATGCCGGAAGCGGACGTGGTGCTGAACGGAGCGATCACCAGCACCGACCTCGTCATGGAGAACGGCTGGCCGAAGGATTCCAACGGCGGCAAAACCCCCTGCAAGGGCGACGGCTGGGAGTACATCCCCAATGACCCGACCAATGGCAACATGCTGCTTCTGACGGGCAGCAACCAGACCGGCGGGCTGTTCGATTTCAGCACCATCGGAGATGGTTCGGCGGTGGAGTGCAACGTCTTTGTGGGCAAGCCGACGGCCATCACGGGCGGCGAGTTCAACGGCAAAGTGTTCAACAACAGCGGCATTCTGGGCGGCACCTTCAACGGCGAGGTCGACAATACGACCATGGGCCGCATTGAGAATGGCACCTTCTACGGCGAAGTCGAGAACAACGGCACCATAGAGAACGGCACCTTCGCGGGCAGTGTGAGCAACAACGGCGGCACCGTGAACGGCGGCATATTCAACGGCAACACAGGTTTGGACGAGGTAACAGATCTCCACTCCATCACCTGGGATGCGGCCTCCTCCAATGCCAAGATCGAGAAAGTCAACGGTGTGTCTGCGGATTGGAAGCCCTACGTCGTGACCAGCAATGCCATGACGAAGGAAGTGACCATCACTGCCGACACCGAGATTTTCAGCCTGAACGGCCAGCCCATCGCCGAAAGCAGCTACGGCGTCGACAAGAAGACCGTGACCTTTACCATGCCGGACGATGACGTGGTGCTGAACGGCGAGCTCATCACCAAGCCGGAACCGGAACCCGAACCCGAACCGAAACCCGAACCGGAACCGGAACCCAAACCGGAACCTGAACCCACCACCTACACCGTGACCGTCATCGGCGGCACGATCGACGGCAAGACGTCTGTTTCCGCCAAGGAGAACGACACCCTGACCGTGGTGCTGGACCAGAACGACATTCCGGACGGCATGACGTTTGACCTGTGGAGCATTTCGTCGAGCAAGCTCAGCGGCGATATCAACGTCGATTACCGGGCCGAGGCCATGACCTTCCGGATGCCCGCCGAGGATGTGACCATCCGGGCGCAGTACCGCTCGGCGGAGATCATCGAGACGCAGCGCCCTCTCCGCTGGCAACGGCGGCGACCATCGCGGTGGGCGGCGCAGCCGCAGGCATCGTGGTGTGGCAGGGCGTGAACCTGGTGTAGACCTCTACCTCGCCAATGCGCTGCCCCAGGGTGTGCCGGTGCCGACCGACCGCCGTGCGCTGGCGCTGCTCCTGTGGGAGGACCGCGGGCAAACCGGAGGTGGCTCTGCCCACCCTTTACGGCGATATCCCCGCCGAAGAGATCGAGCTGCAAAAGGCCACCCGCTGGGCGGTCCAGAACGGCCTGATGGACGCGGCCGACAAGAAGGATGCGTCCTTCTTTGACCCGGACCATTATGTCACCAAGATGGACGTCTTCGGCGCATGGCTCCGGCTCAAAAAGCTCCTCGGCACGATCGGAACATCCCCGACGCAGTGAGCGTCCCCCTTAACGCAAAGGACCTCCCGGCCCGCATGGGCTGGGGGGCCCTTTGTTTCAAAACGGAAAAATTCCGTTGCTTCTGGGGAAAAACATGGTATACTAAAGGAAATTGAGCGATCGGAAGGAGCCGCACCATGCTGGAAAAAGCATTCAACGACGTTTACACAAAATTCAAGCTGCACTTCTATCAGAACGTGTTTCAGCGCTTTGCCACCCGCGAGGCGACCCTGACCACGGTGGAGTCCTTCTGCATGGAGGGCATCATGGCCATGGGCGAGCCACCATTGCGGAGTTCTCGCGGATGATGAAGATCTCTACCCCCAACGCGGCGTATAAGATCGGCAGCCTGATGCGCAAGGGCTACGTGGAAAAGATCCAGTCCGCCAAGGACCGGCGCGAGTACCACCTGCGCCCCACCCAGAAGTATTTCGAGTATTACAACATCAGCTATTCCTACCTGCACACCGTGGTCGAGCGTGTGCGGGAGCGCTTCCCCGCCGAGGACGTGGACAAAATGGAACAGATGCTCACCATCATCAGCGAGGAGCTGATGCCGGAGCTGGATCTGAAATCAAAGACGGCGGACGAATAAACACCGGCCCGTTGGAGTAAAACGGTCGGGGCAATTGCAATCCGTGCGCCGGAATGATACAATAGGAGCCAGCAAGAACCGCCGCCGGACGTTTTTCCGGCAAGTGCAAGAAAGAAGGCTTTTATCATGAGCATGAATACAGTCCCTGAACGTCTGGCTGCGCTGCGCGCCGCCATGGACGCCAATGGCGTGGACCTCTATCTCATCCCGGTGGGCGACCCGCACTCCAGCGAGTATCTGCCCGACCACTACACCTCCCTGACCTATTTCTCCGGCTTCCACGGCGAGAACTCGAACTTCGTCGTGACCAGGGACAAGAGCGCCCTGTGGGCCGACGGCCGCTATTTTGTGCAGGCCGAAAAGGAGATCGCGGGCACCGAGATCGAGCTGGAACGGATGGGTGAGCCGGGCGTGCCCACTGTGGAGCAGTATTGCGCCGATGCCCTGCCGGAAGGCGGTGTGCTGGGCCTGTGCGGCCTGACCGCTTCCTGCCAGCTGGTGCGCAGCGTACAGAAAGCGCTGGACGCCAAGCACGGCACCATCAAGACCCTGAATCTGGAAGATGCGCTGTGGACCGAGGGCCGCCCTGCCCTGCCGGAGACCCCGGCCTGGCTCCTGAGCAAGGAGTATGCGGGCTTTGCCCCCGCCGAGAAGCTGGAGCAGCTGCGGGCCAAGCTCAAGGAGCTGGGCTGCACGGCCCAGCTGGTGGGCAAGCTGGACAACCTGGCCTGGCTGCTGAACCTCCGCGCGATGGACATCCAGTGCACTCCCTACGCCATGGCCTACTGCTATGTGACCGGGGACCGTGCCGTCCTCTTCATCAACACCCGTCGTCTGGGCGCGGAGGCCGCTGCTGAGCTGAAGGAGAACGGCGTCGAGATCGCCGAATATGACGACATCCTCACCTTCCTGGCCGCAGAGACCGAGGCCCAGACCGTTCTGGCCGACCCGGCTTCCGTCAACTATGCGGTCTACGAGACCCTGAACAACAACCCGGCCCTGACCGTCAAGGACGAGGCCGACCCCCTGCTGCCGATGAAGGGCGTGAAGAACGAGACCGAGCTGAACCACAACCGTGAGGCCCATCTGCGCGATGCCGTGGCCATGGTGCGGTTCCAGAAGGAGCTGGAAGAGCGTCTGGCCGCAGGCGAAGAGCTGACGGAGCTGACCGTGGACGAGATCCTCACAAGTACCGCTCAGCACAGGACAAGTTCATCGTGGAGAGCTTCGGCACCATTGCAGCCTACGGCGCAACGCGGCCATGATGCACTACCACGCCACCGAGGAAGACCACGCCAAGCTCGAAAAGAAGGGCTTTTTGCTGGTGGACAGCGGTGCGACCTACATGGACGGCACCACCGACATCACCCGCACCTACCCGCTGGGCGAGCTGACCGAGGACGAAAAGCGTTCTACACCTGGACGCTGCAGTGCCACATCGACATTGCCAAAGCCGTCTGGCTGAACTACTGCGACGGCCACATGCTGGATACCATCGCCCGTGAGCCGCTGTGGCAGCACCTCATCAACTACCGCTGCGGCACCGGCCACAGCGTCAGCTTCGTGGGCAATGTCCACGAAGGCCCCCACGCTCTGAACGGCCGCAACACCACCGTGTTCCAGCCGGGCATGATCGTCACCGACGAGCCGGGCGTCTACGAGAGCGGCGTCGTCGGCATCCGCATCGAGAACGAGCTGGAGTGCTACCACAAGGCCGACAACCAGTACGGCACCTTCCTGGCCTTCCGTCCGCTGACCTTTGTGCCCATCGCCACCTCGCCTGTGGTGCCCGGCATCCTGACCAAGGACGAGATCGAGTGGCTGAACGCTACCACCGCGAGGTCTTCACCAAGCTCGCTCCCCGCCTGACCGAGGAGGAGCGCGACTGGCTGGCCAAGAAGTGCGCCGCCATCGGAGCGTAAATAAGGATAAAAAGACCCTCTCAGTCTCGCTGGCGCTCGCCAGCTCCCCCGATGGGGGAGCTTTGATGCAGGTTCAACTCGACATCAAAACCTCGCCCTTTGGGAGAGGTGGCATTGCACAGCAATGACGGAGAGGGTTCTTTGTTATTCCTGTTCCGGTTTGTGCTCTTTCCAGTAGCTTTTGCCTCATCAATGGCCTTTTTGAACGGGCCGGAGGGGTAGGTGCTCTCGGCGATGTCCACCAGGAATTTATACAGCTGGGGGCGCACCTCCTCATACATGCCCAGGCGGGTGTAGAGGTCTTTGTAATAGCGGAACACCTGCAGCTTGTTCTGCACCACGGTGGATACGTGGACCTGCGTGTGGCAGATGCTCTGCGGGTTCTGGACGTAGTAATAACCGGCCTTGCCGATGGAAACGAAGGTCTCGGCGTACTGGATATACCGCAGGTTGAAGACGAGGTCTTCGGCCCAGTGCATCTCGCTGACGAACTGGATGTCGTTCCGGGTCAGGAGGTCGCGGCGGTAGAGCTTGTTCCAGAGCACGCTGTAAAAATAGGAGGCGGGCTTGTCCATCAGGCGGAGGGCGAAGGTGTCCTTGTCGTAAATGCCTGCGGGCAGAAAGCCGTACTCCCGCATTTCCGGGGGCCGGGCGACGCTCATGACGCCCAGCTCGTCCTGGATCTTATCGAGCACCTGTTCGGGCTTGGAAGCGCCCGCCGGGATGACCATTTTGTAGGGTGCAATGACGAGGTCGGCGGTGTGCTCCTCGGCCGCGGCCACGAGAGCAGCTGTGAAGTCCGGGTCGAGATAGTCGTCGCTGTCCACGAACTGCACATACTTGCCGCCGGCCAGCTTCAGGCCCAGGTTGCGGGTGTCCGCTACGCCGGAGTTTTCCTTGTCCACCAGCACGATGCGGGGGTCTTTGGCGCGGAACTCTTCGCAGACGGGCAGGCTCTGGTCCTTGGAACCGTCGTTCAGGATGATGATCTCGATGTTGGAATAGGTCTGTGCACAGATGCTGCCCACGCAGCGGGCCAGATGGTTCTGGGCGTTGTACACGGGCAGGATGATGCTGACAAGGGGCTGATTCATGGCGGCGTCTCCTTTTCTGATTTTATAGTAACTATACTCCCGTGCGGCGCAAAATGCAAGCGCGGAAGGCCGGGCAGGAGGAAGGAATTGAAAAAATGATCTTTCACATTGCGGTCTGCAGCCCGGATGCGGTGCTGCGGGGGCGGGTGCAGCGGCACTGCCTTGAATATTATGCCCGCCGGGCCGACGCCTGCATCGTGGAACAGCTGGAGGATGCGGGGGCCCTGCTCCGGCAAGCGGATGCGGGCAGCCGGTTTGAGCTGTACCTCATCGAGCTG
>ENA-OQEB01001146-OQEB01001146.1-human-gut-metagenome-genome-assembly--contig:-NODE-1146-length-10056-cov-2.641454_pt1 | contig 10056 bp, 14 predicted proteins | sample MGYA00242787_ERZ504619 | MGnify/ENA primary metagenome ERZ504619 (study PRJEB26092, sample SAMD00036317) | human gut metagenome | host: Homo sapiens | study: EMG produced TPA metagenomics assembly of... | reverse complement strand
TCTATATTTAGAAAAGAGGTCTTTCCATGCGTAAAGGAATGGAACATTTTATCAACAATCCCATCTATACTATAACTGCTGAAGCAATGTCTAACGGTCGCAACAATATTGAAGTTGTAGGCAAAATGCTTGAAGCTGGCATTAAATTTATTCAATATCGTGAAAAAGAAAAACCTGCACTTGAACGCTATCAAGAATGTATGCAATTAGTAAAGATGACTAAAGAGCTGGCGCTATATTTATCATTGATGATTTTGTAGACCTTGCTATGGCTGTAAATGCTGATGGCGTGCATATTGGTCAGACAGATTTACCGCCTCAAGTAGTTCGTCAATTAATTGGCGAAGATAAAATCTTAGGTCTTTCCACTCATGAAGAAGCTCAACTTCAAAAAGCAAATGAACTTGGTGATATTATTGACTATATCGGTGTAGGCCCTGTCTATGCTACACAGACAAAAAAAAGATGCTGTACCTGTTGGTTTTTCCTATGTAGATTATGCTAGTAAATATGCTAAACATCCATTTGTAGCTATCGGTGGTATCAAAGAACATAATATTTGTGAAGTAGCTTCTCACGGGGCTAAAACATTCGCTATTGTATCTGAAATTGTCAGTGCTGATGATATCGTAAATAAAATAAAATCTATTGAAAAAACATTACAGAATAAATTATAATTTAATATAGTAAATTAACGAACGGGAGATAATTCTATGCGTTTAGAAGAACAAATGAAATCTGGATTACTTTATCGTGAATATGGTCACAAAGACCCTGTTGACCAAGAATACGAAAAAATTATTGAAAAACAACGTGTAAATGCTAAAGAAATGATGTTCGATTTCAATAATACTCGTCCTAGTGATATGGAAACAAGAACTAAAATTCTCAAAGAATTATTAGGTTCTGTAGGAAAAGGTATCTATCTTGAACCACCTGCACATTTTGCTTATGGTTGCAACACTCATATCGGTAAAAATTTCTATGCAAACTTTAATTTCCAAGTTGTAGATGACTGTGAAGTATTCATCGGCGATGATGTTATGTGTGGTCCAAATGTATTACTTTGTGTAACAGGTCACCCACTAGACCTGAATATCGCCTTGGTGGTACTCAATTCTCCTTGCCAATTCATATCGGTAACCGTGTATGGCTTGGTGCTGGTGTAATGGTTATGCCTGGTGTTACAATCGGTGATAACTGTGTAATCGGTGCAGGTAGTATCGTAACTAAAGATATTCCAGCTAATAGCTTAGCTTATGGTTCTCCATGCAAAGTAATACGTGAAATCGGCGAATATGATAAAAAATATTTCCGCAAAGATGTTTTAGTAAATGATTTTAAATAAAATGACAAAAGCCTTAGGTTTTCCTAAGGCTTTTTTTATAAATTAAATTTAGCCAAGATATTTCCTGCAAAAATCATTCCATGCATACTAGAAATATCTGACTCTATCTCATCTTTAGCTACTACAGACAATCTGCTTTTAAGTGCTAAATAAATAGAATAATGATACATATAGACATTTTCATTTGTATTTCGTTCAATAATCAACTGTTTATAATGATATCTATATCGTTGCAAATCAGGTTTTATACGTTTATACATCTCTGAAATATAATCATTATGTGCAGCCTTAACGATTAAATCATGAAATCGCTCATCATTTTTACAAAATAATTCATCATCAATTGGTTCATCATTGCCCTTGCGAAAGTTCAACAAAATTTCCTTTAAACCCATAAGTTCTGCTTTTGTTATGCGTTTAGCTGCCAAATAAGCAGCTTGTCCTTCCAAAAATTTACGAGCTTCATATAGATAAAAACATTCTTGTGGACTTATCTTTCGCACCGTCAAAAACCTTTTACTGCGTCGCTCAAGCCAACCATCTTTTAAAGCTCTATTAAGAGCTATATTTACAGGTGTTCTACTCACATCTAATTGCTGTGCAATCTTTGACTCAACAATCTTATCACCTGGCAATAATAAGCCCTGCATAATATCATTTTTTAAATGTTTATAAATAACGTCAGCTAATACGATAAAAGGATTTTCTTTTTTACACTCTTCGATATCTAATTTATCCATATATTTTCACCACCAAAAGCATAATTTCCTTAATTATACTATATAAAGCTCATCTAAGCTTAAGAAATTGCCCTTTTCGTCTGAACTTTTAAAGCAGGGAATGTAAATACAAAAATTATATATATGCAACTACATACAATATAAAATACCATGGATAAATCCCAACCATAATACGAAAGTATAATGCTCCAAATAAAATTCAATACAGTATAAATAGTATAGCCCAATGCCCAAAACACACCAAACATAATAGTTAGTTTACGTGGGTTCATATTTGGCAATTCATGAGGAAAATTCAGATACACAGAATACTGAGAAAACATCACAAATCCGCCAATCGCAAATAAAAAGTATGCTAATCCTGGATTTATATATGCCATATACAAACCTAAAGCCATAGCAATAATCATCATAATACCATGAACTAATAAAAATGGCTTACGCTCAAAAGGTACTTTGCCAATTAAAATACTAAATAAAGTCCCCACTATACCACCCATAGTAATTGCCAATATCATAAATTCAGCATTAAAACCATTATTGACCTGTGCAACTAATTTTACAGGTATAGATACTAAAGACATTACATATAAAAATAAAAAACCGCCAAAGCCCATGGAAAAACAATATACAAATTTATCTGTCAATGCATCTTTATATTTATATTCCTCTCGATGATGTGTATTCTCATCATTAGGTGAAAAATCCTTTGCCAACATAGTCCATAAAACTAAAAGCAAAATACTAAATAAGCTAAATACATACATTGTATGTTGCCAATCACTGATAACCACATCTTTATATAAAAAGAAAATAATAGCTACTAAACCTGCACCAATATTATATGAAGCTGTAACTAGCGCACTTGCTATAATTTTTTCATCATTAGCTATAAATCTAGCTACTACAGTATTCATATATACCATTATCATAGAACCGCCTAATGCCATAATCATACGCGCAATAGTATATAGCCAATAATTTGTAGCAAATACAGCAACAAAAGAAAAACAAAGTAATACTAATGCTACAATACTTGCCTTTCGCGGATTTAATTTCAATAAAATATACGCTGCAACTAAGTTCGCAAAAATTCTAGCAATCGTTATCGTATAATTTATAACTTCTGAAACCATCGGTGATACTTGTTCACCATTAAAATAATGATATACAATCTTTTCGGATAAATTTGAACCTGCTACCCAATTTGAAGCAAATACTATATAAGATAATAACAAGATAATAAACATCATTATTCCCTGTGATTTTTTTACATTGGTCAAAGTATTCATAATACTATTCCTTTCTTATCATAACAATTAAAACACGACCTTATCTTTAAAATTTAAACTTATAAAAATAGCGAGATTTTCTACTTAAATAAAAACCTCGCTATTAAAATAAATATTTATAAATTATCTAATTGTATTTAAGCTATCAGCTTCTGTCTTTTTCTCAATAGCTTTCATAGCAAATTTTACACTTTTAGCAGAAGCTATCATTTTACCTACTTCTTCATCAGTTAATTTTGGTGTAAATTTCTTGATAATTCCTGTGTTGTTAAGCATACAAGGCAAGCTCAAAGCCACATCATGAATGCCATATTCACCAGTTAAAATAGATGACATTGGTAAAATTGTATATTCATTATATTTTATAGCTTTAATAAAACGGCAAGCTACCATAGCAATACCTGTATTTGTACAACCTTTTAAATTAATTACATCATATACGACTTGCATGATTTTTTGTTCAATCATACCTTTATTTAATTTATAATCACGATTAAAAAATTCATCCATATTACCTAACCTAAACTTGCAATGTCCACTGTGCTCCATGCCACAAAACCAGAATTGCCATGTTCACCTAATACATAGCCATGTACAAGTTTTGGGTCTAAATGATAATAATCAGCTAAAATTCTACGTAAGCGGAAAGTTTCTAATAAAGTGCCTGTACCAATTATCTTTTCTCTTGGATAATCAAAATTAGCAGATACATAATAAGTAGCTACATCTAAAGGATTAGTTACTACTAAAATAATTGCATCTTTTGTATAACGAACGATTTGCGACATTACACTATCCATGATTTTACAATTTGTCTTAGTTAAAATTAATCTATCAGGTGTTTCTCCTGGTTTTATACTTGGACCAGCTGTGATGATAATCATACTAGCATCTTTGCAATCTTCATAATCGCCTTCATGAATATAGATATTATGACTGCTAATGCAAGCTGTAGCATGACTTGTATCCAGAGATTCACCCATGCATTTTTTCTCGTTAATATCAATTAATACAACTTCTGATGCTAAACCAAAATCCACAATTTTATTCAACACTGCTGTACCAACATTACTAGCACCAATAATAACGATTTTACCTTCATCAAACATAATTCCCGCACCTCTTTTATAATTTATAAATATTCTTATTTTTCTAACGTTTTATCTTTGACTATATTCTATCGCTATTATTTTTCCGTTTCAAAATCCATTCTATTTTTTAGAGATTTTTACAATAATGCTAGTTTTCATATACTTTATTGTATTTTATATCTCTAATTTGTTTTTTATAAATGCCATAATTCGCAAAATCGCCCCTAGAATACACAAAAATAACATAAATTAAAATTATTTTTTTATAAAAATCTTCAATATTTGCTCAATCTTGTTTTTAATAAATTTTTATGATATACTTTTCACTGTAAAATTGTAATATAACTAAGCGATGATAAAGAGAGTAAATTAAGATTTCTTTTACAGAAAATATTGTCTAGGCTGAGAACAATAAAAGAAAATTTAATTGAAGTTCACTTTGGAGCTTCTATGGTGAAAATAAGTAGTCATAGCGTCTGGCAGCGTTAATGCTTTTAAGTATCAATTAGGGTGGTACCGCGAAACAAGCTTTCGCCCCTTCATGGGGTGAGAGCTTTTATTTTTGTTAAAATTTTGTAGGAGTGAAATCATGGAACAAGAACTCAAAAGTTTACAACAAGAAGCGATTAATGATATTAATAGCGCTTCTAATCTCAATGCACTAAATGATGTGCGTGTAAAATATCTTGGTAAAAAAGGCTCTTTGACTAGCATTTTACGTGGTATGGGTAAATTAAGCCCTGAACAACGTCCTGTAGTTGGTCAAATGGTAAATACAACTCGTAAAGAATTAGAAACTGCAATCGCAGCTAAACAAGAAGAATTAAAAGCAGCTGAACTTGCAAATCGTTTAGCTACAGAAAAAATTGATGTTACGCTTCCTGGTCGTCGTCAAAGCTTAGGACATCTTCATCCTTTAACTGTTACCTTAAACAATATAAAAAATATCTTCACTAGCATGGGCTATTCTATCGCTGAAGGTCCTCAAATTGAATCTGATTATTTCAACTTTGAAGCTTTAAATCTTCCAAAAGATCACCCAGCTCGTGATATGCAAGATTCTTTCTATATCACAGAAGATATCTTACTTAGAAGTCAGACTTCTCCTGTACAGGCTCGCACAATGCAAGCTCATGAACCAAATAGCCCAATTCGCATCATTGCTCCAGGTCATGTATATCGTCGTGATGATTATGATGCTACACATTCCCCAATGTTTACTCAAGTTGAAGGTCTTTGCATTGATAAAAACATCAGCTTTGCTGACCTCAAAGGCACACTTGTTACTTTCTTACAACAAATCTTCGGTGAAGATGTAAAAGTTCGCTTCCGTCCAAGCTTCTTTCCATTCACTGAACCAAGTGCTGAAGTAGATATCTCTTGCGTTATGTGTAAAGGTAAAGGTTGCCGTGTATGTAAAGGCACTGGCTGGCTTGAAATCTTAGGTGCAGGTATGGTTCATCCTCATGTACTTGAAATGAGTGGTTATGACCCTAAACAAGTTAGCGGTTTTGCTTTCGGTATGGGTGTTGAACGTATTGCTATGCTCGCTTATGGCATTGATGATTTACGTTTATTCTATGATAATGATGTACGTTTCTTACGTCAGTTCTAATATTAAGGAGGATTATATTTAATGCAAGTTTCTATTAAATGGCTTAAAGATTATATAGATTTTACTGAAACTCCAGAGCAGCTTGCTGATAAACTCACAATGGCTGGTATTCCTGTAGAAAATGTTGTAGACCCTGGCGAAGGTTTAGAAAAGTTGTAACTGGTCGCATCGAAAAACTTGAACCACATCAAAACTCTGACCACTTACAAATCTGCACTATGAATGTTGGTCTTGCTGAAAATATCATCATTGTAACAGGTGCTCAAAATGTAGCAGAAGGACAAGTTGTTCCTGTAGCTATGGTAGGTGCTCATTTGCCAAACGGCATGAAAATCTCCAAAGGTAAACTTCGTGGCGTAGCTTCTAATGGTATGCTTTGCTCCGCTCAAGAATTAAAACTCGACCTTGAAAAATTACCTGAAGAACAAAAAACTGGTATCTTCATTTTACCTAGTGATACTCCTGTAGGTATTCCTGCTAAAGATGTATTAGGTTTAAATGATGTTGTATTGGAATTTGAACTTACAGCTAACCGTGCAGACTGCTTCAGTGTTTTCGGTCTTGTTCGCGAAATTGCTGCTATCACTGGCAACAAACCACATTTCCCTGAAATCAAAGTTAATGAAGATGATAATACTAAATTAAACGATATCTTCTCTGTAGAAATCGCAGACCCTGATTTATGCTCTCGTTTCTCTACACGTATGCTTAAAAATGTAAAAATCGGCCCATCTCCTGAATGGATGCAACAACGTCTTGAAGGTGCTGGCATTCGTTCCATCAATAATGTAGTTGACGTTACAAACTTCGTTATGATTGAACTTGGTCATCCTATGCATGCTTATGATTATGATAAAATCACAGGCAAAAAATTAATTGCTCGTCGTGCTGTCGAAGGTGAAGAACTTCATACTCTTGATGATACTTCTCGCAAAGCAAAAGGTGAAATGCTCGTTATCGCTGATAGCGAAAAAGCTGCTGGTCTTGCTGGTATCATGGGTGGTTTCGAAACAGAAATCACAGACACTACTATTACTGTAGTATTAGAATCTGCTGATTTCTATGGTCCATGTATCCGCAGAACTGCTCGTGCTTGCGGTCTTTCTTCTGAAGCTTCTGGTCGTTTTGAACGTGGTGTTGATAGCGAAACTACTATTAAAGCCCTCGACAGAGCAGCTCAATTACTTCAAGAAATGGGTGCTTGCACTATTTGCGAAGGAATTGTAGATGTATATCCAAATCCAAAACAAGCTAATTATGTTACTTTCACACCAGAACAAATCAACAATCACCTCGGCACTAATATCGCTAAAGATGTTATGCTTAATATCATTACAAGTGTTGGTTTTGATGTTACAAAAGATGAAAATGATGAAATCACTATTAAAGTTCCATCTTGGAGAAATGATGTAACTTGCATGGCTGATATTTCCGAAGAAATTGCTCGTTTACATGGTTTTGATAAAATTAAATCCACTCTTCCAAATGGCGTTTCTATGCAGGGAACTCAATCTGCAAAACAAACATTTATTGATAAAGTAAAAGCTTCCTTATCTAGCCAAGGACTTTATGAAACAATTTCCTTTGCTTTAACTAACGAAGAAACATTCAATAAATTAAACATTCCACAAGATAGCCCTCTTCGTAAAGCTGTACCTATCATGAACCACTTTCTGACGAATATCCTCTCGTTCGTACAACATTGCTCAGCAGTATTTTTGATAATCTTGCTCGCAATCTTGCTCGTAAAAATGATGATGTAGCTTTATTTGAAGTAGGTTCTGTATTCTTCCCTAAAGCACTTCCTGTAACAGAACTTCCAGATGAAGTTGTAAAAATTGCAGGTGCTATTACTGGTCGTCGCAAATGCTCAGGGCTGGAACCAAACAAATGATATGGTAGACTTCTACGATGCTAAAGGCATTATCGAAGAATTACTTGCAAATCTTCGTGTAACTCGTTATACAGTTGAAGCTGGTACACACTACGCTATGCACCCAGGCAAAACTGCTCTCTTCAAAAAAGGTCGCGATGTAATCGCAACAGTTGGTGAAGTTCATCCTGCTGTACTTTCTGCTTATGGTATTACAAAACCTGTATATATCTTTGAACTTGACGCTACTACTGTTATGAAATACATGGCTAAAGATTTAAAATATAAAGCATTGCCAAAATATCCAGCAACTAGCCGTGACCTTGCAATGCTCGTAGATGTTGATGTAAATGCTGCTGATATCGAAAAAGCTATGACTAAAGCTGCAGGTCAAAATCTCACTCAAATCACTTTATTTGATGTTTACACTGGTAAACAAGTTGAAGAAGGCAAAAAAAGCTTAGCATTCTCCTTGACTTTCCAATCCAATGATAAAACATTAACTGATGCTGAAATTGATCCTGCAATTGAAAAAATTGTAGCTAAACTTCAAAAAGATTTCAATGCAAATCTTCGTGGTTAATTTTTAATATGCATAAGCAAAAGGCACTATAGAAAGATATCTATAGTGCCTTTTATTTTAGATTTCTTTATTTTTGATTTTCATGATTAAATCATTCATTTTTGCTTTTATCTGTTCAACGATTTTCAAAAATTCCTCATCAGATTTTCCTGTAGGGTCTTGTAGTCCCCAATCTTCACGATATTTACATTTAATCATAGGGCAAGCTACATTACAACCCATAGTTATAACAATATCAATCTCTGGTAATTCCTGCAATAATTTAGGTCTTTGCACCTTTGTTATATCACCATAACCTAAAGATTTCATAATACGAACTGCATCAGGATTTATTTGATTTTTTAACTGTGTTCCTGCTGAAAAAGCTTCAAATACATCTTTTCCCATTTCTTTAGCTATGGCCTCTGCCATTTGAGATCTACAAGAATTATGCACACAAATAAATGCTACTTTTAACAAATTTTACACCCCTATCTTAAAATACAAAATTAAAAACATAGCCTACAAAAATAATCCCTATACTTACAATACCTATAAATAAAAACAATAATTTTCTTTGCAATACTTGGCTGAGCATAATAAGTGATGGAAGTGATAAAGCTGTTATCGCCATCATCAATGCAAAAATCGTACCAGCTGGCACACCTACTAAATACAAAGCTTCAGCTATTGGCAAAGTTCCAAATATATCAGCATAAATAGGTACACCAATTACCGTAGCTAAAATAACGGCAAATGGATTGTTATTGCCTAAAATAGTTAAAATAAATTCTTGTGGTATCCAATTATGAATTAATGCACCTATTAAAACGCCAAGCAATACATACGGAAATACTTTTTTTGACTATGATTTTAGTATCATTTAACGCATAATTTAATCTCTGTCTTTGATTAAAATATTCTGACTCAGAGTAAAAATCTCTAATTGCTCCATCATATTTTTTCAAATATCGTTCAACTTTCATCATAGCTAAAACTTTACCGCCAACAACAGCTAATATAATTCCTACAACTGTATAAAAAATAGCAAATTCAGGACCAAAAAACGACATCAACATAAGCATAGATGCCACATCTACCATAGGTGAAGATATTAAAAAAGAAAAAGTCATGCCCACAGGTAAACCCGCTCTAGTAAAACCTATAAAAATAGGCACGCTAGAACAAGAGCAAAATGGCGTTACAGTTCCAAGTAATGCTGCAATTATATTTCCTGTAAAACCATCAAAATGTGTCAAAATTCGCTTTGTTTTTTCTGGTGGAAAATACGACTGAATATATGATATCAAATAAATTAAAGTCACTAATAAAATAGTTATCTTTATCGTATCATAAAAGAAAAAATGAGCACTTGACCACCAATTTGAATTTTGGTCTGCGTTAAAATAATTTATTAATACATACCAAACGCTTCACTCAGCCACTTCATCCCCAATATCTGTTCAATGAAAAATCAAACATCATATCACCTCATATCTAATATGTGTATATTATTTAATTTATTAAATCAAATA
>ENA-OQEB01001145-OQEB01001145.1-human-gut-metagenome-genome-assembly--contig:-NODE-1145-length-10067-cov-3.968410_pt1 | contig 10067 bp, 14 predicted proteins | sample MGYA00242787_ERZ504619 | MGnify/ENA primary metagenome ERZ504619 (study PRJEB26092, sample SAMD00036317) | human gut metagenome | host: Homo sapiens | study: EMG produced TPA metagenomics assembly of... | reverse complement strand
TGATAAAGCCGAAGGAACGTAACTTCATCAAGAACGATGGATGTCAGGCTTGATTTGATTGATTTCTATGTTCTTCCGCATTATCTTACAGCACATTTAAGAAAGTTACCGAGAAAATAATGACTGAGTTTTCGGATTTGAATCTATGCCCAATTAACAACCGTCAGGGAATTGTAATTGATGGTGAAGGTTCAAAGGTTATTTGCAAAGACTAAGTGGTTCTTTTTGTTTTGCTGGCGCTTTGCGGGATGGTGTGGTATACTCAGCTCAACAAATCAAACTCTGGAGAATGACTATGCAAAAGATCCGTACCGCCACCTTTGAAGATCTGGATGCCATTGCCGCCGTGGAGGCGGCCTGCTTCCCGGCTGCAGAGGCGGCCACAAAAGAAGAATTCGCCGGGCGGCTGACCCATTATGCCGACCACTTCTGGCTGCTGTTCGAGGACGAAAAGCTCGTCTCCTTTGTGGACGGCTTTGTGACCAATACCCCCGACCTGACAGACGAGATGTACGCCGATGCTTCCCTGCACGATGCCCATGGGGCGTGGCAGATGATCTTTGGGGTGAACACCCTGCCCGAATACCGGAAGCAGGGCCTGGCCGGGCAGCTGCTCCGCCGGGCCATCGCCGATGCAAAGGCTCAGGGCCGCAGGGGGCTGGTGCTCACCTGCAAGGACAGGCTCGTGCACTATTACGCCGGCTTCGGCTTTGTCAGCGAAGGCGTTTCCGGCTCCACCCACGGCGGCGTGGTGTGGTACCAGATGCGGCTGACCTTCTGAACTTCCTACAAAAAGCAGCGCCCCCGCCTGCCGGAAACACCGGTGAGCGGGGCGCTTTGCATTTGCTGGGAGGATATGGTCTACCTGCACCACTGGGCAAACTCTGCGTCTGTGCACTTGAGTAGTGGCTGCCCGCAACATGGTGGCTGGTACCCAGGCTGTAATCGATGCCGGAGGCGGCGTGATCGTAGGTCTCGGCCACGCGGCGCTTTTCCACAACGGGGTTGGGCAGCGGGATGGCCGACAGCAGGCTCCGGGTGTAGGGGTGGATGGGATGTTCAAAGATCTCCTCGGTGGTGCCGGTCTCCAGCAGGTGGCCCAGATGGAGCACCCCGATGCGGTCAGAGATATACTTGACCATGGAAAGGTCATGGGCAATGAAGAGGTAGGCCGTGCCGGTCTCCTGCTGGATATCCTTCATCAGGTTGACCACCTGCGCCTGAATGGACACATCCAGTGCCGAGATGCACTCATCGGCGATGATGAGCTTGGGGTTCATGATCAGGGCGCGGGCGATGCCCACGCGCTGGCGCTGGCCGCCCGAGAACTGATGGGGGTAACGCTCGGCGTGCTCCGGAGCAAGGCCCACCTTGGCCAGAATTTTTTCCACCTTCTCCCGGCGCTCCGCCGGGGTCTTGTACATGTGGTGGATGTCCAGTCCCTCGCCGATGATGTCCTCCACCTTTTTGCGGGGGTTCAGGCTGGCCATGGGATCCTGGAAGATCATCTGCATCTGGGTGCGCAGGGTGTTGTTCTGTGCGTGGCTCAGGTGTCCGCTGATGTCCTGCCCGTCAAAGGTGATCTTGCCTGCGGTGGGGTCGTACAGCCGGATGATGCTCCGGCCGATGGTGGACTTGCCGGAGCCGGATTCGCCCACCAGACCATAGGTCTCGCCGGGGTAGATCTCAAAGCTCACGTCGTCCACAGCCTTAACGGTGAAGTTCTTGTTCACCTTGAAATACTGTTTCAGGCCCTCTACTTTCAGAAGCGGGGTCGCGCTCTGTGCAGCCATTTATTCCGCCTCCTTGATTTTTTCTGCATCCGCTTTCATGCGGCTGATGCGCTGGGCCAGCTCCGGCGGCATTTCCACCTTGGGGGCCGGGGGTCCAGCAGCCAGGTGGCCGCATAGTGGGTCTCGCTGATCTTGAACATGGGAGGATCGACTTCATCATCGATGTGCAGGGCAAAGCGGTTGCGGGGTGCAAAGGCATCGCCCGGCTTCTCATGCAGCAGGTTCGGCGGAGAGCCCGGGATAGTGTACAGACGGTCATCGGCGGTGTCCAGATCAGGCATGGCCGACAGCAGGCCCCAGGTGTAGGGATGCTTGGGGTCGTAGAAGATCTCGTCAATGGTGCCGGTCTCCACGATCTTGCCCGCGTACATGACATCCACATAGTCGGCCACCTTTGCCACAACGCCCAGGTCGTGGGTGATGTAGATGACCGAGATGCCGCGCTCCTTCTGGATGCTGCGGATCAGCTCCAGGATCTTGCCTGGATCGTCACGTCCAGTGCCGTAGTGGGCTCATCGCAGATGAGCAGGTCGGGGTCGCAGGACAGGGCAATGGCAATGACCACGCGCTGGCGCATACCGCCGGACAGCTGATGGGGGTAATTCTTCATCCGCTTTTCCGCATCGGTGATCCCCACCTCCTCCAGCAGCTCCAGTGCCTTTTTGTAGGCCTCGGCCTTGGGCATCTTGAAGTGCCAGAGCATTCCCTCCATGATCTGCTTGCCGATGGTCATGGTGGGGTCAAGGCTGGTCATGGGGTCCTGAAACACCATGGCGATGCGCTTGCCATTGATGTGGCGGCGGATCCACTTTTTGTCCTTCTGCAGCAGATCCACCGTCTCGGGAGAGCCGTCTGCATGGTGGTAGCTGAACTGGATGGAGCCGCTGTTCACGGTGGCGTTCTTGGCCAGAATGCCCATGGCGGCCTTCATGGTCACGGACTTGCCGGAGCCGGACTCGCCCACCAGCGCAACGGTCTCGCCCTTGTACAGGTCGATGTTCACACCCCGGATGGCGTGCACCGGGCCTGCGGTGGTCTTAAAAGTGATATCAAGGTCTCGCACCGACAAGACCTGTTCTTTTTTGTTCTCAGGCATGGGGTGTTCCTCCTTACATACTCTTCATCTTGGGGTCCAGGGCCTCGCGCAGACCATCGGCCACCAGATTGAAGCTGAGCATCAGCAGGCTCATCACCACAATAGGCGGAATGATCTGATAGGGGTGGGTGGTGAAGCTGTTGTACAGCTCACTGATCAAAGAACCCAGCGAGCACTGGGGCACCGGAATGCCCAGACCCACAAAGGACAGGAATGCTTCGGTAAAGATGGCGGTGGGGATGCTGAACATGACCTGCGTGATGATGGGTCCGATGATGTTGGGCAGCACTTCCTTGAAGATGATGAAGAAGCTGCCTGCACCCAGCGTACGGGAGGCCAGCACGAATTCCTGGTCCTTCAGCTTGAGCATCTCGGCGCGGGCGATGCGGCTCATGCCCACCCACTCGGTCAGCATCAGGGCAAAGATGATGGTGACCATGCCGGGCTGCAGCACCAGCAGCAGCAGCGTAACGATGACCAGGCGGGGGATGCCGTTGGCCACCTCGAGGAAGCGCTGCATCACCATATCCACCCTGCCGCCAAAGTAGCCGGAGATCAGGCCATAGCTCATGCCGATGACCATATCGATGACAGCAGCGGCCACCGCGATGATCAGGGAGACACGGGCACCCTCCCAGGTGCGGGTCCAGATATCGCGGCCGTACAGGTCACTGCCGAACCAGTAGTAGACATCGTCCTTGCCCTTTTCCACATAGGCGTTGACGCTCTTGCTGCCGGTGGTGGTGCTCATCTTCTCGCTGCCATCCAGGATGCCGAGGCGCTCGATGCCCGGCACACGGGGAGCAAAGTTCTTCTGGCTCAGATCCTGGCCGGAGTAGGTATAGCTGTTCATGCCCGGGCCAAAAACGGCCAGCAGCACGATGACGACGATCAGGATCAGGCCCAGCACGGCGCTCCTCTTGCCGAAGAAGCGGAGGATGGCATCCTTCCAGAAGCTCTGGGCCGCAAAGTTGGTATCCACGGCGATCTCATCGTCGTTGTGCTTGAGGGCAAACTCCTTGTCCTCAAAGGTGTGCTCGGGATACAGGGAATCCACCGCGCTGACGATGGCATCCGCTGTGGATTCGCCGCCCAGGCGGATCGCTTTTTCTGCCATATCAGTCATCCCCCTTTGCCAGACGAATGCGCGGATCGATGATGCCGTAGAGCAGGTCAACGACCAGCATGATGCCAATGTACATGGCGCTGTAGATAAAGCTCAGGCCAATGACCACGTTGTAATCGTTGGACTGGATGGCCGTGACCAGCAGGCTGCCCACGCCGGGAATGGCGAAGATCTTTTCCACCACCAGCGAGCCGGTCATCAGATCCACGATCAGGGGTGCCAGCACCGTGATGATGGGGATGAGGCATTGCGCAGGGCATGGCGGAAGATCAGCGCCGGGCCGGAGATGCCCTTGCTCTCGGCCAGCAGCATGTAATCGGAATCAAGGACTTCGATCATCTCACTGCGGGTAAAGCGGGCAATGGAGGCATGGTGAACATGGAAAGCGAGATGCTGGGCAGGACGCTGGAGCCAAAGACATCCTTGGCGGAGAACAGCATTGGGAACCAGCGGAGCTTGAAGCCAAAGGCATAGCTCAGGGCCAGTGCGAACACATAGGAAGGCACCGACACGCCGATGACCGAGATGATGGTGGCGATGGTATCAAAAATGGTATCCCGCTTGAGTGCGGCAATGATGCCCAGCACCAGGCCCACAGCGGCACCCAGCGTCACAGCCATGCCGCCCACCTGAATGGAGATGGGCAGGCGGCTCTGGATGAGCTGGGAGATGGGTGTATTCTTGGAGATGTTATAGCTCACGCCAAGATCTCCGCGGAGCATATTGCCCACATAGCGGAAGAACTGGATGTAGATGGGCTGATCCAGGCCGTACTTTGCGTACAGGGCAGCCCGCATATCGGGCGTCAGCTTTTCATCATTGAAGGGCGAACCGGGCATCAGCTGCATCAGGATAAACAGCACCAGCAAAATTGCCAGCAGTGTGAACAGCGAGGTCAGGATTCGCTTGAGCGTATATTTTTTCACGTCGGGTGGACCCCCTTTTCCTTCCGGGATCTCGCGGTCAGTCGTTCGTCTGCCGCGGACAGGCACAATGCCAAAAAGGCGCACAGTGGCTCTTTGCGGGCACTGTGCGGCCTTGTTCAGCGATTCAGTTGTTTACTCGCTCTTGGTGGTGTTCTTGTACACACGGTTCAGAGCGCAGGGGTGATGCTCGACACCCTTGACGGCAGAGGAGATCATCTCGCGTTGCACTGGCCGTACAGGGGGAAGATGACCGCCTGCTCCAGAACGATCTGCTCTGCCTCGTACAGGGCAGCCCAGCGGCCCTCGGGGTCGGTGCACAAATCACCGGTGGTGCACTCGTCAATGATGGCATCGTAGTCGGCATCGCTCCACAGACCGTAGTTGTTGGAGTTGCCGGTCACCCACATGCCAGATAGGTCATGGGGTCAGCGTAGTCGCCCCAGCGGGTCAGGCCCAGCTCAAAGGTGCCGTCCTGCATATCCTGCACGCGCTGCTTCTTGGGCTCCACGGTCAGGTTGATGGTCAGGCCCTCCAGCGTGGTCTCCAACTGCTCCTTGACGACCTGAGCCACCTTCTGGGGTGCATCGTCAGCATCCACCACCATATCAAAGGTGAAGGTATCCTTACCCAGCTCAGCTTGGCGGTCTCAAAGAGCTCCTTGGCCTTCTCGGGGTCATAAGCGCAGTCATCTGCAAACTTGGTCTGGTCGGCGCTGAAATCGCTGCCGTCGGGGCCGGTTGCAAACTGTGCGGGAACGGCGGTGTATGCGGGGGTGGAGCCATCCTTCAGCACATCGCCGGTAATGGCATCACGATCCAGCGCAAAGGTCATGGCCTTGCGCAGGTTCAGGTTTGCCAGATCAGGCACAGCGTCGATGTTGGGCTGATGTACCACAGGTAACCGGCACCCACGCTGGTAAACTCGGGATCATCCTTGACCTGATCGACCTGCTCACCGTTCAGCAGGGTGATATCCAGCGTGCCGGTCTGATAGCTCATCAAAGCCTGCTGGCTGTCCTTGATGACCTGATAGGCCAGACCATCCAGAGCGATCTTATCCGCATCATAGTAATCGGGGTTCTTTTCCATCGCAAAGGCGGTGGCGGCGGGCTGATAATCGGTCAGCACGAACGCGCCGTTGGACAGCACCGTTTCGGGGCTGGTGCCAAAGGTGTCAGCGCAGGTGTTGTAGAAGGCCTCGTTCACCGGGTAGAAGGTGGGGAAGTACATCAGGCTCAGGAAGTAGCTGACAGGAACGTTCAGCTGCACCTCCAGGGTCTTGTCATCCACTGCGGTCACGCCCAGGTCGGTAACGGGCTTTTCACCGGCAATGATCTCGGCGGCGTTGACCACCTGACCAATGTCGGACAGCATGTAGGAATACTCGGAAGCGGTGGCGGGGTCTACGGCGCGCTGCCAGCCGAACACAAAGTCAGCGGCGGTCACGGCCTCACCGTTGGACCACTTTGCATCGCGCAGGTGGAAGGTGTAGGTCTTGCCGTCCTCGCTGATGTCATAAGTCTCCGCCATGGCGGGAACTGCTGCACCGTCAGCATCCATCTGCATCAGGCCATCGGTGTAATCCGCGATGACCTCAAAGGAGGTGCCGTCGGTGGCTACCTGGGGGTCCAGAGACTGGACCTCGGTCTCCAGCATGATGTTCAGGGTGCCGCCCTGTGCGGTGCCAGCCGCAGCAGAGGAAGCGCCGCTGGCTGCAGAAGATGCAGCCGTGGAGCTGGAAGAGCCGCAGGCTGTCAGAGCCAGTGCGGCAGAGGTGACACCGGCAGCTGCCAGGAAGCTGCGGCGCGAAATACGACGATCGAATTTCATATATGTTTTCCCCTCTCTTTAATGCTCTACACTGATAAAGCATCGTTTTCTGAAAATGCACAAGGGGCTCTGCTCCCCCTCTGGAGCTTCTGCACACCCTTGTGCCATGGCCGCATTATACATCCATCCGTCGGCAAAGAAAAGACTTTTTGCCGAATTTGTTCTCCAAAAAGGCCCATTTCTCCCCTTTGTCCAACATCCCGCCGAAAATGGAAACTAATTTTTGTATAGTTTTTCTCCTGTGCTGTATTTTGTGCAAAGACAGTTCTTGCATTAAAGTCACAGATTGTATTTCCATAGAGTACATTTAACTTCATTCACTTCATTTTATTAAGAGTTGAAATTGCTTCAGTCTATAGCAATCCTCCTTGTCATGCTTCGCAATGACACCTTTCCCAGCAGGAAAAGCAGGATAGGCGGTCTCATAAACCTGCACCCCTGCCCGGAGATCTGACACGACGCGCCCGAGAGGCTCACAGACAAAAAAGGAGCCCGCTGTACGAACACAACGGGCTCCTCTTGGTTCTGATCTTACTTTGCGTACTCGATGGCGCGGCTCTCGCGGATGACGTTGACCTTGATCTGGCCGGGATAATCGAGGGTATCCTCGATCTTCTTAGCGATCTGGCGGGCCAGCAGGATGACCTGATCATCGCTGATGACATCAGGCTTGACCATGATGCGGACTTCGCGGCCGGCCTGAACGGCAAAGGCCTGCTCCACGCCCTCAAAGCTGGAAGAGATCTCCTCCAGATTTTCCAGACGCTTGACATAGCTCTCCACGTTCTCGCGGCGGGCACCGGGACGTGCGGCGCTGATGGCATCGCAGGCCTGGATGATAAAGGCCAGCGGGGTCTTGGGCTCCACATCGCCGTGGTGGGCCTCAATGGCATGGATGACCTGGGTGTTTTCCTTGTACTTGCGGCAGATATCCACACCGATCTGGACATGGCTGCCCTCGATCTCGTGGTCAAGGGCCTTGCCGATATCATGCAGCAGACCGGCACGGCGGGCCAGCGTGACGTTCACGCCCATCTCGCCTGCCAGCAGACCGGCCAGCCAGGCCACCTCCATGCTGTGGGTCAGAGCGTTCTGGCCAAAGCTGGTGCGGTACTTCAGGCGGCCGATGAGCTTGATGAGGTCGGGGTGCAGGCCGTGGATGCCAAGCTCCATCACGGCCTTCTCGCCTCGCGCTTCATCTGCAGTTCCAGATCGTGGCGGCACTTCTCCACCGTTTCCTCGATGCGGGCAGGTGGATGCGGCCGTCGCCGATCAGGCGTTCCAGGGTCATGCGGGCCACTTCGCGGCGGGTCTGGTCGAAGGAGGACAGGGTGATGGCCTCCGGGGTATCGTCGATGATGAGGTCCACGCCGGTGGCCGTCTCCAGCGCACGGATGTTGCGGCCCTCGCGGCCGATGATGCGGCCCTTCATCTCATCGCTGGGCAGCGGCACCACGCTGACGGTGGTCTCGCTGCAATGATCGGCTGCACAGCGGGCAATGGCCTGCCCGATGAGGTTGCGGGCCAGATTGTCGCAGTTCTCCTTCAGGTCGGTCTCGTAGGCTGCCACACGGACGGCCTTTTCGTGGGTCAGTTCCTCGTCCACCTTGTGCAGCAGCACTTCGCGGGCGTCTTCCTGGCTCAGACCGGCCAGCGTTTCCAGCCGCTTATCTCCCTTGGCGCGGATTGGCGTCCACCTCGCCAAGATGGGCGTCGGCTTCCTCGTTCTTCTTCTTCAGCCTCTTCTTCTTCTTTTTTCTCCAGAGCTTCGGTCTTGCGGTCCAGAGCTGTTTCCTTCTGGTCGATGCGGTTCTCCTGACGGGTGATCTCAGCGCGGCGCTGCTTGATCTCCTTGTCGGCTTCCGCCTTCTGGGCGTCCACCTCCGCTTTCAGGCGGAAGGCCTCGTCCTTTGCTTCCAGAACAGCTTCTTTTCGTTTTTGGTCTGCGGTCTTGATCGCTTCGTTCACCAGCCGGGTCGCCTCGGCTTCGGCGCTGCCGATCTGGGCCTCGGCGGTCTTTTTACGGTTGTTGTAACCAATAAAATAACCCCCGCCGATGCCGGCAGCAGCTGCGATCACGGCCACGATCAAAACCAATGCGATCGTGGGCATCGTGTTCACTCTCCTTAACGTTAAAGTTCAAATTCAACGAAATGCTGGAGACGCTGCCGGGCAAGGCGTGGGCAACAAGACAAAATCAAGCTCTCAACACAAAAGAAGCCGGACCGGAACACACCACCGGAAAGACCCTTCGGGTGCGCGTTCTGCACTTCTTTTTTATTTACAAGGTTTTCATATAAAAACGGGCAGATGAAGCCCCATTGAAATTTGGTTGCGGAATACCCCTGCACACAGCGTCATGGATTCCATACTACTTCTTATATTACGAAACATTTGAAGCAATGTCAAGGGAAGCGGGCGCAATTTTGAAAATTTACTCCAGATACATCCGCCGCAGCCGCATCAGGCGGGCCGGGGTCAGGCCGTATTCGGCTTCGAGGTAGGCCTCGGCGCTGCCGCATTTCTCCCGGATGGCGGAGAGCACCAGGTCCACCGATTCGGGGTGCACCCCTGCGATGCCCTGATAAAACTTCTTCTGTTCCGGGCGGGCGGCGATCTCGTCGGCATGTTCGGCCCAGATCTTTTCCAGCTCCGGGCGGCGGCATTCGTTCGTCCGGACGAAATCCTGACGGATCGTCTCGTCCGAAGCGCCCAGCGCCAGCAGGATCAGCATAGCCGCCACGCCGGTGCGGTCCTTGCCGCCGGAGCAGTGGAAGAGCACCGGCGTCTCGCCCACTTCCAGAGCACGGAACAGCTCCCTGTAGGCCTTGTTGCCGAAGAGCATCTGCCGGTACATGGCATCGGCCATCCGGCGGCCTTCGTCCGGCTTGCCTTCCAGCAGGCGCTCGCGGTCCTCCGGCGAGAAATCCACTTCCTTGCCGTCGTTCAGGCAGAGCCCGCAGATGCGCACCATCCGGGCACCGTCCGGCACATAATCCGGCATCTTCTCGGCCTCCTGCCCGCTGCGCAGTCGAGGATGAGGCGCAGTCCAAGGGAATCCAGCAGCTTCCGGTCGGCGTCGCTCGTCAGCAGACCGGTGGGGATGCCCCGGTAGATCTGCCCCCAGCGGACGTGTTTGCCCTCATCGGCCGGGTAGCCGCCCAGCTCCCGGAAGTTGTTCCCGCCCGCAAAGGGCAGCTGGGTGCCGGGCGCGGGGTGGGGCGCAGGCTTTTCCACCGCCGTGCTGGACAGCACCGGGCGGCTGTAGAACGGCTTGGCTGGGCGGCCCCGCCGGGG
>ENA-OQEB01001144-OQEB01001144.1-human-gut-metagenome-genome-assembly--contig:-NODE-1144-length-10074-cov-2.624309_pt1 | contig 10074 bp, 13 predicted proteins | sample MGYA00242787_ERZ504619 | MGnify/ENA primary metagenome ERZ504619 (study PRJEB26092, sample SAMD00036317) | human gut metagenome | host: Homo sapiens | study: EMG produced TPA metagenomics assembly of... | reverse complement strand
CAGATACAGCTGCTGCGCCTTCTCTGTGCCAGATGGCGGATCGGGCAGTCCACCAGCTTCAGGCCGGCATGGATGGCGTTCTTGCGGATCTCCTTGATCTCCTCGCCGGTGTAGATGCCCTCCACATGGGGGTCTGCGCCGAACTCAAGATAGATCTTGTCGGTGTAGTCGATAAGCTTCTGTGCAAACTCCTCTCCGATCAGGGTGGGCAGGTCGCCGCCCACCTCATAGGAGAGGCTCAGCTTGCCATCCGAGAAGGCACCTGCACCGGAAAAGCCGGTGGTGATGGCGCAGGTGGGGCGGCAGTTGACGCAGTGGCCCACTTCGGCTTTGGGGCAGTGGCGCTTTTCCACGGGCTTGCCCTTTTCCACCAGCAGCATCTTCTTTTTGCTGCCGTGGCGCAGCAGCTCCACAGCGGTAAAAATGCCAGCCGGGCCGGCACCGACAATGATCAGATCATACTTTTCCATTTCTCTTTTATCCTTTGCTGTTTTGATTGCGAACTCCTTCCGTCAAACCCTTCGGGTTTGCCAGCTCCCTCATTGAGGGAGCCTTTGGCATTCCGGCAACTTCCGCGGAAACGGAAAAGTCTCCGGTTTGGCCAGAGGCCCCATCCCAGAGGGGGCTGTCTGCGAAGCAGACTGGAGGAGTTTCCTTATTTCTCGTTCTCCTGTTCCACAGTGGCGCTCTCGTCCACCTCATCCAGCTCCACAGCGCTGGCCTCGGCATCGGTGCGGGTCACATCCGGGGCGACTACGCCGTCGCCGTTCAGGTCTTCACCGGTCAGGGACTCCAGCATGGACTGAGTCTCCGGGTGCAGCTTGGCAAAACGGCGCACGGCCAGCACCGTGTACAGGGCGCTGAGCAGGTTGATGGAACCCTCCACGATCAGGATGATGCCAATGGCCATGACCAGCGTTTCCATGGTGCCGAAGGGGTTCAGGATCATGATAACGCCCAGCACCACGCTGAGCACCGGCAGCAGCAGAAAGCTCTTCCAGCTGGAATAGCCGCAGCGGCGCAGGTCCAGTGCGTTCTGCACACGACTGATGCTGTCAAAGATCACGAACAGGCCGAACACGATGGGCAGGATACTCACCACGATGTCGCTGCGCAGGATCAGGAACGCACCCAATGCTAGACAGATGATGCCGGAGATCAGGGTGAGCTGGCTCTGGAACACACCGCGTTCCACCACAAAATAGCGGATGAGCTGCACCGCCGCGCAGGCCAGCACCACAGCACCCAGCGCATAGCACACGATGTTCAGGGCCGTGGTGGGCTTCATGAGCAGAAAAACGCCCAGACCCAGATACAGCGCACTCATGAGCACCAGATTCCATTTGAGCTTTTTTACCATAGAGATCACGTTCCTTTCCTTTGCAGGGACAGTTTTTCACGCCCTCATTCGGCAGGGGAATACATGGGGGCAATGATGTTTTTGTTGATGCGGGCGTAGAAGCCAAGGCTCAGCAGGACACTGACGATCTCAGCGATGAGGAAGGCCCACCAGACATTGTTGACATTGCCGGTCTGTGCCAGCAGCCATGCGGCCGGCAGCAGCACGAACAGCTGACGGCAGACCGAAACGATCAGGCTGAACACACCGTTGCCCAGTGCCTGAAACACCGAGCTGAGCACAATACTGGCACCCGCCAACAGGAAATGCAGGCAGATGATGCGCATGGCTGGGATGCCAATGGCTAGCATGGCATCACTGGCCGCAAAGATGCCCAGCACCTTATCCGGCGCGAACTGAAAGATGCAGAAACCAATGAGCATGATGCACTCGGCATAGCAGACTGCCAGCTTGATGGTTTTTTTCACGCGGTCCGGTCTGCGGGCACCGTAGTTGTAGCTGATGATGGGCACCATGCCGTTGTTCAAGCCAAAGATGGGCATGAACACGAAGCTCTGCAGCTTGAAGTACACACCGAACACCGCCACTGCCGTGGCCGAGAAGCTCATGAGGATCAGGTTCATGCCAAAGGTCATCAGGCTGCCCACGCACTGCATGGCAATGCTGGGCAGGCCCACCGTGTAGATACGGCCAATGGCCTTGGCACTGGGGCGGAAGCCCTTGAAGCTGATCTGGATATCTGGGTTTTTGTTCAGGTTGAAGAACAGGGTCATGCCTGCGCCGCAGAACTGGCCGATGACCGTTGCCACAGCTGCGCCGGTGGTACACTGAGGCCTCACCGCAGTAGCCAAAGATGAAAATGGGGTCCAGAATGATGTTCACCACTGCACCCACCAGCTGGCTGATCATGCTCAGCTGGGTGCGGCCGGTCGCGGCCAGCAGCTTTTCACCCATGGTCTGGGTGAAGGCCCAGACTGAAGATGCAGCACACCGAAAGATACTGGATGCCCTGCTGCGCAATAGCCGCATCACTGGTCTGTGCATAGAAATAGGGCTTCATGCAGGTAAGGCCAATGACGAGGAACACCACGAAGCTGCACAGCGAAAGAAAGATGCCGTTTTTCGCCGTGGCATTGGCGCGGCTCTGGTTCTTTTCGCCCAGACTTTTGGACAGCATGGCGTTCACGCCTACGCCGGTGCCCACGCCCACAGCGATCATCACATTCTGCAGCGAGAAGGCGAGGGACACAGCGGTGAGGGCGCTTTCACTCACATGGGACACGAACACCGAGTCCACCACGTTGTAAAGCGCCTGCACCAGCATGGAGATCATCATGGGCACGCTCAGCTTGACCAGCAGAGGGTTGATCTCCATGGTGCCCATAATGTTTTCCCGCGTTTGGGCGGGAGAGGTTTGGGGTTGCTTTGTTTCCACGTTTGCTCCTTTTGATGTTGAGGTTACAGGGAATATGCAAGGCCGCTGCCGAATAACTCCTTCCGTCATCGCTGCGCGATGCCACCTTCCTCAATGAGGGAGGCATTGGCAAAATCAGAAACTCCATCATACTGCCAAAGGCTCCCTCTCCGAGGGAGCTGGCACGGCGGGAGCCGTGACTGAAGGAGTAAAACAGTCGCCGTTGCCCGAAACGTGGGCAGGGTGCAAAAGCACCCTACCCACGAATCATCGTTGTTTTATTTTGAAGTGCCCGGGCGGTCAGCCAAGGTTCTTCTCCTTGGCGGCGGCTGCGTCCAGGATCATCTTCACGCAGGTCTCGCGGCCCAGAGCAGCGTTGATGGCCAGATCATAGTTGTGGGCATCACCCAGCGGTTCTGGGTGTAGTAGTTGTAGTAGGCAGAACGGTTGCGGTCGGTCTTTTCCACCTCGTCCTTGATGCCCTTTTCGTCCTTGGCCTTGACCAGAGGATTGGTCTTTGCGTATTCCAGCCGCCACTCCTTGGGGGCGTACACGAACACGCGCAGCACATCCTTGCGCTCACGCAGCACATAGTCGCCGCAGCGGCCCAGGATCACGCAGGGGCCTTCCTCGGCCAGCTGCTTGATGATGCGGCTCTGAAGAATGAACACCTGATCGCCCAGCGGCAGCTCATTGCCCATGGTGTACAGACTGTACAGCAGGCTGTGAGTATGCCGTTTTTCACTGGCGGCAACAGCTTCTTCCGAAAGACCGGAGTGCTTTGCTGCCATGGTGATCAGCTCTTTGTCGTAAAGCTTGATGCCCAGCGCATTTGCCACATCTTCAGCGATGTAGCGGCCGCCCGTGCAGTATTCACGTCCCAAAGTGATGATCGTCTTTGCCATAATGTGTTCCTCCTATGTCTTGATCTATAGCCCAAAGGCTTTGGTCGGGCCGGTCATTCCGCCGGCTTTTCCTGTGCCTGGGAAACAGGTTGCTCCGGCGTGGGGCGCGGCTTTGGCAGCCGCACCTCCGCCACGCGCATGGCACCGGTCTGGTCCACTGCATACACGCTGCAGCGGCAGCCTGCGGCCATGATCTTTTCCGGGAAGCGGATGCCGCCCTCCGGCGTGCGCTCCATCCGGCAGAAGCTGCGGTGGGCGGTGGTGGCGTGGGCCACACCGTCGTGGCACGCACAGGCCACCCAGCCGGAAAAGCCTTCCGGCAGCGGGTCCTTCACGCCGCGCTGCTCAAAATAGTAAACGTCTGCCGTCTCGCCGGGCACCAGCTCGCAGCGCATTCGCAGCGGACGGTTGGCGGCAACATCGCGGGGTTTTGCCCGCAGGGCGATGGCGCGCCCGGTAAAGTAACGCATAAAGTCCACCAGTGCCATGGTGCAGTTCACTGCGCCGTTGGAATCTGCGGTGGGGTCGTTCAGCAGCACATAATCTGCCATTACGGCATCGTCGTGGCCAAAGCCGCGCAGGCCCATCCAGACCCGCACCGGGTCCCGCTGGCCGCGGATGCGCCGCTCCACCTGCACTGCCACACAGCAGTCATCGTGGATCTGGCACGCAGGTCGGCAAGGTCCATCCATGCCTGCCAGCAGGGGTAGCCGCAGCAGCCGGCGGCTGCAGCCGCAAAGGCCGCATTGGCGGTGGTGCTGTGGGCCATGTCCTCCATCACATAAGCCACTTCTTCGGGCAGGACATCCTCGCCCCAGCAGTTCATCAGTGCCGCCATGACCAGCGGCAGATCCATGGTGCGCCCAAAGCTGGGATCGTGGGCGGAAAGGCAGTATTCCGGCAGATAGAGCTGCCGGTTCAGCGGGTGGCCGTTGTGCTTCTCCCACGCCAGCGGCCGCACTGCCGCGGCCAGCAGGCGCACTGCGGGCGAGACCTTGTCATCGTTGGTGGAAAGGTTCACCTGCAGCTGCACGCCGGTGCCGCCGCCGGGCGTTGCCACGGTCACGGTATCGCCCATGAGGAAGATCATGCCGTCGTCACTCTGGGAATTGCAGCTGCAGCGGGGGTAGCCCGGTGCCCACTTGCCAAAGCTCATCCAGCCGGTCCAGTTTCCTCCGGCATATACCCGGCAGCGCACCTCCACCATGGTGTTGTGGGGCGCAAAGGCGTTCCAGCTGACATTCAGGTTGCAGAAGGCCGGCATGGCAAATTCCGGCGTGGTGTAGCTGCCGTATTGCAGGCAGCGGCCCGCCACGCTGTCCAGCACCAGTGCACCGCCGTCCAGTGCCACATTGTCCAGCTGCCCGCGGGAGAAGGTCTCGGTGCCCTGCAAAACCAGATTATTCCGTTGTTCCATGGAGCACCCCTCCTTTGCGGAAGTTCAAATTTACTCTTCGGTGTCGTCGGTTCTTTCGCCGTAATCCTCTTGGAGGGCGGCTTCCAGCTCGGCATCCTTCATTTTGCGGATGCTCTCCTCAATGTGGAACACCTTTTCAATATCGCCGTAGATGATCTGGCAGGATACTTCGGTCACGAACCAGAAACCGAAGATCAGCATGAGCAGCAGGCCCAGCGGCATGCACAGGATCACCACGCCCCAGAACAGGATCTGCACGATGGCCGCCGCCAGTGCGTGGGGCAGGAACGCGATCATGCAGTTGATACTGTTTTTCACGGTCAGGCTGAAGGCTGATCCAGCAGCACCACCTGCGGCCACATATAGGCGAACAGCATCTGGAAGATGAGCAGGTTCAGCACCGTGGCCACCCACAGCGGCACGCCCACATTGGTGCCCTTGCTCAGCATATTGAAGCAGAAATACACAAGGAAGATCTGCGCCGTGACCACCACACAGTAGAAGATGCCCGGCGCAATGCTGGCCTTGAAGTTGCGCTTGAAGGCACGGCGATAGGTCACCCACCAGTAACCGGCTTCGTCACGCAGGGCACGCAGCACGGTATCGTACATGCCGGCCAGCGCAGGCCCGGCCAGAATGCCGCCTACCACCGCGCTTGCCAGCATGACAGGCAGGCTGTTTGCCAGAAAGCCGATGTACACCAGACAGATCACCGGCAGAAAGCCGATGCAGGCCAGCAGGTTTGCAAGGAACATGCCGTTCATATCGCGGCCCACAAGCTCAAAAAAACGGCCCACGCCGGTCTTGCGGGGAGCATCCTTTTCAACGCCCTTACCGGCCTTGAAGTCATTTGCGGAAGGAAATAAACCCATGTTCGTATGGTACCTCTCTCTTCATCCATTGGGCCGGCAGAAAGCATTTCGTGCAGAAAGTGCCATTGTGCTGGCTTTACAACTATAAATATACCCGCATTTTGTCAATTTTGCAAGACCGCAGATCCTCCGATTTGTAAAAAAAGTGTTATTTCTCCCCTTTTTACAAAAAGTGTGATACAATGACAATGGCATATTTTGCCGGAGGGAGGAAAACGCAATGAGCATTTTTCGCACGATTGCGATGTTTATTTACTTATTTGGTTATATGATCGTCCATTATGGCGTGCTGCGCCGGGCGGAACGCGCTCTGGCTGCAGGCGACATGCAGCTGGTGGAAGAGCTTGTCAACAAGCATATCCCGCACTGGAGCCGGGGCATTTTAAAGGTGACCGGCGTTTCCCTGAGCGTGGAGGGCCTTGAGAATATCCCCAAAGATACGGCCTGCGTGTTCGTGGGCAACCACCGCAGCTACTACGACATCCCGCTTTTGCTGGCCAGTCTGGATAAGCCCCACGGCATCCTTGCCAAGGAAGAACTGGAAAAGATCCCGCTGCTGAACCGCTGGATGAAGCTGCTGGGCTGCGTGTTCGTGCAGCGCGACGACCTGCGGGCATCCGTGCGCGCCCTGAACGATGCCACTGCCATTGTGGAGAGCGGCAAGAGCTTCGTCATTTTCCCGGAGGGCACCCGCTACAAGGGAGAAGAGGCGGTGCCGGTGAGTTCAAGGCCGGTGCATTCCGCATTGCCGTCAAGACCGGCGCACCGGTGGTTCCGGTGGCCATTACCGGTGCACGTGCTGTTTGAGAACAATGGCAACCTGTGCCATCCGGGCAGCGTGCATATCAAGGTGCTGCCGCCCATCCGGACTGCAGGCATGAGCAAGGCCGAGCAGAAGCAGCTGCCGGACGCTGTGCGTCAGGCCATTCTGGCACAGCTGTAAATCAGAACTTGGAGGAAACTGCCCCATGGCAAGCTACCGTTACGAACGCGATATCGACCCCAAAGACCTCCAGCCCCGCAAACAGCGCCAGTACACCCGCAAGGAACGCTGGGCCAACTGGTGGGATTATAACCTCAAGTGGGTCATCATCATCGGCATCATCGTGGTGTTCTTCGGCTACAACTTCATCGGGCAGTATTTCTTTACCGTCCATGCAGACTATAACGTGGCCGTGGTGGCCCCCCACTACCTGCCGGAAGCCACCCAGACCGCCCTGCAGGACGCCCTTGCCGCCTACGGCGAAGACCGGAACGGCGATGGCAAGGTGGTGGTAAAGCTGAACCTCTACACCATGGACTTTGGCAACGAGGACTCGGACGCTACCTTGACATGGCCGGCACCACCAAGCTTTCCACCGACATTCAGGGCGCGCTGAGCTCCATCTTCATCCTGTACGACCCCGCAGTTCCAGCAGACCACCGGCACCCTGCGCTACCTCGACGGCAGCCTGCCGCAGTCCGACGAAGACAGTGACTGGTGGAACATGGTCTACCGCTGGACCGACTGCCCGGTGCTGGCGGGCCTTGATCTGGGCGATTACGCTTCTGATGCTGTGCAGAGCGAAAGCGGCTCCAGTCAGGAACTGATGAGCCGGTACTATATCGGCATCCGCGGCGCATGGAACAAGGACTCCGCCGACCTGCTTGAGGGCGGCGAAGAACTGTGGAACAAGCTGACCGCCGGGGCTGTTTCTACCGCCAGTGCAGAGGCTGAGCCATGCGGTTCCGGGTAAAGCGCGGCGGGCCTGCCGCCGGGTTCACATTTGACCGCACAGCAAAGCCTGTGCAAAGGCCAGAGCCGGAAAAGCCGGTCTCCCTTGCACAGGCGCTGGATAATCCCTATGGGAGATATTACGGCAAGGCAAGGAGCCGGGAAGAGCTGCTGAAAAACAGATAATATGCAAATAGAACTCCCCCAGTCGCCTTCGGCGACAGCCCCCTCGGGGATGGGGCCTTTGGCAGAACCGGAAACTTTTCCGCTTTGTCAAAGGCTCCCTCTTTGAGGGAGCTGGCAAACCCGCAAGGGTTTGACTGAGGGAGTTCGTTTTCTATTTTGTTCTTTTTACACATATCTGATTTGAAATATTCTCCCCTTTGAAACGCCGGAGGTTTTGTTGTTTCTCCGTCCCAGTTATGGTATACTTACTGGGTATCTATTATCTTGATGGTATTTATCATACATACAAAAGGATGTGAACCCATGGACGCACTGGAACAGGCGCGCGCCGAGATCGACACGGTGGATGCCCAGCTGGCTGCGCTGTTTGAGCGGCGGATGCCGCCGTGCTGCAGGTGGCCGAATACAAAAGAGCCCATGGCCTGCCCGTTTACGATGCCGCCCGCGAGACGGCAGTGCTGGAAAAGGCTGCGGCCCGCATTCAGGACCCGGCCCTGCGGCCCTACTATAAAGACCACGTGCAGAACCTGATGGACGTGGCAAAGCAGTACGAAGCCGTGGTGCTGGGCCAAAACCGCGCCGCCTATCAGGGCGTGGAGGGCGCTTTTGCCCACATTGCCCTCCGGGCGCTGTTCCCCCACGCCGAGGCTGTGAGCTACCCCACCTGGGACGAGGTGTTTGACGCGGTGGAACGCGGCGATGCTGCCCGGGGCGTCGTTCCCTTTGAGAACAGCCATGCGGGCGATGTTTCCGCCGTGCTGGATCTGTGCTATAACCATCCGGCGCTGTGGGTGGTGGATGTGTACGATCTGCCCATCTCCCAGAATCTTCTGGTGCTGCCGGGCACAAAACTCGACCAGATCAAAAGCGTCTACAGCCACCAGCAGGCCATCGCCCAGAGCGAGACCTTTTTTAAGGCAGTTCGGCCTGCCCGCCACCGCCATGGCCAACACCGCCATGGCCGCAAAGTTCGTGGCCGAAAGCGGCGACTCCTCCAAAGCAGCCATTGCAAGCGTGGAGACGGCGGCACTGTACGGCTGGAGGTGCTGGTGCCCAGCATCAACACCGACGGCGACAACACCACCCGCTTTATCGTGCTCAGCCGCGAAAAGCCTACCGGCGGCAACCGGTTCTCGCTGCTGTTCACGGTGGACAACAAGCCCGGCAAGCTGGGCGAGGTGATCCAGATCATCGGTGCCAGCGGCTTCAATATGGAGTCCATCAAGAGCCGGCCCATGCCTCATGTGCCGTTTGAATATTATTTTTACGTGGAGCTGGTGGGCGACCCCACCGCCGACGAGACCGCCGCGCTGCTGCGTGAGCTTGACCGCACCTGCCGTACCGTGCGGCTGTTAGGAGTGTATACCAAATGAGTGAATTTATCGGAACCAAGCTGACCATGAATCTGGGCGAGCGCAGCTATGACATCATCGTCAAGAGCGGCTCGCTGGAAAACCTGTACCAGTTCGCCCGGCTGGACCGCCGTGTGGCCGTTGTGACCGACAGTGGTGTGCCCGCACAGTACGCCCAGATGGTGGCCGACCAGTGCAAGGATGCCCACATCATCACGGTGCCGCAGGGCGAAGCCAGCAAGAGCTTTAAAATTCTGGAATCCGTCCTCAAGCAGATGCTGGAGTTCGGCATGGGCCGCGGCGATCTGGTGATCGCCGTGGGCGGCGGCGTGGTGGGCGATCTGGCCGGTTTTGCCGCTTCCATCTACATGCGGGGCATCGACTTCATCAACTGCCCCACCACCACCCTTCCATGATCGATTCCTCCATCGGCGGCAAGACCGCCGTGGATTTGGGCGATACCAAAAACATCGTGGGCGCTTTCTGGCAGCCGAAGCTCGTCATCGTGGATCCGGACACCCTTGCCACCCTGCCCCGCCGCCACTTCATCAACGGTCTGGCAGAAGCCGTCAAGGCAAGCCTGCTGGCAGACCCCGAGCTGTTCGCGATCTTTGAAAATGGCGACGTGGATGCCAGATCGGCGAGATCATCTGCCGCAGCCTGCGGTTCAAGAAGAACATCGTGGAGCAGGACGAGACTGAGCAGGGCATGCGCAAGGCGCTCAACTTCGGCCACACTATCGGCCACGGCATCGAGGCCGTCAAGGGCATCAAGGGCCGCCGCACCGTGGGCCTTTACCACGGCGAGTGCGTGGCGCTGGGCATGCTGCCCATGATCGAATCCAAGGCACTGCA
>ENA-OQEB01001143-OQEB01001143.1-human-gut-metagenome-genome-assembly--contig:-NODE-1143-length-10074-cov-7.073087_pt1 | contig 10074 bp, 12 predicted proteins | sample MGYA00242787_ERZ504619 | MGnify/ENA primary metagenome ERZ504619 (study PRJEB26092, sample SAMD00036317) | human gut metagenome | host: Homo sapiens | study: EMG produced TPA metagenomics assembly of... | reverse complement strand
GACCGTCGGCGCGGACGGCGCGCAAACTGGCGGCCGCCATAAGCGTTGCGGCCCGACTGCGACACAGCCAGCGTCACGTCCTCGCCGGCATCGAGCCCGGCCTCGACGGCCTGCAAGGCCTCGGCAGTGTAGAGCTGCGCGGCTATACGGTGAATGAGCATGCTGTTCCTCCGGCATTGCAACGCCAAAAGCCCGCCGGGGCAAGCTCGGCGGGTATGCGGCGGATTTCATTGCCTGTCATGGTAGCGCATGGAGAGGACTCCGGCTCAAGAGCAAACCCAGCCCCGCAAAAAACGCCAGACGAAGATGCGTTCCGCCCTACCCCGCTACGCGCACGCTGGGGCACAAATCTGCCAGCGGACACTCGTCACACTTGGGTTTGCGGGCGTCGCAGATCTCGCGACCGAAGGTGATCCACTGATGGTTGACCGACTCCCAATACTCGTGCGGCAAAATCTTGAGCAGATCCTGCTCGGTCTTGAGCGGCTCCTTGGCATGTGTCTTGGGACTCAACATCAGGCGATGCGCAATGCGGTTGACGTGCGTGTCCACCGCAATGCCCTCCACGATGCCATACCCCACGTTGAGCACGATGTTCGCCGTCTTGCGTCCCACGCCCGGCAGCTTCACGAGTTCCTTCATGTCGGCCGGCACCTCGCCGCCATAGTCGGCGACGATCATCTGCGCGGCCTCCACGGCGTGCTTGGCCTTGCTCTTATAAAAGCCGAGTGACTTGATGGTGTCTGCCACGTCAGCCACACTCGCCCCGGCCATGGCTCGGGCGTGGGCCACTGGGCAAACAGCTTCGGCGTCACCTTGTTGACCTGCGCGTCGGTCGTTTGCGCCGAGAGCAACACCGCGATCAGCAGGCGGAAGGGATTCTCGTGGTCCAAAAAGCACTCGACCGGGCCATAGCGACGGTTGAGGCGCTCACACACCTCAACGGCGCGCTCGCGTTTGGCGGCATTGGTCTCGCGTGGCATAACGACTCCTCGGCTCAACGGCACAATAAACTTATGGCACAATTGTCCCACGTCCGAGACGCTTACGCCTCCAAGAATGCGCCGGTCTGACGGCTCCACAGGCTCGCGTACTCGCCACCCGCCTCGACGAGCTGCGTATGCGTGCCGTCCTCGACAATCTCGCCATCGGCCAGCACCACAATGCGGTCAAGCGCCGCCACGGTGGACAGGCGGTGCGCCACCACAATGGAGGTGCGGCCGCGCATCAGATTCTCGAGCGCCTCCTGCACCAACGCCTCGGACTCGCTGTCCAAGCAGACGTCGCCTCGTCGAGCACCAGAATCGGCGCGTCGGTTAGGATGGCGCGGGCGATAGCCACGCGCTGACGCTGACCGCCAGAGAGCTTGACGCCGCGCTCGCCCACCATAGTGTCAAAGCCACGGGGCAAGCGGTCGATAAACTCGGTCGCATTAGCCAAGCGAGCCGCCTCGCGAATCTGCTCATCAGTGGCGTTGGGACGACCGTAGGCAATGTTTTCGCGAATGGAGCGGTGGAACAGCAGCGCCTCCTGCGGCACGTAGGCAACCTGACGGCGCAGGCTCTGCTGCGTGCAGCGCGAGACGTCCTGGCCGTCCACGAGCACGCGGCCGCCCTGTACATCGTCCAGGCGCAACAACAACTTGGTGAGCGTCGTCTTGCCCGAGCCCGATTTGCCCACCAGGCCCACGCGCTGGCCCGCTGCCACATGGAGCGTCAGGTCGTCGAACACGCTCTCGCCCGCTGCGGCGTCACGGTATGCAAAGCTCAAGTGCTCAAAATCAATCGCACCTTCGGTCACTTTAAGCTCGGGAGCGTTCTCGTCGTCTGCCACCAGACGCGGCTCGTCCAGCACGCGCGTCATCTCGGCCGCATCGCCCAGCGCGCGGTTGATGCGCTGCATCATGGAGCTTACGTAGTTCAGACGCATGGTGAGGTTGTACGTATAGGTAAAGATCATGACGAGCGCGCCAGCAGAGATGCCAAACCACGCGTTGCCGCCCGCGACGAACACGCTCACCACGGCCATAGTAACGACGATAAGCCCGAGGTCGTAAAGTTGCGCTGCATCATGGCGTGCATCGAAACCGTCTCGGCGTCGCGCGCGGCACGATCGGCGGCGTCGAACAGATCGCGTTCAAAGTCCTCGCGCCCACAGGTCTTGACGGCCAAGATGTTCGTGACCGCGTCGGAGAGCACGCCCGAGAGCTTGTTCTGCGCAGCGGACGTCGCGGCCGAAAGCGGCATGATGCGCTTGTACATAAGCCAGACAAACGCAATGTAGACGACCATGATGCACACCAGGATCACGGTAAACGTCGGTACCACCGGGGCGAGTGCGGCCACGGTGCAGACGACCGAGGTGATGGTGGGGATGAGCGAATACACCGTCACGTCCACCAGCCCGTATAGCCGCTCATAAAACGGCTCGTCTGGCTCACGAGTGATCCGCCAAAGCGGCTGGTGTGAAATGTCATGGATTGGTTGGAGAGCGTGTCGAAGCATAGACGCGCCAGGTGATAGTTGCCTGCGATCTCGAGCTTGTAGACGGTGTAGTCCTGTAGCTTGGAGAGGATCTGACCCACCAGATTAACGAGTACGAGCGCCAGGATATAGGGGCCGAAGACCTCAAACACCTGGTCACCCGCCACGGGACCGGCTTGAACGCGGTCGACAATGAGGGCCATCACATAGGTATTGGCAAACGTCAGCAAAAAGATGTAGCCCGCCGACGAGAACACCGAGAGAAAGACAATCAGCGGCTGCGTGCGCGTGACGCCCCAAAACCGCTGCAGCGTGCGGCGCACGGTGGAGCGGCTGAGCGGGCTGGTGCTTCTCTGAGGCATGGGCTTCCTTTCGCGTCTGATAGGGCGAAACGCCATTGTTGCACATTGGAGCACACTCCAGGCAAGCACGATGCGAAAAGCGCCCGCGCCGTGCTTGTGCAGGCGCCCCGCCGTCAGGTGCAGCTAGTCCTCGTCTTTTTGGCCTGCGAGCAGCTCCGCGGATGTGAGCCCCAAAATCTCGTCGGCCTCCTCGGCATCTTCCAGGGCGTCGATGTCCTTGAGCTTGCGCTCCATGACGTTGGTGCGCGTGGTGATGATGCCCTCGACCGTTTTGCCCGCGGTCTCGATCTGCTGCTGGGCGCGGCGCAGCGCCTTTTGATAGCGCGGCAGCTCGGCCTTGACGGCGGAGAGCACGCGCAGTACATCGTCGGTGCGTTTTTGCAACTTAAACGTCTGATAGCTCATCTGCAGACTGTTGAGGATGGCCGCCATGGTGCTGGGACCGGCAACGTTGACGTGATAGTCGCGGCCCAGGGTCTCGATAAGCCCGGGGCGGCTGACGACCTCGGCGTACAGTCCCTCAAACGGAACGAACATAATGCCAAAGTTGGTCGTTGCCGGCACACTCAGGTACTTTTCGCAGATGTCCTTTGCCTCGCGCTTCACCATCATATCGAGCGTCTTGCGCGCAGCCGCCACGGTCTCCGCATCGCCCGACTCCTGCGCGTCGAGCAAGTGCTCGTACGCGTCGCCCGGAAACTTAGAGTCAATCGGCAGCAGCACGGGGTCGCCCTCGTCCACCGGCAGCTTGACGGCAAACTCAACACGCTCCGAGGCTCCGGGCCTGGTGGCAACGTTTTCCAGATACTGGTCGGGTGTGAGGATGTCCGTCAGGATCGCACCCAGCTGCACCTCGCCCAAAATACCGCGCGCCTTCACATTGCCCAGCACGCGCTTAAGATCGCCCACGCCGGTGGCGATGGATTGCATGTCGCCCAGGCCCTTGTACACGGCCTCGAGCTGGTCGCTCACCTGCTTAAACGATGCCGACAGGCGATCGTTGAGCGTGCGGGAGAGCTTCTCGTCCACCGTCGCACGCATTTGATCGAGCTGCACGTTGTTGTCTTTGCGGATGGCGCCCAGCTGAGCATCGACCGTCTCGCGCACCTTGTCCAGGCGATGCTCGATGCCCTCGCGATTGGTGCCGAGCTGTTGGGCCGTCTCGCGGCGCAGGTCATCCATCCGGTCACCAGCTTGCGAAAACTCACGTGCGATGGTCAGGTAACGTTGCTGCTCCACGGCCGCATCTGTCGTCTGCTGCTGCGCGATGGCATTGGCCGTGCGGCGAGTTTCGGCCAGCGCGACGTTCAGGGCATCGAGCGCGTTGTTGGCCTGCTCGAGTGCTGCCAGCGTTTCCGCGCTACTGTCGCCACGCTCCCGCAACTCGGCACGCAGGCTCTTGAGCTGGAGGCGCAAGCCACAGCAACCCCCACCGCCACCAAGGCGATCGCAACAAGCACAATATCAATAGCAGACATAAACTCCGCCCAACAAACCCAATCGAGCACCAATCAAAACCGCGATCAATCTTACCCCGCCACACGCACCGGGCGCCGGCGCCTTCTTGGGTGCTTCTCTCTTCCGCATATTCCATAATACGGCGCGCTGTCTTCCTGCTCACCTTTGAGTCATCACCGGCTAAGTATGCGTAAACGTTTCCCTTATTCAGGTGCAGAGCACGGCAGAGGCCATAGCGCGTTTCACCCGATTCCTCCAATGCTTCCAGCGTTTTCTTTCTCATCAGGGCGTTCACCCTTCTGTCGACCGTCGGCTTTTCCTTCACCGCTCTATACGCACGCCAAACGTTGGCATAACGATTAGGAAGTTTGTCCTCGGCGCATAGAGATGCCAGGCTACCCGTTTGGGCGTACAAGGACAAAACGCCTCGGTAACCCTCTTCCATCCACAAACCCTCGGATAAGCCCAGAACGTATTCGGCTTTACCCTGTGCCAAAGCGAGCAAAAACAGGGGCTCCGCCACGCGCGGCGCAACCGTCGTCGCTTGCTTAACCAGTTTTCTAAAACTGAGCGACTGCTGTCCGGATAGCTCTCGGCAATAGCCTTTTAAGAATCCCTCAAAGGTCAGATTCAACCGAGCACCTCCTTTTTGTATTGGCTGTATGCGTAGACCATCTCTTGATAACTCCGCTCCGAAGGCGACGACGCCAGCGCCTCGCCCTCGTCGAATATAAGCCGTTCGAGCAGTCCCCAATCAAGTCGGTCGACGAATGCCTGGCTATGAAGATCGACGATGTCGTTCGGGCGGTAGGCATAGAGCTTCATTACCGCCAGGTCCTCCAAGGATGGCGTAAAGTACCTGATAAAACGCGCCCCAATATCCAAGGGGATCAAACGATCTTCGTAATTGAATGGCATCTGATTACAATATGCCACCGCCATACCATTCACCTCGGGGTATCGAGCTATGATCTCGCGGAGGCACCTGTCTGCCTCAAACACATCGATGTCATGTGTAACCGAACGATTCGTCACATCGTTTAGCATGAAGGCGCCTCCTCCCACCAATACAACGCTCGGCCTGTCGTCTCTTGGACCTATTTCCAGCTCTGCCTCTTCGTCAATGCCCAACAGAGTCTGTTCTAAATCCTGCTTATACATAACAAATCCTATTATTATTCATCTTCAATAATACTATTCAGTCGCACGACAGGACCAACAGGATGCAAGAATTCCGCTCGTGGCGATAATCCCTACACCCTAGAAGTCCTAATGTGACAAACGCTAACTCTCCCAGCCGGCGCGGATTGTTGTTATGACATCGCCTAGGCGCTGGCCGAGGGCCGACAGATGTTGGAGCACTTCGCCGGGCGAAGCACCGTTGAGGATGCAGGTGAGCGCATACGACGCCAGAAAGATGGCCGCAAGCTAACGGGATGAGCACGATCATCGCCAATGTGCGCAAGCGCTGGCCCACACGGCGACGACGCGCACGACGCTTGTCGAACGCGAGCTCCTGCGCATATGAATCTTGCTGTACGGAATAGGCCTCTGGCGCCGATTTACACCCGGGCACAGCTGCAGGTACAGCAGCGGGCACGACATTTGCGCAAAGGGCTGGGCTGCCGCCCCTTGCATTTGCATCTCCATGAGTCGTTGCTGCTGACGCAGCATGCGCTCAGCTTGTTGCTGCGGAGTCTCAAGAAACAGGTCCATGTTGGCCTCCAAAGTCGGAGCATTCGACGCTTACGACCAGCATCCCGCACCGCCATGACCGCGACAACGCAATCGCCGGCAATAGCCACAAAGTTTCTTTTGCTCAAAAGCTGTCGAAAAGCTCAACAACTCCCCTACCAGCACTTTCTCTGAGCTTTTTTCGCCAGCAATCTTTTGGCCTTCCACCCTTACGCCAACTGACCAAAATCTAACCAAAAGCTTGACGAAAATTGTGGAGACCGGGACCCCATACAAAAACGTGCCGCCCCAAAAGGGGCGGCACGCAAACTTCTTATCTGCTTTTCTGTAACGAGCATGCGACGACCCAACGCCGGGGGCGCAGGGCGGAACTTTGCCTCGCGCGACCTGCGAAGCCCGTGAGCGAGAGGGAAAGGTTTCCCCGCCCTGCGCCCCGTGGTCGGTGAGGACCGACTACATGCCCGCGAGACCGCGGGCAGCAGTGGCGCACATAAATGCCAAGACGAGAATCACGAGCGACCCGGCGATGTCTGCCAGCACGCCCATTACGCGGCGCTCAAACAGCCAACTCTCAAAGTGCGGGGCAACGTTGCGCCAAACACGCCACAGCAAGATGCCCATACCGATGACGCCCGGGATATTGAGCAGTAGGATCTCGGAGCACAAAAGACCGATCAGGTTGCCGGCGGCAAAACCAGCGTCGCCCTCGCAGTATTTGCGATAAATCATGTACAACATGTACGCCACAAACGGCTGCAGGCACGCAGAGATAAACGTAACCACCATCGAGGGTCCTGAGAAAAGACATCGGTGAGTTTATCGACACTCGTGGCATCTTTCGAAGCCAAGAACAAGCCAATGACCACCACGGGCACCACGCCCAAGATAACCTCGACCAGAGTAAACAACTTAGCAGTCAGATCCTCGCTAGCCGTATTGAGGTGAGGCGCCACTCAGGATGAGCATGCGCGCCAACCTTCTTGTCCTTCTCGACACGATCGACCTTTTTACCCTCGGCAACCCGACGACCAGGATCCTTGCGAGTTCCCGCCGCAGCAACCCGAGCCCGAGACTTCTTACCCATAACCAACACCTCACAAGAGGAAACGAATAGCCAACGCTACCCAGTGTACCCTCTAAGCAACGTCACCGCCCCAACCGGCCCCCACAAAAACGTGCCGCCCCATAAGGGGCGGCACACAAACTTCTTATCAGCTTTTCTGTAACGAGCACGCGACGACCCAACGCCGGAGCGCAGGGCGGGAAATGCCTTTGCCTCGCGCGACCCTGCGCAGCCGTGAGCGAGAGGGAAGCATTCCGCCCTGCGCTCCGCAGCAGCCAGCGCCACGCGCTAGTAGTTCACCACCTGCTCCTCAAAGTACGCCTTCGGGTGGTTGCACACCGGGCACACCTCGGGCGCCTCGGCACCAACATGCAGGTGCCCGCAGTTCAGGCACTTCCACACCTTTACGCCCTCGCGCTCAAACACCTCGCCCGACTCAATGCGCTCGACGAGCTTGTTGTAGCGCTCCTCGTGGGCCTTCTCGACGGCGGCGACGCCACGGAACTTCTCAGCGATCTCGGCAAAACCCTCCTCCTCGGCGGTCTTGGCGAACTCGTCGTACATCGTGGTCCACTCGTAGTTCTCGCCCGCAGCGGCATCACGCAGATTGTCCAGGGTATCGGGGACGGCGCCGTCGTGCAGATACTTAAACCACAGCTTGGCGTGCTCGAACTCGTTGCCCGCCGTCTCGGCAAAAATATTCGAGATCTGAACGTAGCCGTCCTTTTTGGCCTTGGATGCATAGTAGCGATACTTGGTGTGTGCCTGGGACTCACCGGCAAAAGCGGTCTCGAGGTTCTTCTTGGTTTGGGAATTCTCAAAATCCATAGGTGTACTTCCCTTCAACGCATGCCGCCCGTAGCTTCGAGCGGCCTCGTCTTTAGGATGCCCTCAAGCCGCGAATTTAAACCTTACAATCCCGTTCTTCAGATTTGAGCGGGTTACACACTCAACCAACGATCGTCCTCGGCTCGGCAAAAGCCCTCGCGCTCCAAATCGGCAAGAATACTTGCGACCAGCTCGCGCTCGACCGGCTCTCGGCCGGCTGCCGTCTCCATCTCGTTAACGCCTGCAACAGCTTCATCAACCGTAATGCCCGCAGGCTGCCCATCACGCGCCGCCAGCAGCATGCGCACAATGTGGGCGCGCTTTTGGCGACGCGAGCCCTCAAACTTGGACTGACGACTATAGCCCGCCGACCGCCTGGACGGATTGGGCAGCGTCTTTTTAAGATACGCGCCGTAATCCAGCAACGCGTAATACCACGCGCGCGGCGTGTCGGCATCGTCTTGAGGCGCGGCAAAGGGCGCAATCTCATTCGCCACCGCACCAGGGGCCGCCGGACAGGCGGCTTGAATCAGCGGTACCAGCTCGCGATCGGGAACGGCCGGCACATCGGGAAAGAAATGATGCAAAAAGACCGTGCGCACGTTGGTCTCCAGATACACGCCCGGAAGATCAAACGCAAATGACCGGATGCCCTGCGCCGTTGCCGGGCCAATACCAGGCAGAACGACCAAGTCACGCGTCTCACGCGGAAACTCCCCGCCCCAGTCTTCCACAACGCATTGAGCGGCCCTGTGGAGCGCCAAAGCGCGTCGGTTGTAGCCCATGCCCTGCCAAGCGTCCAAAACATCGGAAGGCGCGGCCTGGGCAAGCGCCTGCACAGTCGGAAAACGATCGAGCCACGCCGGCATGCGCGTCTCCACGCGCGGCACCTGTGTTTGCTGCAACATGACCTCAGAAAGCCAAATGATGTACGGATCGCGCGTGCGGCGCCACGGAAGGTCGCGATAACGCAGGACCCCTTCCGAACGAATCATCGAACGAAAGGGGTCCTGAATCATGACTATGCTCCTTATGCGGCGCTATTCCTCCCGGCAAGCGCACGCGCAGGTGGCATACTCGGGAAACGCTTCGCGGTCGGCGAACTTGGGATCGACGGCCGGGAACTGGCGGTGAGCGACGATGTCGCCGAGCGAAACGGAATCGAGGTAGTCGCGCATCAACGCCTGAGCTCCGGCCCACAGGGGATGATAGCAGCACGCGCCCATGCGCGCACAGTCACCATCGGGCGCGGTGCAATCGTTCATAACCATAGGACCCTGAACGGCCTCGACGACCTGGCGGATAGTGACGTCGTCCGGACTAACCTTGAGACGCATGCCACCGTGGACGCCACGCAGGCTCTCCACAATACCGGCCTGGACCAAACCGTGCTGAATCGAGCGGGCAAACGAATACGGGACATTGACCTCTTCGGCAGCGGTGCGAACAGAAAGCAAACACTCCGGATCCTCAGCAAGCATCGCCAGCATACGAAGGGCGTAATCAGTCTTCCTCGATATGTCCATTTTTCCCCTTTCAAGGAATACGAACAGCTCGAACGAGCTCCGGGGCCGAGCTTGTGTCGAGACGCTAAATGACCGCCAGGACATCCAAATGGTAAATCGGATATTCACTGAGCGCCGCGCTTGGAGCGAAATGCATCAGATGCGGCGCACAGTGCAATTTAGTATAACCTAACCCCCTGTCTCGTTGAACAGGTGTTGCGCAACAAAGCTGCTGTTTAGACAGATATACTTATTGGATTTTACTTGCGTTCCCGAAGGCGCGGGGATTCTGGGCAAAGATGCATCAGGGCGATCGTTCTATCGAAACAAAGTGCATCAAACGCAAAAAGCCACGTCCGAAGACGTGGCTTTAATTGCGTTGGCGGGAAGTACGGGGCTCGAACCCGCGACCTCCGACGTGACAGGCCGGCGCTCTAACCAAACTGAGCTAACTCCCCAGGCAGGCGTTCGCGTTTGTTTCCGCTCGCGTGCGCTGCGGGGATTAGTATACACAGAAGTCTGTCCGGCGCGCAACAACTTTTTTGAAAAAGTTTTTGGGGCCATCCGGGAGGGTCTCCGGGGCTGGGGCGGGGGTTAAGTTTGCTGCTCTACAGTCTGCGCAAGACGAAAGCACATTAAGTGCTTTCCTTTGCGTGCGGAACTCGCGATAAACTTCATAT
>ENA-OQEB01001142-OQEB01001142.1-human-gut-metagenome-genome-assembly--contig:-NODE-1142-length-10083-cov-1.665127_pt1 | contig 10083 bp, 13 predicted proteins | sample MGYA00242787_ERZ504619 | MGnify/ENA primary metagenome ERZ504619 (study PRJEB26092, sample SAMD00036317) | human gut metagenome | host: Homo sapiens | study: EMG produced TPA metagenomics assembly of... | reverse complement strand
CATCACGGTGCAGCTCATTTCGTAAGCATGGTGAATCGGCAGTACCGACAACACCCGACCACCATCCGGAATACGGAAGAACTTGGACATGTTGTACACGTTCTGTGCCAGGTTCCGATGGGAAAGCATTACGCCCTTGGCCAGGCCGGTGGTGCCGGAGGTAAACAGAATCGTGGACAGATCGTCCGCGTTTACTTCCGCCTCCTCGTACTCGCAGTGACCTTCTCGAAGTTTTCTTTTACCCACTTTGACCAATTCGGACTGAAGCAGAATTCGGGAATCCTCTCGATACTTGGAATAATCCTTTTCCGGAGAATCCGTAATTACCAGATACCGAAGGGACTCCACCGCATCCAGGCACGGAATCAGAGAATCCACCATCTTCGGGGAGACGAACAGCAGCTCCACATCGGCGCGGCGCAGCAAGTTCTCAATTTCTCCAATCTGGAGGCTCTTGTCAATCGGAACGATGACGCCCACACCCGTCACAACGGTAAAATAAGAGAGCGCCCAGCGATGGGAGTTCTCTCCGGCCACCGCAATCTTGCTGTCCTTGAGGCCCATGCCGAGAAGCGCGGTTCCCAGCGCCCGGCGCTGCACGTCAAATTCCTTATAGGTGATGGATTGGAAAGGATCCTTATGCACGTCCTTGTACAGGTAGGCCGTGCGATCCGGATATTCCGCCACCGTGTTCTCAATAACTTCCTTCAGTGTCTCCACATACGGCCCTTCATAATAAACGCGTCATACTTCTTGTTGTTCATATGCTGTCCCTCTACCCTTCGGTTCGCCGGTGAATATCTTTAAGCAGTCAAAGGACGAAGCCCGTAGCAGATTCCCTGCCAAAGGCTTCGTTGTAGCATCGTATTTTATCACCAAAAACGCCGAAATGTCAATGTTTTAAGGCTTTCAACCAGTTCGAACCGCTCCTTCTCTTCGCCGTCCACGGTCACTTTACTGCAGAACATTTTCTTCGGGCGCGCCCACAGCACCTTGTCCGCATCCATGGATTGGTAAATCACCAGCTCCTCCAGCGTCTCGCTGTGCTTTGCCACGCCCAGAACACGGTACTTCTTTCCCTTGAAGTGGCGGTATACCGCACCTTCAATGACCCGATCCCGATTCTCATCCACGTAATCGATATCGTTGTAGTCGCACCATTCCGTCGCCACTTTGCGGAAGGCCGCTTCCCGGTAGTGGTCCCAGTGAACGGAGACGTTCAGATCCTGCACCGTCTCCCGGAACAGGTTCAGGCTGTCATCCTGAGAAATCACCTGGAGCAGCTTTGCCCGAAGCACCGGATCGTCCGCATGGCGGGCGAAATCCGTCACCATCTTCTTTTCATCCAGTTCATACCGATCCGGCAGGCGGATGTACCGTTCATCATCGGTCAAATCGATATCCCTGTTTCCCAGAATCTCCCCGTCGATGGTCATTTCCAGATCTCCGGTTTCGGTGTCGTAGTAGTATTCTGTATCCTTCGCCGAAGTGGCGATTGCATTGATAATTTCTTCAATTCTAATTTCCATTCTTCCCACTCCTTTGCTTCCATTATTGGTTTCGAAATTGCTTTCTTTTTAGACTTCTATTGTAGTCTAGAATCCCCGGTTATTCAATACTTCTATGGCATCAAACGAGAAAATGAAAATGAATTTTCCCTACTTCTGCATGGCTGCCCGAACCAGTTCCCGGAACAGCGGATGTGCGGCATTCGGGCGGGATTTGAATTCCGGATGATACTGCACGCCCACGAAGAACCTCAAGGCCGGAATTTCCACCGCTTCCACCAGACGACCGTCCGGCGATGTGCCTGTCACGTCCATTCCCGCCAGCTGAATCGCCTCCCGATACTCGTTGTTGAATTCGTACCGGTGACGGTGGCGTTCCTGAATTTCTTTTTTCCCGTATGCCTGTTCCAAAATGCTTCCGCTGCGAATGACGCAAGGATATGCCCCCAGCCGCATGGTGCCGCCCTTCGGGATGTTGCCCCGCTGATCCGGCATAAAGTCGATGACCTTGTGGGTGCTCTCCTCGTTGAACTCGGCGGAGTCCGCATCCTCATAGCCCAGCACATCCCGGGCAAATTCCATCACCGCGGTCTGCATGCCAAGCAGATTCCCAGATACGGCACATCGTGCTCCCGGGCATACCGAGCCGCCTGCATTTTGCCTTCCACGCCCCGGACGCCGAAGCCGCCCGGCACCAGAATGCCGTCCACATCCCCCAGAATGGTTCCCGGATCCTGTTCCTCCAGATCCTCCGATTCGATCCAGCGGATGTCCACGTGCACGCTGTTTTCGTAGCCTCCGTGATGCAGCGCCTCTGCCACGGAAAGGTAAGCATCGTGGAGCTTGGTGTATTTTCCGATCAGTCCGATGGTCACATGACCCCGGCGGGATTCAATCCGCTGCAGCATTTCGTTCCATTCGTGCAGATCCAATACCCCCGGATCCAGTCCAAGTTCTCGGCACACGATTTCACTGAAGCGGGATTCTTCCAGCATTACCGGTGCGTAGTACAGCTCCGGCACGTCCTTGTTGCAGATGACGCAATCCGGCTTCACGTTGCAGAACATGGCGATTTTCTCACGGATTTCATCGTCGATATCTCCCTCGGCACGAAGCACCAACACGTCCGGTGCAATGCCCAGGCCTCGCAGTTCCTTTACCGAATGCTGGGTCGGCTTCGTCTTGTACTCCCCGCTGCTCGTTACATGCAGAAGAGGGGTAACGTGGATGAACATGCTGTTCTCCCGGCCCACTTCGATGGCCACCTGACGGATGGCTCCAGGAACGGCTGGCTCTCGATATCTCCCACGGTACCGCCGATTTCCGTGATAATCACATCCGCATCCGTGGTGCGGCCCACCGTGTAGATGAAGGATTTGATTTCATCCGTCACGTGCGGAATCACCTGCACGGTACTGCCCAGATATTCCCCGTTCCGCTCCTTGTTCAGGATGTTCCAGTACACTTTTCCCGTGGTGAGGTTGGAATAGCGATTCAAATTCTCATCGATAAAACGCTCGTAATGACCCAAATCCAGGTCCGTCTCCGCGCCGTCCTCCGTGACGAACACCTCGCCGTGCTGATACGGCTCATGGTTCCCGGATCGATATTGATGTACGGATCCAATTTCTGAGAGGCCACCTTGTACCCCCGGGACTTCAGCAGCCGCCCCAGCGCCGCCGCCGTAATTCCCTTTCCAAGTCCGGAAATAACGCCTCCGGTTACAAAAATGTACTTTTTCATCATGCCCTCCCTTTCTTTCCCCGCGCCCCGCGGGTGCCTAAAAAACTTCCAAAAAATAAAAAAGATAAGGTTTTTCCGTCCGGAGAGTGATGAAGACCCCAGGTCCCGTTTCATCGCCACCTTCTCGAAAATTCCTTATATTCGCGCAAATATATTTAAAAATAATACGCAGTTATTATACCAAAATTCGGCCGCCCTCGCAATTGTTTTTCGCCCCGTCATTTTGTTTTTTCAGTAAAACAAAAGGGGCTTCCCCGAAGCCCCCTATCGTATTGCAAAATATTCCGGCACTACCAGGTTTTCCGGCCGTCTCCGCTGATGGGAATCACGTCTCCCAGGAAGGTGGGTTCCGGTTCGTACATGCACTTGCCCATATCCTTTGCCCGAGCCAGCACCTCTCGCAGATCTCTCATGGTCTGCCCGCGGTAGGTCACATCCTCTGCCGGAATGCCTTCTACCTCCAGGCCCAACTTCTCGCCGGTGTACAGCGCCCGATACTCGTGGTACTGCTGCGTCACTACAATCATGCTTTTCACCGCAAAAACGCTCTTCGCCCGATAAACGGATTCGTAGGTGGAGAAGCCCGCGTGATCCAGGAATATGTCCTTTTTCTTCACTCCCGCCTTCAAGGCGTATTCCTTCATGGCTTCCACTTCATTGTATTCCACCTGACCGTTGTCGCCGCTGAACAGAAGTTTCTTCACGATTCCGGCCTTGTACAGCTCAATCCCCCGGTCCAGCCGGTCCTTCAGCATCGGCGACGGCTTCCGGTCCACGTACACCGAAGCACCCAGCACCAGCGCACAGTCTGCCGGCTTGGCCTTCGTGTATCGGCTCTCCTCCAAAGTGGTGAGGTGCTTGCCGCCTTCCTTTTTCACCTGCCGGTCCATTCCCAGGACGATTAGAAGTCCCAGAATGCCCAAAATCACCAGAATCTTTATTACCATCAAAGCTATTTTCCTCTTGCTTTTTTTCTGTATAATCATCTTTGCCCTTTCTTTAATCATAGATTGACATAATATCACATCAATGTGAAGAATAAAAGATGTTTGCCCCAACACTTCTTCATGTTTGACCCCCATGGTATCGGAAGTCCGTTTGTGCTATGATTAGGATGATTTTACAGATTGAAAAAACTATCTTGTACCGGAATCGGAAGGAGAAAACAATGTATCGTTTTGCAATATACGGAAAAGGAGGCATCGGAAAGTCCACAGTTACCACTGCCCTGTCCTGTGCCTTTGCTGAAATGGGGCTGCGCGTGCTGCAGGTAGGCTGTGACCCGAAAGCGGACTCCACCTTGTACCTTCACGGCGGTCAGCGCATCGACACCATGCTGGACGTGCTCCGGCAGAAGCGAGATTCGGCAGATCTGGCGGATTTGGTACATGTAGGATATAAGGACATCGTCTGTGCGGAAGCCGGCGGTCCCACACCGGGCCTGGGCTGTGCCGGGCGAGGCATCGCCGCCGCCTTCGAGGCGCTGGAAGCCCGAGATGCCTTCGACATCATCCAACCGGACGTGGTGCTCTACGATGTGCTGGGGGGATGTGGTGTGCGGCGGCTTCGCCATGCCCATCCGGGAGGGCTATGCCCACCGGGTCTACATCGTCACCTCCGGCGAGAACATGGCCATCTACGCGGCAGCCAATATCGCCATGGCGGTGGAGAACTTCCGGGAGCGGGGCTACGCTTCCTTGGGCGGCCTGATTCTGAACCGCCGAGATGTGCCGGACGAGCGTGCCAAAGTGGAAACCTGGCGGCGGACATTCACACGGACATCGCCGCCGATCTGCCTCGGGAAAATGCCATTTCCGATGCGGAGGTTCAAGGCCTGCCGGTGTTCGAGACCGCACCGGATTCGGATTACGTCAATGCCGTTCGGGATCTGGCGCGCAAAATGCTGGCGGATTATGACAAGGAGAACACCCATGATTCAGAAGCTCAGTGATATTCAGAAGGATAATCTCACAAAAAGAAATTCCGCCCTCCACAGCACCCGCATGGAAGGAGCATTTCGTGAGATTCGGGATATGGATTACGAATATTCCGCCGACATCGGGCTGGCCTACGCCTCCCCGGTTCGGGGCGTGTGGAACATCGTCCACATCGCCACCCTGGTACCTCAAGGTCACCAGATTTTCGTCTGTCCTACCAGCTGCCTCCGGGGCGTAGTGCTCACCACCGCGGAGCTGGGCCGCATGGACAAAATGTCCACCATCACCGTAGGCGAAGAGAACATCCTGGAAGGGGACATGGAAGAAATGCTGCAGCACGGGGTGGAACGGGTCATCCGGGAGCTGCCGGAAAAACCCCGCATGATGATGATTTTCACCAGCTGCATCCATCATTTTATGGCGGTCAACTACCAGCGGGTATACAATATTCTGGCAAAAGAATTTCCGGAAATCGATTTCGTGGACTGTTACATGGACCGATTATGCGCCGCACCAATCCGGTGGTTCCGTCCCTGTGGCGGCAGATGCATCGAGTGCTCCGCTATACCGAAGCGAAAAATCCGAAGCAGGTCACCCTTCTGGGCAACTGCTTCCCTCACGAAGGAGCATACTGCGACCTGGTCTCCCTGCTGGAAGCCAACGGCATTAAGGTCTTGGAGGCCTGCAATTGCAAGGATTACGATGAATACCTGACCATGGCGGAATCCACCTGCAATTTCCTGTTCCACAAGAGCGGCATCGCCGCCGCCAAGGATTTGGAAATTCGCCAAAAGCAGCCGTGGTACCGGATGCGCCCGGGCTACGCCTACGATGAATACGACGAGGACCTGCGAAAAGCGGCGTCCATACTGGGCATTCCGGAACCGAAACAGTCCTTCCTGGATTCGGAGAAGCGCGGACGGAGGCGTGCATCCGGGAAACCCAATCCCTGTTGGAAGACACGCCGGTTTCCATCGATTACACGGCGGTGGACTGCCCGCTGGAGCTGGCGCAGTTCCTGCTGGATCACGGTTTCAACGTGGAAGCCGTGATGGTGGACAACTTTACCGAGTCGGAGGATGTATTCCAGAAGCTTCGGAACACCAAGCCGACCCTTCGTATCTACGAAACTTACGGCTGGAATATCCGGCAAATGCAGCGGGGCCACGCGGGCAAAATCCTGTGCATCGGGCAGAAAAGCGCTTATTTTATGGACTCGGATTACTTCGTCAACGAGGTGGAAAACGCGGGAATGTATGGCTACCGGGGCCTCCGCCGGCTGATGGATCTGATTTCCGACGCCTTCCGGAACCCGAAGCCGATGCGGGACCTGGTTCAAGTAAAAGGATGGGAGTGTGAATGCGGTGAGTGATTATCAGACACATGTTTTTACCAGTACATATACAGCGGACGTTTCCGGTGTCTGCTCGGCACTCTACGAGCTGGGTGGAATGACCGTCATCCACGATCCTTCGGGATGCAACTCCACCTACTCCACCACGACGAGCCGCGGTGGTTTGACACCGACAGCCTGATGTTCGTCTCGGGGCTGGATGAAATGACGGCGGTCCTGGGGGACGACAACGTATTGATTGACGACGTGACTCACGCCGTTCGAGATCTGAAGCCCCGCTTCGTCACCCTGTGCAGCGGCTCCATTCCCCACATCATCGCCTTTGACTGCAAGGGCGTGGCCCACCTGCTGGAAAAACGCACCGGCGTTCCCATGCTTCCGGTAACCACTACGGGAAACCGTTCTTACGTGGCCGGTGTGGGCGCCGCCCTGACGGAATGGGTGAAACGCTTCGCCAATTCGTTGGAAAGCCCGTATCGCGTCAGCTCTTCGGGAGGCCCGGATTGCTCCGCGAATACTTTAGAGGGCGCTGCGGCCCGGAATCCTTCTCGGTGAACCTGCTGGGCGTAACGCCGCTGGATTTTTCCATTAACGGAAATGTGGACGCCATGCGCAAAGTCTTCGAAGATGCCGGCATCCCGGTGAACTGCTGTGCCGCCATGGGAGAATCCTTTGATTCCCTTCGGCACATCTTCCGCGCTTCGGTGAACGTGGTGGTTTCCTCCTGCGGTCGGCGCCTCGCCCGCTACATGGAACAGACCGCCGGAATTCCTTACGTGGAAGGCACGCCCATCGGCGCCTACGGCGCCGCCCGCCTTCCGAAACTGGCAAAAGAAGCGTATGAGAAGAAGCGGGCTTCTTTGGAAGAAGATTCGCATGGAGCCTTGGATGGACCTCCGGCTCCCTCCGAATGCTGCTGGCAAAGAAAAAAGGAGATTCCGAAGGAATCTGCCTCTGGAAAGGCAATCCGGCGCACGAACGCTGGGACGTCCCGGACGGTCAGATTCTGATTATCGGGGAAGAGGTGTTCGCCCAGTCTCTGGCCGCCGCAATCAACCAATTGACGCCGGATTGCCGCCACGGACTCCGGGCCTTCGCCGTCTGGCCGGATGTGGACCACGGTTTCCCGGAAGATGTGCTGGCGGAACTGATTCGAAAATCCCGATATATCATCGGGGACCCGTTATACCGAACCATCCCCCACGATTCCAAACAAAACACCTTCGTGGATTTCCCTCACGAGGCCTATTCGGGAAGGATTTTCCGAGATCGAATCCCGGTTTTCATCGGAAAGAATTATGATGTCGCGGAGCTGCTGTAGCAGCTCCGCTTTTTGATGCCAAAAAGCAAAAGGCGCATTGCACGGTACGTGCAATGCGCCTCTCTTCTCAATGATCCTATTTGTCTCAATTATCCTATTTGTGTTCCTTTTCCACCTCGGCCTTGTGGGCTTCGATGACCTTTTCTGCCAGGTGAGCCGGAAGCTCTTCATACTTGGAGAATTCCACGGTGAAGGTTCCTCTTGCCTGAGTCATTGCTCTCAGAACGATTGCGTAATCGAAGAGCTCGGACTGCGGTGCTTCTGCCAGCAGCTTGGTTTTGCCGTTGTCCGTCGCTCCATGCCCAGGATGCGGCCTCTTCTCTTGTTCATGTCGCCCATCACATCGCCGGTGTACTTTTCCGGAACGGTGATTTCCAGCTTCATGATTGGCTCCAGCAGGCAAGGATTTGCCGCTACGATACCTTTCTTGAATGCCAGGGAAGCGGCAATCTTGAAGGACACTTCGTTGGAGTCCACGTCGTGATAAGAACCGTCGTAAAGAACAGCCTTTACGTTCTGAACCTTGCATCCTGCCAGAGGGCCCTTGTCCATGCATTCCAGCAATCCCTTTTCAACTGCCGGAACGTAGTTCTTCGGAATGGAACCGCCGAACAACTCTTCGGAGAATTCGAAGTTCTGCTGAGATGGGGAGAACCGAATCCATACGTCACCATACTGACCGGCACCGCCGGACTGCTTCTTGTGCTTACCCTGTACATCGGAGGAACCCTTGATGGTCTCTCTGTATGCGATCTTCTGCGGGATTACCTTTACGGATACGCCGTATCTTTCCTTCAGCTTTGCACGGATGATACCGATCTGGATATCTCCCTGGCCGCCCAGAAGGGGACTGGTGTGTCTCCACATTTCTTTCCAGTACGAAGGATGGATCTTCTTCCATCAGCTTGTGCAGACCCTGCGCCATCTTCTCCTCGTCCTTCTTCTCTGCCGGCTCAACGGCAACGAAGTAGTTCGGCTTCGGGAAGTTGATTCCCGGCAATGGTTACCGCTTTTGCCTTGAGGCACAGCGTATCGCCGGTTTTGGTGTGCTGCAGTTTTGCCAGAGCCACCATATCGCCCGCCGGAACTTCCGTTGCGTTCTCCTGCTGCTTGCCTCTTACGAAGAACATGGAACCCAGCTTTTCGGATTTCTGTGATCTCGGGTTGTACAGCTCCTGTCCCAACTTAACCGTTCCGGAGAGAACCTTTGCGTAGGAAATTTTTCCCATAAAAGGATCTGCGATTGTCTTGTAGACATAGATTACCGGGTCGGCGCTGACGTCGGTGATGACTTCCACGTCTTCGTTCTTGCTGTTCTTTCCAATATATGGCGCGTGCTTGGACGGAGTCGGAACGTATCTGGCGATGGAACGCAGTACCTCGTCGATTCCTTCGCCGGTGAAGCTGGACGCCTTGATAATCGGAACGATATCACCGTTGGCGATACCATCCATCAGCCGTTGGTGAATTCTTCATCGGTGAACGGTTCGTCGTTGAAGAACTTCTCCATCAGCGCTTCGTCGGTACCTGCAACCGCTTCTCTCAGCGCATCCTCGTCATCGTCGGTAACCACGGAGTTACCGAACTTCTCACGGAGCTGCTCTACTAGCTTGTCGCAGTCAACACTGTCTTTATCTATTTTTGTGAGGACCATGAATTTAGGTGTATCCGTTTCACTGCAAAGTTCCCATGCCTTCTCGGTACCCACCTGAATTCCTTCGGATGCGTCCACCATAATAATGGCCGCACTGACCGTACTCATTGCCGAATCTACTTCGCCGACGAAGTCGAAGAATCCCGGAGTATCCAGGAAGTTGTACTTGTAACCATTGTACTCTACCGGTACCATCGTCGTATTGATGGAATATTTTTTCTCGATTTCCATCTTGTCATAGTCGGACACGGTATTTCCGTCTTCCACTTTGCCCAGACGGTTGATTACTTTTGTCGCGAGTAATGCCGCCTCCAGAAAGGTCGTTTTACCACATCCTCCATGTCCCAGCAGTACAACGTTTCTGATTTTGTCACTTGAATAACCTTTCATAGTATCCTCCTGTAATTTACAACCGATATGTTTTTTGCCCAAGGGCAAGTCGGTTCACATTGATTGCCTGCCGGCATTCATCAATACAGGTATATTTAAATACGAAGCCGCAGGCAGTGTTTTTAGAACTCCGCACTCTTTGGAGTTCTTGGGAATGGCAGCACGTCACGGATATT
>ENA-OQEB01001141-OQEB01001141.1-human-gut-metagenome-genome-assembly--contig:-NODE-1141-length-10120-cov-5.252076_pt1 | contig 10120 bp, 14 predicted proteins | sample MGYA00242787_ERZ504619 | MGnify/ENA primary metagenome ERZ504619 (study PRJEB26092, sample SAMD00036317) | human gut metagenome | host: Homo sapiens | study: EMG produced TPA metagenomics assembly of... | reverse complement strand
CACCAACGGCACGTTTTCGGTCGTGGCGGTACACCCCGAGGCAGGCTATACCGAGCAGTCGCTGCTCGAAGTCGCGGCTCTTGCCGAGTCATTCTCCGACCATCCCATCGCGCAGTCGGTACGCACCGCCTTCCAGGGCGAGCTCGATCCCAAACGCGTAAGCGACTCCACCAATGACGCGGGCCATGGCGTGACGGCGATTATCGACGGCAAGCGCGTCATCGTCGGCAATGCAAGATGCTTGCTGTGGCCGGTATCGAAGCGCCCAATTGCGAGATCGTCGGCACCATCCTCCACGTGCTGGTCGATGATACGTACGCCGGCCACATCGTAATTGCCGACACCATAAAGACCGATGCCGAGCAAACGATTCGCGACCTGCACGCCGCCGGCGTCAAGCGCACCGTCATGCTCACGGGCGACCGTGAGGAGGTTGCGGCGTCTGTAGCCAAGCAACTCGGTCTCGACGAGTTCCACGCGCAGCTGTTACCGGGTGATAAGGTCGAGCGTGTCGAGGCGCTGCTTGCAGCAGAATCGGGCAAGGGCAAGCTCGCCTTTGTAGCGACGGTATCAACGACGCACCCGTGCTTACCCGCGCAGACGTTGGCATCGCCATGGGCGCTATGGCTCGGACGCCGCAATTGAGGCGGCGGACGTCGTGCTCATGGATGACAAGCCGTCCAACATCTCCCGCGCGATCCGCGTGGCGCGCAAGACCATGGCGATTGTCTGGCAGAACATCATCTTTGCGCTGGGCGTTAAGTTGCTGATTCTAGTGCTGGCAGCACTCGCATCGCCAACATGTGGCTTGCCGTGTTCGGCGACGTAGGCGTGGCGATCATCGCCATCCTGAACGCATGCGCGCGATGGGTGTCAAGAACTTGTAGCGTTCGTGGGCTGTCCGGCCGGGACCGGGCTTGGTTTTGAAAACGTCCTCGCGCATGAGGCCCGTCTTTCCTGCTCCTGCGGAGCAACGGAAAGGCGGGCCTCGCGCTGCGGAATGTTTTCAAAACCAAGCCCGGTCCCGGCCTGCGGTAACATCGCAGGCGGTTCTTGGGCATCGCTTGCTGGCAGGGTTCCTTTGCTGAAATGGACTTGGCCGAAAGGGCCGCTGGTCCCAGTCGCTGGTTCGCGCTTTGCGTGAACTCCGCGCTACTGTGGGACAGTTAGGCTTCTGTTGTTGGACCCGCTACATCTTCCCGGCCCAACATCGCCCTTAGCTTCTCAAAGCTCTCCTCGCTCAGGCAGTGCTCCATGTGGCAGCCTCTTGCGACGCGACCTCAGCCGAAACACCCGCATCCTCCAGCAGCCCCACGAAAAAGCAGTGACGCTCCCACATTTGGCGCGCGACCTCCAGACCACGCTCCGTCAGATGAACGTCGCGCTTGCCCATTTCGACATAGCCGTTGCTTTCCAGCGTCGCCATGGCCTTGGAAACGCTCGCCTTGGTTACGCCGAGGTGCTCCGCAACGTCGATCGAGCGCACGATGCCCTGACGTTCCGACAGAACGTAGATCGATTCGAGATAGTCTTCTCCGGATTCACGTAGGGCCATGGGCCGCCTTTCGCGATGATTGCTAGTTAGCCTTTGGATACTTTCCACGGCTTACTTTACCGCAAAAGTTGCCCATGTCTTACTACTTTGCCTAAAAGTTAGCCGTGTTTCACAAAACGAGCGGGACGAAAACAAAATGGGAACACGCCCCGCAAGGAGTGTCCCCAAGTGCCGAGCCGCAGCTATAGCAGTCCAAAGTACTTCGCGGCGTTGTAGATCCCATCGTCGTCCACGGCGGTCGTCACGTAGGTCGCCGCAGCTTTCACCGTGTCCTGCGCGTTGCCCATGGCCACACTTGTGCCCACGGCCGAGAACATCGACAGGTCGTTCTCGCCGTCGCCAAAGGCAATCGCTTCACTCGCGTCGATGCCCAGGCGCTCCAGCGTCGCCGCCACACCCAGGTCCTTGCCGCCGTTGGCCGGAATAATGTCGCAGAACAGGTCGCACCAGCGCGTGGTGAGCGAATGCGACACGGCATCGGTCACGATATGCTCGTCAACTGGGTCAACAAAGGCACAGAACTGATAGACCGGCGCGTCAAAGGCATGCTCAAACGGCTCCTCGTGGTAGACGATTCCCGCGTTGCTGCCAGCCGTCACCACGCGCTCGGACAGGCGGTTCACAAACGAGTTCTCGCCCTGCATGCACAGTGAGTCGTAGCGCCCCTGCGCCACCTGGTCCACAATCACCGCAACGTCGTCCGGATCGATCGGGCAGCTGCGGTAGACGCCCTTGGCATCAAAACAGTGCTGGCCCGAAAGCGTAATGTACGCATCCCAGCCCAGGTCGAACAGCCAGTCCGGCATCTGGTAGGTCGGACGGCCCGTGGCGATCACGCACGCAATCCCCTGCTCGCGAAAGCTGTCGAGCACCTGCTGCGCCGACGCCGGAATCCGGTGGGTCTTAAAGCTCAGCAGCGTGCCGTCGATATCGAAAAACGCGGCTTTGATCATTCTCGCCTACTCCTCGCCCTCGAGCTTTTCGCTCGCCTCGAGCCACGCCATCTCCAGCTCGTCCATGGCGGCGTGAGCCTCGTCGATCTTTGCCTGCTGCTCGCCGAGCGCCGTGTAGTTGGTGGGATCGACCTGGGCCATGGCGGCCTCGGCCTCCTCCACGCGGGCGCGCTGCGTCTCCATCTTGCGCTCGAGCGAGCTCACCTCGCGGCGGAGCTTCTGACGCTCGGCGTTGGAAAGGCCGTTGGGCTGACCGCTCGACTTGGGCTTGTCGGCAGCAGCCGCCGCACCGGTGTCGAACGTGCCGGTCTTAGCGCTCGGCGCGCCCACGGGCTCGCCCTCGGCGGTAGCGTTGCACAGGCGCAGGTACTGGTCCACGCCGCCGGGCATATGCGTCAGATGGCCATCGAGCAGTGCCCACTGTTGGTCGGTCACGCGCTCCATCAAAAAGCGATCGTGTGTCACCAGGATCAGCGTGCCGGGCCAGCCGTCCAGCAGGTCCTCGACAATCGCGAGCATGTCGGTATCCAGGTCGTTGCCCGGCTCGTCCAGGATGAGCACGTTGGGCTCGTCCAGAATCGTCAGCAACAGCGACAGGCGACGGCGCTGGCCGCCCGAAAGATCGCCGATGCGGCTCCAGAGCTGCTGCGTCGTAAAGCCCAGACGCTCGCAGAGCTTCTCGGGCGAAGTCTCCTTGCCGTCGATGACGTAGTACTTCTTATAGTTGCCGAGCACCTCGCGGATCGTGTCGCCCATGTAGGGTTCGAGCTCCTCGAGCTGCTGCGACAGCACGCCAAAGCGCACTGTCTGGCCAATCTTCACGCGGCCGCGCGTGGGTTCAATCTTGCCCTGGATCACGTCGAGCAGCGTCGACTTGCCGGCACCGTTCTCGCCCAAAAGGCCATAGCGGTCGCCCGCACCAATGAGCCAGGTCACGTCAGAGAGCACCTGCTTGGGCGCGCCATCGGTATCCGCATAGCCGGCGTCCACGTCGACCACATCGATAACCTGCTTGCCCAGGCGGCTCACGGCGAGGCGCTTGAGCTCCAGCTCGTCACGCACGGGCGGCACGTCGGCGATCAGCTCGCGAGCGGCATCAACGCGAAACTTGGGCTTGGTGGAACGCGCCTGGGCGCCGCGGCTCAGCCACGCGAGCTCCTTACGCGCCATGTTGCGACGGCGTTCCTCGGTAACCGCGGCCATGCGGTCGCGCTCCACGCGCTGCAGGATATATGCGGAGTAGCCGCCCTCGAAGGGATCGACCTGGCCGTCGTGGACCTCCCACATGCTGGTGCAGACCTCGTCCAAGAACCAGCGATCGTGCGTGACCACGAGCATGGCGCCCTGACCGCGCTGCCAGCGAGCCTTAAGATGGCGTGCAAGCCAGTTGATGGTGCGCATGTCCAGATGGTTAGTGGGCTCGTCGAGCATGAGCACGTCGTAGTCGCCGATCAACAGGCGCGCGAGGTCCACGCGGCGGCGCTGGCCACCCGAAAGCTCGCCCACCGTGCCCTCCAGGCACATCGCTAATGAGACCGGCGAGGATCTGGCGCGTGCGGGGCTCGACGCCCACTCATACTCGGGCGTGTCGCCCACGACGGCATGGTGCACGGTGTCGGTGTCGACAAGCTGGTCCTTTTGGCCGAGCAGGCCGATCGTGGTGCCGCGACGATGCGTCACGCGGCCGTCGTCGGGCTCCAGCGTGCCGGCGAGCACGCTCAGCAGCGTCGACTTGCCGTCGCCGTTTTTACCGACAATACCAATACGGTCGCCCTCGCCCACGCCGAGCGTCACGCTATCGAAAATATGCTTGGTGGGAAACTCTAGGCTGACGGAATCGCATCCCAAAAGAATCGCCATATGCCCTGCTCCTTCGTAGAAATTCAACGTTGTCCATAATAGCAGCGAAAAGGCGGGCCGCACACGACACAAAAAGGCGGGCCATCTCCCAAAAGAGATGACCCGCCTCTCCAATCAGTCCCGTGGCAACCGTGGCCGCCGCGGGCCTCAAGCATGTCCCGGACTAGGAGAACATGCCGGTGAGGTAATCATTCAGCCGCTTATCCTTGGGCCGTTGGAAAATCTCGTCAGTCTCGTCGTACTCGACATATCGCCCATGTAGAAGAACGCCGTGCGGTTGGACACGCGCGACGCCTGCTCCATGTTGTGCGTCACGATAACGATGGCGCGGTCGGCCACGATCGATGACATGAGGTCCTCGATCGCCAGCGTCGAGATGGGGTCGAGCGCCGAGCAGGGCTCGTCGAACAGAATCACGTCGGGGTTGAGCGCCAGCGTGCGCGCGATGCACAGACGCTGCTGCTGGCCGCCCGAAAGCGCGTAGGCGCTCTTGTCGAGCTTGTCTTTGACCTCGTCCCAAAGCGCCGCGCCGCGCAGGCTTTCCTCGACCATGCGGTCGAGCTCGTCGCGGTCGGTGATGCCGTGGCGCTTAGGCGCAAACGTGATGTTGTCGCGAATGGACTTGCGGAACGGGTTGGGCTGCTGGAACACCATGCCAATGGAACGGCGCAGCTCGTAGGTGTTTTCGGTCTTGGTGTTCACGTTGCGCCCGCGATAGTTGATCTCGCCCTCCACGCGGCAGCCGCGAATCTCGCGATTCATCAGGTTGAGGCTACGCAAGAAGGTCGACTTACCGCAGCCCGAAGGCCCGATGAGCGCCGTGATCTCGCCCTTGTGAAAGTCGAGCGACGTATTGTGCAGTGCATGGTGGTCGCCATAGTACACGTTGACGTCCTTGGTGGAGAGCACGACCTCGTCGCTCACGGCCTTGCCGCTCGCGCGCACGCGCTTCTCGCTCTCCCCCACGCTCGACAAAAAGTCCTGGGTCTCGGACGATGCCGCCTCAGTTGCGGGCGTTGCATTTATCTCGCTCATTCGGCCGTCATCTTCCTTGCCAGTTGTTTGCCCACGATACGGGCGACTACGTTAAACAGCAGCACGCAAATCATCAGCAGCGCCGCGGTGCCCCAAACGATCTGCTGGGCCTCGGGGCTGCCCTCGCCATAGATCTTGTAGATGTGCACGGCGAGCGACTCACCGGGGCGGAACACGTTCCAGGCGCAGGTGGGGCTCGACAGGTTAAAGCTCAAGAAGTTCAGACGCACCGGCGAGCTCATGCCCGAGGTAAAGAGCAGCGCCGCGGCCTCGCCAAAGACGCGGCCGGCCGAAAGCACGATGCCGGTCACGATGGCGGGCATGGCCTCGGGAATCAGGATGTGCAGCGTGGCCTCCCAGCGGGTAAGGCCCATGGCCAGGCATGCATCGCGCTGGGCCTGTGGCACGTCCTCGAGCGCCTGCTGAATCACGCGCACCAGAATGGGGATATTGAACATGGTGAGCGCGACGGCGCCGGAGATGATGGAGTACTTCCAGCCCAGCTGCACCGAGAACACCAGGAAGCCAAACATGCCGACGACGATGGAAGGCAGCGAGGACAGCGTCTCGATGGCGGTAGAGGCGATGTCGCGGATAGGGCCGTTCGGCGCGTACTCAACCAGGAAGACCGCTCCGCCTAGGCTGATGGGCACCGAGATGATCAGAGTGATCAGCAGCAGGTAGAACGAGTCGAACAGCTGGTAGAGCACGCCGCCCTGCGTTCCGTTGGCGCGCGACGGCTCTGTGAGAAAGCCCGGCTGGAACAGCGTCGAGATGCCCTCGAACAGGATATAGGCCACCATGGAGATGACGATGAGCATGACGATGGCGACGATCGCCGTCAGCACGCCCGTGGCGATGCGATCCTGCTTTTGGACACGCCCGAGCCTCGCCTCGTCGATGTGGATGCGCGTGCTAGCCACGAGCCTTCGCCCCCTTGCGGCCAATGAGATGGATGATCAGGATGAAGATGAGGCTCATGCCCATCAGCAGCAGACCGAGTGCCCACAGGACGTCGTCCTGGGCCGAGCCCTCGGCGTAGACCGCCATGGACGTGGTGAGCGTGGTGGTGATGGTCGAAGCGGCGACAGCAGCGACGTCGGCATGGCCTCGATGCCGCCGATGACCATGCGCACGGCGAGCGTCTCGCCAAAGGCGCGGGTCATGCCCAAGATAACCGCGGTCATGAGCGACGGCATGGCGGACTTGAGCACCACGTGCCAGATGGTCTGCCAGCGGGTGTAGCCCAGCGCGAGCGAGCCCTGTCGGTAGCCGTCGGGCACGGCGCGCAGGCCATCGACCGAAAGCGTGGTCATCGTCGGCAGAATCATGACCGCCAGCACGATGGCGCCGGGCAAGATGCCCAGGCCCGTGCTCACATGGAAACACTCTTCATAAGGCCGACAACCACGTGAAAGCCGATCAACCAAAGACGACCGAGGGAATGCCGGTCAAAAGCTCAATAAGCGGCTGAAAGATCTTGGAACCAAACTTAGGCTGGATCTCGACCGCAAAGATGGCAGAGCCGATGGCGATGGGCAGCGCGATGAGCGTGGAGAGCACCATGACTGCAAACGAGGTGACGATCAGGGCAGGGCGCCGGTATAAGGCAGGCCGTTTTCGGCCGTGTTGGCCAGGTCCACTTGGTGCCGGTAAAGAACTCGACGACCGAGACGCCGTCCTTGATAAAAGCCGAGAGGCCCTTTTGGGCGACCATAAAGATGAGCGCGGCAACGACAAGCGTCACGAGCGCTACGCACGCGCCGTGACGCTCAGGCCCACGTTCTCAAGGTCGCGCTTTGGCAGCTGTTTTGCCATTGCAAACCTTTCCGGGGGCGATTACTTATTTAGCAGAGACCTTGCCGCTGGCGTCCTTGACGACCTTCATGGCAGAGACGGGGATAAAGCCCTGCTCCTCGACGAGCTTGCCCTGGACGTCGTCGGAAAGCATGAACTCCAGGAAGGCCGTGGTGGCCTCGTCGGCGTCCTTGGAGCAGTACATGTGCTCGGTAGCCCAGATCTTGAAGGAGTCGTCGGTGACGTTTGCGCTCTTGGGCTCGACGCCCTCGACCTTGATGGCGTTGAACTTGGAGTCATCGAAGTGCGAGAAGTCGAGGTAGGAGATGGCGTTATCGGTGCTGCCCATCTGAGTCTGGACGTCGCCGGACTTGTCGAGCTCGGCGTCGCCCTTAAAGTCGACTGCCTCGTCGCCAAAGACGGCAGCCTCGAAGGTGGCGCGGGTACCGGAACCGGCCTTGCGGTTGAGAACGACAATCTTGGCGTCGTCGCCGCCGACCTCCTTCCAGTTGGTGATCTGGCCGGAGAAGATGCCCTTGAGCTGCTCGAGGGACAGGTCGTCGACCTTCACGTTCTTAGAGACGACGGGACCCATGCCCACGACGGCGACCTCGTGGTCGACGAGGTTCTTGACCTGGTCGGCCTCGAGCTTGGTCTCGGCAAAGACGTCGGAGTTACCGATGGTGACGGTGCCGGCGGCAACAGCGGTCAGACCTTTGCCCGAACCGTTGCCCGAGCCGGAGACGGAGACGTCGGGGTTGGCATCCATGAACTTCTCGGCAGCGGCCTCGACGAGAGCCTGGAACGAGGAGGCACCGTCGTAGGTCACCTCGCCGGAGACGGACTCGGCAGCAGCGGCGCTACCCTTGTCGGCGGCGTCGGATGCGCCTGCGCCGCCGCAGCCAACGAGACCGAGACCGACGATGCTGGCAAGACCACCAGCAAGGCCGAGGAACTGACGACGAGAATAAGCCTGATCGAGCATGATCTTCCTTTCGTACATGCGAATCGCGGGCACCCTGCCCGCTTTGCTGTTTGGAAAGATACGACCCCGACCGGGCAGCACCCGCGCCAACTGCGGTTTCTTACGGGCATTTGATAAACCTTACCGCAAGCGCGGCAGGGCTTTACAAACGAATAACAATCCAGCGCCAAATATGGCGCACCTTTTACACCAATAAAAGCAAAGTTGCGGTGAAATAGTTCCTGTTTGGCTGTTAGGCAGCCGATTCTAGGAACTATTCCACCGCAACTTAGATTGGCAAACGCCGCAACCTTAAAGCTCGAGCTCGTTGAGCCTTAAGATCGCAACAATATAGATCTTGAGCGCTTGCTTGAGCTGTTCCTCGTTGGCGCACTCGTTGGGGCCATGCATCTGGCCGCCCCATGCGGGCAACTCCAGGCCGGTCTCCTCGGGGCCAAATGACACGGCGCGGGCAAAGTTGCGCGCGTACGTGCCGCCGCCCATGGCAAAGGGCTCGGCATGCTTACCCGTAACTCGTTATAGGTATCAATCAGCGCTTTCACGGCCGGATCGTCGGCAGAGACCGAGAACGGCACCTTTGCATGACCCACGCGACAGGTCACGTCAAAGCGCCCCACGAGCGGCTCGAGCTGCTCGCTGATGGTATCGGCGCTCGTGCTATCGGGGAAGCGCACGTCGATGACCTGCTCGATATGGCCATCCACCACACGGATGACGCCGGGGTTGCAGGTGAGCGGGCCAAACGCCGGGCTCGTCGCATCGATCCCAGCCGCGGCCATAGGCGTCCGCATGCACAAAGGCCAGAAACTTGACAAACTCGTGCTCGGCAGGCGTCAGCAGGCGCTCGTCGCGCGCACCAAACGCATCCTCGGCCTCGCGCAGATACGCCACGATGAGGCGACGGCATTGATTGTTCCCTCGGGCATCGAGGCATGACCGCCAATGCCGTGGGCGAAAATCTGCGCATGCCCGTTGCCGAGCGCCGTGATCTCCAGGCGGTCGGCGTTCTCAACAGGCGCCGGCAGCTCATCGGCGGCAATCGCAAGCTCGCAGATAGACTGCGACGGAATGGCGTTGCTCGCTTCGGCGCCGCTCCAGGACACAATGCGCCCGCCGTCGATCTTGGGACTCACAAACGTCGCCCCAAACTGGCCCTTCTCGCATTACAAACCGGGAACTCGGCATCGGGCGTAAACAGAAAGTCGGGGTTCGCGTGGTTCTCCAGATAATGGTGAACGTCGGACATGCCCACTTCCTCATCGCATCCCAGCAGCGCGCGGAAGGTATAGCGCGGGGTAATGCCGTGCTTGAGCAGATAGCGCCGGCGTAGAGCGACAGCACCGCCGGGCCCTTGTCGTCGATTACGCCGCGACCGAGCAGCCAGCCCTCTCGGCGCTCCATCGCAAACGGGTCGGTGTTCCAACCGGGACCGGCGGGAACCACGTCCACGTGGCAGATGGTCGCGAGCTGCTTGTCGCCGCGGCCAGGGATATCGGCAATGCCCACATAGCCCTCGTCGTCGCTCGTCTGGTAGCCGAGCTTCTGCGCAATGCCGAGCGCGCAATCGAGCGCATCACGGACCGGGCGGCCAAACGGCGCACCGCTCTGCGTCGGCAGAAACGGCTACGGACGGATAACTCACCAGCTGCTCGATATCGGCGACGACATCTTCCCAGACCTCGTCGACATACTCGGCAACGCTCTGCTCCACCTGATTCATGGACGACCTCCTTACCAATGAGGGGCGAGCGTGCCCGCCCCTCACATCACATACTTATATAGCGAAAAGTTTAGCAAGCTCGGCCACCGAGTGCACCACCGCATCGGCACCCGCGGCCTCGTGCTCCCCCAGCGCCGCCGCGCCCGAATAGATGCCGATACACGGCACACCCATCGCGTGCGCGCCCTCCACATCGTTAAAGCGATCGCCGATCA
>ENA-OQEB01001140-OQEB01001140.1-human-gut-metagenome-genome-assembly--contig:-NODE-1140-length-10126-cov-2.039204_pt1 | contig 10126 bp, 13 predicted proteins | sample MGYA00242787_ERZ504619 | MGnify/ENA primary metagenome ERZ504619 (study PRJEB26092, sample SAMD00036317) | human gut metagenome | host: Homo sapiens | study: EMG produced TPA metagenomics assembly of... | reverse complement strand
TTTAAGTATTTGATACGACAAAAGTAATGAATTTTTGATCTAAACACAGGAATCGAACATCTGATATTAAATTATTGTTGTTAGTGGAAGTTGGAATGGATATATTTGTGATAATATTAATAGCTATTTATGTTAAATTTAAAACAAGAGTCATGAGAAAGAGTTTGTTGTATGTATTTGCCGTGATTTGCACGATGGGTTTTTTTACGGCATGTGGTGATGATGACGATTCAAGTTCTTCCGGTAACTGGCAAGATCTGTCGAAAACGTACGAGGTAAGAGCGTTAATCTGGTAATGGGTGAAGTGACAGTCCCTGTTGACGGTAAATCGGTCGTGATTGCCGCTTCCTCTGCGGAGAAGGCATCCGTAACCTTGAACAATATCATCCCCGAAAATAAGTCGGTCGCTATCGATGCCGCGTTGAAGGAAGCGGATGGCACTTATACGTTTACGGCGAGAGTACGGTTGGCGATTGCGTGGTATCAGTAAATGGTACGGTGAAAGGGGGCGTAGCTTCTGTTGTTTATACTCGTAAATTAACTTCTTCTATCGTAGGTTAATTGGAGTTTGAAAGTGGGCGTGGAAGCTATCTATGCGAATATCGTTACCGGAAATTCTACGATCGATGATCTCGTGCGTATGATAAAGCTGCTATCAGTAACTTGATTTGGGGCAAAGTAAGCGCTGTAAATGTTAACTTACCGGAAGATGGAATCTTCGATGTTTCTTGGAGACCTATAGGGGCTTCTGAGGATAAAGGAATCGGTGAGATCACAAAAATGGCAAGTATCCAATATTGTGTGGTAGACGGGAAATTTATGGTGGCTGTGGATAAAAATTATGTGACAGTCTTGACTACTTTATTACAACAGGCTGCTGGTGACAAATTGGAGGCCGCTGGTATCTCTATTGACGAGATCATGAAGCTTTTGGTTGATTTAGGAGGTTATTATGGTCTACCTCTTAACATGAAGGTGGATGGAAGTGAGGCTACTTTTTATGCGGATAAGGATTTAATCGTACCGGTTTTGACCATGATAGCTCCTATCTTGAAACCGATGGTTCCGGAGAATTATCAGCAAATGGTAGATATGGTATTGCAACTACTTCCGAACGCAAAAACGTTAGAGTTTGGACTTAATTTCACGAAATAATTGAAAATCCTAGGTTGTAGAGACGGAGTACACACCGTCTCTACAACTGGATGAAATTTGGCAGGGTTATACCAATATAGGAGTTAATCAATTACCTTGGTGCTTTCTGATATAAGAATATCGCTATAAATGTATAAACTATATTCGGTATCCAAGCTGCTACGGCAGGACTCACATAACCATTAATAGCGAAGGTGGAAGTAACCGTCATAAACAGGATGTAAGAAAAACTCAACGCCAATCCGATACCAATATTCATACCCATACCTCCCTTTATTTTCCGGGAAGACAACGACGCTCCGATAGAAGTCAAGATAAACGCCGCCATGATCGTGGCGAAGCGCTTATGATACTCGATCTGGAAGGTCTGTATATTCCCGATACCTCTTTTTTTCTGCCGGTTGATATACGTATTTAGCTCGGGCGTTGTCATCGTCTCGCAATCATTCACGGAAATCAGGAAGTCCGAGGGCACGATGGTCAAGGTCGTATCCTTACGGGAGCCTTGGGAAATATGTTCCCGCATGCCATCGAAATCACGGATCATATAATCGATAACGGTCCATTGATAAAGCGAGTCGTATTTGATCGACTTGGCGGTCAGACGGGAGATCAAATTTTTTATCCTCGAAATGCTCCAGAGAGAAACGGTATCCCATGTTCGAGCGAGCGTCATAGCTATCGAAATAAGCGATAACACCCGGCTCGATCTCCAATTGGGCGTTCTTCACGTAATCCACCTTCTTGTTACGGATATATTTGTTCTGGAAATCGATACGAGTCTCATTCGCCGGGGGAATGATGTAAGCGTTCAGGATAAACGTCACGATAGCGATAATCGTAGCCGAGACCGCATAAGGAAGCATTAACCTACGGAAACTCATACCGCTGGCAAGCATCGCTATGATCTCCGAACGATCCGCTAGCTTCGACGTGAAAAAGATCACGGCGATAAATGTGAACAACGGACTGAACAAATTGGCGAAATAGGGGATAAAGTTCAAGTAATAATCCACGATGATCGCTTTTAAGGGGACATCCGGATTCAAGAACTTATCGATCTTCTCGTTTATATCGAAAACGACGGAGATAGAGATAATCAAGGCGATAGCGAACACGTACGTGCCCAGAAACTGCTTGATGATATACCAATCGATCCGTTTTAGTTTAAATTTCATCTGTCTCGTTTTTTATAACCGGTTCGCTAATTGACGGACCATACCACTTTTCCATGTAGTAAAATCGCCAGCGATGATATGTGCCCTCGCTTCTTTCACCAACCATAGGTAGAAGGCGAGGTTATGGATAGAAGCGATCTGTAAGCCAAGCATTTCTTTCGCCTTGATCAAGTGGTGCAGATAAGCCTTGCTATATAAGGTATCCACGTAGGAATGTCCGTCCGGATCGACCGGCGAGAAATCGTTCTCCCATTTCTTGTTACGCATATTGATAGTACCGAAACGCGTGAAAAGTTGGCCGTTGCGCCCGTTGCGGGTTGGCATGATACAGTCGAACATATCGATGCCTCGTTCGATCCCTTCCAGTAAATTGATCGGGGTACCTACGCCCATCAAGTAACGAGGTTTATCTTTCGGTAAGATATCGTTTACGACCTCGATCATCTCATACATCTTATCGGTAGCTCGCCAACGGCCAGTCCCCCGATAGCGTTTCCATCGGCGCCTTTTCGGGCCACGTTCTCCGCCGCCCTCTGCCGCAAGTCCGTATAGACGCATCCCTGTACGATCGGGAAGAGACTTTGCCGGTAGCCGTATTTCGGCTCCGTGCTGTTGAAGCGGGCGAAACAACGATCCAGCCAACGCTCGGTCAGGCCCAGTGATTGCTTGGCGTAATTGTAGTCGGCATCTCCCGGGCAACACTCATCGAAGGCATGATGATATCCGCACCGATAGAGCGTTCGATATCCATCACCTTCTCCGGCGTGAACATATGCTTGGAGCCGTCGAGATGCGAGCGGAACTCGGCTCCCTCTTCATGCAGCTTACGATTGTCGGAAAGAGAGAATACCTGAAACCCCCCGCTATCGGTCAATATCGGGCGATCCCATGTATTAAACTTATGCAAGCCTCCGGCCTGCTCCAAGATCTGGATACCGGGACGAAGATACAGATGGTACGTATTCCCCAAAATGATTTGTGCCTTGGTATCTTCCTTTAGCTCGGTCATATGTACACCCTTTACCGTACCTTGCGTACCCACGGGCATAAAAATAGGCGTCTCGATTACCCCGTGATCGGTGGTAATCAAGCCCGCCCTAGCGTTCGATTTCGTATCGTTATACTGTAATTCAAATGTCATGTATCAAAAATTTGTGACAAAGGTAGCATTTTTCTCTTAGAATCCGAAGTCATCTATTTCTACCTTTTTCACCTCTTCCTCTTTAGGCTTCTCCACGAACTTGTGTACTTCGTTCGCCTTGATGATGATCGCTCTCATCGGGCGTACGGGACAGATCGATTCGCAGCCGCCACAACCGATGCAAAGATCGGGGTTTACTTGCGGGATGGTCAGCGTGCCTCGTAAGGAACCATATGCACGGCTTGGGTAGGGCAGTGCTCCGAACAAGCCCCGCAATCCGTCCCCTCCGTCTTTACGATACAACGGTTGATGAAGAAGGTGGCGATGCCCACTTGTGTAGTCGCTTTCTCTTCCTTGGTAAGCGGCTTTATAGCGTGCGTGGGGCAAACCTCCGAGCAGACCGTGCATTCGTAATTGCAATAACTGTCGATGTAAGCGATACGGGGTTTCAACATATAATCAAAGCCATACTCCAATCCCGTGGGACGTAGTACATGACTCGGGCATTGAGTCACGCAAATCTGGCATCCGGTACATACATCCTTGAAACGTTCTAAGCTGATCGCTCCCGGCGGTACGATAGGGGGCCATTTATTGCCGTGCTTACCTTGCCCGTGCTGCCCTTTGCCATGCCCTTTTTCCATTCCTTGGGCAATGGTGGATACGATCGGGAGGGAGACCGCGACGGTAGCCCCTGCCGAGAGAAATGTACGGCGGCTGTTCGGAGCGGTAGCCTGTTGGATCACGTCCGTTTGTGCGCGAGCTGTTTCGGCTTCTTTCTTGAAGGAAGGCTTGAAACGGTATTGCAATCCTCCTTTAGCGCACGAGGACACGCAGTTGAAGCAATCTACGCAACGGGAGGTATCTACGGTGAGGTTCTTGCTGTCGATCGCCTCCGCCTTACAAGTATGCTCGCAATTACCACAATGCGTACAAGCTTCTTTGTCAAAGGAGATCCGGAAAAACGAATACCGGGAGATCAGGCTCAACAGCGTTCCTACCGGGCAAAGCGTATTGCAGAACAACCTTCCCCGGAATACGACCATGAGGATGAATACGAGCAACGCGACCAAAGCGGATATCACGCCGAATACCGTCACGTTGCTAATCGTGACGTGATAAAGCGTATAGTTATCCATCCGTGCCAATCCGTCGGCCAGCAGGTTATTGACCCACATGACGACCGGACGGAACAGGTTGTTCGCTATACGGCCGAAGTTACTGTACGGATCTAGCAACGTACATAATTCGATCATCCCGAAAACAGCCAATACGAATGTAAGCCCGAGAATTGAGTACCGTAAGATATTCATGGCTTATGATAGCTGAACCTGCGTACTCCTTTCTTTTTCTTCTTCCCGATACAGAAAACCCGGTTGATAATATCTTGCAATACGCCCGCCGGGCAAATAACCGAGCAATAGATCCGGCCGAACAATAAAGCCAATACGAATTGGAAGACTACCAACCCCGCCATCCCCCCTAAAATAGCGGGCATGATCTGGAGATGCAACAACGTGTGCAGGTTGTCCGGCAATACATCGGCGAAATCAACGAAGAATAAAAGTATGGGTACGAAAATGAGGATCGCGAGTACGACCCGCAATCCTTTTAAGTAATTAGGCTTCTTCATCCTCGATTATATCTTAATACGTTTGATCGTGACATTATCCAGATTCGTCGTACCTAGCTTTAAAGCCTCGCCTTTACCGATATGACCTACGGCGGCCATATCCAGCTTCTTCACTTGGTTGAACAGGCGAAGGGCAGCGGTGTCGATAGCGACGATATTCGGGGAAGCGATCAAGGATTTCAAGGTAGCCACATCGGCAGCGCTCTTTCCTTGTGGGCCGTTTTGGTGCATGATACGATAAGCGTCCACGATGTTCAATACCGGTTTCTTTTGCCAAGTGCAAATATCGGCGATGCATTGTTGCAAATCATTTTGATGGAAGAAACGGCGATCCCATACGATTCCCATATAGTTCTTCATGGCGCAAGTCATCTTCGCCCCACCATGGTTCTTCAATACGGGGACGTTGATCCATGCGTCCGCCTCGATCAGGGCCTCATGGATCTTGCGCTTTTCAGGTTCACGCCACCCGGAATGGATACTTCCTTAAAATATTTCTCATCGTTGGCAGGCATGATGATACCTCCGGCCTCTTTTACGGCCTCGGCGATCCCGCTTGTCTCGTAGCATTTCTGCCAGTTATCGCAGGTGTGGTCGAATACGGTCACTTTAGAGGCGCCGGCTCCAAGCATTTTTTGACCAAGGCTTTCACTAATTTGGGGTTCGTATTACCTGCCAATTCAGGAGAGCGGTCCCAGCCGATATTCGGCTTGATCACGATCTTTTGTCCTTTCTTCACGAAGTTTCCGATACCGCCAAGGGCTTCCAAGGCTTTATCTAGCATCACCTCCGGCTCTCCACCCATAACTGCTACCATATCGGGAGCCTTCTCTACGGCTACGGTGTTCGTGGAAAGGGCCGCTTGCAGACCTTCAAAATTTAAGGATAGAGCCGCACTAGCGATGACACTGGTCTTTAAAAAATCACGACGTTTCATAATTGTATACTATATTGGTTTATATTTGATTTACGGTACGGTCTTTTTTATTCGCTTGTTATTCCGAACAAAGATAATGATTATTTTGATATGCGAGTCAACTCCTTTTACAAAGTAGAACTGCTTTTTACTGCAACCCGGGTTGCAGTGATCTTGCGTAATAAGATAATTTCTTGTCGGAAGGCATATCGGTTCTGATAATATTTTTCTACCTTGCGAGGCAAAAAACAGATTGTATGGTTTTATATTGTAGAGTATCATTGAACGCTTTTGTCGAAAGCTTTCGGAATACCTCGGGGCCTGATTCCTTTTTCACGCTTCCGGCGAAGGGGTTGATGCATATCGTGCCGCAGGAGGAGATCGAGTATGGGCTTTCCTTGCTTAGGGAGTCTATCGGCTTGTATGAGGAACGCAAAGGGATACCTGTGGAAAAGAGCAAGAAGCGATGCCCTTTTTCAGACAGGACAGCCGGATGCTGGTGGGGCCGGAGATAGGCATGTACGTGATCCCTTTGTATGAGAAACCCGGTGAGCCGGCCCGGTCTGCCGAGCCTTCTCTGGTCCTTGAGCTGGACTATCAGTCGTTGGGCGAGCTTTGCCTGTTCGAGAATTATTCCCTGTTGTCCTGCAAGTATGAGAAGGAGCCTATCTTGAACCATTTTACGGCACAATTGGAAAAGGAATACGATACCTTCTTTTTTGATGAGGAGCACACGGGCTTTACGCCTGATTCCCGCTTTTTCTCGATGCTGTGTAACGCCTGTCTGGAGGTGAAGCAGCCTTCCTCGGTGGGGGATAAGGAATGGCGGTTGGCCTCGCTGCAAGCTACGGATGAGGTGCTCTATCGTTATGAGCATGGAACTTGATCCATCACGTTCCGATATCGATGCCGGTAGACTGCCTGAAACGGGTTTATCTGGAAGATTTCCGGCGACAGCCCTTATTATTCGGGACTTTGAACGGTTTCTTGAAAAGCAAGGACTTCCCGCCGAACAATTACTAAACTTATCATAAGGAATGAAGACAGTATCAAATCAAGAACTAACGATCCGTGTCTCCGAACATGGAGCGGAGTTGAGTAGTATCGTAGCGAACGCTACGGGAAAGGAGTATCTCTGGCAAGCGGACCCCGCTTTCTGGAAACGTCATTCCCCGGTATTGTTCCCGATCGTCGGGAGCGTATGGAAGGCCGAGTATCGGAACGAGGGAACCGTGTATCCGCTGTCGCAGCACGGCTTTGCGCGGGATATGATTTTACGTTGATCGATGAGGCGGAGAACGAGTTGCGTTTCGCGCTGGAAAGTACCCCGGACACGCTGAGAGCCTATCCGTTCCCTTTCCTTCTGGAGATCGGGTATCGTTTGGAGGGCAATAAGGTGGAGGTGCTTTGGCGTGTGAAGAATACGGGAGATAAGACGATGCATTTCCAGATCGGCGCTCATCCGGCTTTCCTGTACCCGAATTATGAGGTGGATCAACCGGATCGAGGGTATTTCGCTTTCGATGTGAAAAAAGATCTCGTATACCGTGCGCTGGTGGAGAAAGGGTGCGTAGGGGATGTGGTTCGTCCGGTACCTTTGGATGCGGACGCTTGCTGCCGTTGAATATCCATACGTTCGATATCGATACGTTTATCTTGGAGGACAGCCAGATTAAGCGGGTGGACTTATTGGATGTGGAGAAACGCCCGTACCTTTCGCTCACCTTTACGGCTCCGGTGGTCGGTTTATGGTCTCCGCCTACGAGAAACGCTCCGTTTGTCTGTATCGAACCTTGGTATGGACGTTGCGACCGGGTGGATTATACGGGTGAGTATAAAGACCGGGATTGGGTATGGCATTTGGAACCGGGAGAGCTCTTCGATGCCTCCTATACGATAGAGATAGCGGGGGCTTGATCGCTTCGTTGATATTTGCCGTAGCAGACGACGCTGATTATATCGTGATCGTCTGCCTATGTTTTGTTTTAGATGTTGGCTATTTTATTCAATAGCTCCATCTTCCCGAATAAGATCAGCAGATCATCCGCCTCGATCATCAATTCCTCGGTGATACGGCTGATAACCTTGTATTCTGTCTGTGTGAGCCCGATCAGGTTCTTTTTCTCGTAAGGACGTTCGATCGCTACCAGATGGATGCCGAAATTCTCCTCGAAATCGATGTTCTTGATGGTTTGCCCGACAAGAGTGGCCGGTGTCTTGATCTTATAGAGATGTTCAGTGTCGGTTACTTTATACCAATGCCGGAACAGGCCGCCTAAAGACGCTTGGGAGGTGTACATCGTAGAGAAATCCTTTTCCGGGGTAATAATCTCGCTTACCCCGATCGCACGGATCACCGTCTCATGGATCGAGGAGATCGCCCGCACGATCAGTTTGCCCGCATCCTGACTTTTCAATAAAGCGACGGTCTGAACGGAAGTCCCGAAATCCTTACCGAATGTTACGATAATGGCATCCATTTCACTCAATGGCAGGGTGCTCAATGCCTCTTTGTCCGTAGAGTCCAAGGCGACCGCCCCCGCTATGTCGTTCTTCAGCATATCGACACGATGCAGATCCATGTCTACGCCGATCACCTCATTGCCGACACGTGTCAAGTCTTTCGCTATCGCACGTCCTAAATTCCCTAATCCGATTACTAAATATTTCATGCTATCTTATTTTTACATTAATATATTTTCTTGTGGATATGTATAGTCCTTTTTCGTGTATTCCTTGCAGAAACTTACGAGGAAGGCCAATACCCCGATACGCCCGACCAGCATCGTGCTGATAATGATGATTTTCCCGATAGGGGTGAGGTGAGGGGTATAATCGATGCTCAAGCCTACGGTACTCAAGGCGGAAACAACCTCGAACAATAGGGAGAACAGCGGCGCCCCTTTTTCCGTATAGGATAATACCCACGTAGCGATCGCCACCCACATGAAATACATCATGATGATAGCGAATGCCCGGCGGATGGCGAATGGGGCGATCTCCCGTTTTCTCACTTCCACTTTATCTTTCTCGCGTGCGGCGTTCAGGGTCGTAACCAAAGCTACGAAAACGGTGGTCACTTTCAATCCGCCGCCGGTGGACATAGGGGCGGCTCCGATTACCATAAGAATCAACGTCAGCATTAAGGTCGGAGGGGCCAATGTAGCCATATCCGCTACGTTGAATCCTGCCGTTCTAGGCGTGACGGCGCCTAGGAACGCATTTGCCAGTTTCCCCCGCAGGAAGGTCGCCCAAGGTATTGTCATACTCGAAAAAGAGGTAGAAAGCCGTTCCGGTAATTAACAGGATCAAGGTAGATATAACAACAATGTACGTATGTACATTAATAATACGGGGCGTATGGATATAATGCTTTTGCTTACCGATCAATATCTTGATACCATTCATCAGCAAGTGATGCAAGAGTTTCAGGTAATTGAAGACGATCGGGAAGCCCAAGCCTCCGAATATAATCAGCATGGCTATCCAGAAATGGAGGTTGTACTTATCCGCCACTAACGGATCGTACATATTGCCGCTCAAGGTAGAGATCCCTGCGTTACAAAAAGCGGACACGGCATGAAACATTGCGTAGAATAATTCCTGCTGCGTACCTCCCGGCAGGCTTCCCCGTACGTCCATATAAATAAAATAGGCGCCGATCCCCTCGATAAACAAGGTCACGAAAAGAATGTTTAAGATGACCCGGAACAACCCTCCCGTCCGATCTTCGTTCAACATATCTTTCAGCATCATCTTGCTCGTAAAAGAGGATTTCCCCATGAAGGAGAGGGCGAAGAAAGAGGTAAATGTCATGACCCGATACCGCCGATCTGTATTAAAATCATGATGATAATATGCCCGATATGCGTGAAACTAGTGGCTACGTCGACGGTGGTTAGTCCGGTTACGCATACCGAGGTCGTGGAGATAAACAAAGCGTCGATAAACGGGATCCGGTGCGTAGTGGCGTTCGGCAACGATAGCAACCCGGCCCCGACCAATATCACGAACACGAAACTGAGCAAGAAAAGCAACGAGGGCTTGATCCGTGTCTGCATCAGCGTGAACGTCTGCCGGGATAAGTGAATCGTGCTAAGCAG
>ENA-OQEB01001139-OQEB01001139.1-human-gut-metagenome-genome-assembly--contig:-NODE-1139-length-10128-cov-1.522548_pt1 | contig 10128 bp, 12 predicted proteins | sample MGYA00242787_ERZ504619 | MGnify/ENA primary metagenome ERZ504619 (study PRJEB26092, sample SAMD00036317) | human gut metagenome | host: Homo sapiens | study: EMG produced TPA metagenomics assembly of... | reverse complement strand
GAAGATTACCACCTTGTCATTGATAGAGTAACCGATAGCTGTCAGGATGGCACCGATAAAGGTCTGGTCGATTTCTAGAGAGAACGGCATCCAGCCCCAACAGATGGAGTAGGCACCCAGGATGATGATGGTATCACAAGCCAATGCGGCTACTGAACCGATACTGTATGCAATATTGCGGAAACGGATCAGGATATAGATACCGATGGCAATCAATGCAAGTACAACAGACCAGATGGCTGAAACCTTGATGTCGTCTGCGATACTCGGACCTACCTTCTGGGAACTGATGATACTTCCGCCCGTATGGTTTCGCGGTCGATGAAGGTTTCCAAAGTGATGTTCTGAGTCAATACCGGCTTCAGAGTCTCATACAGATATGCTTCGATTTCAGAGTCGATGTTGTTACCTTCTTCTTCAATGCGGTAGTTCGTGCTGATACGTACAGTCTTGCCGTCTGTACCGATAGCGATAACGCTGACATTGGCATCGCCGAACTTGCTGGAGATAAGTTCACGAATCTGTTCCGGTTCCACTTTGTTCTCAAACTGTACCTTGAAGTTACGTCCACCGGTGAAGTCGATGCTCTGGCTCAGTCCACGGGTAGCGAGGAAAGCGATACATACAACTACGGCAGCTCCGGTGATGGTCAACCACAGCTTATTTCTGCCCATGAAGTCGAAGTGTACGTTCGCCATCAGGTTCTTGGAAATCTTGGAAGAGAATGTCAGGTTCAGCAATTTGTCTTTGCCCATGAAATAATCATAGAACAGACGTGTCATGAACACGGCAGTAAAGAACGAAATCAAGATACCGATAATCAGTGTAGTGGCAAAACCGCGGATAGGACCTGTACCGAAGTTGAACAGGATGATACCGGTGATGATAGACGTCAAGTTGGAGTCGAAGATAGCAGAGAAGGCGTTGGAGTAACCGTCAGCCAATGCTTTCTTCACACCCTTGCCTGCACGGAGTTCTTCTTTGGTACGCTCGTAAATCAATACGTTGGCATCCACAGCCATACCCAGCGCCAACACCATACCGGCAATACCGGACATCGTCAATGCTGCCTGGAAAGAAGAAAGGATACCCAACGTGAAGAACAAGTTCAGCACCAGAGCGCCGTTGGCAACCATACCCGGAATGAATCCGTACATAGAGCACATGTAAACCATCAGCAGAATCAATGCTACGATGAATGACATGATACCGGCATTGATGGAAGCTTGTCCCAGTGAAGGACCTACGATATCTTCTTGTACGATGTGCGCAGGAGCTGGCATCTTACCTGATCTTAACACGTTTGCCAAGTCTTTTGCTTGTTCCGGAGTAAAGTGACCGGTAATTTGTGAGTTACCGCCAGTGATTTCATTGTTTACGTTCGGTGCGGAATAAACATAACCATCCAACACGATAGCGATGCTCTTGCCGATATTCTGTTTGGTGAGCTGAGCCAGCGACGTGCACCGTCAGTGTTCATAGACATACTTACGGCAGGTTTACCGTAATGGTCGTATTCGTCTTTGGCGCTAACCACTACATCACCTTCCAGAGGCGCCTTGCCGTTACGTTCTGTGGAACGGATGGCATAAAGTTCGAAAGTCTGAGCCTTCGGATCGTATTCATAAGGAGACACGCCCCATTTCAAACGCAGGTCTTTCGGCATTTCGGCCTGAATTTCCGGCATAGAAAGGTATTTGTTGATTTCAGCAGTATCCTTATAGTTGGCATAAGCAACAACCGGACCTTGTCCACTGGGGTTGACTTGCAGTACTGCGAGCAGTGGGTGTTCTTTCTTTATTTGGGCAAAGTCGGCAGTTTGTGCCTTGTTCTCACCCTTTAAAGCGGCAGCAAGACTGTCGGCTGTGCTGGTAGCTTGGGGCTACGGCAGGAGCTTCGGTAGCTGCGCTGTCTGCCTCTTCTGCCGGAGTTTCGCTTGCAACGATGGCACGCAACTTGGTGTCGGCAGCTTGCAGATAAGGAGTAACGTCTTTGGCTGTGTATGTTTCCCAGAATTCCAGATTGGCAGAACCTTGTAATAATTTTCTTACACGTTCGGGCTCTTTGATACCCGGAAGTTCCACCATGATACGCCCCATCTTGTCTTCCAGGCTTTGGATATTAGGCTGAACTACACCGAAACGGTCGATACGGGTACGGAGTACATTATAGGAATTCTCAACGGCTGCCTTTACCTCTTCGCGCAATACTTTCTCGACTTCTGCGTCGGTAGACTTCTGAGTCACTTTGTCTTTTAATTGCTGGGTTGCGAACAGTTGTGACAGCGGAGCACCCGGAGCAAGCTTGTGATACTCTCTGATGAATAGGGTGATTACGTCATCCTGGCTTGTGGTAGCTTGTTTGGCGGCAGTGGCCAATGCTTGGTTGAATGCTTCGTCAGTCTTGTTGTCAGCCAATACTTTGATGACATCGGGTACGGAAACTTCAAGGATGACGTTCATACCGCCCTTCAAGTCCAAACCTAAACTGATTTCCATCTCACGACATTGTTTCAGCGTCCAATTGCCAAAATACACTTTCTCATTAGCCAGAGAATCGAGGTAGTCCTGCTCTACTTTCACATCGCCTTTTGCAAACTCTTTGGCCTTACTTGTGTAATGGCGAGTTACAAAAGAGAAGGAGAGATAGAACACACACACCAGTGTGAGCAATATCGCAAAAACCCTTACAAATCCTTTGTTTTGCATGTTACTTTTAGTTTATTATGATTACTTTTTAATTAAATTCTGTTGCATACAAGGCTGCAAATATAGCTTTTTTTTCACAAATCTTACTTCATACCGCGATTTTTTAACATCGGGTCTAATTGAGGCTCAGTTCCTCTGAAGTTTTTATAGAGAGTCATCGGGTCTTCGCTGTCTCCTTTTTCCAGAACATTCTGGCGGAAGAGGTCGGCTGTCTGCTTGTCGAAGATACCGTGTTCCTTGAAAGCTTCGAAGGCATCGTTGTCCAGAACATTGGCCCAGAGATAGCTGTAGTAGCTGCAGCATAACCGCCGATGATGTGGTTGAAGTATGTGGTACGGTAGCGGGGAGCTATTTCCGGAATCAGCCCCAGTTGGTCCATCGCTTCTTTTTCGTATGCAACGACATCAAGACCTTCGGTATCAGTCAGGTTATGCAGGTTCATGTCGAGGATGGCGGCGGCCAGCAACTCGGTAGTCATGAAACCCTGGTTGAACGTTTTCTGGTTCAGTATCTTTTCAATCAGGCTGTCGGGAATGACCTCGCCGGTCTTGTAATGCTTGGCATACATTTTCAACACTTCGGGTTCGGTAGCCCAATGCTCGTTGATTTGAGAGGGGAGTTCCACGAAGTCGCGCACGACATTGGTGCCTGAAGTACCTTTATACTGGCATTGGGTCAATAATCCGTGCAGGGCATGGCCGAATTCATGGAACAAAGTTTCCACTTCGTCGATGGTCAGCAGGGAAGGAGTGTCGCCTACGGGCTTGGTGAAGCTGCATACGTTGCATACCAATGGACGTATGCTGCCTTGTTGTTCGCGGTAATTGCTCATCCAGGCACCACCGCTTTTGCCGGGACGGGGGAAGTAATCTACATAGAAGATTCCTACTTGTGAGCCGTCTGCGGCTTTCACTTCAAACACTTCTACATCGGGATGATAGACGGGGATACCTTCGAGCTTTGTCAGCGTGATGCCATAGAGCTTATTGGCAACGGCAAAGGCGCCTTCACGTACGTTTTCCAGTTTGAAGTAGGGCTTAATCTCTTCTTCTTCGAGGTTATATTTCTCTTTACGGAGTTTTTCGGTGTAGTACCACCAATCCCATGCTTCCAGTTTCTCTCCTTTGCCTTCCTTGTCCATCAGCTTTTGCAGTTCGGCTGCTTCGGCTTTTGCTTTGGGGAGTGCATAACTCCACAAGTTGTTGAGGAAGTCCATCACGGCGGTGGAATTCTTTGCCATTGTATTGTCCAATACAAAGTTGGAGTAACAGTCGAAACCCAGCAGTTGCGCTTTTCAAGTCTCAGGCGTACGATGTCGGTAATGATTTTCTTGTTGTCGTTCTTGTCATTGTTATTGCCGCGGTTGATGTAGCCTTGTACATCTGTTCGCGTAGCGGCCGGTTAGCAGAGTATTGAAGGAAAGGCAGGCGGCTTGCATTATGGAGGGTAAACAGCCATTTGCCTTCCTGTCCGGTGGCACGGGCTTCAGCCATGGCGCTTTCGCGGAACCATTGGGGAAGTCCGGCGAGGTCTTCCTCTTTTCCTACATAAAGCTTGAAGTCGTTGTTTTCGTTCAGGATGTTGTTGCTGAACGTGATTCCGAGTGTGGAAAGCTGCTTGTTGATCTCACGCAGACGGGCTTGTTTGTCGGCCGGAAGATTGGCGCCGGAACGGATAAATTTCTTATGGGTTTTTTCCAGCAGCCTTTGTTGTTCGCGGGTCAGGCCGAGAGCATCTTTCTGGCTGTAGACAGCATCCACTTTCTTGAAAAGCTCCTGGTTGAGGGAGATGTTGTCTTCGTGTTCGGCCAATGTCGGAGCCAGTTTCATGGAAAGGGCTGTCAGTTCATCGGTAGTTTCGGCCTCCGTCAGGTTGAAAAATACACCGCCTACACGGTCCAGGGTGGGAGAGCTGTTGTCGAGGGCAACAATGACATTTTCGAAAGTAGGGGCTTCCGTATTGTCAATGATGGCTTGGATATTGGCGTTCTGCTCTTCTATACCTTTCTGGAATGCGGGTTCATAGTGCTCCAACTTGATTTTATCGAATGGAGGCACGCCATTGGGTGTTTGAAACTCAGTAAGGAACGGATTGCTTTCCGTCTGGGTGGCACAGGAGTACATCATACAACTTGCTGCTAAAATTAGAATACATTTTTTTGAACATTGTTTTCTAAGTATTAAATGTTTAAGTATTAATTTTCAATATCTCTTAGTGATATAGCACCATATCGGATAGTGGTCTGACTCTTTGATGGAGCGGTCTACTGTACAATTGTAGGCTCTCAGGTTCTTGCTTGTCAGTATGTTGTCTATCCGGAAATAGAATCTGTTCTGGTTGTAGGAGATGCCCAGCCCCCGTCCTGATTGGGTGAATGCGTCGTCCAAATCCTGGGCGATGGTGCGGTGGGTATAGGAGATGGGGGTATCGTTGAAATCGCCGCATACAATAATGTAAGGATGCGGTGAAGCGGTTATTTCATGTGCAATAGTGTCAGCCTGCGGGGCACGGATGGCCGATGCTTCTGCCAGCTTGCGTATGAGCAGGCGTGCGCCGCTTTTCACTTTTTCCTTTTCGGGAGATTTCAGCATGTCTTCGTACACGACTTTATCGGCTTTGGTCAGCTTGTTGGACTCCAGATGATTGTTGATGAGGGTAACCGTGTCTTCCCCAATCTTGATTTCATAGAGTACCGAACCGTTGTATTCGCTGGGATAATCCAATATGCGTGACGAGAGAATCGGAAATTTAGAGTAACATGCTATCTTGTTGGTATGTCCCTTTCCGCTACCCACTGTGTTGATGCGGTGGTATGGATATGCCTTGAGTTCCCGCTCTACGTCTTTTTGCGAAAGATGCTTTGAGGATTGTACTGTGGAATATTCCTGCAGACAGAGGATATCGGCGCCACTTTCCTTCAAATAGGTCAATATCGGGTTTTTGCCATCTTGTTTGGCGGCACCGTCAAATCCCATAATGTTGTAGGAGAGCAGTTTGATACTTGTTTCCGGTAAGTGGTCTGTATGGAAGTTGATGGGCAGATAGGTGCGTATCTGCGAATAGCAGAGCAACATCCCTATTAGGGGCAGCAAAGCCGACCTATAGCGCTGGATGACCAGCCAAAAAATGAGGAAGCCGGCATTTATCATCAGGAACACGGGAAATGTCAGCCCCAGGCACGATTGCACCGGATGTGTGACCGGCTGGATGTGCGGACTATAGGCGGTGAACAGTAATAGGCCCGTAAATAAGGCATTGACCGCTAAAATCAGGAGAGCGACAAAATTACCGAGATGCTTCATTATAATAGTTGAAAATTGAAAGGTGAAAACTGAAAATAAGAGTGGCGGTTATATTCTCATTTTTCATTTTCCGTTTTCCATTTTCCATTGGTTTAACGTTTACTCGCGTCGAACAAGCTTTTCTTTTCCTCTGTAGTAAGGCTTTCGTATCCCGATTTCTTTAATTTGTCGAGAATGCGGTCTATCTCGTCGGATTGGGCTTTTTTCCGTGCGTTGTAATCATAATCTTTTTGTTTGCCAGTACCGTAGTGTACTTTCATTTTCGGCTTTCTGGGTTTGAAGCTGACGATGGAAACTAAGGTATCCAGACATTTGTTTATCCATGAGGTCAGGTCACTACCTTTGCTGAGGCTGGCGGCAAACCATACCCCTGCCAGCGCACCTCCTAAATGTGCGATGTGTCCACCGGCATTGCTGGAGGTGATGAACAGTAAATCGGTGCCTATAACGATGAGTGCCAGGTATTTCAGCCGGATGGTTCCGAACAGCAGTAGCCGTATCGGATAGTTGGGCTCGCGATAGGCGGTGGCGGCTACAATGGCAAGTACAGAGGCAGAAGCGCCAGCATGAAAGAATAGTCTGTCATGGGACGGAAATACGGGAAAATGTTATAGGCGGCCATATAGAGCAGACCGCCGCAAATTCCTCCCAGAATGTATACACCCCGGAGATGCTTTGCAGAGAAGAAACTCAGGAACAGTGCACCGAACCAGTAAAGCCACAGCATATTGAAAAGAATGTGCATGAATCCTGCATGCATGAACATATATGTCAGTAGTGACCATGGTTGCAGGATGAAGCGTAGGACTGATGCCGGCAGTTCCAGCCATTCGAATACGCCTGCTATGCTCCGGTTGAACAACTGGAACATGACTTCGGTTAGCGTAGTAAGTATGAATACCGCTACATTGATGTAAATCAGTTGGATATAAAATGTTCCCCCTACGGAAGGTTTCTTTCAAATCAGTTATAATAGTAGCCATTTCCTCTGTTCTTTTTTCTCCAGTACATAATTAGGATAAAGCCGAATACCATACCACCCAGATGTGCGAAGTGAGCCACATTGTCTCCTGCACTGTTTGCAAATCCGGCATAAAGTTCAATCAAGGCATATCCGATAACAAAATATTTGGCCTTGATGGGAACCGGTAACGGGAAGATGAACATTTGCTGGTTGGGGAACAACATGCCGAATGCCAGCAGAATGGCGTATACTGCTCCCGAAGCTCCCACGGTAGTCATCATATTGAGATATTCCTCCATCGGGATGATGGCCATGCCAGTATTTACGCTGTCATAGGCGGAAAGTACTGTCTCATAATGAATATACTGTACCACCTCCTGGATAATTCCGGCTCCTATACCGCACACCAGATAGTAGAACAGAAATCGTTTTGGCCCCCATACCTGCTCTAAAATACGTCCGAACATCCATACAGCAAACATGTTGAAAAATATGTGCGCGAATCCGGCGTGCATGAACATATATGTTATCAATTGTGCTGCATTGAAATCTTCGGCAAGGAAAAAATGCAATCCCAGATATTGGGCGAGGTCGATGCCGTAGCTTTGGGCGACAATGGTGCCCAAAAACATCAGCACATTAATGATTAAAAGGTTTTTGGTTACAGTAGGTATAGTATTCATAATCTGTTGTTTCAATTCATTTTACAGTTCAAAAACAGTTGTCTGTTTTTGCTTTCTCCGGCAAAAATACGAATAAATTCTGTTCTATAACAGAAAAAGCAGATTCTATTCCTTCTTTTTCGCTGTTTTCCAATATTTTTTTAATGTTTTTATTTGATATTCAGAAATATTGCTCTATTTTTGTGGAGGTTTGTGATGAAAAGTAAAAATATCTTTTGTGTAACATATTAATTAATTTTAAGCATTATGAATAAGGCGGAACTTATTAGCGCTATGGCAGCGGAGTCTGGTTTGTCAAAGACTGATTCAAAGAAAGCATTGGATGCATTTATCGCATCAGTCACTAAGGCAATGAAGGCCGGTGATAAAGTATCATTGGTTGGTTTTGGAACTTTCAGTGTGGTGGAAAGAGGAGCGCGTATGGGTATCAACCCCTCTACTAAAAAGCCTATCGAGATTGCTGCAAAGAAAGTTGTTAAATTCAAACCAGGTACGGAATTGACAGCTGAATAAGAACAGTATACTCAACATACAAAGAGGGGACGTTTTACAAAGAGCGTCCCCTCTTTGTATGTTGAATATCTTGTGAGGCCATAAAAACAAGCCTGCTTGTTTTGTACTGATTTCGGTTTACGCTATCTTTGCACGCAGGAAAATACATTTGAATCATGAATATAGAACAGAAACTGGTATCGTCCGTCATCGGCGGACTGAAAGCGCTTTACGGACAGGATGTTCCTGCCGCACAAGTGCAGTTGCAGAAAACCAAGAAAGAATTTGAGGGACACCTCACGCTGGTTGTATTCCCTTTCCTCCGTATGTCCAAGAAAGGACCGGAGCAGACGGCCCAGGAAATTGGTGAATACTTGCAGGCAAACGAGCCTTCGGTTGCAGCATTTAATGTCATCAAGGGCTTCCTGAACCTGACCATTGCCTCCTCTGCGTGGATAGAATTGTTGAATGGCATTCATGCGGACAAGCAGTACGGTATCGTGGCTGCTACTGACAACTCTCCATTGGTGATGATTGAGTATTCTTCTCCCAACACCAACAAACCGCTTCATTTGGGCCATGTACGCAATAATCTTTTGGGAAATGCGCTGGCTAATATAGTGGCTGCCAACGGTAATAAGGTAGTAAAGACAAATATTGTCAATGACCGTGGAATTCATATCTGCAAGTCCATGTTGGCATGGCAGAAGTACGGGAATGGTGAAACTCCCGAATCATCCGGCAAGAAGGGAGACCACTTGATTGGCGATTACTATGTTTCCTTCGACAAGCATTATAAAGCGGAAGTGAAAGAACTGATGGCCAAGTTCCAAAGCGAAGGCATGAATGAGGAAGAAGCCAAAGCCAAGGCGGAAGCTGAATCTCCTTTGATGAAGGAGGCTCGTGAAATGCTGGTAAAGTGGGAGGCCAATGACCCGGAAGTACGTGCGCTCTGGAAGAAGATGAACGACTGGGTGTATGCAGGTTTTGACGAGACTTACCGTATGATGGGTGTAACTTTTGATAAGATATATTACGAATCAAACACGTACCTCGAAGGTAAGGAGAAGGTAATGGAGGGCCTGGAGAAAGGCTTCTTCTACCGGAAAGAAGATGGCTCTGTATGGGCGGACCTCACGGGGGAGGGGCTGGACCACAAGCTGCTGCTGCGTGCGGACGGTACATCCGTCTACATGACGCAGGATATAGGTACTGCCAAACTCCGTTTTGCAGATTATCCCATCGACAAGATGATTTATGTGGTAGGCAACGAACAGAATTACCATTTCCAGGTATTGTCCATCCTGCTCGACAAACTGGGCTTCGAATGGGGTAAAGGGTTGGTGCACTTCTCTTACGGTATGGTGGAACTTCCCGAGGCAAGATGAAGAGCCGCGAAGGTACCGTGGTTGATGCTGACGACCTGATGGCGGAGATGATTGATACAGCCAAAGAAACCAGCAATGAACTGGGTAAGCTGGATGGTCTGACAAAGGAAGAGGCAGACAATATCGCCCGTATCGTTGGTCTGGGTGCCTTAAAGTACTTCATCCTGAAAGTGGATGCCCGCAAGAACATGACATTCAATCCAAAAGAGTCCATCGACTTTAATGGTAATACGGGGCCGTTCATCCAATATACTTATGCACGTATCCAGTCTGTTCTCCGCAAGGCAAAAGAGGCAGGTATCGAAATTCCTGCCCAGTTGCCTGCCGGCATTGAACTGAGTGAGAAGGAAGAGGGCTGATACAGATGGTTGCCGACTTTGCCGCTATTGTGAAGCAGGCAGGTGAGGACTACAGTCCGTCCATCATTGCAAACTATACGTATGACCTTGTGAAGGAATATAATCAGTTCTACCATGACTTCAGCATTTTGCGTGAGGAGAACGAAGCAGTGAAGGTATTCCGCCTTGCATTGTCCGAGAATGTAGCCAAGGTGGTACGCTTAGGTATGGGCTTATTGGGAATTGAGGTACT
>ENA-OQEB01001138-OQEB01001138.1-human-gut-metagenome-genome-assembly--contig:-NODE-1138-length-10128-cov-2.181282_pt1 | contig 10128 bp, 14 predicted proteins | sample MGYA00242787_ERZ504619 | MGnify/ENA primary metagenome ERZ504619 (study PRJEB26092, sample SAMD00036317) | human gut metagenome | host: Homo sapiens | study: EMG produced TPA metagenomics assembly of... | reverse complement strand
CAAAATCACCCTGCTATCCTGATCTGGTCTTGCGGCAACGAGAGCCACGGCGGCAAGACGCTGTGGGAGATGAGCGAATACTTCCGCCATGCCGACCCCAGCCGCCTTGTGCACTATGAGGGCATTTTCTGGAACCGGGAATATCCCGCCACCTCCGACATGGAAAGCCAGATGTACACCCCGGTGGCAGACATTAAAAAGTTTCTGGCGGAGCACCCGGAAAAGCCCTTTATCATGTGCGAGTACAGCCATGCCATGGGCAATAGCTGCGGCGGCATCACCGACTACACCGAGTACGCCTACGAAGAGCCGCTGTATCAGGGCGGGTTTATCTGGGAGTACATGGATCACGGCATCGCCGTCACCGACCCGGACGGTAAGACCGGCTTTGCCTACGGCGGCGACTTTGGTGACCGCCCCACCGACCGGGAATTCTGCGTGGACGGTCTTGTGCTGCCCGACCGCCGCAACACCCCCAAGATGGACGCAGTCAAGGCGGCATATGCGCCCCTGAAGATCACCCTCACCGATACCGAAGCGGTGGTGGAAAACCGGAATCTCTTTACCGACTGAGCGCTACGACCTTGTGTTTGCATCCTCGGTCAACGGCAAGCCAGAGCGCCGCGCGGTGCTCCGGGCGGGCTGTGCACCCGGTAAAACCGTGCACATTGCGTTCCCGTTCGCTCTGCCGGAAGCAGGGTTTGCCTGCATGACCGTTGCCGCTATCCAGCGGGCTGCAAAGCCCGGCATCCCAGCGGGCTATGAAGCTGCCTTTGGGCAGGTATGGCACAACCACGCCGCCGCCCGGCTGACCGTTGCCGCGCCGGAATTGGTGGAGATGGACTGCAACATCGGCGTAAAGGGCGAGGGCTTCGAGTATATTTTCGGCCGCGGCAAGGGGCTTGTGTCCATCCGTTATAACGGCGTGCAGCTGCTGGACGATACCGTGCGCCCCAACTTCTGGCGTGCGCCTACCAACAACGACGAGGGCTGCGCAGAGCCGTTTGAATTTGCCTTCTGGAAAAACTGCGGGCCTTTATGCCCGGTGCGATGCCCTGACCGCCGAAACAAAGGGCGAGTTCGTCACCGTCCGCGCAAACTACACCCTGCCGGGCGGGCAGACGCTGCCCATTGAGTTTGCCATCGACGGCGCAGGCCGCTGCGACATTACGATGACATGGCAGGGCGAAAAGACGGAGCTGCCGGAGTTCGGGCTGCTCTTCCCGCTGCGCCGGGAGCTGACAGAGGTCTCCTACTTGGTCTTGGCCCCCGCGAGACCACCGCCGACCGCACCGCAGGCGGCAAGATGGGGGCATGGAGCTACAACGTCCGGCAGGACTTTGCCCAGAACACCCCGGTCTACCCGCAGGAGTGCGGCAGCCGCACCGACGTGTACCGCGCAGCGCTTACCGGCAGCGGATTGAATATAGCATCGGCTTTGCAGGGGACGGCAGTGGCCTTCTCTGCCTTGCCCTACACGCCCTATGAACTGGAAAACGCCCGCCATCTCTACGAACTGCCTCGCGATGACAATAAGACCATCGTGCGCTGTGCTGCCTTCCAGCGGGGCGTGGGCGGCGACAACAGCTGGGGCGCAAAGCCCCATGCAGACACCTGCTTTGCGGTGGAGAAGGGGACAGCATTTCATTTTTTAGTTCAAAAAACAAACTATCGCAATTTGCATTTTTAATGCACAAGCAACATCCAAAAACTGCATATCGCAAACAGGTTGTTGAGAATTGCGCTGCTTTCGGCAATGTGCGAGAAAACACGCGGGAAACTTTGGCAAAAAGAGAGAGGACTGGACGGCGCCAGCCCTCTTGTGGGTCACAATTGCGCTATCACCGCGCCAATATCCCCATGGATGCAGACAGACTGCCGCTCGATCTCCGGCGGGCAAACGGCCTGTCCCTGATTGATGCAGGCGTAGAATGCGTTTGGATTTTTAGCGGTCATTCGCCAGAACGGATATTTGATGATGACCGGGGTGTTGTAGCCAACCCCCAATTCCAGAAAGAGGATGCGCTGCCCCTCGTGACGGCGCAGAAATTCACGGTATCGCTCTGCCGCACGGTGCCAGCCTTCGTCCTCTACAAAGGTATCGTCTGCACGCAGTTCATGCTCATGGGTCTGCCGCAATGCGGACAATGTGGCACAAGCTCGGACGGGATATAAGTTTTCAGGATGGTATTCTCCGGCACGGTCAGCTGACCATCCGGTGCAACGATATACCCCTGCGCTTCCACCATCTGCCGGATAAGCTTATCGTTGTCATACGTTTCCTGACAGCAGGGCTCGGAGCACTGGAACAGACCGTAATCCCCCTGCGTGTAGAACAGACGCTTTTTGTCAAAGCCTGCTTTCTGAAAACAGTGGTCAACATTGGTGGTCAGCACAAAGTAGTCCTTGTCTTTCACAAGAGAAAACAGGTCTTGATACACCGGCTTGGGCGCGTCCTGATAACGGTTGATGTAAATATAGCGGCTCCAGTAAGCCCAGTGCTCTTCCGGCGAAGAATATGGATAAAAGCCGCCGGAGTACATATCCCGGATGCCGTACTTTGCCGCAAAATCGGAAAAATATTCCCGGAACCGTTCCCCGTCATAGGCAAAACCTGCGAGGTAGAAAGCCCAGCACCTGCACCGATGACCACTGCATCGGCATGGCTCAGAACCTGCCGCAGCGTATCAATCGGTCCGGAGCAGTCGTTCGTAGATTTTTTTGTCCATATCTTTGAAAACATTGAAGATCACCTTCTTCACACTGGTTTGCTTTTTGAGAAATTCTTTCACAGTCTGCACCGCAATCTCTGCTGCAAGCTGGTTTGGAAAGTGAAACTCTCCCGTGGAAATGCAGCAGAACGCCACGCTTTCCGGCCCGTTCTCTGCCGCCAGCTCCAGACAGGACCGGTAGCAGGAAGCCAGCAATGCCCGGTCCTGCTGAGTCACCCGACCATGGATGATGGGGCCAACCGTGTGCAGCACATAGCGGCAGGGCAGATTAAATGCGGTCGTGAGCTTTGCCTGTCCGGTGGGTTCCGGGTGTCCCTGCCTGTCCATGATCTCTGCACAGGCAAGACGCAGCTGCACCCCGGCATAGGTGTGGATGGCGTTGTCGATACAGCTGTGGTTCGGGCAGTAGCACCCGGTCATGCTGCTGTTGGCGGCGTTGACGATGGCATCGCATTTCAGGGTGGTAATGTCCCCCTGCCAGAGGTACAGCCCCGGCTGCAGGGGGACTAGGTCAGCTGCATCGGTGATGCCTTTTGCGGCGGTCTCCTCTTGCAGGTACGCATCCTGTATTTGCAGAAAGTCTGTGCCGATGCGCCGTGGTTCACGGATATTCATCAAGCCCCGCAGGAGCTGCCGCTGGGTGTCTGCGTCTGCCGGTATCCGCAGCTCCTGATACTCCGGGTGTTCTTTCAAAAGCACTCGAATGAGGATCGTCCGCCGCTCACTCTGGTTCATGGTGTTCCCCTGCCTTTCAAAACCTTTCTACAAAAACGCAGCAGTCTACCCGTTCAGAAGACTGCTGCGCTGTTTTTTCAGATCAGAACTCGTAGGGAGGGTTGCCGGAGAAGTCTGCAATGAGGCCGTGGGCATCCTCCAGATAGAACACCTCAAAGATGGGATTGGTGGCCTCGCCGTACTGGCTCTTCACGATGGGGTTTGCGATGCACATCTCCTTGGCGGTCATGTTGTTTTCAAACACAGCCTTGCCATGCAGACGGATCCATGCGTACTCCGGGCTGGAAACGGAAATCTCGATGTTGGGGTTTGCCTGCAGATCCTTGTAAACATCCTTCTGGTTGTTGGTGCAGAACCACAGCTTGCCGTCCAGCTCACCGGCAAACATGAAGGGACGGCACTTGGCCTTGCCGTCACGGCCTACGGTGGCCAGATACTGCACCGGGTTTGCGTTCAGAAATTCTACGACTTTATTCATGGGATGTACCTCCATACATTGTTTTTTTTTCGGACAGCTTTATTGTAATGCGCTTTGTGCGGCTTGTGAAGTACGCACAATATTGTGGTGTAGTTACCAAAAAGATACCATTGCGATGCTGCTTGCTTTTTTTGCTGTTGAAAGCTATAATGATGCCATAAAGCGGTTTGTGGTATCCGTGCATCCGGCACGATGACCACTTGAAATTCCCTTGGAGGTAATTATGGAAAAGGAAATCCTCAAAGAACTCCCGGCCTGCCCGGTGGAGACCACCCTGACCCTCATCAGCGATAAATGGAAGGTGCTGATCCTCCGGGATCTGATGCTGGGCACAAAGCGTTTTGGAGAACTGAAAAAGTCCATCGGCCATGTGACCCAGAAGGTTTTGACCGCTCAGCTGCGGCAGATGGAGGAAAGCGGATTGCTGACCCGGAAGGTCTATGCTGAAGTGCCGCCCCGGTGGAATATACTCTGACCGAATTGGGATATAGTTTGAAACCGGTTCTGGATGCCATGGCGGGGCATGGGGCGAAAGGGTATAAAACAGGCATGGAAGGGAAGGCGGAATAAGGTATTTGCTTGCGCAATCTTCCCACCCAGCACAAGCTGGGCATACTCCAGCGGCCTATTGTAAGATCATCTTCCCGAAGGGGGAGGCCCAGAAGGCAAGCTGAGAGTTCACGCGAACGCGCACAGGAAACAAAAAGCGACAGGAGCCGCAGAAAACAGCTCCTGTCGTTTTTTGTTTGCAGTCAGTTTTTACGGTTCGATCACATTGAAAGTCTTCTCGAACTTGGAGGCGTACGCCAGCAGGCGCTTCAGAACGGTGGCATCGCCGCTGATCTGTACCTGACCGGCCTGCTGACCTGTCATCAAGGCAAAGAGCTGCAGACGCTTGCAGGTGACGGAAGCCTGCGCATCCGGATGGTTCTCGCCGGGGTAAGACAGCAGGATGCCATTCTTACGGGTTACATAGAACTGTTCATTCACATCTGTCACCGTCAGATTCAGAGTCAGATCATCGTTCTGGGCGGCATTGGCGTCGGTCATGATAGCGATGTAATCCAGCAGCATGGCGATGGTCATCTCGCCCATTGTCGCGGTCAGTCCATTGGCTGAGCGCGCCAGTTTGGACAGGTTGCCCTTGCGCAGCTCGGCAGCGCCCATCAGATAGGCATTGCGCCACGCGCCGGACTCTGCCTGATAGCCAAGCTGTTCCAGCGCATCTGCACACAGATTGCGTACTTTCTGATTGGACGGGTCGGCGTAGACCAGTTCTTTGGTGATCTGCGCTACCCATTGATACTCGCCCTTTTCGTAGTCTTTTTTCGCTTTGCAGAGCACCAGCTCTGTGCTGCCCAGATATTCCACCAGCTTCCTGGCGGTATCGCTGGGCGGGAGCGGGTTCAGGTTGACCGGGTTGGCATCGTACCAGCCCAGATATTTCTGGTAAACGGCCTTGGAATTGTGCGCCAGTGTGCCGTAATACGGCCGGGTGTACCAGACCTTTTCCAGTTTTTTGGGCAGGGTCAGCATCGCCGAGATCTCATTCGAGGTATACCCCTGGTTCATGTAATGCAGGGTCTGGTCGTGGATGAACTTATAGATGGCGGCTGTGTTCAGCAGATACTCATGGATCTCCTCGCCCCAATGCGGCCAGTTGTGGCTCTGGAACACCACATCGGTCTGATCGCAGAAGCGCTGGTCGGCCTCGATGATATACTTTGCCCACTCGTTGGCATCGCGCACCTCTGCGCCGCGCAGGGTGTAGAGGTTGTGCAGGGTGCCGGTGCAGTTTTCCGCCATCCAGAGGGCGCGGTATTTCGGGAAATAGGCGTTCATCTCGGCGGGGGCTTCGGTGCCGGGGGTCAGCTGGAACTCGATCTCCAGTCCGTCGATGGTCAACTTCGGGAGATCTTCCCCGATCTCGTAGGTAGGAGCGATGAGGGACACCGTACCGGTGGACTGTCCCATGCCGATGCCCACGCTCAGCGCACCCTTTTCGCCTTTGTCAAGCACCGTGCCGTACTGGAACTGTGCGCGCCGCGCCATGGCGATGCCGCATAGACATTTTCGCTGATGGCGTGCTTCAGAAAGCCCGCCGGTGCAAGCACAGGGACCTTGCCGGAAGCCAGCTGGTCTTGGAGCGAAAGGCTCGCATCTGCTGCCTGTGCGCGGTCGATGATACCCTCCACGCCGCCGAAGTGATCCACATGAGAGTGGCTGTACAGTACGGCCTTGATCTCCAGCGGGCCGAAGCGGTTTTCCATCAGTTCCTTGGCGGCTTTCATGTTTTCCCTGCACATCAGCACGTCAAACACGATCCAGCCATGGTCGGTGCGGATAAAGGTCGTATTGGCCATATCGAAGCCGCGCACCTGATAGATGCCGTCGCACACTTCAAACAGACCGGCTTTGGCGTTCAGCTGCGTGTTCCGCCACAGGCTCGGATTGACGGTGTCCGGCGCGTCCCGGTTCAAATCGCCGTAGCTCTGCAGATCCCATGCAGATCTGTTATCATCACCATCAATGATCCTGCCTTCCGCGTTGTCCAGCCAGCCGCGCTCTGCGTTGGCAAACTCCCGCCGGTCGGAAAAATCCAGCGTTTCATACCGTGCGGCGTTCTTTTCTGCCGTGATAGCCGTTGCCTCTTCGGTCTCGCCCGGTTGGTGGAGTCCTTGAAAATGTCTGTGATAAAGTTCAGACTGTTTTCGTCGGTGCTGCCTGCTGCATGTGCAGTCAGGGATGCGCCGCAGGCCAAAGCTGCAGCCGCCGAAGCGGAAATAAAGTTTCTGCGGGTCATCTTCATAGTCGTTTGCCTCCGTTATATCTGGGGCGATTTTACACAAACCGTGGGCGGCTGCCAGCCGCGCAGGGCATTCCAGTCGGGCTTATAGATGCGCAGGAAGAGATGAAATTCAGTCTCTCCGATGGGAAGCCAGTTCTCCGTGTTTTCCGGCATCGCATGGGAAAGTGTGATATCAACAGAACCGTCTGCATTTCGATTCAAGACAGACCGGTCATTGATGCAGTAGCGATTGATGGGATTGTCGATGAGAAAATCGTCCTTGCCATAGGCGGTTACGGACCAAAAACCCTTCTCTAATGTCTGCGGGAACGAATCGAAATGCAGTGTGTAGGTCTTTTTACCGGTCAGGACTGCGCCGGTGCTGTCCACATCGGTTTTGGGGTAGATGGCAACATCGGTGGTGTTGGCACCCAGACCCCGCAGCGCCACCATGGCACGGTAGGTATATGTTGTGCCAAAGTTGCCGATGGGGTCGCCGAAATAGGTCCACTGACCCATCTGGCGCGTATAGCCCTTCGATTCGCTCAGCAGCTTTTTCTTCAGCTGGAGCAGCATCAGCTTCCAGCGCAGCCCACTGAACAGACCCAGCGCTTTGTCATCGAACTTCTCACCGGGGCCGATGTGCAGTGCTGCAAGCTCCCGGAGTACCGGCGCGTCTGCCGCAGCGGGCGGGTTGGTTTCCATCAGCTGGTTGGCGGTATCAAAAATTCCTTTGCGTCCATGGCAAGAACGTGCTTTACCGGCACAAAGTCATTGGCAGGGTCATAGCTGCCTGCGGGGGCGGTCCATCCACCCGCCTGATAGGCGGAAAGCGGCATCAGCTGCATCTTATCCTGAATGCCCGGACGTTGGGCAGGTCCTCTTGTCCGGAAAGCACGATGCGGGCAATGGTCCAGACCATCGTGGTAGGCACATCAATGCGCTGCACCCCTTCCGGCAGTTCGCCCTGCCAGTCTGCACGGGTAATGGCGTAAAGCCCCGGCGTTTCCAGCACGGCGGCGGTGTTTGTCCACGCATCCAGCACCTGTACATTAAAAAAGCGGTCGGTCTGCGGCACGCCGTAGATCATTGGTTCTGCGCCGACATCCAGAAACGCCTGCGTATAGATGGTATCCACATTCGGCGTAACCACCACACGGGTCGTTGCATCTGCCAGCTTTTCCGCATGGATGAACTGGTTGATGGGAGCCTTGTTGCTTGTAGCTGTGCGGGTGTTTGTGGAAGCCGTCCGGGTAGCGTCCATGATCACCAGTGGAAAGGCGTACAGATACGCCTGTTCCAGAAGTTCCTGCGCCGCCATCGTTTGTTGTGCTGCGGCGGCTTTCTCTACGGGCAAAAGTGTAGCTGCGCAGACCACCGCAGCCGCAGCGGAAACGTTCAGAAATTTCCGGCGGGTCATTTTCATAACATGAAACCTCCTGTTATGCTTTTTGTTTTAGGCATATGCGCCTTATGGGAATAACCATTCGGTGTTCTGTGTTCATCATACGAAAAGAATGCCGGAAAGTCAATGCTTTCTATGCACGACACGCCAAAAACGTGAGTTTCAACAAAATGCGCCTCATATTATTGTCGAAAAGCTCCATTAAATTGCGTTTTTTCGTGAATTCTCCTTGTCCGATGCACAGCAGTATGTTATACTAAAGTCATCAACTGACAAAGGAGCACTGCAATGAGCGACCTGAATCGATGGATGCAAAAACACAATCTCTGCCCGGAAAACATTTTATATCTTTACCGCAGCGACCGGAAAACAGTCCTTCACCGCATGGACGGCGGGGAAGCCGCGCTGTATGCGCCGATGCACAGCGTCCTGTCTGTTCTGCCGGAAGATCAGTTCCTGAACATCAGCAAGGGAATCGCAGTGAACCGCAGCCAGATCGTAAACATCGGCAACGATGGCGTTTATACCATGTCGGACGGCCGCACGTTTCAGGGACGCAAGCGCGGCTGAGCAGCCACCGCCGCCTGCGCATGGAGATCGGGCTGTCCGACACGAAGCCTCGCCCCATGAGCATGAGCCTGCTGGAAAAATGCACCTGCTGGACGATATGCCGCTGGCGTTCTGTGTCATCGAGCTGGTCTTCAATGAAGACGGACACGGCGTGGATTTCATCTTCCGCTATTGCAATGCGGAAATGGCTAATATCGAAGGTGTGCCGGTGGAGGAAATGCTGGACCGCTCGTTTTACAAGGTGTTCCCCAATGGGGACAAAAAGTGGCTGGTGTCCTATGCAGATGTGGCGCTGAACGGTACGAAGCATACCCTCCACGATTACAGCCCGGAGGTGGACAAATACCTGACCATCCACTGTTATCAGCCCGAACCGGGGTATTGTGCCTGTGTGCTGCAGGCAAACGAGCCCTGAAGCAACAGGCGGCGTGGCCCATACAATGGGTCATGCCGCCTGTTGCTTTTGTTTTGTACCGCGCACGATGAGGCCAATGGGGGAAAGGTTGGCGATGCCGGGATGCAGGCAGAATACGCTGTTAGCTGGGGCAAGGAATTTCTATCCACGCCCTCCGCGAGGAGGGCGACTCAGCTACGATTACTACATCCAGCCCACCAGCCCATTTCTATCCACGCCTCCGCGAGGAGGGCGACAGGTGGAGCGGCTGAGCCAAGGAGAACCCACGGAATTTCTATCCACGCCTCCGTGAGGAGGGCGACCTTATCAGGATTCAGCGGGCAGCTCCACAAAAGCGATTTCTATCCACGCCCTCCGTGAGGAGGCGACGTCGCCGAGGCCCTCTTCTCGGAGGGTCTCAAAGATTCTATCCACGCCCTCCGCGAGGAGGGCGACGAAGCGGCGCACCGAACACGCCTGCAACAAGAAATTTCTATCCACGCCCTCCGCGAGGAGGGCGACTTCACGGTTTCGAACAGCTTCAGCCCAGTGTCAATATTTCTATCCACGCCCTCCGTGAGGAGGGCGACAGGCCAGCAGGACACCTACCGCCGCCTGTGCGGTATTTCTATCCACGCCCTCCGTGAGGAGGCGACGTGACAGTGCCAGAATTGTAATCACAAGACAGATATTTCTATCCACGCCTCCGCGAGGAGGGCGACGAAACGCTCCTCGGCGCGAAGCGGAAAGCAACGCAATTTCTATCCACGCCTCCGCGAGGAGGGCGACCGACCGGCGGAAAATATCCACGGTTCGTCATCTGGGAATTTCTATCCACGCCCTCCGCGAGGAGGGCGACCCAGCTTAGACCAGAAAGTCTTGATGAGCGTATTGATTTCTATCCACGCCCTCCGCGAGGAGGGCGACATAGCAGGAGCGTCCGCAGGGATATCGTCTGCAATTTCTATCCACGCCCTCCGCGAGGAGGGCGACGGTACAAGCTGATTCTCTCAGGCACCCCGGTGC
>ENA-OQEB01001137-OQEB01001137.1-human-gut-metagenome-genome-assembly--contig:-NODE-1137-length-10135-cov-1.732014_pt1 | contig 10135 bp, 10 predicted proteins | sample MGYA00242787_ERZ504619 | MGnify/ENA primary metagenome ERZ504619 (study PRJEB26092, sample SAMD00036317) | human gut metagenome | host: Homo sapiens | study: EMG produced TPA metagenomics assembly of... | reverse complement strand
TAAAAATTCTCTCTCCCGAAAAGACTGTTGTCCTTGCTCATGATGAAGCAGGCTGTCCTATGGCGGAGCAGATGGATAAGGATATGATTTCGGCTGTCAAACAGCAGTATCCCGACTATAAGGTTGTGGCATATATAAACACTACCGCAGAGCTTAAAACGGTTTGCGATGTGTGCGTTACTTCGTCGTCGGCTGTTAAAATCGTAAGTCAGCTTCCCGATAAAAATATTCTCTTTATTCCCGATTGCAACCTCGGCGCTTATGTGGCTGAGCAGGTTCCCGATAAGAATTTCAAGCTCTTGCAGGGCGGCTGTCCCGTTCACGCTTCGGTAAATGAAAGAGAGGTTATAGCGGCGAAACAGAAGCATCCCAACGCACTTTTGCTTGTTCATCCTGAATGTACCGCAGAGGTTACAAAGCACGCTGATTATATCGGCTCGACCTCGGGCATTATGGAATTTGCTAAAAAGAGTGAAAATAAAGAATTTATTATCGGTACGGAGATTTCTATTGCGGAGCATTTACAGTATGAGTGCCCGGATAAGATGTTCTATTATCTTTCGCAGAAGCTTATTTGCAAGAATATGAAAATGTCAACGCTCTGTGATGTTTACAATGCTGTTCTCGGTCGTTCGGGAGAGGAAATTGAGCTTGACGCCGACACGATAGCAAAGGCTCGCAAATGTATCGACGAGATGATAAGGCTCGGCGGCTGAGGTGTTTTAATTGGCAGAAAATAAAAAGGTTATGATAGGTATGAGCGGCGGCGTTGACTCTTCGGTTGCCGCTTTCCTTTTACAAAAAGAGTCGCTTGAGGTTATCGGAGCTACAATGAAGCTCTATAACAACGAGGATATTGATTTTGTTTCCGAAAAGACCTGCTGCTCGCTTGATGACGTTTTAGACGCAAAGAGTGTTTGCGCAAGGCTCGGCATTCGTCATTACACGCTTAATATGACGGATGATTTCAAAAAAGAGGTCATCGAACGCTTTATTTCGGCATATCAAAACGGATTTACACCAAACCCGTGTATTGACTGCAACCGTTATATGAAATTCTCGAAAATGCTTCATAAGGCGCAGGAGCTTAATATAGATTATGTTGCGACAGGTCATTATGCAAGAATTGAAAAGCAAGGCGACAGGTATATCTTAAAAAAGGCTGTTGATTTGTCAAAGGATCAAAGCTATGTTCTCTATTCGCTCACACAAGAGCAGTTAAAGGTAACAAAATTTCCGCTTGGCAATTACACAAAACAGCAGGTGCGTGAAATTGCCGAGGAAAACGGCTTCGTTAACGCACGAAAGCACGAAAGCCAGGATATTTGCTTTGTTCCCGACGGGGATTACAGTAAGTTTATCGAATATTACACGGGCAAGACCTATCCCTGCGGCGATTTGTCGATATGAACGGTAAAAGGCTCGGAGAGCACAAGGGAATTATCCGTTATACGATAGGGCAGAGGAGAGGACTCGGACTTGCCTTGCCGGCTTCTATGTACGTTGTTGAAAAGGACGTTGATAACAACAAGGTTATACTCGGCTTTAATGACGACCTTTTCAAAAAAGAAGTAAATGTTAAAAATATTAGCTTTACCGCTTGTGACGGACTTGATAAACCCGAACGCCTGTGCGCTAAAATCAGATACAATCAAAAGGAACAGCCCGCAACGGTAACGCAGACGGACGAAAATCACTTTACGATTGTTTTTGATGAACCGCAAAGAGCTATAACAAAGGGGCAGGCGGCTGTTTTATATGACGGCGACACGGTTGTCGGTGGCGGAACAATAGAATAAGAAAAAATAAAAGGTTGTTGAAACGAAAATTTCAACAACCTTTTTTGTCAGTTTTGTTTCAGCTCTTTTTCAAGCTCCTGCTTTTTCTTTAACGCTTCGCTTATCGACAGTGCCGTAAGGAAGAACGATACAAGTGTGAATAAGCATTTAATTGTTTTCTTCATAAAATCACCGTCCCTCAAAATTCCTCATAGTATAAGCTGTCTTTTTCGCTTAAACCGTCAATGTTTTTAATAAGCTTGATTTTAGAAAGTGCACTTTCGGGAGTTATATTGTAAAGCGGTATCGCTCCGCTTGCGATAATGCTGTCCGTAGAGCCGTAAAACGCTTCGTTTCTTCTGACAGGGCAGAGATAGAAGCTGATTCCGTTTTGCTTGCACCTTTCAATAAATTCAGGCAATTTATTTCCGTCGGCAGTACCCGAATGATAGGTGGTGTGTATTATCGCCGAGGGCTTTGTCTTTTCAAAGTCAAAAACAGAGTAGTCAATATCGGGAAATGCTCTTATTAAAAGCACTCTTTTATCTAAGCTTATTTTATCGCCGACTATTCTCGGCAACGGCTTTGAAATTGCGTCATAGGATATACCCGATTTTCTGTTGAAGGAGATATATCCGTTGTCATCCGCCTCGGCAAGATAAGTGTTGTTTATCGAATTGAACTCAGCCGATACAAAATCCGCTTCATAAAGCCTTGTGGCAAGATGTATGAGATTTCGCCGTTGGGATTTTTATACGGAACAACAAAGCCTTTTCCGCCGTTTTCAATGTAATTTACAGCGAGTTCAAGGTTGTCCAAAGCGTTAGAACGTGAATCTGTGATAACAAAATTTGCACTTACAAAGCATACGGGCAAGTCAATGTGTCGCAGTGCCATTGCAACGAGGCTTGAGGTAAAGGGCAGCGTGTCCGTGCCGTGCATAATTATAATTCCGCCGTAGCTTGAAAGGTCGATGGAAAGAATAGTGTTTATAAGCCTTTCATAAAACGAGTTGTCCGCATTTTCCGAGAGTATTTCGCACACCTCTACGTTTTCAAGCTCGGTGTCCTTATGCTCCTTCAAAAACCTTTCGATTACAGGTGCGTTTGCAGGTTGATAACATTGTCGTTTTTCTCACTTGCAATTGTGCCGCCCGTGTGTAAAACAAGAATTTTCATTTAATCACCTATTTCTCTTACGGCTTTTTTGTAGTCGTCATATGTAAGATAAGAATTTATAATTTTAAGCATTGCGTTTGCGCTCATATGCTCGGGGAGGGAAAGCTCTTTCAAAAGCCGCTTCCTTTTTTCCTGCGAATTGTCCTTTCCGCATATACCGTCCTCAAAAAGGTCGGTTTTTGTAACGAGCCTGCGTTCATTTTCACTTGAAACTACGTTTTTTCCGTCAATACCGGCTTTTTTTAACGCCTCAAGTATAATTTCACTTTTAACACCCTCAACGCCTAATTTGCCCTCTTTTGACGGCGTATCCTTACGGCGTTCCTTGCCGAAAATATCGGGGATATAAACGTGCGTGATTTTCTCGGGCGGAACAATTCCCGATAAGAACGAGCGTATAACAAAGCCTGCCGAATCGGAGTCCGTTAAAACGACAATGCCTTTTTTATCGGCTATCATTCTTATAAATTTTTTGCTTTTCTTTGTCTTTGAAAACGCCGAAGCCGTCCGTTTCTATAATTACTGCGTCGAGGATAGACGACAGCTTTATTTTGTCATATTTTCCCTCGACTATAACAGCTTGGTCAATTTTTATCATAATTTTCTCCGTCAGTTCATTGCACAGCTAAGCTCAACCAAAAGCTTTTCAAGTACCGTTTTTTCGTCGCTTGTTCGAAGCTTGATTTTTTCGTCGGCACCCTCAAGCAGCTCAATGCACCGCTTCAGCTGCGTCATATCAAGGCTTCTGCAATCTCTTTGTGCGTTGCGAAGCCGAAATTCCACATTTTTATAGTTGTAATAATCCTTGAAAAAGTCTGCGTTCTTTCCTGCAAGAATAGACGCCTTAACCCTGTACATATCGACAAAATTGCTTGAAAGTGCGCCGAGAATCAGCTCGGGCTTTTCCTTGTCCTGAAACAGCTTGTTAAGAATTGTAAGGCTTTTTGCAAGGTTTTTTGAAAGCAGAGCCTTTGATAGGTCGAAAACATTTGCCTCAAGTGATTTTATGCAAACAGCGTCAATATCGGAATAGGCAAGCTCCCCGCTTTTTTTGTAATCCGCAAGCTTTTCAACTTCGTTTAGGAGAATGTTAAGGTCGTCGCCCACGGTGTCGATAAGATAAAACGCAACCTGTTTGTCGACGGTAATACCACGCTTTTTAAGTCCGCTTGCAACCGTTTTTTCAAGTGAGGTCCTGTCCATTTTGTCAAGGCACACGCTTTCGCCGTATTTTGTGAAAATTGAAATTACATTTTTCCACTTTGCGTTCTTTTTGGGATTTATATCGGTTGTGTCCTGCCAAAAAACAGCAACGGTGGTTTCGGGCATATCCTTAATCCAGCTTTCAAAACGCTCCTTATCGGCAGAATAAAAGCTGTCAAGCGGAAAGTCCTTCATAAACGTACAGGTGTATTCGGAAAAAGCGGGGAGAGTGTCCGTCGAGTCAATAAGCTCGTCGATAGGGGTGTTGTTCTCTGCGTCAAATTTACGAAGATTAAAGCCCTCCATATCGGCATTTACACATTTTTTTGCAATGAGATTTGCATAGTGCTGCTTCAAATAAGGCTCGTTGCCGTAAATCAAATACGCATTTGAAAACTTACGCTCTTTTATTTGATTTTTAAGAGTAGCTTCATCAATTTGAGACATTTTAATATCCTTTCCGCCTATGAGAGCTTGACTTCGATAGCCTTTTCATTTGGCTTTGTGTATATGACCTGTCCGAAATTATCGGTGTTGATTTCCTTTGCATATTTTTCGTCGCAAATAAGCAAATCGCAGCTGTAATTTTCGGGTATGTAATCCGCATTAAGACAGATAAGAGCTGTCTTTTCGTGAAGCGTTATCTGACAAAATCCGCTTTGCGTTGCAACGGTCAAATCGGAGAGACTGTCCGTATGATGTTCAAGCGATGATATTTTACCGTTGAAATAAACGTCGTTTTTGAGCTTGTTGTCATTCGTCAAAATCTCGTCGATTGTATAGTTCAAAATCAGCTCCTTCGCTCTTTCAGTCGAGGTATAAACAGCTAACACATCAACACGGCTTATAGCGTTGTTATCTATTATATCACAAACCTTGCTCGCCGCATAGTCTTCGTTATCCGCAAATATAACAGCACAGTAGCCGTGATATTTTATAACCGCAGAAGTACCTTTTTCACTTTGATTTATGATGGCTTTAGGTGTCGTAAAGGCTTCTGCATACACATAGGTACTGCTGAGCGTGAACACAAGAGCCAAGCACAAGGCGGTTATTTCCAAAGTTTTACCTTTCTTATTCAAAATATGCTTCATAAACGCAAGCACGGTCACAGAAGCAACAAAAACAGATATAATTATCGGCGAGTCAACAGGGAAAAGCAAATATCTGATTGAAGACAGCCTTGTTGCGACGAATATAAGTAATTTTGCTATTTCTCCCGAAATCATAATAAGCGGTGTTCCGACAAATTTAAGTCCGATAACTGAAATTACAGAGCCTATTCCCGCAATTTCCATACACAGCTTTCCGAAGAAAACCATAAGAAGATTTGCTAAAAGTAAAACAAGGGATATGTTTTTGAATATGAAGAAATATACAGGCAGGGTAAATATATTTACGCTTACGCAAACCGCTATAAGTGAATTGATATACTCAATTAAGTATTTTATCCGTTTGGATTTAATCTTATGAAACGGCTTTTGCAAAATTTTATCAATGCCGTCATACAAAATCAATATGCCGAGTGTTGCAAGCAAGCTCAGCCATAAGCTGACGCTCAAGGCACAGTACGGATTTTGGAACAGCATTACTATCAGCGAAAAGCCGATTGAATTTATGGGCTCTGCTTCCTTTTGTACGATATTCGCAAGATAAACTAAAATCATCATAAAGCCTGCTCTTACAACAGGAGGATTAGCACCTGTGAGCAATATGAAGAAAAGGCAGAAAATTATGGCGTTAATTGACGCTCTTTTGCATTTTACGCCGAGCTTACGCAGTCTGCTGTAAACAAGCGACGACCAAATGCTGACATGTAAGCCTGATACCGCAAACAGATGCGAAACTCCGCAAAGCCGAAAGGAATTGTTTACACGCTTGCTTAAATCTGATTTTTCGCCGAGGACAAGACCGCACACAACAGAGCCGCAGTCGTTCGGCAAAACGCTTTTTATCTCATTATAAAGCTTATATCTCACATTGAGTATAAGACTTAGTAAGTCTTTATTGTCGCCTTTAGTTATTTTGATGTCATCACTTTTATAGCTTGCACCGACAACAATATTTTTTGAACGGTAGTATTCGAGAAATTCGTCGTCCTCATTTCCGAGCATAAAGGTATTTAATGTAGCGGTAACGGTATCAGTCGGCTCAAAATCGATAGGGTAGGGCAAGGTAATTTTGATGTTAACCGCTTCCTTAACGCCGTTAACCTCGCTTGTTCTTATCGTGTAATACTTTTGCGAGCCGCTGGCGGTCGGGAGGGTAATCAGGCTTCCTTTTACCGTAACCGTATTGTCGCTGTATCGTTTTGAAATTATTTCATATTGTGCATTTGACGTTACAAACAGGCATAACGCTACGCAAACAGACAGTAATGCGGTGGGTACGGTCATATTTTGACGAAGCGGCTTTATCAAAAGAGATATAAACAATAAAGCAAGCGAAACCATAAGGGTAACGCTTGCCAGAGTGTAATTATTGGCTTTGCACAACAGAGTCAATGCAAGAAGCATTGAAAATCCTGTAACGGCAAGTGGGCGTTTCATAGCTTATACAAGTCTTTCGCCTAAGTTTTTACCGCTGAGCACATGAAAATGGAGATGCATTACCGTTTGACCCGCACCCTCGCCGCAGTTGTTGATAATTCTGTAGCTGTCGAGCTTTAATTCACTTGCGAGCCTTGCAATAACCTCAAATATATGAGAGATAACAGAGGAATTACTGCCGTTAATATCCTTTGCACAAGAAATATGCTCTTTGGGAACAACAAGGAAATGGACGTCCGACTGAGGTGCTATGTCATAAAACGCATAGCACAAATCATCCTCATAAAGCTTCTTTGACGGGATTTCGCCTGAAATAATTTTGCAGAAAATACAATCACTCATATTTTTCACCTCATTTAAGCATTTCTTCAACTATCGAAGAGGTCTTTTCAAGAGCCTCGGAGATTTTAGAGATATCCTTTGCACCTGCCATTGCGCTGTCGGGTTTTCCTCCGCCCGAGCCGCCTGCAACAGCCGCAACCTGACGGACAATGTTGCCTGCGTGAGCACCGTGAGAAAGTGCATCCTTACCGACACAGCAAGCAAATGAGCCTGTGCCTTTTTCCTTGCTTACGCCTGCGAATACGGCAACGATATTGTCGCCCTGCTCTTTTGCCTTATCACACATAGAACGAAGCTCGTTTGCTCCTGCCTCGCCCAAATCTGCGGTAATTACCTTAACCGCACCGATTTCCTTTGCATTTTTCATAAGGTCGGAAGCCCTTGAAGCCGCCATCTGTGAATTAAGCTCTGTAAGCTCTTTTTGAACTGCTTTAAGCTCTGCGACGGTTGACTGAGCCTTTGAAACAATATCGGAAACATTCGTGATTTTAAGTGCTGCCGCCGTATCGCAAATTTCCTTATTTGCGTTATCGATATATTTCATAACGTTAAAGCCCGTAACGCCGACAATTCTTCTGACGCCCGATGCTACCGACGCTTCGGAAACAATTTTGAAAAGTCCGAGATTACCTGTGTTGCTTGCGTGTGTACCGCCGCAAAGCTCGGTTGAAAAGTCGCCTGCTTTTACAACTCTTACTATATCGCCGTATTTTTCGCCGAAAAGAGCCATTGCGCCGAGCTTTTTAGCCTCGTCGATAGGCATTTCCTTTGTAACAACCTCTGTTGCGGACATAATTGCGGTATTTACTTCGTTTTCAACAGCTTTAAGCTCGTCAGAGGTAAGAGCCGAGAAGTGTGTAAAGTCAAAACGAACTTCGTCGGGCGTTACAAGCTGACCTGCCTGCTCAACGTGGCTTCCGAGCACCTTTCTCAAAGCTGCCTGAAGCAAGTGAGCTGCGGTGTGGTTACGCATAGTAGCTTCTCTTGTCTGCTTATCAACAACAGCCTGAACCTTATCGCCGAGCTTTAATGACTCGCCGTCGGTGATTGAACCGTGATGAAGAATAACGCCCTCGTGTGTCTTTGTGGTTGATGTAACTTCAAAAGTAAATCCGTTACCCTTTATAACGCCGCTGTCGCCGACCTGTCCGCCGCTTTCTGCATAGAAGGAGGTAGTGTCAAGCACAAGTGTTATATTATCATCTTCGGTTGCATATTCTTTTCTTTCGCCGTCAACGATAATTGCCTTGATTTCAGCTTCCGCTTCAAGAGCTGTGTAGCCTACAAATTCAGTCTTTTCAATATCCTTTGTAGCAGTACCGCTGCCTTCCCAAGCCTCTGCACCTGCGCCCTTATGAGCTGCTCTTGCACGAAGCTTCTGCTCCTTTACAAGTTCTGCCCACTTATCCTCGTCAACTGTAAGACCTTTTTCCTCAAGTAGTTCTTTTGTGAGGTCAATCGGGAAGCCGTATGTGTCGGAAAGCTTGAATGTGTCCTCGCCGCTTAAAACCTTGCCGTCGAGATTTTCAATCATCTGATTAAAAATCATAAGCCTGTATCAATTGTTTTAGCAAAGCTTTCTTCCTCAGATTTGATTACGTTTATAATAAAGTCATGCTTTTCAAGAAGATTGGGATATGCAGTCTTGTTTTCGTTGATAACGGTTTCCGCAACATCCGAAAGGAAAGTGCCCTTAATTCCGAGCAATCTGCCGTGTCTTGCGGCACGTCTCAAAAGACGGCGAAGAACATAACCTCTGCCTTCGTTTGAGGGCATAACGCCGTCGCCTATCATCATGGTAGTGCTTCTGATGTGGTCTGTAATAACACGAAGCGAAACATCTTTTTTGGGATCCTGATGATATTTAATGTTCGCAATTCTCATAATGTGCTTCATAATATTCTGAACGGTGTCAACCTCAAAGAGATTGTCAACGTCCTGCGAAATGCAAGCAAGTCTCTCAAGTCCCATACCCGTATCAATGTTGGGATGAGCAAGTCTTGTGTAATTGTTGTTGCCGTCGTTTCAAACTGAGTGAAACAAGGTTCCAGAACTCAATGTATCTGTCGCATTCGCATCCGACCTTACAATCGGGCTTGCCGCAGCCGTATTTCTCGCCACGGTCATAGTAAATCTCCGAGCAAGGTCCGCAAGGACCTGCGCCGTGCTCCCAGAAGTTATCCTCTTTGCCGAAGCGTACCATATGGTCGGGCTTAACGCCTATAACCTTAGTCCAAATATCGTAAGCCTCGTCGTCCTCTTCGTAAACGCTTATATAAAGCTTTTCGGGGTCCATTTCCATAACCTTTGTACAGAATTCCCACGCCCACGGAATAACCTCTTTTTTGAAATAATCGCCGAAAGAGAAGTTGCCGAGCATTTCAAAGAAGGTGCCGTGTCTTGCTGTCTTGCCGACATTTTCAATATCGGGTGTACGAATACATTTCTGACAGGTTGTAACTCTTTTTCTCGGAGGGGTAATTTCGCCCGTGAAATACTTTTTCATAGGTGCCATTCCCGAGTTGATAAGAAGCAAGCTCTTGTCGTTGTTCGGAATAAGCGAAAAGCTTTCAAGTCTCAAATGTCCCTTTGACTCGAAAAATTCAAGATACTTTTCTCTTAAATCATTAAGTGATGTCCATTCCATTGTAATATCTCCTTGTGAAAAGCGTTTGAAAACACTTTTTCCTTTATAATCTTAAAAATTATACATTTATAATCATTTATTGTCAACCGAGAATGAATAAAAATGCTTGTTTTTAATGCTTGTTTTATTTTATGCGGTATAGTATAATTACTCTGTTAAGGGGATAGTGATGAAATTTTGCGATTGACAAACGAAAAACAACAGCTAAAATCAAATATCCTGCTTATTGTAACGATGCTTTTGATGGCGATTGTTTTGATAGGTACTGTCTTTGTGTGCAATTTTTACTCAAAAAAGCAAACGCAGCCCTGTAATAAAGGAAACGCTCATTTTGATTTGTCAAGCGTTGATTTTTCCAATAAAGGAAGTATTTATCTTACGGGAGAATGGGAGTTTTATCACGGTGCTTTTTTGAAAAGCGATAAAATGGCCGCTACG
>ENA-OQEB01001135-OQEB01001135.1-human-gut-metagenome-genome-assembly--contig:-NODE-1135-length-10137-cov-2.191508_pt1 | contig 10137 bp, 14 predicted proteins | sample MGYA00242787_ERZ504619 | MGnify/ENA primary metagenome ERZ504619 (study PRJEB26092, sample SAMD00036317) | human gut metagenome | host: Homo sapiens | study: EMG produced TPA metagenomics assembly of... | reverse complement strand
GGCTTCAAGAATGCCGTTGCAGGAGCTGACCGTGCACTTGTTGTCACTACACCTGAGGTATCAGCAATCCGTGACGCTGACCGTATTGTTGGCCTTCTCGAGGCAAATGAGATGAAGCGCATTGATCTGATTGTCAACCGTCTGCGTGTCGATATGGTTAAGCGCGGTGATATGATGAATGTGGATGATGTAACAGAGATCCTTGCAGTCAACTTAATCGGTGCAGTACCGGATGATGAGCAGATTGTTATTTCTACAAACCGTGGTGAGCCGTTAGTTGGCTCAGACAGCCTTGCAGGAAAGGCATATATGAATATCTGCCGCCGTATCATGGGCGAGGAGGTTCCTTTCCTTGATTTAAACCAGAAGCATGGTGTCTTTGAAAAGCTAAAGGATATGTTTAAGAAAAATTAAAGGGGGATACGTACCATGGGTATAATGGATTTATTTAAAAAGAAATCTTCTGGTAATGTTGCAAAGGATCGCCTGAAGCTGGTGCTGGTTTCTGACGTGCAAACTGCTCATCGGAGATGATGGAGATGATGAAAAGGGATATCATTGAGGTTATTTCCCGCTATATGGATATTGATGCGGAAGCTCTTGATGTGAAAATCACAGAGACAGAGTCTGATTCTAACAACGGAATGGTTCCGGCACTTGTTGCCAATATTCCTATCCGTGACATGAAGCATCGTCCGGATCCAAGATAGAGTAAATAAAATAATAGGATACGATAAGATATGAGGGTCAAAAGATGTTTTGGCCCTTTAATTATTATATTGAATAAAAAGACTTGATTTGATATTAGAGTGTGATATACTTTAATACGTTACAAATAAATAAATTTTAGCAGAGTAGACACATGTGCGTTAAGTGCCGGATGAACAGGGAGTTGTCACCCGGACGAAAAGAAAATCTTGCGGTACATGAGTCGCATCCCGCTGCATCCGAAGATATTAATTATCTCCTGTTGTAGTTCGGTGAGGTCTGCAAAGGAGGTAATTTTTAATGAAAAAATTCGTTACTTTGTTCACCGATTCTGCCCGAGAGCTTAAATCGGTCAGAACCATCACAACTATGGCAATGCTTGCTGCAGTTGCCGTTATCCTTGGATATTTCTCCATCGAATATGGACAGTTTATCCGTATCGGTTTTTCCGGTATTCCAAATGGTTATCGTTGATTACCTGTTCGGGCCGGTTGCCGGAGCTGTTTTCCACGGAGCGCTTGACATCATCAAGTATCTGATGAAGCCTACAGGACCATTTTGTCCACAGCTTACACTTGTTGTAATGCTTGCAGGTGTTTTATATGGATGTTTCTTTTATAAGAAAAAGCTTACCATATGGAGAGTGCTTGCTGCGAAGTTTGTAGTAATGCTCATCTGCAATGTCATTCTCAATACTCTGTGTCTGCAGGTACTGTATGGACAGGCACTTATGGCAATCCTTCCAATGCGTGCACTTAAGAACCTTATTATGTGGCCGATAGATTCAATTGTCTTTTCGGCATTGCAAAGGCACTGGAGCAGATTGGATTGTTCCGTACCTTCCGTAAACCGGAGCTTGTAAAGAATGCATAGCGTGTTCTTTATAATGTGTATAAATGATGAAAAGGAACATAGCAACAGAATAATGCACAGACAATATAATGCACAAAACATTACAATAAAATAATATTTTAAGTGTCAAATGACAGTTTTTATTTATAATTTTAAGCATAAGTGTCTTTAAACTGACAATTGTGAGGTATTCCACTTTTTTTAATGAAAATTGTTGACACAATATATTGAACGTGATATTGTTTACTTGTTCAAAATAATACACAAAAGAAAACGAACAAACAACTACATATTAATTATGAATATTTAAGAGCAAAGACGCTAACCGGTGAAGCACTTTGCTCTTTTTTATTTATCAAAATCACAAGGATATTTAAATTAGGAGGCAATATATTATGAAATTAAAAGACACAGGATTAACAGCACAGGACATCAAAGACAAAGTAAAGAAGTATATGATTGAGACATATGAGCGTTCGATTTCATCGCTGAGACTGCTGAGGGCATGTATCTATATGATGAGAATGGCACACCATACCTTGACTTTTACGCAGGAATCGCCGTAAACAATGCCGGCAGCAGAAACCCTAAGGTTGTTGCAGCAGTCAAGATCAGGTGGATGATATCATGCATACATTCAACTATCCATATACCATTCCACAGGCACTGCTTGCTGAGAAGGTCTGCAAGACTATCGGAATGGACAAGATTTTCTACCAGAACTCAGGAACTGAGGCCAATGAAGCTATGATTAAGATGGCTCGTAAATATGGTATCGAGAAATATGGTCCAAACAGATATCACATCGTAACTGCAAAGGACGGCTTCCACGGCAGAACCTTCGGTGCTATGTCAGCTACAGGACAGCCTGGAAACGGATGCCAGGTGGGCTTTGGTCCTATGACATACGGCTTCTCATATGCTCCTTACAATGACTTAAAGGCTTTCAAGGATGCTTGCACAGAGAACACAATCGCTATCATGATTGAGCCTGTACAGGGCGAGGGCGGTGTTCATCCTGCAACACCTGAATTCATGAAGGGACTTCGCGAGTTCTGTGATGAGAAGGGCATGCTCCTCCTTATCGATGAGGTTCAGACAGGATGGTGTAGAACCGGAGCTGTAATGAGCTACATGAACTACGGCATCAAGCCTGATATCGTTTCTATGGCAAAGGGTCTTGGCGGTGGAATGCCAATCGGTGCTATCTGTGCTACAGAGGAGGTTTCAAAAGCGTTCTCAGCCGGTTCACACGGTACAACCTTTGGTGGACATCCTGTATGCTGTGCAGCAGCACTTGCAGAAGTAAACGAGCTGCTTGACAGAGATCTTGCCGGAAATGCAAAGAAGGTTGGTGATTATTTCGCAGCTAAGCTTGAGAAGCTTCCACACGTAAAAGAGGTAAGACATCAGGGACTCTTAGTTGGTGTTGAGTTTGACGATACAATCTCAGGTGTAGATGTAAAGCATGGCTGCTTCGACCGTCATATGCTTATCACAGCAATCGGAAGCCATATCATCCGTATGGTTCCACCGCTTATCGTAAGCGAGGAAGAGTGCGACAAGGCATTTGATATTATAAAGGAGACTGTTGAGTCACTTTCATAGAAGGTTTGAATTATATTTGAGGCAGGCAACAGAATATATTGCGGCAGATTTTACGAGCCGGATAAAGGACAAGGGCGTCACGATTAGCTTCGTGCGCCCTTCTTTTGAACAATCTCAACATATTATAAAGATGTATATAAGAAAAGCGAGGGGAACGAAATGGCACATCTTGTTATTACAATAGGATGCGAATATGGCGCTAAAGGAAACCAGATTGGCAAAAAGGTTGCTAAAGACCTGGGAATCAAATTTTATGACAGGGATACTGTAGATGAAATCATAAAAGAGGTCGGTATTCCGAAGGATATCATGGAAAAGGTTGAGGAAGGTATCACTATCGCCGGAAAAGGTGCAGAGGGTGATGTCAGAGGCTCTTTCTCCAAATATGCAGACCTCACAGAGCGTGCAATTCACGTCCAGAAAACCATAATCAGAAAATTATCAGACCGTGAGTCATGCGTGATTATCGGTCGTTCAGCAGACTATATACTAAAGGAACATAAACCGATTTTACGTATTTTCATATATTCACCGGATGAAGTGAGGATTGAAAACGTAATGAAGAGCCACAATTTGTCGGAGGATGATGCAAAGCTTTTTATCACTGAAAAGGATAAGCGTTATCATAAGCGTCATATGGCGCTGACAGCAAGCAACCGAGGCGACAGACACAACAGGGATATGCTTATAGACAGCAGCCTGTTAGGAGTGGATGGCACAGCGGAGCTTATTGAGTCTCTGGCAAGAAAAGTGGTAGAAAATGAAAGTAAGACAGAAGCTGGAGGTGACAAGTAATGGAACAGAAAAAATCAGAATTTAACAAAGTCCTGAATGCCTGGGACGTACTTGTAATTGCATTTGGAGCCATGATTGGCTGGGGCTGGGTTGTCTCAACCGGAGGCTGGATTGAAAAGGGCGGAGTGCTCGGTGCCGCAATCGGCTTCGTAATCGGCGGTATCATGATATTTTTCGTGGGAATGACCTACGCGGAGCTGACAGCAGCCATGCCTCAGTGCGGTGGCGAGCATGTATTCAGCTACAAGGCAATGGGTTCGACAGGTTCATTCATATGTACGTGGATGATTATCCTTGGATATGTCAGTGTGGCATGCTTTGAGGCGTGCGCTTTCCCAACAATCATCACATATCTGTGGCCGGGCTTTTTGAAGGGCTATCTGTATACGGTAGCAGGCTTTGATATTTATGCTTCTTGGCTTATTGTGGCGATAGCTGTGGCATTTTTAATTATGATGATAAACATTATCGGCGCAAAGACAGCAGCGATTTTGCAGACTGTGCTCACATGTATTATTGGTGGCGCCGGAATTTGTTGATAATTGCATCGGTAATCAATGGAACAGTTGATAACCTGGATGGACAGATGTTTGCAGGCAGCTCTGCAGGTCTGAACGTAAAGGCAATTATCGGAGTGGCAGCTCTGTCACCATTTTACTTTATCGGATTTGACGTAATACCTCAGGCGGCTGAGGAGATCAATGTTCCGGCAAAGAAAATCGGCTCAATACTTATCTTATCAGTAGTTCTGGCAGTTGTGTTCTATGCACTTGTCATTGTTGCGGTAGGTCTTGTCATGGGCCCACAGGCAATTGTTGATTCAGAGCAGGCAACAGGACTTGTCACAGCAGATGCAATGGCTGCCGCATTCAACACAAAGATAATGGCAAAGGTTATAATAGTCGGCGGAATGTGCGGTATCGTAACCTCATGGAACTCATTTTTGCTCGGTGGCTCGCGTGCCATGTACTCAATGGCAGAGTCATACATGATTCCAAAGTTTTTGCAAAGCTCCATCCAAAGCACAAGACACCAATCAACTCACTGATTCTCATTGGAGTACTCACAATGCTTGCACCTTTTGCAGGCAGAAAAATGCTTGTATGGATCAGTGATGCCGGAAACTTTGGCTGCTGTGTGGCATATTGCATGGTTGCTCTTTCATTTATTATTCTTCGCAAGAAGAAGCCGGATATGCCAAGACCTTACAAGGTTCCCGCATACAAGTTCTTTGGAACGATGGCGGTCATCATGTCAGGCTTCATGGTTGCCATGTACTGTATACCGGGAAGCGGCGGAACACTTATCGCTCATGAGTGGGGCATCGTGCTTGCATGGTGTGCGCTCGGCGTGGTATTCTTCGTCTTCTGTAAAAAGAAATACAAGGAGTCATTTGGTACACTTGTTGAGCTCATCTCAGATGAGGATGCTGCAACACTTATGCCGGAGGCAGATGAGGTTGAACTGGATAAGGTTATCGATGCTGCAATAGACAGGGTACTTGCCAAGAAAGCAAGCTAGGAAACAGAAAGGACAGATTATATATGGAAACATTTAATTTCTCGGTGCCACAGGACATCACAGTGGGAAAGGGCAGTCTTTCAAAGCTGCCGGAAATAGCCAAAAAGCTTGGAGGTAAGCATGCACTCATCATTTCAGGACCTCATCTTGAGAAGATGGGACTTGTAAAAAAGGCAGCAGATTATCTGGCATCAGTTGACATAAAAGCAGACACTTTTACAGATATAGAGGCAAATCCATCTGTCACAACAGTGGAGAAAGCCACAGCAAAATACCTGGAGTCGGGCGCAGACTTTATCGTGGCATTCGGAGGCGGCTCACCGATGGATGTGGCAAAAGCAGTGGGTGTAGTTGCCAAATATGGCGGAAGCGTCACAGACTATGAGGGAGCACACAAGGTGCCGGGACCAATCGTACCGCTCATTGCGATACCAACCACCGCAGGAACCGGCTCAGAGGTGACAGCATTCTCTGTAATCACAGATCATAGCAGAAACTATAAGCTCACAGTATTCAGCTACGAGATATTGCCAAAATATGCAATACTAGATGCAGAGCTCATCACAACAGCACCGGCAAGCGTGGCGGCAGCTGCGGAATTGATGCATTTATCCATGCAGAGGAGGCGTATGTATCCACAGCAGCATCGCCATTTTCTGATGCACTGGCAGAAAAAGCGATGGCACTTATCGGTAAAAATATCCGCAGATTTGTAGCAAACAGAAACGATATCGAGGCTGCAGAAGCCATGATGACAGGCTCACTTTTTGCAGGAATAGCATTCTCATTTGCAAGGCTTGGAAATGTGCATGCAATGAGCCATCCGGTCAGCGCATTTTTCGATGTGCCTCACGGAGTGGCAAATGCAGTGCTGCTTCCTGTAATCGCAGAGTACAATGCACTTGCAGATCATGGCAATTATCTGACTATCTACAATGATATAAGCCTATTCCTGCATATGCAGACGAATTTGAGCCGATGATGCTGGTAGATGCAATCAGGGAGCTTTGCGCAGACATCGGAATCCCTGAGAATCTGACCATCGCAATCAACAATGCCAGCAGAACCGGAACAGTCACAAAGGAAGAGATAGAAAGCAAGATAGAGCCGATGGCTGTCGATGCCATGAAGAGCGGCAACATTGCTGTCAATCCAAGGGCTTCACGTCAGTGCGATATCGAGATGCTGTATCGCAGGGCACTGTAAAACTTATAAAATACAAAAACGGAGATATGAGTATGGATTATCTGTCACACAATGTATCTGAAAATTTAAAAAGAATACGCCAGTCAAAGGGCATGAGCTTAGATCAGGTAGCAGAGCAGACCGGTGTGAGTAAAAGCATGCTTGCTCAGATAGAAAAGGGCACAGCAAATCCATCTATCGGAGTGCTTGGTAAAATCACAAGCGGTCTGAGAATTGAGTTTCAAAGACTTATAGATCCGCCAAGAGTGGACTATGCGCTCATATCTCCGGATGATCTGGTCCCGACAAAGGAGCTTTTGGGACAGTACAGGGTATGGACCTGCTTCCCATACGAGGACTCAAGGGAGGTTGAGGTATACCGTATCGACGTGGAGCCGGGCGGCGTGTATACAAGCGGTGGGCACGGCGAGAAAACACGCGAGTATCTTACAGTCACAGACGGTGTGCTGACAGTCGAGTGTCACGACCATGTGCAGGAAATCCATAGGGGACAGGTGTATAAGTTTGAGACCGATCAGCCTCATTTGTATCGCAATGATGGTGATAGGGTGGCAAGCTGCATGTGCTTCTTTTTGGATTATACTAATATTCGGTGAGATTTTTAGCCTCTCTTCACCACAGCACTTTTCCCTCTAAAAGCAATACCGATGCTTATAATTGAATTCACACCATTATCGCGCAGCTCTGTGTCGTATTTCTTTGCTTCTATTTGTTGTAGGGCGCTGTCGGCTAATGCAGATAAATCGGTATGTTCATCTTTAGTGTGTTTAAATTCAAAGATAAATCCAGGCATTCCCTTTGTTAAAGGCATAAGCTGAATATCAAATCGACCGAGGCCTGATTCGCGGTTTGAGCGTATCTTGTAGCGGTTTCCAAGTATGGCACAAAGACCAAGCATCATTCCGTGATAGAAGCCTTCATTAGCTCCATCAATAGAAGAAATGCTTTTTACCATAAAATCCTCCAGCAGAGCCTGGAGTTTTTGCGTGTCCTTGGAAAAGATAGCCTGACTGATAGATATGGCAAGGCTATTTTGGTTGGTGCGGTTTAGAACCTCCTTTTCGTAAACAAAAGTAATTTCTTTGTTCGGAATAGCAACGTCACACATGAAATTTCCATCGCTTTGCGGATAAATATTGGCAACCTTCAGGTATCCGGCTACCAGAAGAAAGCTGTATATACTATATGGATTATTCTGAACCTCGGGATAGATAACACCGGTATCAATATAGGCTGCGATTTTTTCACCACAGAGCAGCTTATAAAGGTCTTTGGTAATTTCAGGCGTAGCTGCCTGGATAATTTCTCCGATTATCTCATTGCTGCCGGTGGATTGCCAGAATGCTTTCGGAAAGCAGTTGTCAGAGATATAATTGATTACAGACCATGGATTAAAGATTTCTGTATTGCCAAAACGATATCCATCGTACCATTCGCTGAGCTCATTATATTTATCATCTTTTCCATAGTATCGCAGCATGTCTTTTACCTCTTTTTCAGTAAAACCAAAATAAGAGCTGTAGCCATCATCGAGAATAGAATAGGTTTTCAGATTGTTCATGCCGCTGAAGATACTTTCCTTTGCTACACGCAGTATTCCTGTAAGAAAGCCAAAGGCAAGGTGTGGATTGTCCTTGAGTCCTCCTGAGAAAAAATTGCGCATGAAATTTACAATTTCCGGATAGAAATTGCAGGTATGCCCCTGCTGGATGGGTGTGTCATATTCATCAATGATAATGATACATTCCCTTCCATAATGCTTATGAAGCAGTAATGATAAAAGCTGCAGACCCATCTGACAATCGACTTCATCCCCGCTGTCTCCGGCAAGAAGATGATATTGTTCTTTTTCGTAAGCGGTTAAAACAGAACTTGTCTCAAGCTCGTTATGTCGTATAAATTCCAGAGATATAAGCCTGCGGATTTTCTGAAAGGTTTCTTCCCAGGTCATGCTTTTAACATCTTTGAACGTCAAAAAAATGACAGGATACTGTCCTTGGTGTTTAGTGTAGTAATCGCCGCATTGCCATATCTGTTTGTCTTTGAAATAAACAGATGTATCCTCGTTTGTTTTTTCAAAAAATACGCGCAGCATATCCATATTCAGAGTTTTTCCAAAACGCCTTGGGCGTGTGAAAAGAGATACCATCGGCTTTTTATCCAGAAAATCACGTATCATCAGAGTCTTATCTACATAATAATAGCCGGTGGTTGCAAGCTTAAAATCAGATACACCTATTGGCAGAGATTTATTTTTCGCGAAATGATTCATGTGTATGGTTTCGTCAGGGATTAACCATTTACGTCCTTCCTTTATTGCACCGGGCAATTCACCGTTTTTGCACATCTGCTGGATTCTTCGTACAGAAAATCCCATTGCTTTTGATGCATCTGAGCAAGATAAATATTCCATGTGGCACCTCCGCATAATAATTTAATAGCAATACTTTGATTATATTATATGTCATTATGCGAAATTTAACAACTGTGATTTCACATGGATTTCGCATAACAATGTGAAAATTTCGCATAGATTTCGCCTACAAACGAAATGCTATGTTATGTTATTTATCAGGTGTTATCCTGTGTTTTCATTGGTTATCCTATTGCATATATAGGTTTACCTATATATAATGATGTACGTTGAGAAACAAATTGTTTCAAAAAGAACATCCCAGGAGAACACCATGCAAACATTAAAGAAATTCATCAAATACTACAAACCCTACAAAGCAGTCTTTTTCATAGACCTGCTTTGCGCAACAATAATCAGTGCCATAGATCTGGCGTTTCCGCAGCTGCTTCGCACGCTGACCAAAACCCTTTTTGCAGGAGCACCGGGAAAAATCATTTCTGCGCTGATTCCTATTACAATAGGCCTTTTGGTGGCATATATCATACAGACTGCGTGCAGGTATTATGTGACATATGCGGGGCACATGATGGGAGCGAGGATGGAGCGCGACATGAGAAAGGAGCTTTTCGACCAATATGAAAAGCTTTCTTTTTCGTATTATGATCAGAATAATTCAGGACAGATGATGAGCAAGCTCGTATCCGATTTGTTTGATATATCGGAGCTTGCACATCACGGACCGGAGAATCTTTTTATATCGGTTATAAAGATAATCGGTTCGTTCATTTTTCTGTTTATGATAAACCGTATGCTTGCGGTTCCTATGCTTATTCTTGTGGTGCTTATGCTTGTATTTTCATATGGCCAGAATAAGAAAATGCAGGAAACCTTTATGGATAACAGGAGAAAAATCAGGTGATATTAATTCGAGTCTTCAGGATACTCTGGCGGGCATAAGGTGGTACAGTCATTTGCCAATGAGCGTATCGAGCAGGAAAAATTTAACAGAAGTAATGAAAATTTCCTGATTTCAAAGGATGCAAATTACAGATGTATGGGAAGCTTTATGAGCGGAAATGCATTTTTCCAGG
>ENA-OQEB01001134-OQEB01001134.1-human-gut-metagenome-genome-assembly--contig:-NODE-1134-length-10140-cov-4.413562_pt1 | contig 10140 bp, 12 predicted proteins | sample MGYA00242787_ERZ504619 | MGnify/ENA primary metagenome ERZ504619 (study PRJEB26092, sample SAMD00036317) | human gut metagenome | host: Homo sapiens | study: EMG produced TPA metagenomics assembly of... | reverse complement strand
CTGCGCAGGCGTAGAGCGCCAGCGGCAGCCGCCCGCAGGCTGGGGCAGGAAGGAGGCTGCGATGAGCAGGCCCACCGTCAGCAGCATCAGGCGGAGGGAACCGTGTCGGTGACCTCGGTCTCCACCGTGGCGAGATGGGCTGGGTCTCGTGCCGGAAGGTGAACAGCAGCACGCCCAGAGAGGCCAGCGCCCCCAGCTCCACCCCGAAGAAGATGCCGGGCCTGCCCTCCATCCAGAAGAAATTGAAGAAGTTCATCCCCGCAAAGCCGCCCAGCAGGATGCTGGTGGTGTCGCCTACAAGGGTGGCGGCTCCCTGCAGGTTGGAGGAGACCGCAATGGAGATGAGGACGGGCACGGGGGAGATCTTGAGCTTGCGGGCAATGGCAAGGCCCACCGGGGCCACCATGAGCACCGTGGCAACATTGTCCACAAAGGCGCTGATGACCCCGGCAAAAAGGGCCAGCATACACACGGCCCATTTCACATTGGGTACCCGCACGATGAGCAGCTCGGCCAGCCGGGCGGGCATCCTGCTCTCAATAAAGAGGGAGACCGTGCCCATGGTGCCCGCCATCATCAGCAGGACATTGAAATCCACGGCCCGGGCGGCATCCATCAGGGTAAAGTCCCACAGGCCCGCCGCGCCCAGAGCCAGAAACAAAGCGGCCCCGCCCAGCGCGGCAAAAGGCCGGTACTGCGGCAGGACCAGCATCAGAAGATAGGTCAGCAGAAAAATGATCAGTGCAGGAAGCATACGCAGTCCTCAGTTTTCGGGCCTGGCATCGGTATCCTCGTCGATCATCCGGTATCCCACGCCCAGTTCGTTCAGGATATAGGTGTTGCGCCCGGGCACGCTGCCCAGTTTTTTGCGAATGTTTGCCATGTTAACCTGCAGCTTTTTGGTGCTGCCGCAGTCGGTATCGCCCCAGATGGCCCGCACGATGGCGGCATAGGTCATCACCCGGCCTGCATGTTCCGAGAGGAAGGCCACGATGTTGTATTCGGTCTGGGTCAGCTTGATCTCGGCACCGTCCACAAAGACCTTGCGGCGCTCATAGTTGATCTCAAGCCCCTGTGCCCGGAACACGCCGCCGGGCATTCCGCCCAGCACGCCGAAGCGGTTGGTGCGCAGGGCGGCGCGCACCCGGGCCAGCAGCTCGCCGGTGCCAAAGGGTTTGGTGATGTAATCGTTGGCTCCCAGATCCAGCGCCTCGATCTTGTCCTGCTCGGTGGTGCGGGCCGAGAGCACGACGATGGGGGTCAGGAACTTCTGCCGCACAAAACGGATGAGCTCCAGTCCGTCCCGGTCAGGCAGGCCCAGATCCAGGATGATAAGGTCCGGATTGTGGGAGGTGAACAGGGTCTGGCCCATGGCGCAGGTGTTGGCAACAAGGGCCTGATAGCCGTTGGTCTCCAGCAGCGTCTCAATAAAGCTGCAGATGTTGGCTTCGTCTTCCACGACCAGAACCTTGAATTTGTTATTGCTCATCTTCGTTTTCCTCCGTCTCAATCGATTCGGTCTCCAGCCAGAAGCGGATGGTGGTGCCCTCGCCCACCTTGCTCTCGGCCTGGATCTCGCCGCCGTGTGCCTTGACGATGGCGGCACAGACCGAAAGGCCAATGCCCATGCCGTGCTTGCCGCTGTCTGCCGCGGCATCGGCGGGCAGCACACCGGTGAACAGGGTGCGCAGGCGCTCCTTCGGAATGCCGCAGCCGTTGTCCGATACCTCAAACACCGCCCGGCTGCCCAGCGTGAACACCCGCAGGTCAGCTGGGTCATCCCCTCGGCATGGACGGCGGCATTTTCCAAAAGGTTCGTCAGCACCTGCGAGATCAGCATCGAGTCCATGGGGATCACGATGAAGCTGTCGGGCAGGTAGGTGGTAACGGGCACCTTGGGGTAGCGCTTCTGGAACCGCACCAGCACGGTGTCGATCAGTTCGTCCAGCACGGTGGGAGTCTTTTGCACGGCCACCTGCCCACCGTCAAAGCGGGTGACAGACAGCAGGTTCTCCACCATCCGGTTCAGCCACTGGGCATCGGAACAGGCTTCGCCAAGAAGTTTTAATTTTTGCTCTTTTTCCAGGCTGTCATAATTTTCAATGACCGTGGAACAGGCCCCGTAAATAGAAGTAAGGGGCGTGCGCAGATCGTGGGAGACGGCCCGCAGCAGGGTGGCCCGCATTTTTTCGGTCTCGCTCTCCATCCGCAGCTGTTCCTGCTTTTTGATGCGGGTGGTCAGGGTGCTGGTCATAATGGACACCACAAGCATCGCCATGCCTGAGAACAGGTTTTCCGGCAGAGTGAAGTTGAAGGCAAAGTAAGGGGAGCGGAACGCAAAATTCACGGCCAGCACGCCGATCAGGGAAGCCACCACGCCCCACACATAACCATCCGTATAGATCGAGATTAAAAAAACTGCCAGAACAAACACCATCGATGCAACGCCATCGATCCGGCCGGTGACCTGCTGTGTGCCGGTCACGATGAGAAAGGCGGCGCACAGCACAGCGGCCAGGACCAGCGCGTCGTGCCAGCGGGTCTTCTGCTTCATGGGGATCCCTCCATATCTATTCTACTCCAGATGAAAAGTATACCATACTTTTCCTAAAGATGCAGTAAAGGCTGAAAAAAGAGCTGTTGTTCCGGGGGTGGGCTGCACAGAATACCCAAACCCATGGATTCTTTTCCGGTTTTATGCTATTATAAAGAGTAAGAGCAAGGAGAGAGCGCTCTCAGGGATAAGAGAAAACGTAACGTTGCAATAGAAGGAGAAGAGGACCATGGGAAAATATTTTGGCACCGACGGCTTCCGTGGCGAGGCCGGTGTGAACCTGACCGCCGACCACGCCTACAAGGTAGGCCGCTTTCTGGGCTGGTATTATAATGCACTGCGGGAGCGCAACGGCAACAACGAGCCTGCCCGCATCGTCATCGGCAAGGATACCCGCCGCAGCTCGTACATGTTCGAGTACAGCCTGGTGGCGGGCCTGACCGCTTCCGGCGCAGATGCCTACCTGCTGCACGTCACCACCACCCCCAGCGTGGCCTACATTGCCCGCGTGGATGATTTTGACTGCGGCATTATGATCTCCGCCAGCCATAACCCGTTCTACGACAACGGCATCAAGCTGATCGACTGCTACGGCGAAAAGATGCCTGAGGAGACCCTGCTGCTGGTGGAGGATTACATCGACGGCAAGCTCCATGTCTTTGATCAGGATTGGCCGGAGCTGCCCTTTGCCCACCGGGAGCATATCGGCTGCACCGTGGACTATGTGGCAGGCCGCAACCGCTACATGGGCTACCTGATCAGCCTGGGCATCTACTCCTTCAAGGGCATCAAGGTGGGTCTGGACTGCGCCAACGGTGCCAGCTGGAACATTGCCAAGAGCGTGTTCGATGCGCTGGGCGCAGACACCTATGTCATCAATAACCAGCCAACGGCCTGAATATCAACCTGAACGCAGGCTCCACCCACATCGAGGGCCTGCAGAAGTTTGTGGTGGAAAAGGGTCTGGACGTGGCTTTGCCTATGACGGCGATGCAGACCGCTGCCTCTGCGTGGATGAAAAGGGCAATGTGATCACCGGTGACCACATCCTGTACATCTACGGCTGCTACATGAAGGAGCGCGGCAAACTGCTGACCAATACCGTCGTTACCACGGTCATGTCCAACTTTGGTCTGTACAAGGCCTTTGACGAACAGGGCATCGGCTACGCCAAGACTGCCGTGGGTGACAAGTATGTCTACGAGTATATGGCCAGGAACGGCTGCCGCATCGGCGGTGAGCAGAGTGGCCACATCATCTTCTCCAAGTACGCCAGCACCGGTGACGGCATCCTGACCAGCCTGAAGATGATGGAGGTCATGCTGGCCAAGAAGAAGCCTCTGAGTGCGCTGGCCGCCCCGCTGAAGATCTACCCGCAGGTGCTGGAGAATGTCCGTGTGACCGATAAGAAGGCCGCGCAGGATGATGCCGCCGTGCAGGCCGCTGTCAAGGCGGTGGCCGAGGCACTGGGCGATACCGGCCGCATCCTTGTCCGGGAGTCCGGCACCGAGCCGGTGGTCCGTGTGATGGTAGAGGCCCCTGACCACGACACCTGCCAGAAGTACGTTTCTCAGGTGGTGGATGTCATCAAGGCACAGGGCTACAACGTCTGACGCTGAGCCGGAAAGAGAGCGCAGGATGAAGAAATTCAAACGGATGCTGGCGGGGCTGGCCTGTGTGCTGGCGGTCTGCCTGTGTACCCCCACCGCCTTTGCGGCAAAGGTCATTATCTATTTTGATGCCAACGGCGGCACCTGTACCTCTGCCGCGGAGCGCACCAATGACGAGGGCAAACTGGGCAGCCTGCCCGGTGCCAGCATGGAGGGCTATACCTTCGATGGCTGGTACACCTCTGGCACAGATGATGTCACCGGTTTTCCCATTGATGTGCAGGTCAAAGCCAACGATACGGCGTTTGGTGCGGATACCACCGTCTATGCCCACTGGTCGGCCAATGGCGGCAGTGCGGAAGTGGTGGAGGAGAAAGAGGTAGACCCGGACACCCTTCTCACAACGATGAGCCTGGCCGCAGGCAGCGTGGTTCTGGTGCTGCTGGCAAGCCTGGCACTTTGAGAGGAGCGGGCATGCAGCAGAACTTAAAATTTCCGGCGCAGTGCACCGTCATTCCCGCTGAGGAGCTGGAGCAGGTCTCCGGCGGTGCTCCTGCCTGGGTGGGGGAGCTGAAGGATCAGATCCGCCCCTACTGGCAGAAGGCAAAGCCCTATCTGCCTTTGGCATCGAGTGCGGCAAGGCCTTTGTGCAGGTCGTTGCGGCGGCATACAGCATCTACATCTATGGCCGGATTATTCAGGACTCCATGCACGGCATCAAGGACAGCCTGAACTGGTTCAAGGGCCTGAACTGAAAATATCGGGATATGAAACGTCCCCCTGCGCCATTCATGGTTTGAACGGTGCAGGGGGACGTTTGACATCTTTATTTAATCATCCGTGCTGTCCAGCTTCAGCACGGCGGTAAAGGCTTCACTGGGCAGGGAGACGCTGCCGAGCTGGCGCATCTTCTTCTTGCCCTCCTTCTGCTTTTCCAGCAGTTTCTTCTTGCGGGAGATATCGCCGCCGTAGCACTTGGCCAGCACGTCCTTGCGCATGGCCTTGACGGTCTCGCGGGCAATGATCTTGCCGCCGATGGCGGCCTGCACCGGGATCTCGAACAGGGTACGGGGAATGTTGTCCCGCAGCTTTTCGCAGATGCGGCGGCCCTTGGCGTAGGCGTTGTCCCGGAACACGATCATGGAGAGCGCGTCCACAGGGTCGCCGTTCAGCAGGAAGTCCAGCTTGACCAGATCGCTCTCGCGGTACTCCTTGAACTCGTAGTCGTAGCTGGCGTAACCGCGGCTGCGGCTCTTGATGGCATCGAAGAAGTCGTAGACGATCTCGCCCAGAGGCAGGGCGTAGTGCAGGTCCACGCGGACATCGTCCAGATACTTCATGTCGATGAGCACGCCGCGCTTCTGCTGGCACAGATCCATCAGGGCACCACGTAATCGTTGGGGGTGTAGAGGTGGACATCCACAAAAGGCTCCTCCTGCTTGACGATGTTGGAGGGGTCCGGGTAGCTGGAGGGGTTGTCGATCATCTCCACAGTGCCATCCGTCATGGTCAGGCGGTAGCGGACGCTGGGGGTCGTGGTGATGATATCCAGGTCGAACTCCCGCTCGAGACGCTCGGTGATGATCTCCATGTGGAGCAGGCCCAGGAAGCCGCAGCGGAAGCCAAAGCCCAGCGCGGCACTGGTCTCAAGTTCAAAGGTCAGGGAAGCGTCGTTCAGCTGCAGCTTTTCCAGCGCGTCCTTCAGGTCGGGGTACTTGGCACCGTCGGCGGGGTAGATGCCGCAGAACACCATGGGCTTGACCTGACGGTAGCCGGGCAGGGCCTCGGAGGTGGGGCGGTCTGCCAGTGTGACGGTATCGCCCACGCGGGTGTCCTGCACGGTCTTGATGCTGGCGGTCAGGTAGCCGACCTCGCCGGCCTGCAGCTGGCTGCAGGGGGTCAGCTGGTGGCACCCATGTGGCCCACCTCCACCAGCGTGAACTCTGCCCCGGTGGCCATCATTTTGATGGTGTCGCCGGGCTTGACGGTGCCCTCGAACACGCGGATGTAGACGATAACGCCCTTGTAGCTGTCGTAGATGCTGTCAAAGATCAGCGCCTTTAAGGGGGCATCCGGGTCGCCGGTGGGGGCGGGGATATCGCTGACCACCCGCTCCAGCACCTGATCGACATTCAGGCCGGTCTTGGCAGAGACGCGGGGCGCATCCATGCAGGGCAGGCCGATCACATCCTCCACCTCCTGGGGCCACCTCGTCCGGGTGGGCGCTGGGCAGGTCGATCTTGTTCAGGATGGGCACCAGCTCCAGATCGTGCTCCAGCGCCATGTAAGTGTTGGCCAGCGTCTGGGCCTCCACACCCTGGGTGGCATCCACCACCAGAATGGCACCCTCACAGGCGGCCAGACTGCGGCTGACCTCGTAGGCGAAGTCCACATGGCCCGGGGTGTCGATGAGGTTGAACTCGTAGGTCTTGCCGTCCTTGGCAGTGTAGTTCAGGGTAACGGCGCGGGCCTTGATGGTGATGCCGCGCTCCCGCTCGATGTCCATGTTATCGAGGATCTGATCCTCCATGGTACGCTCATCCACGCTCTTGGTCAGCTCCAGGATGCGGTCCGACAGGGTGGACTTGCCGTGGTCGATGTGTGCAATGATGCAGAAATTTCGGATGTTGTCTCTTGCCATGTAATTCCTCCGGGAGAGTGTGTTAGTCGTTCAGGATCCAGTCCTCTACGGCAGCGGTCGTGCCGTGTTCCAGATAAACACGGGGTACCCGGCGGGAAACGCCGCAGAGCACCTCGTAGGTGATGGTATCGGTCTTGCGGGCAATGTCCTCCGCACTGTCGCTGACAGTGCCGCCCCACAGGATGGCTTCGTCCCCCTCCTGCACCGTGTCCGGCACAGCGGAGAGATCCACCATCATCTGATCCATGCAGACCCGGCCCAGCACCGGGCAGGGCGTGCCGTGGATCTCCACGATACCCTTGCCGCAGCTGAGCTGGCGGGGGTAGCCATCGGCGTAGCCGGTGCAGAGGGTGGCCACCGGTGTGGGCCGCTCTGCTGTGAACCGGCGGCCATAGCTGGTGGACTGGCCCGGCTGCAGCACCTTGACCATGCTGACCACGGTCTTGAGCTTCATCACCGGGCGGAACAGCCCGAAGCGGACTTCATCGCTGGGGTCAAAGCCGTACAGGATGATGCCGGGGCGGGCCATGCAGTGTGCCCGGGGCAGGCCCTCGGGCCAGTCAGGGTGGAGCATCACACCGGCCGAGTTGTCGCAGTGGACGATGCCGGGCTCGTGCCCGGCTGCCGTCAGGGCGCTGCAGGCCTGCACAAAGAGCCGGTGCTGCTCGGCGGTGTAGGCAATGTTTTCCTCGGCGGTGTCATCGGCCACCGAGAAGTGCTGGAACAGGCCGGTCATTTCCAGGCCGGGCAGGGTGCAGGCGGCAATGGCCTCGGCAATGGCGGCATCAAAATCGGTGCGCAGAGCAAAGCCGATGCGGCCCATGCCGGTATCCACAGCCAGATGCACTTTGACCCGGCCCCCGGCGGCCTGTGCGGCCTCGCTCAGGCTTTGGCCTGGGGCAGGGAATAGCAGGCCGCGGTGATATCGTCCCGGATGAGGCGGCAGCGTATGTGGCTGCACGTGGCCCAGAATGAGGATGGGCAGGGTCTGACCGCTCCTGCGCAGCTGCAGGGCCTCGGCCAGGCAGCTGACAGCCAGCCAGGAAGCGCCCTCCTGCGCAAAGACCCGGGCGCACTGGACGGCACCGTGGCCGTAGCTGTCGGCCTTGACCACGGCACACAGGGGCAGGCTGCCTGCCCGCTGCTTTACGGTGCGGAAGTTGGCCCGCAGGGCATCGAGGTCGATTTCGGCCCAGACATGTTTTTCAAAGTTCTGCATCTGCATGATGCATTCCCTCCTTTGGGGATGGATTGGATGTGCGTCCTGTATGGACCGGCCGCCAGCCATCGATGCCGCTCTCCTGCAGGGCATGGAGCGTTTTTTGCCGGAAAGCGTGGTCGGTGCGGCAGCGCTCCCGGACAAAATCCTTGGTCTGCTCCCGCACAGTCACACCGTCGGCGGGACAGCGGCTCTTGACGATGGGGAAGTCCTCCTCCTTTACCGCACAGCGCACCTCGTGTTCGGTGGCCAGCAGCATGGGGCGGATCAGGGTCAGGCCCCGGCGGTCCAGCTGGGTGACCGGGGAAAAGCAGCCAATGCGGCCCTCCCGCCAGAGGTTCATGTAAAAGGTCTCGACAGCATCATCGAGGTGGTGGCCCAGCGCCACTTTATTGCAGCCCAGCTCCTGCGCCGCCGTGTGCAGCGCGCCCCGGCGCAGCCTGGCGCAGAGGGAACAGGGGTTCTTTTCCTGTCGGTATTCAAACACGATGGGGCCGATCTCGGTGCGGCGCACCTCGTAGGGAACCTCATACCGGGCAAACAGCGCCGCCAGCGGGCTGTAATCCACGGCCTGATGGTCAAACTGCGGGTCAAGGGTGACGGCCATGACCTCATAATCAAAGCCGAGGTACCGGCGCAGCAGGGCCAACCCGATGGTCAGGGCACACTGTCCTTGCCGCCCGAAACGCCTACCATGATCTTATCACCGGGGGAGATCATCTCGTAATCCTGCACGGCCTTGCGCATCAGGCCGCAGAGCCGCTGCATGGCGTGTGGATCGCTCATGTCAGGCTCACGCTTTCCACCAGATTGACGATATCGCTGATGGAGGCCAGTTTGGTCAGGCCGGAGACATAGACCACATCGCCGCTGTCGTATTCGATGGTGGCCAGCACGGCGTAGTAGGCTGGATATCACAGCGCACGGCAGTGACCGTGGCACCCTCCACCTGCAGCTTGACCTTGCGGGGCTGATGACACCGTAGGCTGCTTTCAGGTCGGCTTCCGACTGGCCGATGAAATCTTCGTAAGTGGCTTTGTCTCCCCGCTGGAACAGCACCACCTGATAGTTGGCGTTGGCGCTGTCCTCACCGGAAGCCAGCTGCAGCGCGTGGCCCAGCGCAGCATCCTCGGTCATCTGGCAGACGGGCCAGACGGCACTTTCGTAATCCACCGAGATGCCATTCTCCGCATCAAAGTGGGTGTCGGGGTTGGCGGGAGTGCGGCGGTTGACGGCCAGCGTCAGCCCAAAGTAGGCCAGCGCACCCAAAAGCACGATCACGCCCATGGCGAGCAGCAGCTTGGAGGCCGCTGCTGGGAGGAATCCTGCGTGTGAATGTCTTTCGGCATGGGAAAAATCTCCTTTTTACAATATCTTATATAGTATAACACACTCGGCGGCAAAATTGTAGCGCCGCCGGGACAAATTTGCCCCCCGGAGGCTGAAAAACTTTTTGAAAATGCGATTTCAGAAAACACGAGATTTCGAGAGGATTCAAGAGATTTTGAGAGGTATAAAAATTTCCACTGAAAAAATCGCAAAAAGATGTTGACAGGCGCTTTTTTGTGTTGTATACTGACACTCGCGCCCCAAAGGCGCTGAATCGTACCAAACACTTATCAGGAGGAAATAGATATGAGCACTACTCTCGTAAAGCCCGCTGAAGTCGAGCGCAAGTGGTATCTGCTCGACGCAACCGGCAAGAGCCTGGGTCACGTCGCTGCTGAGGCCGCTGTTCTGCTGCGCGGCAAGCAGAAGGTCAACTACACCCCCAATGTCGATTGCGGCGATTACGTCGTTGTCGTCAACTGCGACAAGGCAGTTCTGACCGGCAAGAAGGCTGAGCAGAAGTTCCACATCACCCACAGCAAGTACATTGGCGGCCTGAAGAAGGTCCAGTACAGCAAGCTGATGGCTGAGAACAGCGACCTGGCTATGACCTACGCTATCAAGGGCATGATCCCTTCCAACACCATCGGTGCTAAGGCTCTGACCCGCCTGCACTGCTACCAGGGTGCCGAGCACGCTCACGCAGCTCAGAAGCCCGAGAAGATCGAGTTCTAAGAAGGAGGCAATCGAACATGTACGAAACCAAACCTTATTTCTACGGCACTGG
>ENA-OQEB01001133-OQEB01001133.1-human-gut-metagenome-genome-assembly--contig:-NODE-1133-length-10146-cov-1.797684_pt1 | contig 10146 bp, 15 predicted proteins | sample MGYA00242787_ERZ504619 | MGnify/ENA primary metagenome ERZ504619 (study PRJEB26092, sample SAMD00036317) | human gut metagenome | host: Homo sapiens | study: EMG produced TPA metagenomics assembly of... | reverse complement strand
CCAATCCGGTAAGTGGTATACGAATGAGAACATAGATCAGATGCTTATGGAGCGACATCTTAACAAGAAGGTAAGGCGCAGCTCTCATAAAAATCATATTAGGGGACCGAGAAAGCGTACAGAAGATGATGATGTACGTTTTGCACAGTCCTTTGAAAAACTTATACTGATGGCAAATTCAAAAGAAGGTGGTCAGAGTGGGACTATTTAAGAAAAAGACAGTTACAAAGGCATATGATAAAGAAAATAAGAAACCGGTAATCAAAGCGAGCATATGTAATGGTGAGCAGGTTGCAGGCTTTAAGAACATTCATACAGGTAAGATAGAAGAAGTTATGCTGATTAAGAACCAGGCAGACCTTAATGCATTCAAGAAAATGTATGGAATAGATGGAGAGATAGAGAAGGAATATTAAACGAGGTATTTGAAGTTATGTTATCTTTTACTCCTGCAAGCATATAAGGATTATATTTACTTTTACACTTAAATATAATAAAATTTAAGCACAAAAGTAAATATCAAGGATAAGGAGGCCAACTATGTCAACATCAGATATTTTGGAATCGCTAATTGAAAAAGACAATGGGTATTTGATTACATCGAAGGCCGTTGAATCAGGTGTATCAAAGCCATCTGTCTCAAAATACGTCAGAGAGCATGATATGGAAAAAGTGGCACATGGCATTTATATCTTAGATAATGTGTGGCCAGATGAGTTGTTTGTACTTCAGCAACGAAATAAGAATATTATTTATTCGGGCGAGACCGCCCTTTATTTGCATGTCTTATCGACAGAGAATACAGTCATATTTGTTTCACTGTTCCTACCGGATATAATGCTACACATATCAAAAAGAAAAACAAAGAAGTTCATTATGCAAACCCAGAGATTCTTGATATGGGGACCTGTGAAATCCCGTCAAGCAGCGGTAATTTGGTTAAAGTATATGACAAGGAAAGATGTATTTGTGATTTGATTAAAGATCGAAAGAAATATGAAATTCAGTTATATCAGACAGCAATCAAGGAATATATGTCCTCGAAGGAAAAGAATCTATCAAGATTGATTGAGTATGCGGTTAAACTTGGAGTAAGGGATGAAGTGATGATGTATGTGGAGGTAATGGTATGATTCATACAGCGAAACAACTTAAAGACAAAGTAAAAAACATGTCTGGCGGGAATAGTGAAGTTTTGTCGTATAATCTTGAAACTCTTCTTGCGGAAAAGATGCAGACGATTTTGGCAAGAGGACTTGCGAATACCAGAATGAAGAATTTTAATATTTAAGAGTTTGTTTTATAGGTAATGTTAGCAGATATGAGCTGATTTACAAATATTACTGCAAATATTGCTCAAGGCAGCATGCAAGGGAGATGGCAAAATCAGAGTGATTTTTTTCGTAGGAAGATTAATATCGCTTATTTTTATATTTTATTTGCAAAGTCATATTCTCTCAGCAAAGTTTATGGATTTGAGAGAGATAAAACGTATAAAAGGTGGATCGCTATTGACGAAAATATAGTAAAAGTGTATACTGATTTTATAACATGCTTTGTATTTTTGGGTAAAATATACAAAAGTGATCAGTTCCAAGGAAGGGAGAATAAAAATATGAAGAATATGAAGGTAAGAACCAAGCTAAATCTGATACTAGTTCTGGTTAGTTTACTTGTGGCTCTTGGGAGTGTTGTTTCCTTCAAGGATTTGGAAGATGTGAAAGATAAAGCATTGGAGACAATGGATGCATCATCCCGTCAGAGTTATGATGATTCAATTAAAGAGCAGGTGGGCGTGGTTATTTCCCTGTTGTCGGAGATTAATGACGCATATAAAGCGGGAACTTATACGCTGGATGAAGCCAAGAAAATTGCAGCGGATGAGGTTCGGCAGATGCGTTACGGAGAGACAGGTTACTTTTGGATTGATCAGTCAGATGGAACAAATGTAGTTCTGCTTGGCAGCGATACCGAGGGAACGAACCGTATGGAGACAGAGGATGCAAACGGATACAAGATGGTGAAAGAAACCATACGTGTAGCAGTGGAAGATGGTGGAGGATACACAGATTATGTATTCCTAAAGAAGGAGAGACTAAACCTTCACCGAAGCGTCCTACAGTGAGTATTTTGAACCATTTGACTGGGTGGTCGGTACAGGAAATTATACCGATTATATTGATACTGCCATTGAAAAGCAGGACAAGGTATTTTCCAGCTATGCAATGAAAAGGCAATCACACTGATTGGGGCATGTGTTGCAATGCTTGTGGTTGTTGCAGTGCTTGTTTTCATGATCGCACAGGATATTACAAAGTCACTAAAGAAAGTTGTAGCAGAGATTGAAGTGATTGCAGGTGGTAATTTTGCGCATAGAATGCAGGACAATATGATGAAACGGAAAGATGATTTCGGACAGCTGGCAGGAACACTTGAGACAATGAGGGAATCAATATGCGGATTGCTTTCCCAGGTAAAGATAGAGGCAGCAAATATTGATACAGTTGTGGAAGCGATGGATAGCAGTATATCAAATCTGAATGGGGAAATTGAGGATGTGTCTGCGACAACCGAGCAGCTTGCTGCAAGTACTGAAGAAACTGCCGCATCGACAGAACAGATCAACAGTATGACTCAGCAGATTGATGGTGCAGCGAAAGAGATTGCGATACGTGCACAGGATGGGGCTACGGAAGCAGAAGAAATTCATAAGAGGGCAGCACAGACGAAGGAAGCAACGGTGGAGAATCGACAGAAAGTTCAGACGATGCTCGGAGAAATCAGGGGAAGGCTGGAGCAGGCACTTGAAGAGGCAAAGGTTGTGGAACAGATCGGCGTGCTTGCTGATTCTATCCTTGCGATTACCGGGCAGACTAATCTGCTTGCACTGAATGCATCCATTGAGGCAGCACGTGCTGGCGAGGCCGGAAAGGGATTTGCAGTTGTTGCAGAGGAAATCCGGGTATTGGCAGAGCAGTCTAAAGATGCCGTGGCAAATATTCAGGCCGTGACGGAAAATGTGGATAATGCAGTAGCAAATCTTGCAAATGACTCTAATCATCTGTTGGATTTTGTAGATACAGATATTGTGAAGAGTTTTGGCGATTTTGAGAAAATGGCAGATGATTATAATATGGATGCATCTAAAATTAATGATCTGGTATCGGATTTTAGTGCAACCTCAGAAGAATTGGTAGCATCAATTTCCAATATTACAGAGGCGATTGAAGGAATTACCTCCGCATCAAATGACAGTGCTGCAGGTACAACAAATATTGCGCAAAAAACCGTTTCTATTGCAGGCGAATCGGCAGAAGTCATGAAAGGTGTTAAGACAGCAGAGGCTTCGGCAGGAGAACTCCGCAAGAATGTAAGCAACTTTGTAATTGAAGAATAAGAAATATATTTACAAGAGGAATTCGTATCAGGTTCACTTGCCTGCAAGCATGCATCGATGATACCTTTGCCCCTTTAATCATATTATTACACGAAAAAGATATAGGTTCGCCTGTATCTTTTTTGTGTAATGTATATTAAGATGCTATTAAACAGTATTAGGATAGTAAAAATTTCCTATTTTAGGAAAGCTTATTGGAAAGAAAAGCAGGTTTGTCATTTTCAAATTTTTCATGGCAATCTAAAAAAATATCTGCCAAAGAAAGCTGTTTATATGGTATCATAAGTATCAGGATACAGATAGATGAAAGGCTAAATATGAAAAATGAAATTTTATTAATTAATGTACTTATTGAGACATATATGGTGGAAATATACCTGGACAGAAGGGAGTAAATAATGGTAAAGAAGATAATGCGTGATCCACTGTTTCTTGCACAGAAATCAGTGGATGCTACAGAAGATGATAAACAGGTGGTTACGGATTTACTTGACACATTGAAAGCAAATCTTGACCATTGTGTTGGAATGGCAGCTAACATGATTGGCGTGAAAAAGAATATCATAGTGGTTGCGGCCGGACCATTCCAGTTTGCCATGATTAATCCGGTGATTACCGGAAAATCAGGGGCTTTTCAGACGGAGGAAGGCTGTCTTTCGCTGGATGGTGTGAGACCATGCACAAGATATAAAGAGATTGAAGTGGATTATCTCGACCAAGAATTTCAAAAAGAAACATGGCAAATACACAGGCTGGACAGCACAGATAATTCAGCATGAGGTGGACCATTGTAATGGGGTGGTCATATGAAGCTAAAGAACATATTAATAGTAGTGGACAATATCGAAGAGTCAATCCACTTCTATAACGAACTGTTTGGCCTTAATGTGATTTCGAGACAGGAAGGTAATGTAATAATGTCGGAGGGCCTGGTATTGCAGGATGCCGGAATATGGAAGGAAAGCATGCAGATACAGACTATTCCATATAACAATATGACGGAACTGTATTTTGAAGATAATGATATCGAAGGTGTAGTTAAAAAGCTGGAGTCAGGAAGGTATGAGTCAGATATGCTACAGCACTGACAGAACTCGACGGAGGACAGAAGCTTGTAAGATTTTATGATCCGTCCGGAAACCTTATTGAAGTGCGCACACCATGGGATAAATTTGTGAATAGAGAGTGATTAGGTGTTCAGGTATCTGGATAAATAATCTCGTTTATTTGAAAAGGTTGGAAAAAGTGCAGATATTTGTAGACGCAGCTCACATAAGAATCATATCAAAGGACCGAAAAAGCGCACAGAGAAAGATGATGAGAGGTTTGCACCGTCGTTTGAGAAAATGATACTGATGGCAAAATCAAAGGAAGAACTAAGGAACACAGACCGGTAATAATATTTGTATTTTGTCCATAATCCGCTATACTATAGCTTAGTATAGCGGATTGATATGCTTTTGCAGGAAGAGATGCATGGTTGTAGGAGAAAAATAAATGATTAAAACATAGTATTTGACATAGGAAACGTGCTTGTCAGGTTCCAGCCGGACGAGGCAATGCGTGAGATTGGCATTGAAGAAAATAAAATAGCAGCTTTAGCCCATGCAACATATGAAAACCCTGTCTGGGTTGAGCTGGACCGTGGTGTAATTCCTGAGAACGAGATAATTGATGAGATGGTTAAGGTGGCTCCACAGTATGAGGCGGATATCAGGAGATTTTTCAAAGAGGGAAAGGCTTTTGTCGTAAAGGCATTCGACTATGCAGCAGACTGATTAAGGAGTTAAAGAGCAGAGGCTATAAAGTGTATTTGTTATCGAATTATCCAAAGGACTTCTTCGAGCTTCATACGCACAGTGAACTTAATTTTGTGTCACTTGTTGACGGCAAAGTCATTTCAGCTATGGTTGGGATGATAAAGCCTGATGCCGGTATCTATCAGTGCCTGTTTGATAAATACAATCTGAATCCGAAAGAATGTGTGTTCATAGATGACAGACCGGAGAATATCGAAGGTGGCAGAAAGCTTGGGATGGAGGGGATTGTGTTTACAGACTATGAGACGGGAAAGAAAAAGCTGGAGCAGATGCTGATGGCAAAATTAAAGGAAGACTAATAAAGGATTGGAGCATTAAAGATGAAGACAGCAATAGTATATGCATCAGTGCATCATGGAAACACAAAAAAAAGATAATTGACGAGATAGCAAAAGACAAAACGATGTCGAGCTGATAGATGCGACACAGACGGTAGAGAAAGACTTGTCGGAATATGATTTAATCGGTTTTGCATCAGGAGTATACGGCGGAAAGTTTCATCAGTCGGTGCTTAAGTTTGCATCAGTCAATCTCACAGACAATAAAAATGTATTTCTTATCTGCACATATGGTGGCAGACCTGTCTTTAAGTCAATTGAGCAGGTGATAGCATACAAACATGACACCATTGTCGGAAGGTTTTCATGCAAGGGATTTGATACGTTTGGTCCGTTCAAGCTGATTGGCGGTGTATCAAAGGGGCATCCGGATGAGAAGGATATTGCGGCGGCTATAGAGTTTTACAACGGACTAACAGAACAGCCAGTGTTTCTGAAATAGGAAAACTTTGAAATAGGAGGATTGAATGTGTGAAGAATGAAATCAATGAATCTGTATATGATATCAATATGGATAAGTTATGTCAGAATTCAATTGAATTAATTAAATATGCACGAAACATTACTGCAAAGCAGGTAAATAATGTCCAGATAATGACCTATTATTCTCTTGGCAGGTGGATTGTAGAAGTACAGCAGCAGGGAAAACACAGGGCTGAATACGGTAAAAAAATCATAATAAATCTTTCTAAAAATTAACAGAAGAATTTGGAAAAGGCTTTTCAGAATCTACGCTGGAAAAGGCAAGAAAGTTTTATTTAACATATAAGGATCGAATTTCGGAAACACTGTTTACGGAATTTGCAATCAAGAAATCGGAAACGGTGTTTACGATTTTTGAAGAGGAGCATCCGTTTGTGGTAACATGGTCTCATTATCTACAATTGATGAGAATAGAAAATGAGGATGAACGCTCATTTTATGAGATAGAAGCTGGCCAGAGAGAAGTGGGGAGTCAGAGATTTGTCACGTCAGTATAATTCTTCTCTTTATGAGAGACTTGCGTTAAGCTGGATAAGGACAAAGTGCAACGCTTATCACAGGAAGGAAATGTGATTACAACCTCAAAGGATGTGCTGAAGGATCCATATGTTTTGGAATTTGTAGGTCTTGAAGATAAATATAATTATTCAGAAACTGATTTAGAAAACAGGCTGTTAGATAATTTGCAGCAGTTTCTTTTGGAATTGGGAAAAGGATTTACTTTTGTGGCAAGACAGAAAAGATTTTCATTCGAAGAAGATCATTTCAGAGTGGATCTTGTTTTTTATAACAGACTGTTGAAATGCTTTGTATTATTTGATTTAAAAATTGGCAAATTAAAAGCACCAGGATCTGGGGCAAATGCAGATGTATGTCAATTACTATGATAGATACGAAAAAACAGAGGAAGAAAATCCTACCATTGGTGTATTGTTGTGCAATGAAAAAAATGATGCGATGGTTGAACTGACATTGCCGGAGGATTCTAATATTTATGCATCACAGTATAAACTGTATCTGCCGGATAAGAAACTATTACAGGATAAATTGAAAGAATGGTTACAGGAAGAAGGTGGTGCTGAAGATGAAATTTAATTTTAAAATACAACAGTACCAGGCAGATGAAAGATATGTCACAGATTGATTTGAAATTCGCTTCAGAACAGAATGCATTTGGTTTAACAGATGATTTCGATGATTTGTATATCCCAAAAAAGCCAGCCGGTTGCAAACGGCTGGCTTTTATCTATATTAGATTTCAATACGCATAAACTATAGCTCAAGATTCAGATAAATCTCATCACGTTCATCCTGCTCAATACCCAGATATTGCTGCGTTACTTTATAGGACGAGTGATTGTAGACGTCCATCAGCAGAGCAGGTGGTGTGCCGTTCTTCCAGGCGTGATATCCAAATGTCTTTCTCAGAGAGTGACAGCTGATATGTTCATCCTGAATAGTCTCCTCGGCAGCAGTCCTTACAATTCGGTATGCCTGAACTCTGTTTATTGGCTGCCTCCTGCAAGTGGCTTTTGTAAAAATAAACTCATGTTCAGTCGGATGCCGTTCGTTGAAATAAGCCCGGAGAGCATCGGTGGCATTGCAGTTTAGAGTGACATAGTTATTCTTGCCGGTCTTTTGCTCGTTGATAAGAAAATGAGAGCGAAATACATGGTGCTCGAAATTGTATACGTTATCCCACTTCAATTTAAGCAGGTCACTGATTCTTAGTGCTGTGTTTAATCCCATAACAATTAAACAGTAATTGCGGCGGTTTGGATGGATATCTTTATAGTACATCCTGAAAGCCGCCAGTTCATCCTTATTTCGGATTGGCTGTGTAGTTCCCATTGAATACTCCTTTGCGGTAGAAAATATTATCAGGCACATGCCGCAAGACAGACTCTTCCCTGGAATATCCAAAATCCACAACAAAATAATAGTAATTATAAAAAAGCAAAAATGCAACATTTTATAGTAAAATGTTACATTTTTTGCTTTACACCTATTATATCGGACACCATTTACAGACCTTAACCCCAAAGAAAAGAATTTTTTTAAATAATTTTCTTTACCTTTTTCTATCATTTTTAATTAATTTCACGGGATTTAACTATATCAAGTGAAAGATAAAGCCGTTCTTGATGAAATATGACTAAAACGTCATAAATATTTGATGTTATTTAATCAACTTCTGTTTTGACCCCTTATTAATCTGCGAAAAATGTAACATTTTACTATAAAATGTTGCATAATTCGGAAAAGCATGGACAAAGCTATTCCCTAGTGCATGGAGGTAGAAAATGCTCAAATTATCATTAAAGGAAGGGCAATATGTAAATATCGGAGACGATATCCGAATCGTGTTCGCGGGTGGAACCGGAAAGCACTGTCGATTATTGATAGATGCTCCAAAAGAACTGAATATCGCAAGATCCAACAACGAACCAGACCCGGCGAAGCGAAAAGATACATATTATCCTGAACCTGAGTTTTCCAGTGAAGCAAAGAAACAAATCAAGCAAATCATCTGGAATGAGAAAGAACGTCAGAAAAAGACGCAAAGCAACTAATCAAGTTAATAGGCGGCTGTGGCGCAAGCCACACCCGGGAAGCCGCTTGTTATAGAAAAACAGCAACTGCTTAAATAAAAAATAAACACAAAGCAGCTGCACAACCCTCGGGAAAAGGATTTCTAGAGGTCAAACATAATAACCCACAGTGTGGGACAAGGAGGATTATATTATGGTAGTACAACACAACATGCAGGCAGCAAATGCCAACAGAATGCTTAACGTAACAACAAGCGCACAGTCAAAGAGCACAGAGAAGCTTTCATCAGGTTACAGAATCAACCGTGCAGCAGATGATGCAGCCGGACTTACAATTTCTGAGAAGATGAGAAAGCAGATTAAGGGTCTCGACAGAGCTTCAACAAATGCAGAGGATGGTGTATCTGCAGTACAGACAGCAGAAGGTGCTCTCACAGAGGTTCACTCAATGCTTCAGCGTATGAATGAGCTTGCAACACAGTCTGCAAACGGAACAAACTCTAACACAGACCGTAAAGCTATTCAGGATGAGATTGACCAGCTTACAACAGAGATTGATCGTGTATCAGAGACAACAAAGTTCAATGAGACATATCTTTTAAAGGGAGATGGATCAGAGAAGGAGCACAATGTAAATGCACATGATGCAGGAATTGATGGTGTTACACTTACAGATAATGGGGATGGTACCGTTGGTGTAACATTAAAGACACTTGCAGCTGGAGATAAAGTTAATATAGCTGGTAAGCAGTATACGATTGGTGCGGTGGAGGCTGATGTAACAAAAGCTGTAGGAACCCCTAAAAAAGGTGATACAGTTAAAGTCGGCAATGCGGAGTATACATACGAAGATGGTAACTCAGTTGATTCTGCGGGTACAAAAGTAGCAGCTGGCTGGTATGCATCAGGTACAGATTTTAAAACAGACACAAAAGCTAATTGGGATAACGCTAAAAAGGATACCGCTGATTTAGCAGTAGCGGGAGCATCAGTAACTGTAAAGGGTAAGACTTTTAATGTTATTAACGATGCTAATACTGCAGATGGTGTTGACGACAAAGATTCATCTGTTATTACTGCTGGAAAAGCATATCAGTTACAGACAGCTGAAATCGTAAAAGCTAGCAGTATTGGAGCTGATACAGCTGCTACAACTGCAACAAACACGGCATATAATAATGCAACCACAACATTCACCCTTAACAAAGGAACTGTTTCATACAAAGACGGCTTAAGCTTCAACCTTCACGTAGGCGCTGATGCTGATATGACAAACAAGATTACAGTCAACATCGACTCAATGAACTCTGCAGGTCTTGGAATCAAAGGTATCAAGGCTGATACAGAGCAGGATGCTACATACGCTATTGATGCAATTGCAGATGCTATCTCAACAGTATCTTCACAGCGTTCAGCACTTGGTGCCGTACAGAACAGACTTGAGCATACAATCAACAACCTCGACAACGTAGTTGAGAATACTACATCAGCTGAGTCTCGTATCCGTGATACAGATATGGCTGAAGAGATGGTTAACTACAGCAAGAACAACATTC
>ENA-OQEB01001132-OQEB01001132.1-human-gut-metagenome-genome-assembly--contig:-NODE-1132-length-10149-cov-1.890840_pt1 | contig 10149 bp, 9 predicted proteins | sample MGYA00242787_ERZ504619 | MGnify/ENA primary metagenome ERZ504619 (study PRJEB26092, sample SAMD00036317) | human gut metagenome | host: Homo sapiens | study: EMG produced TPA metagenomics assembly of... | reverse complement strand
ATAAAAACACTTGATTATATGAGGAGGTTACAATTAATGTTACGTCCGAACAGAACGAATTTTGGAAAATATTCCGGTAGGAAGTCTTGGTCTTATTTCCCTCACGGGATGTGAAGAACTGGGAAAGAAAGTAGATGACTATCTTGTAAAATGGAGACACGAAAGCGGAAATGCTTTTCGCGACGATATTGCATTTTCGGGATATGAAAAAGATTCTTATCTTCTTGATGCCCGCGTTCCGCGCTTTGGCTCAGGAGAAGCAAAAGGAGTTCTCGGAGAGTCCGTTCGCGGAAAAGATCTGTATCTTATGGTAGATGTATGTAATTACAGCATTACTTACTCTCTTGCGGGAAAGACAAATCACATGTCTCCTGACGATCATTTCCAGAACTTAAAGAGAATTATCGCTGCCATTGGCGGAAAAGGACGACGTATCAATGTTATCATGCCGTTTTTATATGAGAGCCGTCAGCACAAAAGAAGTTCCCGTGAATCACTCGACTGCGCTCTTGCTTTGCAGGAACTTGTACGCATGGGAGTTGAAAACATCATTACTTTTGACGCTCATGACCCACGTGTACAAAATGCGATCCCGCTGAGCGGATTTGAAACAGTTTCTCCGACATATCAGTTTATAAAAGGGCTTCTGCGCAATGTCAAAGACTTACAGATCGACGCAGATCATATGATGGCGATCAGTCCTGACGAGGGCGGAACAAACCGTGCCGTATATCTTGCCAACGTACTTGGCCTTGACATGGGTATGTTCTATAAACGCCGCGATTACACAAAGATTGTAGACGGACGTAATCCGATCGTTGCTCATGAATTCCTTGGCTCTTCCGTAGAGGGAAAAGATGTCATCATCATCGACGATATGATTTCTTCAGGAGACAGCATCATAGATGTCGCTACGGAACTGAAACAGCGTAAAGCAAACCGGATTTTCGCTGCGGCTACATTCGGTCTGTTTACAAACGGTATGGAGAAATTCGACAAAGCATATGAAGACGGTATTATTCACGGTATCCTTACGACAAACCTGATCTACCAGACACCGGAGCTTTTGTCTAAACCATATTACATCAACTGTGATATGAGCAAATATATTGCTCTTATCATCGATACATTGAATCATGACGGATCTCTTAGTTCTATTTTAAGTCCGAACGAAAGAATCCAGCATGTTCTTCAGAAATACAAAAACGGAGAGCCGGTCTAAGACCGCTCTCCATGCTTTTTTCATACTTTAAGCGAATAAATTACTATGAACAGACAAAACAACAAAACAGAACGAAAAAAAACGATTTCTGACACACTATTTACAGCTTTCATGCTCTTCACTGCGACTGCTGTTTCTTTTTGTTTCTTTCACTTAGGAAATAAAAATTCAGCAAACATCACTGTGATCTATACGCTTGCGCTCATTTTGACCGCTCTTAAGACGTCCGGATATGTATACGGCATTGTCGCCTCTTTATTCTGCGTCATCGCCGTTAATTTCCTTTTTTCTTATCCATTTTTTAAATTTAATTTTTCATTGGACGGATATCCTGTCACGTTTATCGGGATGCTCGCGATCACACTAATCACAAGCGCAACAACAACTTCTTTAAAACAACATCAAAAAGCCGCTGCGGAACGAGAAAAAGCGCTGGCAGAAGCTGATAAAGAAAAACTGCGTGCAAATCTTTTACGTGCCGTATCACATGATCTGCGAACACCACTCACAAGTATTATCGGCTCTTCCTCTTCTTATTTGGAAAACGGATCAGATATGACCGAATATGAACGAACCGAACTTGTATCAAATATTAAAGAGGATTCTGAATGGCTGCTGAATATGGTCGAGAATCTTCTTACGATCACGCGCATAGACAACAACTCTCAAGACAAAGTGAAGAAGTCTCCGGAAGTCGTCGAAGAAGTCGTTTCAGAGGCTATACAACGGCTCAGAAAACGGCTTTCGGACGTCCGTATCAAAGTCCATATGCCGAATGATTTTCTTATGATTCCCATGGACGCCACATTAATCGAACAGGTTCTCATTAATCTTCTGGAAAATGCTTCCGTTCATTCTGAAAGTACGGAAGAGATCGATCTGATCATTACACAGACAAAAGAGTGTGTTTCTTTTTCTGTCCGTGACTACGGAAAGGGAATCGATCCCGAACAGCTTCCTTATATATTTGAAGGTCAGCGCAGTTCCGGAAAAAATTCAGACCACCATAAAGGAATCGGAATCGGTCTGTCAATCTGTAAGACGATCATAGAAGCTCATGGAGGGAAATTAACCGCTGTCAATCACAAACACGGCGCCGAATTTATTTTTACACTTCCAAAAGAAAAGGAGGTTGAAGCAAATGCCTAAATTTTCAGTCTTAATCATTGAAGATGAAAAAAATATACAAACTTTCATGGGAAAGGTTTTAAAACGTCATGACTATCAGGTTCTTTATGCCGATACCGGTAAGCAAGGACTGGAAATGATCCGTTCCCGATGCCCGGATCTTATCCTTCTTGATCTGGACTTCCGGACATAGACGGCTGTTCTATTATCCGGGACGTCCGTACATGGGCAAGTACTCCGATCATCGTTATTTCCGCCCGCACTGCCGAACGGGAAAAGGTTGCGGCTCTTGATCTGGGCGCTGATGATTATATTACAAAACCATTCGGAACTTCCGAGCTTCTTGCACGGATCCGCGCTTCCCTCAGACACAGCAATCGTCTGCTCACTGACAGCACCTTCTATATCCGTCCTTACCGACATAAGGATTTAATACTTGACTTTTCCAAACGGCTGCTCACGATTCGCGGCAATGCTGTCCATCTGACTCCGATCGAATATAAGATTGTAGCATATCTGGCGCAAAATTCCGGAAAAGTCATTACATATGCATCGATTCTTTCAAATGTATGGGGACCTTACGCTGATAATGACAATAAGATTCTTCGTGTCAACATGGCCAATATCCGCCGAAAAATCGAAGAAGATCCCGCACAGCCTCAATACATTTTTACCGAAGTCGGAGTCGGCTATCGTATGGCTGAAGATGAAGATGAGTAAATGTTAAAAACCCGCTAAGGTTTTTGCCGCTTTATTCCATTTTACACTTTGCTCCTTTAAAATAGAGACTGATTTGTTTTTATTTCATTTGTTTTGCACAGAAAATTATTTTTTTGTGTAAAACCGCAAAATTTATTTTAAGGAGTGACCTACAATGAATATCGGTTTAATTTTACTTATGCTAATCGGAGGCTCTGTCGGAGTTTTTTCTACACTCTACATTCTGATCAGCCTTCCTGTCATAATTTTTCTGAAGATTTATCGAAAAATTCGATTCGGAGCTTCTCTTTATGATTAAATAAAATCAATGATTTTCTTATCTTATGCATGTTTTTTACAGAGCTGAACAAAAAACTCCGTATACGTCACCGGGTTTTATCCCGAATCTGTATACGGAGTTTTTATTTTATCTTATTCTTTGTCTTTCTTGTTTATTATTCTTGCACTTTCTTGCTTAGCAGAACAATGATCTTTTATTCTTCTGTGACAAAAGCCTCTTCATCATCTGCTTCTTCTGTATCCATCACTTCATCCGTCAACGCTGTCTCTTCGTTTTCCAAACTTTCATTTACTGCATCTGCGCTTACTGCCTCAGCGTTTTCCGCTTCTGCATTCTCTCCTTCTGCGCTCTCTTCAGTTTCAAGTTCCTCTGCCAGCATCGCTTCTGCTCTGGCATCTGTATTTAACGCTACGTCACGATATTTTTTCATACCCGTACCCGCCGGAATATGTTTACCGATAATTACGTTTTCTTTCAGACCGACAAGATGATCGACTTTTCCTTTGATTGCCGCTTCGGTAAGAACTTTCGTTGTTTCCTGGAAAGATGCGGCTGAAAGGAAGGAATCTGTAGCAAGTGAAGCTTTCGTAATACCAAGCATGATCTGCTCGCCTATAGCCGGCTCTTTTCCTTCTTCTTCAAGACGCTCGTTTACTTCATTGAATTCAAGAACGTCAACCATTGTTCCCGGAAGGAATTCTGTATCACCCTTCTCTTCGATGCGGACTTTCTTCAACATCTGGCGAACGATAACCTCGATATGCTTATCGTTGATCTCAACACCCTGCAGACGGTATACTCTCTGCACTTCCTGAAGCATATAATCCTGAACGGCTCTAAGACTTTGATCTTCAGAATATCATGCGGATTTACACTACCTTCCGTCAGTTCGTCTCCGGCTTCAAGCATCACGCCGTCCTGTATTTTAATACGAGAACCGTACGGGATCAAATACGCCTTTGATTCGCCTGTCTCATCATTTGTAACGATGATCTCACGTTTCTTCTTCGTGTCGGAAATCATTGCGCGTCCGGCAAATTCCGTGATGATCGCAAGACCTTTCGGCTTTCTCGCCTCGAAAAGCTCCTCGACACGAGGAAGACCTGTGTGATATCGTCACCGGCAACTCCTCCTGTATGGAACGTACGCATTGTAAGCTGTGTTCCCGGCTCACCGATCGACTGGGCAGCCACAATACCAACTGCTTCTCCGACCTGAACCGCTTCTCCTGTCGCCATGTTTGCTCCGTAACATTTTGCACATACGCCGTTCTTACATTTACATGTAAGGATCGTACGGATCTTCACTTTCTTCAGTGACTCGCCGTTCTCATCCACGCCTTTTTTCATAACGCGTTCCGCGCGGCGCGGTGTGATCATGTGGTTTGCTTTTACGAGTACATTTCCGTCTTTATCTTTGATGTCCTCACAGGAATAGCGTCCTGTAATACGCTCCTGAAGGCTCTCAATCTCTTCATTTCCATCCATAAATGCAGATACATACATTCCCGGAATCTCTTTTCCTTCTTCTGCACAATCAGAATCATGGATAATCAATTCCTGAGATACGTCTACAAGACGTCTCGTCAGGTAACCTGAATCGGCTGTACGAAGAGCCGTATCTGACAGACCTTTACGAGCACCATGAGCAGACATGAAATATTCAAGTACGTCAAGACCTTCACGGAAGTTTGATTTGATAGCAACTCGATCGTACGTCCTGTCGTATCTGCCATAAGTCCACGCATACCTGCAAGCTGCTTGATCTGCTTATCAGATCCACGGGCTCCGGAGTCAGCCATCATAAAGATGTTATTATATTTATCAAGACCTGTCAGCAGAGCCTCTGTCAGCTTATCATCGGTTGCTTTCCAAGTTTCGACAACTTCTTTATAACGCTCTTCTTCTGTTATAAGACCACGTTTGTAATTCTTTGTGATTTTATCTACGGTATTCTGTGCTTCCTCGATCATCTGAGGTTTCTGCGGCGGCACCGTCATATCTGAAATTGATACAGTCATAGCCGCTCTTGTAGAGAATTTGTATCCGATTGCCTTTACATTGTCAAGCACTTCCGCTGTTTGTGTTGCTCCGTGAGTATTGATTACTTTTTCAAGAATCTGTTTCAACTGTTTCTTTCCGACATGGAAATCAACCTCGAGAAGCAGCTCGTTTCCTTCTACCTCTCGATCTACGAATCCAAGATCCTGCGGAATAATCTCATTAAACAAAAGACGTCCGAGTGTCGCATCGATCGTTCCTGTCTTCTCAGTTCCGTCCGGCATCATTCTAGTTACACGAACTTTGATTCGCGAGTGGAGCGTAATATATCCGTTCTCATATGCAAGAATTGCTTCGCTCATGCTCTTAAAGAACATTCCTTCGCCCTTTACTCCCGGTCTTTCCTGCGTCAGATAATAAATACCGAGAACCATATCCTGTGAAGGAACCGCCACCGGTCCTCCGTCAGACGGTTTCAGCAGGTTGTTCGGTGAAAGAAGCAAGAAACGGCACTCTGCCTGAGCTTCCTGTGACAGCGGAACGTGTACCGCCATCTGGTCACCGTCGAAGTCGGCATTGTACGCTGTACAAACGAGCGGATGGAGCTTGATTGCCTTACCTTCTACAAGAATCGGCTCAAATGCTGGATACCGAGTCTGTGAAGCGTGGGGGCGCGGTTAAGCATAACCGGATGTTCCTTGATCACTTCCTCAAGAACATCCCAAACTTCCGGCTGAAGTCTCTCTACCATTTTCTTTGCATTTTTTATATTATGTGCTGTTCCGTTTGCCACAAGTTCTTTCATAACAAACGGTTTAAACAGTTCGATTGCCATCTCTTTCGGAAGACCGCACTGATAAATCTTAAGTTCCGGTCCTACGACGATAACAGAACGTCCCGAATAGTCGACACGTTTTCCAAGCAGGTTCTGACGGAAACGTCCGGATTTACCTTTCAGCATATCTGAAAGTGATTTCAGTGCTCTGTTTCCCGGGCCTGTAACCGGACGTCCACGGCGTCCGTTGTCGATCAAAGCGTCTACCGCTTCTTGAAGCATACGTTTTTCATTTCTTACAATAATGTCCGGCGCTCCAAGCTCAAGCAGTCTTTTCAGACGATTGTTTCTGTTAATGATTCTTCTGTACAGATCATTCAAATCACTTGTCGCAAAACGGCCTCCGTCAAGCTGTACCATAGGACGAAGATCCGGCGGAATAACCGGAATTGCAGAAAGGATCATCCATTCCGGACGGTTGCCCGACTCACGGAACGCCTCAACAACTTCAAGGCGTTTCACGATTCTCGCTCTCTTTTGACCTGTCGCATTTTCCAACCCTGCCTGAAGTTCTGCATATTCTTTTTCAAGATCGATGCTTTCCAGAAGTTCTTTGATTGCCTCGGCTCCCATGCCTACGCGGAATGAGCCGCTGCCCCACTTCTCTTTCTGTTCCTGATACTCTGTCTCAGAGAGAATCTGTTTATACTGAAGATCCGTCTCTCCTTTGTCGAGAACAATGTATGAAGCAAAGTAAAGCACTCTTTCCAATGTTCTCGGAGAGATATCAAGGATCAATCCCATACGGCTCGGAATTCCCTTGAAATACCAGATATGAGACACCGGAGCGGCAAGGGCGATATGCCCCATACGCTCACGACGCACACTTGCCTTTGTAACCTCGACGCCGCATCGGTCACAAACAACACCTTTGTAACGGATCTTTTTATATTTTCCACAATGACACTCCCAGTCTTTGCTCGGTCCGAAGATTCTCTCACAGAACAGTCCGTCTTTTTCCGGTTTTAATGTTCTGTAGTTGATCGTCTCCGGCTTTGTAACCTCACCTCTTGACCATTCCATGATCTTTTCCGGTGAAGCCAGACCGATCTTGATCGCGTCAAATGTTAACGGTTGATATTGTTGTTCATTATTGTTTGGCATATATTTGGATCCTCCTCTTATTCTTCCTCATAATCGGAATACTCGTCAAACTCAATGTCCACCGGGGCATCATCATCCGGCTCTTCCTCAGGTTCAACATCCTCGAGTTCCTCGCCTACAAACTCCTTCTCACTAAATCCGTGATCACCGAAAGATTCATTCTCATCACGGTACTTTCTGTCTCCTTCGATAATGTGACGCAGATCTGTCTCGCCGTAATCTACGTTCTCCATAATCTCTACTTCTGTATTGTCATCACGCAGGACACGCACATCCAACGCAAGAGACTGAAGCTCTTTTAAAAGCACCTTAAATGACTCCGGAATACCCGGTTCCGGTATATTTTCTCCTTTGATGATCGCCTCGTAAGTCTTCACACGACCTACAACGTCGTCGGACTTCACTGTCAGGATCTCCTGCAGTGTATAAGATGCGCCGTACGCCTCCAGCGCCCAAACTTCCATCTCTCCGAAACGCTGTCCGCCGAACTGTGCTTTACCACCGAGCGGCTGCTGCGTAACGAGGGAGTAAGGACCTGTAGAACGCGCATGGATCTTATCATCTACAAGATGGTGAAGTTTCAGGTAGTGCATGTGTCCGATTGTTACCGGACTGTCGAAATACTCACCTGTACGTCCGTCTCTCAAACGCACTTTACCGTCTCTTGAGAGCGGAACGCCTTTCCAAAGGTTTCTGTGTTCTCTATTGTCAGACAGGTACTGCAATACTTCCGGAAGAAGCTCCTGTCCATGCTTTTTCTCAAACTCTTCCCACTCAAGATTGACATAATCATTTGCCAGATCAAGAGTATCCATAATGTCGATCTCGTTTGCTCCGTCAAAGACAGGCGTAGAAATGTTAAATCCAAGAGCTTTCGCCGCAAGACTCAAGTGGATCTCAAGCACCTGTCCGATATTCATACGAGACGGCACACCAAGCGGATTCAAAACAATATCCAGCGGGCGCCCGTTCGGAAGAAACGGCATATCCTCTACCGGAAGCACACGGGAAACGACACCCTTGTTACCGTGACGTCCGGCCATCTTATCTCCTACAGATATCTTTCTCTTCTGCGCGATGTAAATTCTGACCGCCTGATTTACCCCGGGTGAAAGCTCGTCGCCGTTTTCTCTTGTAAATACTTTCGCATCTACAACGATACCATACTCACCGTGCGGCACTTTCAAGGATGTATCTCTTACTTCACGGGCTTTCTCTCCGAAAATCGCACGGAGAAGTCTCTCCTCAGCCGTAAGCTCTGTCTCTCCTTTCGGAGTTACTTTTCCGACGAGAATATCTCCGGCGCGCACTTCCGCACCGATACGATGATTCCTCTCTCATCAAGGTCTTTCAACGCATCATCGCCGACGCCGGAATATCTCTCGTGATCTCTTCAGGTCCGAGTTTTGTATCTCTTGCCTCTGCCTCATATTCTTCGATATGAACAGAAGTATAAACATCATCCTGTACAAGTCTCTCACTCAGAAGAACAGCATCCTCGTAGTTATAACCTTCCCATGTCATAAAACCGATGAGCGGGTTCTTACCAAGAGCCATCTCTCCGCCTGATGTAGACGGTCCATCTGCAATAACCTGTCCTGCCGCAACAACGTCGCCTTTATTAACGATCGGACGCTGATTGTAACAGTTACTCTGGTTGCTTCGCTGGAATTTTGTCAGCTTATAAGATGTCTTCTTGCCGTCTTCTTCGCGGACAACGATCTCTTTTGACGTAGAGCTTTCTACTGTTCCCGCCCGTTCTGCGACAACACATACTCCCGAGTCAACGGCAGCTTTTACTTCCATACCCGTACCGACTACCGGAGCCTCTGTCGTCAGAAGCGGAACTGCCTGACGCTGCATGTTCGATCCCATAAGAGCACGGTTGGCATCGTCGTTTTCAAGGAACGGAATCAGAGCCGTAGCGACTGAGAATACCATCTTCGGAGAAACATCCATGTAATCGAACTTGCTTCTCTCGTATTCCTGTGTTTCCTCTCTGTAACGACCGGATACATTTTTATGAATAAAGTGGCCTTCTTCATCAAGCGGTGTATTCGCCTGTGCCACATGATAATTGTCTTCTTCGTCAGCTGTCATATAAACAACTTTTTCTGTAACGACCGGATTTTCCGGATCAGACTTATCAATCCAACGATATGGCGCTTCAACAAATCCATACTGATTAATTCGCGCATATGTTGCCAAAGAGTTGATCAGACCGATGTTCGGACCTTCAGGCGTCTCGATCGGACACATTCTTCCATAGTGTGAATAATGTACGTCTCGAACCTCGAATCCGGCGCGATCTCTGGAAAGACCTCCCGGTCCAAGTGCGGAAAGACGTCTCTTATGTGTCAACTCTCCAAGCGGGTTGTTCTGATCCATAAACTGAGACAACTGAGAAGAACCGAAGAACTCTTTCACCGCTGCCGTCACCGGTTTGATATTGATCAGTGACTGCGGGGAAATTCCTTCCTGATCCTGTGTCGTCATACGCTCACGGACAACTCTTTCTAATCTTGAAAGACCGATTCTGTACTGATTCTGGAGCAATTCTCCTACTGCGCGGATACGGCGGTTACCCAAATGGTCAATGTCATCATCCGTTCCCATGCCATATTCAAGATGCATATTATAGTTGATGGACGCGAGGATGTCCTCTTTTGTAATATGCTTCGGGATCAAATCGTGAATGTCACGTTTGATCAACGCTTTCATCTCTTCGATGTCTCCTGCGGACTCTTCGATAATTCCCGCCAAAACCGGATAATATACCTGCTCCGTAACACCTACTTCTTCAGGATCGATATCTGTAACAGCCTGAAAATCTACCATCATATTAGAAAGGATCTTGATG
>ENA-OQEB01001131-OQEB01001131.1-human-gut-metagenome-genome-assembly--contig:-NODE-1131-length-10159-cov-1.766846_pt1 | contig 10159 bp, 10 predicted proteins | sample MGYA00242787_ERZ504619 | MGnify/ENA primary metagenome ERZ504619 (study PRJEB26092, sample SAMD00036317) | human gut metagenome | host: Homo sapiens | study: EMG produced TPA metagenomics assembly of... | reverse complement strand
CCACCATGGCAGGCAATGCGATATTATAGAGAACAAAAAATTTCTTAAACAAAAGATTTTCCGCCAACATTGTTACTTTTGCGAAAAGAGCCGTTATAAGAAATAACAATGTTCCCATCACCAACAGATGAACATGCAGCACTCCTAATGTAGTCGCTCTGTATATCCGTTCCATTTTGTAAATTCCCGATAAAATACGCCTCCCGCCATTGCAAATATAAAATAAACAATCGCTGTATTTATAATTCTTTTCATATGTATCTTCTCCTTAGTTTTTACTCCTCATCTTTTATGCATCTATACTTTCTCTATACTTCCTCTATACTTTCTCTATGCTTTTTCGTTTACTTATGCTTTCTTCCTGTAAGCCTGTATATAATTTCTTCCAAATAAAACGCCTGCCATGAAAAGTGCCGCTCCCAATCCTGTGTAAAATACAGCTATAAACCGCTCCGGCAGTAAATGGAATGAACGAATAATAATCCCGAAACTTATCATAAACGCCATAATTAAAAATGATTTCAAATCAAAAATTTATAAAACAAGTTGCTTTTCTTTCTTCATATCCTTGAATTCTTATTGTATGTTTATTTGTCAACTTATAAAATACCATGAACCAAAAGAGAAGAAACACGATAATTGTCACGATATAATTTATTACAGTCTGATATTCAGCATAAGTTTCAATCCCGATCCTCAAAACGTTAAATCCTGCGATCATCCAGACAAGACTTGCCAAAAGCAAAAGATTCTGTTTCTTTATCTTCATAACCCATCTCCGTTCCACATCAACTCTTTCTCTTTAATACAAATAATTTTTTACAAATTCCAAAAAGGACTCTTTTTCATTTTGTTTTTCCAGTAATATTGATAAAAACAAGGTAAATATATAGTCCGTAAAAATTTCGGCAGTCAGATTTTCTGTAAATATCCCTTGACGTATTTTTTCATCATTTTCCAAAAAATGTGCCATTTGATTTTTTAACCTCAGAAAATATACTTCCATCGCCTTTTTTCCTTCTTGTCTTTCTCCTGCCGTAAACCCAATGCATGCATGGAAAAAATTTCGGATAACGGCTTCGGCTATTTTCAACACCTTCAAACAACAGGTTTAAGTATTCCACAATATTCTCGCATTTTTCTAAAGTTTTTCCCATTTGAAATATATCTTTCCACACTGCCTCTATTGTAGCAGACAAAAGTTCTGATTTTGAAGAAAAATAATTATACAAAGAACCTAGTGCAATTCCGCATTCAGATGCAACGGTTCTCATATTTACTGCGGCAATTCCTTTTTTTGCCACAATCCCACAGCTTACTTTCAATATTTCTTCTTCCGACGTAACCGCTCTGCTCAACTCTTATCACCGTCCTCTTTATTCTATTCTCCTTTCCCGCTTTCCCTTTTCAGTTTTTTTAATATGAACATTGTTCATGTTAATATTCTATACAATATTTGTCAAGTTTTTTCTCCTGTTTTCCAATTTTTCTCTTTACTCTCTTTTTACAACTTCAAAAGAACCGATTCCCAAAAGAGAATCGGTTCTTTTATATCGCCTCACAATATTATATTATGAAAACTTTATTCTTATTTTTGTTCTTATTTTTTCTTTTTATTTTTGATAATAAGAACTGCCGCCACAACGGCGATTGCAGCCACAAGACCCGCGATCGGAAGCCATACGTTCTTATCGTCGCCTGTCTGTACCGCACCGGAATTGTTCTTTCCTTCCTCTTTGCCGGATGTCGGAGGAACTTTTCCTTTCTCTTCAACAGTCACGTTGACCGTTACTTTCCTGAATTCTTCCGGAATTGTGATTCCTTCTTTTGTCTGAAGTGTTCCTGTCAGTTTATATGTTCCTGCTTTGTCTGCTTTATACACATCTGTGTTCCATACGATTGACAGTTTATCTTTCGCCTTGTTATCAAGTGTCACTTTCACTTCTTTCGGAAGGGCAAGTTTCTCTGCCGGAGTTCCGAATTTCACAGTAAGGTCAGCAAGTTTTTCTACTGCTATAACCACTTTGTCTTCCGGCTGCGGCGGGTCTACTTCTCCGCCTTTTTCTTCTACAGTTACGTTGATCGTTACTGTCTTGAAGTTGTCAGGAAGTTTAATTCCTTCTTTTGCCTGAAGTGTTCCTGTCAGTTCGTACGTTCCCGCTTCGTCTGCTTTATACGCATCTGTGTTCCACTCTACTGACAGTTTGTCTTCTGTCTCGTTATCTAATGTTACTTTTACTTCTGTCGGAAGAGCAAGTTTCTCAACTGAAGTTCCGAACTCAACCGTAAGATCAGTAAGTTCTTCTACTTTTGTAACTACTTTGTCTTCCGGCTGCGGCGGATTTACTTCGCTCTCTTCTACAATTACGTTGATCGTTACTGTCTTAAACTTATCAGGAATCTTAACGCCTTTCTTCTTCTGAAGTTCTCCTGACAGCGTCTGTGTTCCGATCTGATCTGCTTTGTAATTATCTGTCGTCCATTTTACTTCAAGTACATCTGCAACACGACCGCTTCCAGTGTAACATTTACTGTTTTCGGAAGATCCAGTTTATCAGCAGCAGTTCCTTTCTTCACTTTAAGATCGGCAGGTTTCTCTACGCTACAACTGTCTTTGCATTCCAGTCGTCTACCGTCAGGTTAATTACTGCAGGTACAGCTTTGTTTCCTGATGCATCTACAGCTACGATACGGATACTGTAGTCTTTGCTTTCATCCGCGTTTTTCAATGTATATTCTGTCTTATCGCTTTCAGATACGATCACGCCGTCTACATATACAATATATGTAACTTCGCTTCCTTCCGGATCTTCTGACGGAGCCCATGTGATCTTCACATCTTTTTCACCTTCTTTTACTACGCTGATTCCACTTACCTGTGCCGGAGCTTTTTCATCTGCCGCCGCCACTGTCGTGAACGGCTCGCTGCAAAGAGCTTTTTCCGACTCTACTTTATTGTGGTTTACTCCTACGATCATAAATACATAAGATGTACCGGTTTCAGATTCGTAAACCGTACCGTTGTTTCTGCTGTTGTTACAGGTTCTCCTGCATTTTCCGGAACAGTATCTGTAATTGCTTTCAGCGCTTTTGCTGTTCCTGCATGTTCTACAGCATATACTTTATAAGACTCTGCCCTTGGAAGTTTCGTCCATGAAACAGTTGCTTCTGTACTTGTAACTCCCATTACAGTTGCTTTTGCATCTTCCGGAATCGTCGGAGCCGGAATTTCTGCCGCTTCAAGCTTTGCACCTGCTACGTTCAAGTCTGCCGCAAGCTTATCAGCCTGCTCTTTTGTCGTCTTGTCGTCATTCATTCCTTTAACGGCATCGTCATACGCTTTCTTAAATTCATTCCATAAACTTTCTGCGTAATCGTCTTTATTCAGACCGCTGTATTTCTCGATCGCAGCCTGAAGCGCCGATTTGTCAACAGAAGCTGCTGCCGGAGCAAACACTTCAAGGTAATCGATGTTTACATTCCTATTGCCATGATCACTTGCCGCTGTAAACTTAATCGTATGTTGTGTATTTTCAAGACCTGTCTTTTCAAATACGCACTGCTGCGGTGATCCGCCTGATTTTTCTTCCCAAAGAACTGCGTCGCCTGCCGGCTGTCCATCCAGTTCTACAGTAAATTTGCCTTGTGTATTATTTTTCTGAGCATAGAACTTAATGCCTGTTCCTGTAAATGTATAGCTAAACCATGCTCCTTCTGTACTTGTCTCCGTCTTAGTTCCGCCGTGGTGCTTATCAGCTTCTCCTTTGTACGGATTATCCCAGCCTGTTTCACTCCATGTGATCTTCGGATTCTTGGAGTTCTTATCATCCGAGCAGTCCTCGATAATCTCTGACTGCGCTGTCACATCCGGGATTGCAACTGTAATCTCGCATGTGCCTGAGATTTCGGCATTTTCTTTCGATGTCGCTTTTACTGTCACGACGCCGTTTGCCGTTCCTGTTGACAGAAGTCCGTTTTCATCGATCGTAGCTGCCGCGCTGCCTGATTTTGTTGTAACAGACCACGTAACACCTTTATTGATCGCCTCTGCAGGAGTTACTGCCACTTTCATCTGAAGCGTCGATCCGGCTTTGCTTACTGTTGTCATTCCGCTTGCAGATGCTACCTCTACTTTTTCAACCCGCGCCGCTTCTGTATTCAATACGTTAAACGCGTCAAGCTCTACTTTATCTCTGCTTGCAGATGCATTTTTCTCGCCCATCGCCCGAACTTTAACCGTATGGATTCCGTATTCAAGCGTCTTATCTTTATGCTCTTCTGTAGAGAATATTTTTGCCTGTCTTTTTTGAGTTGCCGAATAAGTATCTGCTGTTGCCCATACTTCTCCGTCGATAGAGATTTCAACTTTACCTCTGTCGTTTTGTGTACAGGAGAATACTTCGATACCCGTTCCGCAGAATGTAAGTTCCGCTGTCTCTGTTCCTGTCGGGTCTTCTAAGTATTTCACTGAACCGCCGTAGTTTCCTTCCTGGCTGATCCAGTTGCCCCAGCTTCCTGTATATTTGATACGTTCGTCCTGATCGTCGATCATGCCGATCATGTTACGGCAGTCATCTACCGTTGCTTCCGAACTGAACTCACTTTCTTTTCCGTCGATCACAGCCGTAACTTTGTACTTCAATGTTCCGAGCACATCCCAAGCGTCTGTGTCTGTCCATTCTGTCGCTTTCAGTTCTGTCTGAACCTGTACCCACTCGCCGCCTTCAATCTGACGGTATACATTATAAGATACTTCTGTTCTGGCTTTGACCGCATCCCATGTAAGAACTGTCTCTCCGTCTTTGATCTTCGTTACCTTAAGACCTGTAGGAGCTGCAGCTAATGTATTATCAGGGATAGCAGTGATCGTATATGTCTTTCCTGCTTCTGTATTGAAGGAAATACGATCTGAAGTCACCGGTGTGATCTCAACGAGGTTTCCGTCACTGTCTTTTACAGTTGCAAGTGAAAGATTTGCGTACTGAACAACCGCTTCTCCGCCGTTATTAGAGTGGATCGAAGCTTCTGTCAGTTTGTTGTCTGCCCATGCCATATCAACCGCAAAATTACCGCGGGCAAGCAGACCTTTCACATTACCTGTTCCCCATGCTTTCGGAACTGCAGGCATCAGTCGATGTGACCCATGTTGCTCTGAACAAGCATTTCCGCAACTGCCGCTGTGTAACCGAAGTTTCCGTCGATCTGGAACGGAGCGTGTGTATCCCACAGGTTTGTCATGATCTTGCCGCTCGTGACCATTTTGGACAATACGTCGTATGCTTTATCGCCTTCTGCAAGTCTCGCCCATGTTGCGACACGCTGAGCCATTGCCCATCCTGTCGTTTCATCAGTTCTATTCTGCATCGATACTTTCGCTGCCGCCAGCCATTCGTCGCTCTGAGCGATCAAGTCTCCCGGATATAATCCGAGCATATGGGAAATATGACGATGACCATATCCTTGTCCCATTTGATTACCGTTCTCATCTGTATTTAACGTTGTCTCGTTATACCACTCTTTGATCTGTCCGCTGGCACCGACCTCGATCGGTCCTTTTAAGTCAGCCTGATTCTTTTTCCACTGTGCGACTTTCGCTTCGTCAACTCCCAAAGTCTCTGCCGCTGTGATCGTATCTTCATATAACTGCCAGATCAACGAATGCTCATATGTATTACCTGCAGTTCTCGGTCCGTGCTCCGGTGAATAACTCGGAACAGATACAAGCTTTCCATCATTATCGCGCATCAACATTTGATCGTAGAGCGTCGCTTCTTCTTTCATCATCGGGTAAATATGAGTCTGCATGTACTCTGTATCTCCCGTAAACTCATAATATTCCCAACAGTTCTGAAGAATCCACGGAACGCCTGCCGGAGACCATCCCCAGTCAAATACCCAGCCCGGGTTCGTCCATCCGTACGGGTTGTTCTGTGTATGCGCCATAAATCCATTTTCAGGATTTGCTTCCGTACTCTCAACGCCCGCGTAAATCTTCGCCGTAATACGTCCCGGCTCTCTGAGCGAATCTACATAGTCGATCAGCGGTTCTGCGCATTCCGCCATATTCGTCGTATATGTCGGCCAGTAGTTCATCTGCAGATTGACATTCATATGATAGTCCGAATGCCATGCGGAGTTATTCGCTCCGACCCAGATTCCCTGCAAGTTCGACGGAAGAGTTGCTCTTCTTTCATTCTTCGTTCCGTCTTCGTTCACAGGAGTCTCTCTCGATGATCCCATCGTCAGATAACGTCCGTACTGGAAGAGCATCAATTCCAGATAACGTTTTTCTGTTTCGGAAGCCGTTCCTTTTTTATATGCCTCCAACAGCTTATCCGTTGTCTTGTCAGACACTGCCTGTCCGATGTTAAGATCTATCTTCCGAAAATATGATCGTAATCATTTACATGATCTTCTTTTAACGTCTCATATCCGCCGGCTTTTACTTTCGCCTCAGCTCCGGATACATATCCTTTTACCAAAGCAGCGAGCTGTTCTTTTGTCTCGCCTGTACGGTATTTCGGATAATCGTTTTTATAATCCGTTCCGATGGAAGTAATGATCGTAATCGCTTTCGCGCCGCTTACCGTGATCTTACCGTTTTTCGAGTCGTCTTTGATCTGCCCCGCCGTTCCGTCATCTTTGATTACCTTCGTATAAGACTGAACTTCAACTGGTTATCTGTAAGCTGTCCGTCGATCGCGATTGCATTGTCGGATACTTTTTTGTCAAATGTTCTCGCGTAAGAATCTGCTCCCGGCTGGTTTTGACTTCCGCCTTTTTCCTCATCCGGTTCTACACGAACGTCAAAATCAAGCGTTCCGCCGTCTGTTGCAGTCAGACGTGTTACAAGAACGTTGTCAGGATAGCTTACGAAGTTTTCTCTTGTATAGTGCGCTCCGTTGAGATCATAATTCACTCCGGCTACCGCCGTGCGAAGATCCAGATCGCGCGAATATCCCGAAACGTTATTCTTTGTAACATTTTTAAAATCCAGATACATATTGCCATAACTTAAATAATATCCGTATCCCTGTACTCCGGCGTCATCACTGACTCCAATAAGCTGTCCTGCAAGATTACTGTCAAACCCTTGTCCGCTTTTCAGTTTCTCTTTCAGTTGTGCCATAACCTTGCCGTTCTGACCTTTTGATTCAATATTACCGCCGTTATATTCCGGTCGCTGTCTGAAGGACCGCCGGACCAAAGCGACTTTTCATTCAACTGAATTCGCTCTGTCTGAACACCGCCAAACACACTGGCTCCAATCGCGCTGTTTCCAAGCGGAAGAGCCCACTGCTCCCACCCCGTATACGAATTGGGCGCCTCTTCATCATACCACAAACGCAAAGCATTTCCCTCCGTTTCCTGTGTCTGTGCCAAAGCAACGTTATCCTCGGCCGCTACAGAGAAAGGAGCTGCCGATACAACAGTCGCCATCGCAAGTGCGACAGATAACGCTTTCCCGCCTGCTTTTGAAAGCTTCCTTTTCATCTTTTTCCTCCTTTAAATTCGCACAGAAGTACAGCCATAAATAAATTAAGCCGAATACTCCGATGCTACGTTGTACTGTTTATCATATCACACTTTTATTATATTTTGTTATATTTTTATGATTTAAAATAGTAAGTTTTTTATATTTTCGCTTTTTTACACATAAATTCAAGGATAGCCGCAGCCATTTTTTGTATATATAGTCTATACCGCGTCTATCCTTTTCTCTTTTTACGTTATATTTACCTTATACACAGGTCGATTTTCTCCGATCTGTCACCTGCAGTTCTTCCGATAGGTGATTTCCAGTCCTTTCAAAACAAGATCATCGTCTCGAATAATCTTTCTTCTGCAATGAGGAATGATTTTTTCCGCCACTCCCCCTGTCGCAACTACCGTTACATCGCCGTCCACTTCTTCTGACAGTCGATCGATCAACCCGTCGATCGCCGCAGCGCTGCTGTAAACGATACCGCTTTTCATACAGTCCACCGTATTTTTTCCTATAATATGCCCCGGTTCTTCCAGACTGATCCCGCCAAGCTGAGACGCATTGGCTGTAAGGGAATCAAGAGAAACTCCGATCCCCGGATAAATCATGCCGCCGATATAGTTTCGGTTTTTATCTATAACACAAACCGTGTTTGCCGTACCCATATCAAAAATAAGAAGAGGCGTCGGATATTCCGCAATCCCTGCCACCGCTCCGACAACAAGGTCGCTGCCAAGCTGCGCCGGATTGTCGATCCTGATATTTAATCCGGTCTTGATCCCCGCGCCTACGATAAGGACTTCCTTTTTTAAAATCTTTTCAACCGCAGCTTTTACAACCATCGTAATCTGCGGAACAACCGACGAAATGATACCGCCTTCTAAATCTGCCTTTTTAATATGGTAGATGTCGAGTACGTTTTTAATATCGATCGCATACTCCAGTTCCGTCTTTGTCTTAACAGTTGAAATCCGTTCTACGAACACGCATTTTGAGCCGTCAATGCAGCCGAGCACGGTGTTTGTATTTCCGATATTAATAGCCAATATCATTTCTAAAACCAAGCCTTTCTCTTACATTCTTTTTCAAAAGCGCTCTTCCGATACATAAAGTCAGCACACCTGCCACGATTGCTTCCGGAACGCCGTTTATCCCGATAATAGAAAGAATAAATGTGTATACGCCCGATACCGCCACATTATTTGCCGATGCATATGCTTCCCTGAAAAACAGAAAAATCAGATTCATAACAAGCAGCGTATTTGTCATTGCGCCCGCCACGCCTGCAGTCACAAGTCCAATGCTTGACACACCGGTCTTTTTTTGTTTTTTCATTTGAAAAACGAATGATAAGCTTATATACATAATACGGTATAATTCCCACAAGTATGCGGGGAAGAAAACAGATAATCACACTTCCCCATCCGCCGCTTACGCCTGCAATACTGTAAAACGGAGTAAATACAAACGATGTCGGTGTCGGATTCATCGTATTGTTAATAAAACTTGTCAATCCAAAAAGGAATCCTAAAGCTCCGCCTTTTTTCGGTCCCATCAAAAGCGAAGCGATAATAACCGGGATATGTATGATCGTCGCACGGGTAAATCCAAGCGGGATATATCCGAGGAAAGGGGTAAAAGCCATCACACATATGACAGCTCCGAATATTGCCACCTGAACCATACTCATTGTACTGAATTTACTTGACGAGCGCTGTTTCCCCGACGTCTGCCGATCTTTGCTCGCGGTCTTTAGATCCGCTGCATACTGATCTGAGCCGTATACTTCTGCCGTATTCATTTCTTCCGCACATGATACTGTGCTGTTTTCTGTTACTGTTTTGTTTTCCATGTCTGCCTCCTTGTTATCATTCCCTTTCGGGATACAATTACATTTGCTTTTTGTCTGCTTCTTATCGTTCCCTTTCGGGATACAATACATTTGCTTTTTGTCTGTTTCTTATCAGACTTTTCTGGCTTCTGCAATCATCGTCAAAAGTTCTGCGGCTGTCTCCTCTTTTGTCATTTTTCCGAGTGAAACTTCCTTCTCTTTCGTGATGACCGTTACGACATTTGTATTTCCGCCGAATCCTGCGCCTTCCACACGAAGACTGTTTGCGGCGATCATGTCAAGCCGCTTCTTTTCCAGTTTTCTTTTTGCATTTGCAATCAAGTCTTCCGTTTCCATTGCAAACCCGCATAAAAACTGCCCCTGCTTTTTGTGTGCTCCGAGATAAGCCAAAATATCGTCTGTGCGTTCCAGCTCAAGCGTCAGATCCGATCCGTCTTCTGTCTTTTTCATCTTGCTGCCTCTTATGTGTTTCGGTCTGTAATCCGCCACTGCTGCCGCTTTGATAATGATATCCTGTTCCTGCGCCCGTTCCTTAACTGCCTCGAACATCTCCTTTGCGGAACATACATTTACAACATTTACAAATGCAGGTTCTTCCTCGGCAGTTGGCCCTGATACGAGCGTCACCTCAGCGCCTCTCCTTGATGCGATTTTTGCAATAGCATAACCCATCTTTCCGGTAGAATGGTTTGTAATATACCGTACCGGATCGACCGCTTCCTGTGTCGGGCCTGCCGTTACAAGGATCTTCAAACCTGCCAGATCTTTTTCATATGCGATTTCCTGCAAAATGACATCGAGCAGAACGTCCGGCTCAACCA
>ENA-OQEB01001130-OQEB01001130.1-human-gut-metagenome-genome-assembly--contig:-NODE-1130-length-10171-cov-1.581541_pt1 | contig 10171 bp, 8 predicted proteins | sample MGYA00242787_ERZ504619 | MGnify/ENA primary metagenome ERZ504619 (study PRJEB26092, sample SAMD00036317) | human gut metagenome | host: Homo sapiens | study: EMG produced TPA metagenomics assembly of... | reverse complement strand
TTTGTGCACTAAATAGATTTCGAAAAGTTTAAAATACAATAGATATGAAACTGATAGACCATGTTCTGAAAATTAGAGGCCTCATTCAGCAGGCCATTGACAATAGATTCTCTCGACTGGGATTGCAGGAGGAGGCAATTCCGGTGGAGACGCTGTCGGATGAGCAGCAGCCTAAACGACGTGTGCTCGATACCATCATCGCTACCCACCAGGCTGCGATGGGCAATTATGCTGAGGCTCGAAAGGAGGCTATCAAGGAATGCGTCTTTACACTCTTCAACCGACTGGCGGCTGTGAAGGTGATGGAAGACCGAGAACTCTTTCCTGAGGTGATTCGCCGACGTGCAGAACATGGCAATCTGTCTTATTCGCACAAGATGTGGCTTGAAGAGCACCCCGAGGAGAGAGCTGCTGAACGAATGGGACTGAAAAACTTCCTGAGAGATAAGTTTGCTGAACTCTTCGATGATTTCGGTATTCCGCTCTTTAAGGCAGACCATCCTTACGCTATCCTGCCTACTGCCGATGAACTCGACGAGATTATCACGGCTTTCAACAGCATCGAACTGGATGAGCAGTGCGGCGAGGATATCTGGAAGGGGGATGATATCCTGGCTGGATGTATGAGAACTTCAATGCCGTAGAAAAGGTGCAGCTCAAGGAGAGTGGAGAGAAAATAGAATATGATAAGGTTTTTCTCCAGAGTCAGATCTATACCCCTCAGTGGGTGGTCAAGTTCCTGGTGGATAATACCTTGGGCAAGCAATATCTGGAGATGTATCCTGACAGCCGTTTTATGATTGATGAGGAAACCGGCAAGACCAAGTATCTGATTGCCAATGCGCCGAAGCAGCAGGTGCGTCATCCTAAGGAGAATGGGGTGCTCGATATCAAGCTTATCGACCTGCCTGCGGTAGCGGTAACTTCCTTATTTATGCCTTCTCCGTGTTCTATGACATGTATGTAGATCAGATGGAGAACTATGGTGCGACTTCAGTCGCCGTGATATTCCGAAGCTCATCGTAGAGCACAATCTCTATGGTGTAGATTTGGACGAGCGTGCCGTGCAGATTACCCAGATAGCCCTGTTTATCAAGGCGATGCAGCTGAAGGGGCGTCGTGGCAAGATGCCTACTTATTGCAATGTGGTGTCTTCTCATTTCTCCTTGCCTGATTATGAGACGATTGAGGCTACATTTGAAATGGGCGATGCGCATTGGGATGAAAAGCAGCGAGAGGTGATTAAGGATATCTGGAATGACCTCTGCAATGCCCATAAGTTTGGATCGCTGCTCCGATTGAAGGAGAAGATTGAGGCGATGATGCCTAAGCAGGAGCGTAATCTTTTTAATGACTATCAGATTCATGATTTCTTCTCTTTCAAGAACCAGGCGATAGAAATGCTTCGCAAGCAGGTGCACCAGTGGGGTGGAGAGGGCAGCAATGCTATAGCCTTTCATTGGTGAATGACGCCATGACTTTCCTGGATATTCTTACCACGTCGTTTGATGTCGCCGTGGCTAACCCGCCATATACTGACAGCAGCGATTTCGGTTCGGAACTGAAGGAGTTTGCTGAGGCTAATTATAAGAAGCCGATGAAGTTCAACATCAACCTCTATGCTTGCTTTATCAAGAGATGCTGCGAATTGACGGATGAATTGGGAAAGGTGGGAATGATTCATCCTATGACGTTTATGTATATCAAAACGTTTGAGGATGTACGCAAGTTTATTCTTAACCAGACTCATATCAATCTCTTTGTTGAATATGGATTGAGTAATCTCTTTGGTAGCGTCATGGTGGATCCTGCTTTCTATGTTTTGGAGAAGGATAAGTCAGAAAAGAATGATTCACTTTTTATCTCTCTTGACCAATATACAAGAACTCCACAAGAAAAATTTAAAAAGCAATATTGCTTAGAGGCGTTGTCTGATATTATAGCAGACAATGAGAATAAGCATGTCTATCTCCTTCCACAAGATAAGTTGAAGGCTATTAAGTCATGGCCTTTTATCTATTGGATTTCGGATGAGTTCAGAGAGAAGTTTGGAAGTGATGATTTAGATTTAGTTCTTTATATTCGTCAAGGTGGAGCAACTGGAACAATGAACGAACTCTGCGTTTCTTTTGGGAAGTTTCTTCCAATGACCTATCTGAGGTTATTGAAGACAAGAAACCTTATGTATTTTATCCCAAGGGGGGACCTTTTTGTAAATGGTATGGTAATAATTGGGTTGTTATTGCTTACAAAAATCCAATTATGTATGAGTACTTAAAGAGTCATGGAAATCGACTTCCGAGTGAAAAGTTTTATTTACAAGAAGGCGTTACATATTGTAGCAGTGGATCTCGTGGATGTTCTTTTCGATATATGCCAGTAAATCAGGTAATAAGTGGAGCTGGTCCGGGTATTTATCCTTCTGAAAAGTATTCTAATATTAATTACTATTTGGGATTTCTTAATACAATATTATCAACCTATTTGTTGGAGAGCTTGAATCCTACGGTAAATGTAACACAGGGAGATATAAAGCGTGTTCCTTTTGCACGTCCAAATGAAAAGGATGAGCAAATGGTAGATGTTTTGGTGCAGAATAATATTGATATCAAAAAGCATCTTTGCACCTATTCTGTCGTAGAGCAGAACTATTCTCACTCACCAATCACCCCAGTCTCATCCCCAGAGTCTGAGCTCACCCGTTATTACAACTACGAGAATGCTCTCTTGACTCAAATCCTCTTAAACGAAGCCATCATCAACCGTATTGTCTTCGATGTCTATGAGTTGAGTGATCACGACCGCCAGATGGTATTGGATAAGGAAGGCATTCCTGTGGGCGACCTGAGCGTATCGCAGGCTGCCCTGGAGGCATATAAGGCTTGGCTGAAGGAAGAAAATACTGAATTCCCAGCCTCAACAGAAGTTTGGGAGCATCTGGATTCCCTGACCATCGACAACGAACAGCCACAAATCACTGATTTCGAAAAGCTCTATCAGAACAATTATGGCTGGGAGGAGTTCTGCAACAGCGACAACCATCGCATGAACCTATCGAAGTATGGTATCAGTTCCGCCATGCCGGGGTGCTTCCGCCTCAGCGAACCCAAAGCCTCTGCTTTGAGCTGATAACCGACGTGATCCGTGCCATCCTGAAGAAAGATGACGATGGCGTCATCCCACTCTGTGAACGTATGGGTGAGGAGCCATTGGATGTCCGCATCGAGCAGGAACTGGTGGAACGAGGCTATAGCGGGGCGCAAATCTCGCAGATAGAGCAGTTGCTCTGCATGAACTGGGCACCGGCAAAAGTCTGAGAAAGTATCTGTATGAAAAGTTCTTCCAGCAGCTCAGCGACCATCTCAACCTCTTTATGTATCTGCCAAAGACCCCATTCATCTGGCATCTTACCAGTGGTGACCCGGCAAGCGGTCATTCCGCCATCGACCTCTACGTAAGCATCTATACCTGGAGCCGCGATACCCTCTTCCGCATCAAGAGCGTGTATCTCGCCAACCGGGAGAGCGGTCTTTCCGACCGCCTTGCCGCCATCGACCCAACCACGGCAAACGGCAAGATAGAGGCAGCCGAAATCAAGGAACAGCTGCAGGAACTACATCAGTTTGCCGACAAGATAGATGCCCTCCTTGCCAGCGGCTACGATCCGAAGCTCGACGACGGTGTGGGCAAGAACATTGCCCCACTGCAGAAAGCCGGCTTGCTGAGCTACGAGGTGCTCAATAGCGGACAGTTGAAGAAATATCTCAATGCAGATTGGTAAAACTAAAAAGAATAAATAACAATGATAGACAAATGGTTCATTGACGATATAAACAAGGCTGCGGTAGGAGAGGGACGAGTCGTAGTGACCGATGCCAGGGAAGAAGGAAAATTCCTCTTGAATTATCTTCCTTCTCAGTTTGTGCTGCTGCCTGTAGCCAGCTCTGACCTGGATGAAATCAAGGCGAAGTATGAGGCAGAGACTCATCATGCTGGCAAGAAAGTGGTGTTTTATACCCGGAGAAGTAAGGGCGAACTGACTTTCCTTCTCGAATATGCCGAGACGCAAGGTTGCATCGTGCTTGATGATATGGAAACTTACATCCGCAAGCATTTGGTTGATGCCATCCAGATCAATACGCAGTTGCCAAAGGCGGAATTGCTGGTGGCTGCCAAGTTGAGCAAGGGAAAAAGCCTGAACTGGTGGAAGGGCATAGCCATGGGGCTGAACAAGCCGATGGAAACCGACAAGCTCCTGATGGATTTGCTTGCTGCACCTGCATCTACAGCCAAGAACATGGACAAGGATGTATGGAAGATATTCACTGCCGAAGTCTTTGCCATGATAGGCAAACCGCAGACGGAACAGCCAGCAGAGGTGCTGGCTCAAACCGTGATGGATGCCATCTTTAATGGTCTGGTCAGCAATCAGATTTCAGCCTCCCTGCTCTCTATCTATCACAGGTGTACCAGTAGGCATGATATGGATGCAATGATGGCAGACTACATCGCCCGATATACCAGGTTGAAGGAGGCTGATCCGCTGAAGGCTCATCCCGACCATCCATTCCTGCATTAGACCATGCCCTGTTCAAGCGCCTGAGCCATGCCATAGAAAACGGAGAATTTCTGGCGGGCTATACCCAGTATATCGATGCCCGCATCCAGAGCAGACAGGCTGTAAGCTATAAGGCAGCCTGGCTCAAGGATGTAAAGACCATCGTAGAGTTCAAGAACGGAGAACTCTACAAGGTAGCATCCCTGCAGGATTTCGCCACGTATTACCGTGCTCATTTTGCGATACTTGATACGGCTGTGCGCCATCTCTATGCAGCCTGGCTGCACGATGAGAAATGGCTGCGCCCTTTCCAGTATCTCTATGAGCAGGCAGAAAAGGAAATCCTGGATAAATGGTTTGCTTTGGCAAAGGATTACCAGCCTTCGCAGCAAGGATTGCTGAAGGAAAAACTCTTGGGTAAGGGCAGAATCGCCATCCTGGTATGCGACGGCCTGCGACTGGAAATTGCCGAAACCATCTATCAGCAAGCCAAATCGAAGAAGTCTAACGACTATGCCTTCGCCATGCTCCCATCCGTTACGGAAAACGGCATGAGTGCCTTGTTTGGCTGTGAAGGCGTGGAACTCTCGGCACAGGCCCGCTATGCCCATCTCAAGACTCAGGTGCCTGATGTTGAGGTGATACAGGCAGACAAACTGAACAGCAGCATCACCGCCCAGCATCTGGTATTGATGTATGGTGATATAGACCAGGTGGGCGAGAAGAAGCAGTTGGCGGCATTGAAGGACATCAATAATTATGAGAAGGAGATAGCTGAAAAGATAGATAGCCTGCTGGATATGGGATATGCCAAGGTGTATGTAACAGCCGACCACGGCTTCGTTATTACGGGTATCCTGGATGAGGCTGACAAGATTCCAGCTCCGCATGGTGACATCCAGAAACTGGATGAGCGATTCTGTCTGGCTAACGGCGAGCTGACTCCTTCTTCCGTAAATCTGATAGCCCGACAGGATGATTTCTGCGGATCAGCCTATCAGTATTATGCACAGACCGACAAGCCGTTTGTAACCAAGGGAGCTTACGGTTATGCACATGGTGGCTTTACACCGCAGGAATGCATCATTCCTATCTATGAGTTTGGCAAGGATGCTGGTGTTGAGGCGCTGCAGGTGAATATCGCCAACAAGAAGGAACTGCAGCATGTGGCTGGTCAATACTTCAAGTTGAAGATTCAGGCAGAATCATCTTCTGATGTCTTCAAGCAGGAGCGCCGCATCGAACTGCATCTCTATGCAGGGAACCAGAAGAAATCGACACAGATTGTTACCATCAAACCGGGGCAACTGCTTGACAACAATGAATTTGAAATGCCATCATCAGGAAACATAAAGGTGGTTCTGGTAGATGCAGCCACCAAGGAGCAGATTGATTTCTGCGAGGTGATGTCGGCATCATCAAGAGACCTGGATGACTTGTTTTAAAACGTCGCCTGTAAAAAGGGCAAAAACATGATAGACAATGATAGAATTAGATAGAAAACTCCTGGATTTGTTCCAAGGCTTTGTGGTAAGAAAAGACATCGTCCGTGCCGTGAAGGTGGGAGCCAACGTACCTGTATTCGTATTGGAATACCTGCTTGCCAACAGTTGCAGTACCGACGATGAAGAAAAAATCAGGGAGGGAGTGGAGAGCGTGAAACGTGTGCTCCAGAAACATTATGTGAATCCGGATGAGGCGAATGTGGTTCAGTCGAAAATCAAGGAGGAAGGTTCCTACAAGGTGATAGACAAGATCTCCGTCCGTCTGGATGCTTCGAAAGACAAATATTGGGCAGAACTGTCAAACCTCAATATCCGTGAGGCGAATATCGACGAGAGTCTGGTTACCCAGCACGAGAAGATGATGATGGGTGGCATCTGGGCCATCATCGACATCGACTATGATTCGAGCATGATGATAGGCAACAAGATTTATCCTTTCATGGTATCCAAGATCCGTCCTATCCAGCTCTCTAATTTCAGCCTCGACCGCATCGTAGAGGCACGCAGGAAGTTTACCAACGAAGAGTGGCTGAACGTGCTGTTGAGAAGCGGAGGCTATGAACCGGAATCGGAGGGAATGACGGAGCGCATGAAGATGCTTCTGCTTTCTCGCTTTATTCCTTTGGTAGAGGCCAATTTCAATATGGCGGAGCTGGGCCCGCGCAGTTCGGGTAAATCTTTCGTGTTTAAGGAGTTGTCTCCTTATTCCATGCTGGTGAGTGGTGGACAGGGTACTGCTGCCTCTCTGTTTGTGAACAACAGCAATGGTCAGATTGGCGCCATGGGCAAATGGGATGCGGTCTGTTTCGATGAATCCACCGATGAACTGTTTAAGGATAGGGAAGTGGTGCCGCTGATGAAAGACTACATGGAGAGTGGATCGTTCTCGCGTGCCGGCAAGAGTGGCGAGAAATCGGCCAATGCCTCCATCATCCTGAATGGTAACATCAATCAGCCAGTGGAGACGGTGTTGCAGACGAGCCATCTGTTCAGTCCTTTCTCAGACAAAATCAGCGATGATACGGCCTTTCTGGACCGTATCGGTTTCTTCCTGCCGGGATGGGAAATCATGAAGTTTGCTCCAGCCAACTTCACCAACCATATCGGTTTCAGTACCGATTTCTTCAGCGAGATGCTGCATCATCTGCGTAAGGACAACTATACCAATGCGCTGGACGATTATTTCACCTTGGGTTCACAGCTGAGACAGCGTGATACCAAACCGGTGAGAAAGACGGTGTCTGCCCTTATCAAGCTGATGCACCCAGATGGCAACTTCACCAAGGAAGACATCAGCAAGTATCTTAGCTGGGCGATAGAGATGCGCCGAAGAGTAAAGGAACAGTTGAAGCGCATCGGTGGCATGGAGTTTTGGGATACCAATTTCTCTTATATAGACAAGGAGACCCAGGAGGAAACCTTTGTTTCCGTGCCGGAGGAACGTGGCAGCAACCTGATAGAAGATGCACCTTTGGCTCCAGGCACCTGCTATACGGCAACCAGCGATGGCGACAAGGTATCGCTGATTAAGGTTGAGGTGATTACCATGCAGGGCAATGGCAAGTTGACGGTGAGCGGCACTTCTTCTGCTGAGGTGAAGGAAGACATCCGCAACACCTATAACTATATCCGTGCCAACGAGAGCAGTATTCTCTCGCAGAAACATTCGCTGATGCGGCTGGATGTAACGGTGCAGGTGACGGCATTGCTGGGAACCACGCAGGTGGGCGGTATCGGTTCGGCAGTATTTGCCGCCATCGTATCATCGGTATTTGGCAGAAACCTGAAGCCAGCGCTGGGCATCATCGGTAACATTTCTATTGGTGGAGCGATAGTCAGGGCTACCAATTTCTCTGATAGGGTATCATTGCTATCAGAGAATGGAGCCAAGACGGTGCTGGTTCCGATGGATAATCTGCAGGAAATGGCCACCCTTCCTGCCACGATTTTGGGTAAGACGGATGTGCCTTTCTATGCCAATGCACAGATGATTATTCAGAAAATCATATAAAATAGGATAATAGGTATAGATTATGCAATATAAGAATATTATATTCGATTTAGGAAATGTCTTGGTGAAGCTCAATCCGGAAGGATGCATCGGGGCTTTCAAGGCAATAGGAATGGGGGAGCTGGCTAATCCGAATCCCCAGAGTGAGGGGATGAAGCTGATGAGCAAACTGGGTGTGGGAATGATTACTACCGAAGTATTCTGCGATGCAGCCCGTAAGTTGACTGGAGCTGATGTGACGAATGAAGAAATCATCGATGCTGCCAACAAGATGCTGGTGGAGATTCCTGATGAGAAAAAGGAGCGACTCCTGCAGTTGAAGAAGGCTGGTTGCCGCCTCTTCCTCTTGAGCAATACCATTGATATACACTGGGATTATTGTGTGGAGCATCTCTTTCCTTATCAGAACCATGGGGTAGAGGATTATTTTGAGCATTGCTTCCTCTCTCAGCAAATGCATCTGGCAAAGCCTGATGCCCGTATCTATGAAGAGGTAATCAGGCAGGCGAACATCAATCCCGATGAAACTCTCTTCATAGATGATCTGAAGGAAAACTGTGAGGCTGCCGAGAAACTGGGCATCCATACCTTCCAGAACGTGAAGTTCGATGATTGGCTTGCACTTCGATTCTGACGGAATGGTCAGAATCGAAGCTTTTAGTCAAATAATATCAGGTTGATTTATCAAATCCTATCCAGCAATTTATCAAATGATGTCAGGCATGCATAGAGCGGAACGTTGATCATCCAGTCTTGATCCTTATAGGGAAGCATGGAGTAGCGAAGTCCCTTCAGTTGCGGATTGTTGGTGATGAATGTTCTGAGAGATTTCGCCTTGACGTTCACCTCTGCCTTTACTTCTATCGGTATAACCCGGTCGTGCCATTGGGTCAGGAAATCAATCTCTATTGTGGAGTTATCCACAGCATGATAGTATAATGGAATATCCTGGCTTTTCAGCTGGGTGAAGACATATAGTTCTGTAAAGGCACCTTTATATTCAGAAAAAATGCCATCTCCTACCAACATCGATTCTGCTGAAGTCTCTGCCATCGCTCCCATCAGTCCCACATCGAGCATGAAGAGTTTGAAGGCGTTCTGGTCTTCATAGAATTTGAAAGGGAGGCGTGGGGTATTGACTCTCTGAACCTTATATGCCAGTCCTGCATCTATCAGCCATTGGATGGCCAGTTCGAAATCTGCGGCTCTGGCACTTTTCTTCACGGCTCCATAGATGAACTTCTTGTTCTCTTTGGCAAGTTGGGCAGGGATACTGTCCCACACCATATTAATGCGAGGCACTTCTCTATCAGGTGCGTGCTTCGAGAAATCTCGGCGATAGTCTTGTATAATCTGCTTTTGGATGGAACGGACTTCCTGCAGTCCCTTCTGCTCTACATGGGCGAGTACGGCGGCTGGCATTCCTCCTACATAATAATATTGTCGCAGCAGGCTGATCAATTCTGTTTCCAGTAAATTGATGACGTTCCAATTTCCTTCTTTCAGGATGCTTGCCATTTTCTCTTTTCCCATGGCATCGAGGAATTCGATGAAGTTCATCGGATAGAGGCGCAGCTCTTCTACTTTTCCTACTGGATATGATACCCCGCTATGGAGTGATATTCCCAGCAGGGATCCTGCCACGATGATATGAATATCAGGAGCATCCTCGCAAAAGAACTTTAAAGCTTCTAATGCTTTGGGACAATCTTGTATCTCATCGAGTACCATAAGTGTATCGTTGGGGGTAATATCTACCTGGCTGATGGCAGAGAGTGCCATCAGTATATCAGCTGTTGTGCCGCCTTTTTCAAACACTTCTGCTGCCTTCTGATTTCTGTCGAGACTGAAGAATGCAAGTTTTTTATATTCTCTTTTTCCAAATTCTTGCAGGATATAGGTCTTGCCTACTTGTCTTGCTCCGTTGAGAATCAGAGGTTTATGGTTTTGCTTATTCTTCCATTCTACGAGTTTATTATAGATGCTTTCTTTCCATGATTTACACTTTTTCTAACGAATAATCGTATGAACTTCACACTTTTTCTGACGAATAGCGGAGCAAAGATACACTTTTTCTAACGAATAACCAAGGAAAAG
>ENA-OQEB01001129-OQEB01001129.1-human-gut-metagenome-genome-assembly--contig:-NODE-1129-length-10178-cov-4.398567_pt1 | contig 10178 bp, 9 predicted proteins | sample MGYA00242787_ERZ504619 | MGnify/ENA primary metagenome ERZ504619 (study PRJEB26092, sample SAMD00036317) | human gut metagenome | host: Homo sapiens | study: EMG produced TPA metagenomics assembly of... | reverse complement strand
AGCAGGAAATCGAAGTACAGGAACAGCAAATCGAGAATATTGAAAAGTTCGTCCAGAAAGCGCACAAGTACGTCCATATTGGAGAACTCACCCCATATGCTCTCCGTGAACTGGTGTCGGCTATCTATGTGGATGCCCCGGATAAGTCCAGCGGAAAGCGGGTGCAGCACATCCATATCAAGTACGATGGGCTGGGGTACATCCCTCTGGATGAACTGGAAGCAAAAGAAAAGGCATGACCGAAGTCACGCCAAATCTTCCCCATTTAGGAACTTTTGCAAATACTGTTTTATGGGAACTCTGCTGGTGGACGCGCCCTGTTTTTTTCTTGGAAAACTTTAAGACTTCTTCCGATTTTGGAGAGTGGTTGCCATAGCAACCGACAATCCTGTGGGAATCTGCTAAAATGCTCTGCGGTTGGTTATGTATAACTAACTACCAGAAATTTTCATCATTTTAAGGAGTTTCCCATGAAAAAGATTACACGTCGTTCTTTTCTCGCTGCTATGGCTGCTGTCAGCGCTGCCGGTGTCCTGACCGCCTGTGGTGGTTCCGGCAATGCAGCTTCTTCCGCTGCCGCTTCTGAATCTGCCTCTGTTTCCAGCGAAGCAGTCTCTTCTGCGGCTTCTGCCGATGAGACCGGCACCCACACCGTCATCGACCACGGCGGCAATGAGGTCGAAGTCCCCAACAAGGTCACTCGTGTGGTCATCGACCAGATCCCCATCCTGTCCACCTACATGGCCTATTTTGAGGGCAGCGCACCCTATATCGTGGGCTATTGCGGCTCCTTCAAGTCGGTCATTTCCGACACCGTGCTCAAGAACATCGCCCCGGAGCTGATGGAATCCAGCGACACGGTCTATGCGCAGAGCGACCTCAATATTGAGGAGATCATGAAGTTGAACCCGGATGTCATCCTGTACAATGCAGGCAATTCCTCCCATGCAGAGATCCTGAAGGCCAGCGGTATTCCCTCGATCGGCTTTGCCACCGTGGGTGCTTCCACCGAGGCTGACCCGCTGGAGCGCTATGAGGAGTGGCTGAAACTGCTGGAGGATATCTTTGGCGAACCGGGCAAGACCGAGGCCTTTGTGGCTGCCGGTGACGAGATCGTAACCGATGTGGAAGCCCGTATTGCGGAAATTCCTCAAACAGATCGCCCCAGTGCGCTGATTCTGTGGAAGTATGCAGACGGTGTGCCGCAGGTATCCGGTCAGGGCACCTTTGGCACCTACTGGATGAAGCGTCTGGGCGTAACGGACAAGGCACTGGAAGCCACTGGCTTTGCACAGGCCAGCATGGAGCAGATTTATAGCTGGGATCCCGATATTCTTTTCTTGGATGGTCCCGGCCTGCAGCCCCTGCGCACCGAGGACGTGCTGAGCGGGAATGTGGACGGTGCTGATTTCTCCACTCTGACCGCAGTACAGAATGGCCGTGTCTACAATACGACCCTCGGTATGTGGAACTGGTTTACCCCGAATCCGGATGCTCCGCTGGTGCTGGCATGGCTGGCCTGCAACACCTACCCGGATGCTTTTGCCGATTATCCGCTGGGCGATACCATCAAGGAATATTACAAGACATGGTACGGCTACGATGTGACAGATGACGAGTTGGAGGAAATGCTGCTGTACTGATGAAAGATACCATCTGGATCAAAAAAGGCCGGTTCACGCCTCTGGCCGTGGTATTGATGTTTGCTTTGCCCCTTGTGACCGCACTCATCTGCCTGTGCTTTGGGCGAATGAGTGTTCCGGTAGGCGAAGTTCTCACAGCTTTGCGCACTGCTCTGACGGGTGAGAGCACTTCAAATGTACAGAACTACTCCATCGTCATCAATCTGCGGCTGCCCCGCATTCTGACGGCCATCATCGTCGGCGCAGGTCTGTCTTGCGCAGGCAATACCTATCAATCCTTATTCTCCAATCCGCTTGCCACACCGGATATTTTGGGTGTAACCAGCGGTACCTGTGTGGGTGCAATTCTTGCTATTATCCTGTCTTGCAGTATTCTGGAAACACAGCTCATCGCCTTGGTCTTTGGCCTGATTTCCGTCTGTTTTACTCTGAAAGTCGCAGGCAAGAGTGATGGGCGTTCTATGGTTTATCTGGTGCTGGCCGGTACGATTGCATCCTCTCTGTTCAACGCACTGGGTTCGCTGCTGAAATATACTGCCGATCCGCAGGACAAGCTGCCGGAGATCACCTACTGGCTCTTGGGCAGCTTTACCAGTGCCAGTTACCAAAAGATCCTGATTGGCTGCCCACTTATCGTTGCTGGAATCATCATCATCTATCTGCTGCGCTGGCGGCTGAACATCCTTTCACTGAGTGATGACGAGGCTCGTGCAGCGGCATCAACATCAAACAGACCCGGATGCTGTTTATTGTTGCATCTAGCTGGTCACGGCTTCAGCCGTTTCCATGTGCGGTCAGGTGGGCTGGATTGGTCTGCTGATCCCGCACGCATCCCGGATGCTGGTTGGAAGCAACAACCGCTTATGTGGTGCCCTCAGTCTCAGTCTGGGAGCCAGCTTTATGATCCTGATCGATACCCTGTCCCGCAGCATCAGCATTATCGAGCTGCCTCTTTCCATCCTCACCGCTATCATCGGTGCACCGGCGTTTATTTCTCTGTTGAATAAAACAAGGAGCAATCTGCAATGATCTTGGAAGTGCAGAACGGTTGCTTCGGCTACCCGAAGCAGCCTGTGATTCTCGAAAATATCAATTTGCGTCTGGAAGAAGGTCACATCCTTGCGACTCTTGGCCCAAACGGCATTGGTAAAACCACCCTGCTCAAGTGCATGATCGGTCTGCTGCCGTGGCACAGCGGCAAGACCCTGCTCTATGGTAAGGAGATCCACACCCTGAAGCCGAAGGAAGTGTGGAGCACCATTTCCTACATCCCGCAGTCCCACGGGTTTGCCTTCTCCTATACTGGGCTGGAGATGGTCCTGCTGGGTCGCAGCGCCCATCTGGGTATGTTCCAGCAGCCCGGCAAAGAGGAACTGGAAATGGCCGAAGCCATGATGGAGCGGGTGGGCATCTCTCACCTTGCCAACAAGGACTGCAACCGGATGAGCGGCGGCGAACTGCAAATGGTGCTCATTGCCCGTGCCCTTATCAACGACCCCAAGCTCATTATTCTGGACGAGCCGGAGACCGGTCTGGACTTCCACAACCAGATCCTTGTCCTGAACATGGTGGAGCGGCTGGCGCATGAGGAAGGCATCAGCGCCATTATGAACACCCATTATCCCACCAACGCCATGAGCGTGGCAGACGAAGCACTGATGCTCAACCGCAAGGGTGAATTTTTCTACGGTCCGGCCGCTGCCATCCTGAACGAACAGAACATTTCCTATTCCTTTGATGTTCAGGTCATCGTGGACGAGTTGAATTATCAGGGACGCGCCGTGCGCAGCATTGTGCCAGTGGCCTTGCGAGGGAATGCCGTATGAAGATGCCATTTACGCTTTCCCAGCTGCGTCCCATCCGGGAAGCCATGACAGTTTCCCGCCCAGCAAAACTGGGCGAGAGTGTACCTGTTACCTGGTTCTCGCTGGGCGGCGGCACCTCAATCACCCCGGAGTATTACGACTGCACTACCCTGTATCTGTGCGGGGAAGGTTGCGGCATATTTCTTCTGGGTGGAGAGAGCCGTACTGTCCCGCTGCATCCCGGCCAGCTGCTGGCCGTTCCGCCCAAAACGCTCTGTGGCTGTCTGACCGACAGCGGCATGATCTATACTGAAATCATTCTGAAAAAGGAGAACTTCACCATGAACAACATTCTCAAAGCAGGCCAGCCCACCGAACTGAAAGATCTCATTTCTTACGAGGACGGCAGCATTGCAAACCTCGACCTCGTCCACGCCGACAACATGAAATTCGTGCTGATGGCCTTTGACGAGGGCACCGGCCTGACCCCGCACCGTGCACCCGGCAACGCATCCTGACCGCGCTGGAAGGCAAGGCCATCATCGGCTACGAAGGACAGGACTATGAGCTGACCGCAGGCCAGAGTTTCCGTTTTGATAAAAATGGCCTGCACAGTGTCACCGCACAGGCAAGTTCAAAATGAGCCTTCTGCTGGTGATCGAATAAGCGATTTCCTCATCACAACTGACGCAAAGAACCCGTCCGGAGCATTCCGGACGGGTTCTTTGTCATTCAGTTTCTTCAGCAGTAATACAGGAAGGAACGCAGGCGCTCCACGCCGTTTCATCAGTCATTGTCCAGCGAAAGCTGGAACAACGGTGCCTTGCAGGCATCCCGCAGGCCGCGCATATCCAGGATCGTGGCAGCGTTTTCATAGCGCGGGGCGAGGGTCAGCACGGCATCCGCCCGCCCGGAAAGCTCTACTGCTTTTGCATAGCGGTAGCGGCCATTCCCGCCCGCAAAGTGCGGCAGGATGGTGTTTGCCGTTTCAAACAGGGCCGCAGTGTCCTGCGCAAAGGTGCTGTGTGCACCCAGTTCTGCACCGATGGTCTGCATCTCCTGCGCCATCTGTTCCAGCCATTTGGCACAGGGCTTGTTGGCATCCATGTTGTCCTTCCAAAGGAACCAGAGCGCCTCGCTCAACGGCGCGCGGAGCAGCTGGCTGCCCTCTGCTTCCAGCGTAGAAAGCACTCCGCTGTCCAGCTCGGTCAGGCAGAGCGGCGTACCCACGGTGGCAAGCCTGCGGCCCGTGGCGGGGCATCTGCCGATCTCTACCGCGGCCTTGTGGAGCTGTGCCCAGCCGGGCAGTGTATCCCATGCAGCAGCAATTCCGGCGCGCATCGCCGCCGGGGCGGCATACAGGATATCTCCGGCCAGCAGTGCACGGAACAGGGCATCCCGGTCCTGCGCCGTTGCAGGCAGGGTTTCCAGCATCGGGCTGACCAGCTTGGCGCTCTGGTTTCCTCTGCGGTCCAGTACTGCCCGGATGACGCGGGCATACTGACCATCCGCTTCTGCGCCCTGCGTCTGCGGGATCAGGAACTGTGCCGGTGCCGGTTCTACTTCCTGCTGTGCAAGGATGCCGCCCAGCAAAGCAGGGAAGGGCAGATATTCCTTTGCACTGGTCTCGGCACGTCCAAGGCTCAACGCATGAGCGCTGAGATGCGGCAGTGCATGGGCATCCACCCCCTGTGCACGGAAATATCCGGTCAACGATGCCGTGTATTCGCCCAGCGGCGGCAACCAGAGCGGAAAATCCTTTTCCGGCACCGCCGGGAGATGACAGGGGCGGATATCGACCTGCTCCAGCACAAAGTCCTTGGGCAGAACTTCCACCGGGCGGTGGTTCAGGCTGTTCAGGAAGGCTTCAATGCGGGTGATGACACCCACATTGGAAAAGTGCTCGTCCACTTCGATCTGCAAGTAGGGCTTATCCCCATTTCCTGCTTGAACAGATGGGACAGCATGGTATCCGGCCGCAGCCGTGGTTGGTCAGATACACCGCATACAGGTTCGGATGATGAGCGATGAGCTTTGCGCCGGACAGGATGTGCTGTCCGAACGGATAATACAGATTTTCGTATTCGTCCGCAATGTCCAGCGCATGGCCGGGCAGATGACTCAGGGTAATGACCTTGTATCCGCGTTCCAGCAGCAGTTCCGGGATACCCATGTTCAGGATGGGGTCGGAAACGCCATAATTCCGGGTGATGAGCACCAGAATTTTGTCCTCCGGTTTCAGGGTCGCCAGCAGTGCTTTGCCCTGCTTTTCCACTGCGGCAGTATGGCGGCGCACCGCCATGGCACCGCTGAGCAGTGCTTTTGCGCAAAGCGGCTTCGGGATACCTAGTACTTTGCCCAGCCCCAGCATGGCGGTGGCCATGGCTTCCTGCCCGAAGTCCAGATCAAATACCGGACTGAGCAGAGTGATGCCCTTGCTCTCAATGTCCAGAGCTTTGGCAATGGATGCGGCTGCCGTCTGCATATAGACGCAGCCGTAGTTGTGTTTCACACGGCTCTTTTCGTGCTTCATCGTGTGGATGGTGGGCAGGAAGATATAATCTACTTTTTGGTCGATGAGCTGCTGCATATGGCCGTAAATAAGTTTGACCGGGTAGCAGGTCTCCCCTTGTGCAGTCTGCTGAGCCAGCCGGATCGTTTCCTCACTGGTGGGGTCAGTCAGGACGACATTGAAGCCCAACGAGGTAAAGAAGGCATTCGCCATCGGGAAGAATTTGTGGATCATCAACGCAAAAGGCACGCCCACCGTCTTTTTGCGAGGGTCGCGTTTCCCCGTGTAGCCTTCCAGAAGCAGGTTGTCGGCCTGCCGGTAAAAATCAATGTTTCTTTGGGTCTCGGCGCTGCGGCTGTCCTCTGCGGCCTGTGCCGGGCTGTCAAACCCGACGAACTGACTGGACGTATCGCCCACCGCTTCCTGCGCCAGCAGGGCCGCGCCGTATGCGCCGCTGATGGAGAACACCGGGCTGACCCGGATCCGGCTGCCATAGGCCGCCTGAAAAGCCGCCACGATGCCGGGATTGTAATCCACACCGCCCTGCAATACGATGTGCTGTCCGACCGGTTTGGAGCCGACCACTTTGTGCAGGTAGTTCTGCACGATGGCGTGACACAGTCCGGCCGCAATATCTGCCTGTAGAACGCCTTCGGCAGCGGCAGAAGCAATGGCCGTTTCAATGAATACCGTGCAGCGCTCGCCCAATGCCGCCGGATGCTCTGCGGACAACGCCAACTGGCCAAATTCAGCCAGCGGAATCCCCATGCGGGCGGCCTGTTCCTCTACAAAAGAACCGGTGCCCGCTGCGCAGATCTTGTTCATCTGGAAATCCACGACTTTGCCGTTTTTCAGGCTGATGTATTTGCTGTCCTGCCCGCCGATCTCAAAGACAGTATCCACCTCCGGCACCCAGTGCGCAGCGCCTTTTGCCTGTGCTGTGATCTCATCTCGCACGGCATCGGCACCGATGCGCTTGCCGACACGCTCCCGCCCGGAACCGGTCACGCCTACCGCCGTAAAGCGCACTGCGCCAAACCGTTCCCGGATACTGGACAGCCCCTTACGGACGGCTCCTTCCGGGTCGCCTGCAGTGCGCAGATACTGGAAATCCACCAGTTCACCCTCCGGCCCCACCAGAACAAGGTCGGTGCTGGTGGAACCGATGTCGATGCCCAGCGCACAGCCCTTCTCCGGGAGGATACCGGTGCCTTCGGCTCAGAAAGATCAGTGCCGGGCAACAGTTCCAGTCTGGGAAGCCCAGTTGTCGTGGAGCGTGTTGCCATTGCATCGTTCAACAACGCATCCAGCTGTGCCAGTGTAAATGCACCTTCTGCCTTGCATGCTGCACCGATGGCCGCTTCAAAACGCGCTTCTTCCGGGACGATCAGTTTCTCTTCGGTCAGGTCGAACACATCCCGGATAGCCCGTATCACGCCGGAGTTGCAGGTCACGCCGCCGCAGAATACCACTGGTTTGCAGACCGGCAGCCGCCGCACAATTGTCGCCTTGTAGTTATGGATCATTGCATAGCACAATCCCAGCAGGATATCCGGCGTGGAAACACCTTCCTGCTGGCGGTGAATGATATCCGTTTTGGCAAACACTGCGCAGCGTCCGGAAAGCCGCGGAATGCTCTGCGCCTGCTCAACCAGCGCAGAATAATCCTCCAGCTTGCAGCCCACACGGGACATCTGATCCTCAAAAAAGGAACCGGTGCCGCCTGCGCAATGCTCGTTGGCCGCAAACTGCGGGGTCCGGCTCTGGACTTCCGTGATGAACCGCGCACCTTGACTGCCGATTTCAATAATCGAACCGGCCTGCGGCACAAGCCTGCGTACACCTTCCACGATGGCAGGAATCTCTCCCAATTCTGACAGAACCGGACAGCGTTCCAGTAGTGCCCCGGCATTATCACCTGTCACACAAACGGCAAGTGTCTCGTCCCTGCCAATAGCAAGTTCCGACAAGCCCTGCCGCAGGCACAGAAGTGGTCTGCCGTGATGCACGGCAAGCCAGTACTTCTCCACTGTTCCGTTCTGCATCAGCACGATTTTGACCGTGGAGGTACCAAGATCCATTCCCAAAGAATACATGGGACAGCTCCTTTCAAAAATCAACCCTGCTGCTTTGAGGGTTTGACATTTCAAACTTCATTCCGTATAATAGAGCTGTCGTAAATTAGACAGCTCTAACCAGAGTTTAACACAACTACCTCGATGTGTCCGTTGTTATGGCAACGGACGGAATGATTTTGGAGCATGGAAAAATATTATTCGATTTTACAGCAGTGCGGAATGTTCCACGGCATCCAGCCGCGCCGCTACCGGGATGTTCTGGACTGCCTGCACGCAAGCGTGCATCAATATCCCCGCAATACGCATCTTGTGGAACTGGGTGAGCAAAGCCACAATACAGGCATCCTGCTGGATGGCACAGTGGAAGAGTTTCTGTATGATGAAAATGGAAATCAGGTCAGCATCTGCCGGCTGGCAAGCGGGCAGATTTTTGGGGCCGAACTGGCCTGTACCGGCTGGAGTACCAGTCCGGTCTGCCTGCGGGCCGACTCAGACTGTACGGTGCTCCGGTTGGATTTCAGCGCTCTCATGTCCCAGCAGACCATGACCTGTCCCTGCCGGATGCAGGTGACCGCTAATCTGATGCAGGACATGGCACAGCAGCTTTTATTCTTTAATACAAAGGTGCGTATTCTTGCCCAGAAGCGTTTGCGGGACCGGCTGAAAATTTATTTGCAGACGCTGACACCGGACAGCAAAGGATGTTATCATCTGCTGTACAGCCGTACCGAGCTGGCCGACTTCCTCTGTGTAGATCGCAGCGCGCTTTCCCGCGAATTGTGCCGGATGCGGGATGAAAAGGTTATTGAATTTTCCGGGGCAAAATCAAGATCCTAGATCATGATTTTCTCCGTCACTGAGCTTCAAGCTGAAATAAAAGGAAGGCAGGGTGTTCTTTTGATGGAACACTCCGCCTTCCTTATCGTGTGTGGATTTTGGGGGGTTAGTCTTCTAGTCCATGGATTCCAGCCACATTCTTCAAATATTCCTCCGGTTCGCCGTTTAGAATCAGGTCTGCATACGCCAGAGGGTCATTATAGATGAGACAGTCTAACTCCGACCTCTGCGCCATGGTCACGTCCAGTGCATCCTCGACCCCGGTGCAGTCGATAGAAACCTTTCTGCCATCCCGGAGCAGCAGTTCCACGCAGCCAGTGTCCATGTTGAATTTGCAAGCTCTTTCATCGTACTTCATACTCGTGTCCTTTCTGCCTTACGGCACTCTTACAGTGGTCTGTCGTGCTTTCTTATGATAAGGTCTGGGACGTTTTTCGATGGAAGCAAGGGATTCATTCTGTTTTCCGAAGAATACAAAAAATCCGAACCCTTCTCCTATCGGAAAAGTTCGGATTTTGTTGATGTGGTGCACCTCCAGGGACTCGAACCCTGGGCCCACTGATTAAGAGTCAGTTGCTCTACCAACTGAGCTAGAGGTGCATATGGTGACCCGTACCGGAATCGAACCGATGTTAAAGGCGTGAGAGGCCTCTGTCTTAACCGCTTGACCAACGGGCATATGAAAGTCGGCGACTACCTATTTTCACGCGCCGTTTCCAGCGAACTATCTTGGGCACGAGTGAGCTTAACTTCTGTGTTCGGAATGGGAACAGGTGGAACCTCACCGTCATCGTCACCGACCAATATGACTGGTTCAGTATAACATTTCTGTTCTACTTTGTCCAGTGTTTCTTAGAAGGACGTGCCTTCAAAACTGAATAATCACTGCTCACATTTTATCATTGACTTGAGAATTCAAGCGAATTGTGGTCAAGCCCTCGATCTATTAGTACACACTTGCTGAATGGATCACTCCACTTACACATCGTGCCTATCAACCTCGTAGTCTACAAGGATCTTACCTGATCAAATCAGTGGGATATCTTATCTTTGGGTCGGCTTCACGCTTAGATGCTTTCAGCGTTTATCCGATCCGTACGTAGTTGCCCAGCTATGCTCCTGGCGGAACAACTGGTGCGCCAGAGGTACGTCCGTCCCGGTCCTCTCGTACTAGGGACAGCTCCCATCAAATATCCTGCGCCCACGACAGATAGGGACCGAACTGTCTCACGACGTTCTGAACCCAGCTCGCGTACCGCTTTAATTGGCGAACAGCCAAACCCTTGGGACCGAATACAGCCCC
>ENA-OQEB01001128-OQEB01001128.1-human-gut-metagenome-genome-assembly--contig:-NODE-1128-length-10187-cov-2.994433_pt1 | contig 10187 bp, 13 predicted proteins | sample MGYA00242787_ERZ504619 | MGnify/ENA primary metagenome ERZ504619 (study PRJEB26092, sample SAMD00036317) | human gut metagenome | host: Homo sapiens | study: EMG produced TPA metagenomics assembly of... | reverse complement strand
CTCTTCTGTTCTGCGGTGGGGCGGTCAGTGCCGCAGGCGGCCTCGGATCCTGCTCCTGCCGGGGGGCCATCTGCGCAGATGCGGGGCCGAGGTCGGAACGATAGTCTGCCTGCGCCTGCGCAGCAGCCTTTTCCTCTTTTTCGGCGTTTTTATCGATGCTTTTTAAGATGAACAGCAGCACGCCCAGCGGTGCCGACATGGCAAACACAATAAAGATGGCAATGGTGGGAATGTGGGCAAAATAATGTTTTTTGGGCTGCATGAGCAAAAACCTCTCAATTTATCCTGACTGTCCGGCAAAAGAACAGAAAAAGACCGCGTTCCACTCTATTATAGCGGAGCACGGCCTTTTTGTTAAGGGGGAAATATTGATGTGCGTGGAAGCAGCAGGGGAGTAAGTCTGCTGCCTGCCGGAAAAAGTTACTTCATCAGACTGCAGACGGCCTCGGCGTAGGCGGCGGGATCATCACCGGCAGGCCTTCGATCAGCTGAGCCTGTGCGTACAGCAGAGCACTGTACTTCTTGAGCTTGTCGGTGTCACCGGCCTCCTGTGCGGCCTTGAGCACGGCAAACACGGGGTGGTTGACATTCAGTTCCAGAACCTTATCGCTCTTTACGCCTTCGCTGCCGGGCTGCTTGGACAGCACTTTTTCCATCTCAATGGACAGCGGGCCGTCAGCACTCAGGCACACAGGGTGATCCTTCAGGCGGGTAGAGACCTTGACCTCTTTCACCTTGCCGTCCAGTGCGTCCTTCATGGCATCGAACAGGTTCTTGTTCTCAGCGGTAGCGTCCTCGGCGGCCTTCTTCTCTTCCTCGGTCTCAAGGCCCAGATCACCGCTGTTGACATTCTTGAACTCCACTGTACCGTCCTTGCCTTCGGCATCCTTGCGGGGATAGGTGCGCAGGATCTGCAGGCAGAACTCATCCACATCCTCGGTCAGCAGCAGGACATCATAGCCTTATCCATGACCAGCTCAGCGGCGGGCAGCTTTACCAGACGGTCGGTAGAATCACCGGCAGCAAAGTAGATATACTTCTGCTCAGCGGGCATCTTGTCCACATATTCCTGCAGAGTGACCATCTTCTGCTCCTTGGCAGACCAGAACAGCAGCAGGTCGCGCAGCAGCTCGGCGTGCATGCCATAGTCGGAGTAAGCACCGAACTTGATCTGACGGCCGAACTCTTTCCAGAATTCCTCGTACTTCTCGCGGTCATTGGCCAGCATGGCGTGCAGCTCGTTCTTGATCTTTTTTTCCAGAGCGTTGTGGATCAGCTTGAGCTGGTTGTCCTTCTGCAGCATCTCGCGGCTGATGTTCAGGCTCAGATCCTGACTGTCCACAATGCCCTTGACGAAGCTGAAGTAATCAGGCAGCAGGTCGGCGCACTTCTCCATAATGAGCACGCCGGATGCGTACAGGGCCAGGCCCTTTTCATAATCCTTGGTGTAGAAGTCGTAGGGACGGTGGCTGGGCACGAACAGCAGGGCATTATAATTTGCAGTGCCCTCGGTGCGGCTGACGATGACGCGGGCGGGGTCGGTATAATCGCCAAACTTTTCCTTATAGAAGTTCGCGTACTCCTCGTCGGTCACTTCGCTCTTCTGCTTTTTCCAGATGGGCACCATGCTGTTCAGAGTTTCCAGCTCGGTGTAAGTCTCCCATTCGGGCTTATAGTCCTCCGGCTTGGGATCGGGTTCCGGCTTCTGGCGCTCGTGCTGGCGCTCCATCTGGATGGGATAGCGCACATAGTCGCTGTACTTCTTCACGATGGCCACGATGCCGTACTCATCGAGGAAGTTGTCGTAGTGGTCCGTCTCAGTATCCGGCTTGATGTGCAGGATGATCTGGGTGCCTGCGGTGTCCTTCTGAGCGGGGGTCATTTCGTAGCCGTCCACACCGGAGGACTCCCACTGCCATGCTTCATCCGAGCCATAAGCCTTGGAAATGACGGTGACTTTATCGGCTACCATGAAGGAAGAGTAGAAGCCGACACCAAACTGGCCGATGATATCGATGTTCTCGTCCTTGTTGTCCTTCTTGAAATCCAGAGAACCGGAGTGAGCAATGGTGCCCAGATTCTGCTCAAGTTCCTCTTTGGTCATGCCGATGCCGTTATCCTCAATGGTCAGGATGCGGTTCTCCTTATCGCGGGTGATGAGGATGCGGAAATCGCCCTTGTTCATGCCCACAGAAGGATCGGTCAGGCTCTTATAATAGAGCTTATCGATGGCATCCGATGCGTTGGAGATCAGCTCGCGCAGGAAAATTTCCTTATTGGTGTAGATGGAGTTGATCATCATATCCATCAGCTTTTTGCTTTCAGCCTGAAATTCTTTCTTAGCCATAATGCAAAACCTCTTTTTATCTGTATTCGGCACCAAGCACTCGGAATAGGATATTACTTTTGAATACTTAGCACTCGTAACTTTCGAGTGCTAATATACACCGACAAAAAGCAAAAATCAAGGGCTTTCATAAAAAGTTTAAAAAATGGTTCGTTTTGTGCTATAATGAACCGCAAAGGATGCTGTAAAAGGAGGAAATATCATGCAGCTGAAACAGCTGGAACTGATCGGCGGTGGGACGCTGACCGTTTATCTGCGTGATTGCTGTGAGCGGATGCCGAATGTGCTTGACCGGCCATTGGTGCTGGTGGTGCCCGGCGGCGGCTATACCATGTGAGTGCCCGTGAGGGCGACCCGGTGGCGCTGCAGTTTGCGGCGGCGGGGTACCACACCGCTGTGCTGGACTACGCCATCTGCGAAAAGGCAAAGGACTACATGCCGCTGCGCCAGCTGGCCGAGGCTATCGGTCTTGTGCGGCAGCACGCGGCCCAGTGGCATATCCTGCCGGAAAAAATTGCCGTGTGCGGCTTTTCAGCGGGCGGCCACCTGGCCCTTTCCGGTGCTGTGCTGGACATTCCCGGCGAAGCGGCCCAGCCCCGGCCCAATGCGGTCATTCTGGGCTATCCGGTGGTCACGGCAGGGCAGTATGCCCACCGCGGCAGCTTTGTGCAGCTGGCGGGCAGCGCGACCCGGCGGCACAGCAGGTGTTCGGGCTGGAGGATAAGATCACGCCGCAGATGCCGCCGGTGTTCGTATGGACCACCATGGAGGATGCCACCGTTCCGGTGGAGAACACCCTGATGCTGGTGAACGCTCTGCACCGGGCGGGTGTGCCATGCGAGGCGCATCTGTTTGAAAAGGGGGTGCACGGTACCAGCATCAGCACAGCAGAGGTGGACCAGCCCAGCCGCCACCGGCATCACTGGTGGAACTGGCAGTGGAATGGCTGGGAGACACTTTTGCCTTTTCCGTCTGTTAAGTCTGGATATATTTGAACGAACCTACAAAAAATTCACAATTAAACTGTTGACTTGCATAAGCCTTTGACGTATACTGGTCAGCAGGGACAAACTAAAGGAAGAAGGAAATACCTATGGTTATGGACCCGACCCTGCCGCGCATCTCTGTGCGCGACCTGATGATGCAGGCTTTTCTCACCGGATGGGAGCTTTCGGACAAGACAGTTTCGCAGGACGAATACCTGCAAAGCTCCATTCAGGTGATCGAAATGCTGCAGGTGGAACCGGAAAACCTTTATGCCGAAGAAGGCCTTGGCCTGCCGGACGGCGAAGAAGTGGATCATCTGGACGACTGGCTGCGTGCCGACGGCCAGTGGCTGTACTACGGTGTAGAGGAAGAAAATTTCTTCCTGATCCAGTGGTACCCGGACGAAGCCGCCGCAAAGGCAAAACTGGCCCAGCTGGAAGAACTGGGCGACGGCAAGCAGTATCTGGTAGATTTTTCTCTCAAGCGGGAGAACCCTTCCAGTGCAGAGAACTTCGGCAATTCCAATCCGGTCCAGCTCCGCTCCTGAAAACATCACCTTAAAGCGAAAGGAAATTTTGCAGCATGCAGCTTTCTGAGATCGAGCGCGAACAGCTTTATGCCATTGTTGAAAAATACGATCATCACCCGGATGTGCAGCGGATGCGGGAGTACATCCAGCACGGTTCTGTCACCACCTACCAGCATTGCAAGAATGTGGCGCTGGTGAGCTTCTGGCTCAACCGCCGTCTGCATCTGCACGCTGACGAGACCTCGCTGGCAGTGGGTGCCCTGCTGCATGATTTTTATCTGTACGACTGGCACACCACCGGTACCTTCCACGGCCTGCGCCGCCTGTTTGAGATGCACGGCTTCTCCCATCCGGGTTATGCCTGCGTCAATGCAAAGCGGGTGTTCAGCATTACCAGAAAGGAACAGAGCATCATTGCAAGCCATATGTGGCCGCTGACCTTCCGTCATGTGCCCACCTGCCGCGAAGCAGTCATTGTCTGTCTGGCCGATAAGTACTGCGCCGTGGTGGAAAGCATGTTCCAGCGTTCCCGCGCCGGTGCCGTGGTGGACGGCAGCGTGGACATCGACGGCGAAGAGTGGTAAGCCTGTTTTTACCTTTATCATTTTATCAATGGACAAAAAAGAACTCCGCACCTCAGGGCGCGGAGTTCTTTTGCATCTTACAGCTTTTTATAGCCTTCCGGTTCATTGGTGGCAGCGCGGTATTCCATTAAGAATGTGTCCAGCCAGCGGCCGTGACAGTCGCGGGCAATGCGTTCCCGGCGGCCCACTAAGCGAAAGCCGCATTTTGTGTGCAGGGCGCGGCTGGCAGCGTTGTCCTGCAGCACGGTGGACTGCAGTGTCCAGTAGCCGGCCTTTTCTGCCTGATGGCACAGCTCGGTCAGCAGGTGATAACCAAGGCCATGGCCCCGGAACTGCTCACCCACGTAAATACTCACCTCGGCAACGCGCGGTAGCACCAGCGCGGGTCCACCCGGCGCAACGCCGTCCACCCGGCGATCACGCCGTCGGCCAGCAGTACCAGTCGGCATTCTTTTGCGTGGGAAGCATCCCACGCAGAATACGGCGGACAGGTGGTCTGAAAAGTGGCATGTTCTGTAGCAATGCCCTCCAAATAAATTCTGGAAACAGCGCTCCAGTCTTCCGGCTCCATGGGCCGGATCTCGATTTTGCTCATATTTCGATCCCGACGGAAAGTGCATAGCTTTCCGCACCCTCAACTCTCAAAAATATCCGGCTCCAGTATAGCAGAATTTGCGGTGCGGTACAAGCGCCGTACTGCACAGAAATTTCTTTGACAAGCGGAAGGTTTGTGATACAATAAATCATAACAAAGAAAAGCACGGCAGGATACGCCGCTGCAGAATGGAGGATGTCCCAAAATGAAGTGGATCAGAACGATGGTGTGTGCGCTGGGAATGCTAGCGTGCGTATCGCTTTCGGCATTTGCTGCAGAGTACGGCGAGCCGAACATCACAACAGAGACGACCATGAAAGAGCTGCGGGAGAACCCCAGCATCAAAGGCTCCGGCTACTATACCTACTGCAACGAATGGATCGAGGGCAGCACGCAGTACGATGATACGCCCATTGAGGGCTATGTAAGCTACGCGGCTGCCGAGGATGCCGCCGAAGGCATGAACCTTGTGATCGAAAACTACAACAGGGGCGTACAGATCACATGGCAGGTGTATACCCCGGAAGAAATTGCGGAAAATTCTTCTCTGGGCATGGTGCAGCTGTATTATTTCCCGGCTAAAACAGCCAACGCAAAGTACGCCATCGTGGTGCCCGGCAACGGCGGCAACACCACCGCAGAGCTGAACGAGGGTGCATCCATTGCCAACCAGCTGCACGAGCTGGGCTATGCGGCTTTTGTGCTGCGGTACCGCTCTTTCCTGAATGCATCCGACAATGCGCCACTGTACGATATTGCCAATGCCGTAAAGTACCTGACCGAAAATGCAGATCAGTTTGGCGTTCAGCGCGAAAACTATGCGCTGATGGGCTTTTCTTCCGGCGGACACATCGTGGGCCTGATCGGCTCAGACAACGAAAAGTTCGGCTATAAGGCATTTGGTCTCCCACAGCCTGCAGCGCTGCTGCTGGGTTACCCCATCAACGATTTCTTTGAGGTGAAGCCGCTGTATCAGCTGGCCATTGACCCGCTGGTGCTTGGCTGGCGTTACTACTGGACCGATATTTCGGATGTGGTGAACGAAAACTTTACCCCTACCTATTTCTTCTACGGCAAAAATGATCTTTATATGCAGCGCATGTGCTACTCCCAGCAGGGGCCGCTGCTGGAGCGCAAGCTCCGGGAGAGCGGGGCTGTTTATGAGTGCCATGTGTACGAGGACGCACCCCACGCCATTGGCCCGGCCGCCACACCGATGCGGACGGCTGGATCCTGCAGGCAACGGAATTCTGGGAAAAACAGTGCAAATAAAGAGATAAATGGGGGATTGCTGTGAGAAAACGATTGCGCACGGTGATGTTTGGTATTGGCCTGATGATCCTGCTGGCACAGCCGGCGTTTGCGGAGGAGCTTGGTCAGGCCAACATCACACCGCGCACCAAAATGGCAGAGATCCGCTCCAACCCCAGCATTGTGGGTGCGGGCATCTACACCTACTCGCTGGATCAGGACCGTGTGCTGGACCGGATGTACTGGGACGCGCAGCCGCTGAGCCGCCTTTCCAATCACTGGACGGCACAGGATGCGGCGGATGGACTGAACTATCTGATCCGCACCTATAACGCTGGGCAGCGGGTGACCTTCCCGCTTTATACGGCGGAGGAGATCGCGCAGGATACCAGCCGGGACGGTGTGGAACTGTATTATCTGCCGGCAGAAGGGGCGCAGGCGAACCAGAAATATGCGCTGGTGATCGGCGGTAATGCGATTGTGGTCAGTGCGGAGATCCGCGAGGGCATTTCCACTGCATGGAACCTGCACGAAATGGGCTATCCGGTGTTCGTGCTGCGCTACCGCATCGGCATGAAGGCTTCCAACAATGCGCCGCTGCAGGATGTGGTCCGCGCGGTGCAATACATCACGGAACATGCAGGACAGTTTGGCGTGCAGGCGGAGGATTATGCCATTGTAAGCTATTCCTCAGGCGGGCAGATCGCCGGACTGTTCGGCACCGACGCGGTGGGCTACAAAAATTACGGCCTGCCAAAGCCCGGTGCCATGCTGCTGGGCTACCCGGTAAACACCTTTCTGGAGTTCAAACCGGTCTATAATATCCTGCTGGACCCCGGCGTGTGCAAGCAGCGGTATTATAAAATGACATTGTCTGATTACATCACACCGGATTACCCGCCTACCTATCACTGGTACGGCAAAAACGACATGACCCTTATGACCATGTGCTGGTCGGCGCAGGGGCCTGTTCTGGAAAAGGCACTGGCCCGCAACCATGTGACGCATATCTACCATGTGTATGATGATGCTCCCCATGCAGTGGCCGCAGGCAAGGGCACCGATGCAGAGGGCTGGCTGAATGAAGCAGTTGCCTTCTGGGAGGAACAGGTCGGCTGAAAAGGAGATGTTGAGTTGAAACACAGGATATGCACCGCAGCAGCCTGTATCTGTCTTCTGCTGATGATGGCGCTGCCCGCATTTGCAGCAGAGTATGGCGAGCCGGATATCACGCCGCAGACCACCATGGGCGAGATCCGCTCAAACCCCAGCATCCTTGGCGCAGGCGTTTGGACCTATTCCAAGGAGCAGAACCTGCCCGGCACCGAGGACTGGTGCAATGACCAGACGCTGGAAAAATATGTGAGCAGCCATGTGGCACAGGATTGTGCCGATGGTCTGAACCTGCTCATCCGCAATTACAATGCGGGCGTGCAGATCACCTATAAGCTCTACTCGGAGCAGGAGATCGCCGAGGACAGCTCCCGCAACAATGGGGAGTTCTATTACTACCCGGCCAGCACGCCGGATGCAAAGTATGCGCTGGTGCTCTCCGGCAACATCCTCAACCGCACGGCGGAGTTAAAGGAGTGCATCTCCACAGCTTACCAGCTGCACCAGAAAGGCTATGCGGTGTTCGTGATGCGCTACCGCGCCTACCCGGATAACGACAACAACAGCCCCATGGAGGACATTGCACGGGCGGTGAAGTACATCACCGGCCACGCACAGCAGTTCGGTGTGCAGACGGAAAGCTACGCCCTGATCGGCTATTCTTCCGGCGGACATCTGGCGGGCCTGTTTGCATCGGACGCTCTGGGCTATAAAAACTATGGCCTGCCCAAGCCCGGCGCAGTGATCCTGGCGTATCCCATCGTGCAGTTTGCCGAGAGCACACCGATCTACCGTGTGGGCATCGACCCTTTGTGTGCGGCCGGTTCTACTATGAATACAGCCTTGCCGACCTGATCACAGAGGACTATCCGCCGGTGTACTTCTGGTATGGCAGGGATGACCTGACCTTGAACCTGCTGTGCTGGCCGCTGCAGGGGCCGGCCCTCAGCAAGGCACTGGCCGCGCATGGTGTACCTTACAAAGAGGTGGTATATGACCACGCAGCCCATGGCATCGGCCTTGGCCGCGGCACGGCTGCGGATGGCTGGCTGGACGAAGCCGCTGCTTCTGGGAAGAACAGACAAAATAATATAAGGTACGCAGATCCGGGCTTTGCAGCTGCACAGCCCGGATTTTGCAATAGGAGACATTATGGAATTTTTAGCGTTTCTTTACACGGTGCTTCTGGTGGCCATCTGCCTGATGATGGCCCTGCTGCTGTACCGCTCGGCAAAGCCTGCCGCAAACCGGGACGATGCAGAACGGAAGGAATGGCTGCGTCAGCAGCTGGAAGCGCAGAACCGCCAGATGGACGCGAAGCTGGCAGAGATGGCGCAGCAGAACCTTGCCGCTATGGGCCACATCAGTGAAACGCTGCAGGCCTCGGTGCAGAGTATGAGCACCGCCCTTGCCGCAGGGCAGGGCACCCAGCAGCAGACCATGGAGCAGCGCCTGCAGGGCTGGAAGCCTCCAACGCCCGCAAGCTGGAAGAGATGCGCCGCACCCTTGCCGAGGGCATGACTGCCCTGCAGGCCCAGAACGCCCAGAAGCTGGACGAGATCCGCCATACGGTGGACGAACAGCTGCAGGATGCGTTGCAGAAGCGGGTGACCGAAAGCTTCAAGGCGGTGAACGACCAGCTGGAACAGGTGTACAAGGGTCTTGGCGAAATGCAGAACCTTGCCGCTGATGTGGGCGGGCTGAAACAGGTGCTTTCCGGTGTGAAGACCCGCGGCATCCTGGGTGAGATCCAGCTGGGAGCCATTCTGGAAGAGATCCTTGCCCCGGAACAGTACGACACCAACGTGGCCACCATTCCGGGCAGCACCCAGCGGGTGGAGTACGCCATCCGGATGCCCGGCGCGGACGGCGGCACGGTCTGGCTGCCCATCGACTCCAAGTTCCCCGGCGACACCTATGCCCATTTACAGGATGCGCAGGCATCCGGCGACGCACAGGCTGTGGAGAACGCCCGCCACGCACTGGAGCTGGTGCTGCGGGCCGAGGCCAAGGACATCCGGGAAAAATATGTGGAGCCGCCCTACACCACGGCGTTCGGCATCCTGTTCCTGCCCTTCGAGGGTTTGTATGCCGAGGTGGTGAACGCGGGCCTGCTGGAAGTGCTGCAGCGGGACTATCAGGTGAACATTGCAGGCCCCAGCACCATGGCAGCGCTGCTCAACAGCCTGCAGATGGGCTTCAAGACCCTTGCCATCCAGAAGCGCTCCGGTGAGGTATGGCAGCTGCTGGGTGCGGTGAAGACCGAATTTGACAAGTTCGGGCAGGGGCTTTCCAAGATGCAGCAGCGCCTGCGCCAGACCGACGAAGAGCTGGATAATCTCATTGGCGTGCGCAGCCGTGCCATCAGCCGCAAGCTGCGCGCGGTGCAGACCATGGACGAAAGCGCTGCTGCCGCTCTGCTGGAACTGGATGCTGAGCCGGGCAGGCCGGTAACGGCAAAGCTGCCGGAAAATGGGGAAGAATAATATCTCTTGCGAAATTTCTAACAATGTGCTATAATAGGAACTGTTCTTAGAAATAATTGCTGCAGTCTGCGGCATATCATAAAAAGGAGACGGAAAGCTATGAGCGTGAAGAAAATCAGCGAAGCCATTTTGGGTGTGGGCGTGGACGATACCACCATTGACCTGTTTGAGAGCCAGTATCCGGTGCCCACCGGCGTGAGCTATAATTCCTATGTCATTCTGGACGAGAAGACCGCCGTTCTGGACACGGTGGATGCCCGCGCTACCGAGCCGTGGCTGGAAAACCTGTCCGAAG
>ENA-OQEB01001127-OQEB01001127.1-human-gut-metagenome-genome-assembly--contig:-NODE-1127-length-10191-cov-2.083764_pt1 | contig 10191 bp, 9 predicted proteins | sample MGYA00242787_ERZ504619 | MGnify/ENA primary metagenome ERZ504619 (study PRJEB26092, sample SAMD00036317) | human gut metagenome | host: Homo sapiens | study: EMG produced TPA metagenomics assembly of... | reverse complement strand
TATCGGCCCAGGCACCACACCTTTACTTCTGATCAAGGCAAGGGCTTCCTTCGTACGGATAGAGACCAGCTTTCGCTCGATCTCAGAGACCAGACCGAAGGTAAAGGCCAAAGTCTTACTGTCGATATTATCCTCGAACACATATCCGTCGCTTACGCTACGGAGCGTTACCTTTCGCTCTATACAAAGCAAAATGATATGGATGATCTCGATCATCTTACGGCTCACACGGGATATATCGGACACAAGTATCTCATCCCCGGGACTTAAAGATTTGACAATACTTTCCAGTCTGCGGTTCGCACGAGGACTATTTCCCACCTCTTTAGCCCACTTCCCGATCTCTATCTTCTGAGATTCTGCAAATTCCCGGATCACAGCTTCTTGGACCTCGGAGTTTTGCTTATTGTTATATGTTCGGATAAAAGCAATTGTCATAATGTATATATTTAATTATCTCCTTTTAATAACAGATCGACTTACGATAAGTTCAAATATGACAAATATATGAAACACTTTAATTCGGTTGGCTTAAAAACAAAAAAACCAACTAATAAATTTATTAGTTGGCTCTTTGCGGAAGCGGGGGGATTCGAACCCCCGGTACCCTAACGAGTACGTCAGTTTAGCAAACTGGTGGTTTCAGCCACTCACCCACACTTCCTTGTGTGTTCTGTGCTTCTTCCTTAGAATTGCGATGCAAAGGTAGAACTATAATTTTAAATAAACAAGGCTTTGCACATCATTTTTTTCGAAAAAAGATACTACTTTTGTGCCTTATTCTGATATTCAATAGATTATTCATGGATTTGAACAAACAAATTTTATCGAGGCGTCCGATAATTATCGCCTTGATAGCGATTCTCGTTGTTTTGATAGGCGGTGGAGGCTTTTGGGTGTACCGTTTGGCTTGGGCTCCGAATTTTAAGCCGGATAAGACGGTCTATGTCTATATAGATGATAAAAAGGATTTTGATGATCTTTGCCGGCAGTTGAGTGATTCGGCGAACTGTCTCCGTATCGGTAGCTTTAAGCAATTGAGTGGATTGTTGAAGTATCCTGCGTCCATGCGTACCGGTCGATACGCCGTGAAACCCGGCATGAGTAATTTAACCTTATTGAATGACTTGCGGAGAGGACATCAAGTAGCGACCCGGGTTACTTTTAATAATATCCGTTTCAAGGAAGATTTGGCGGAACGTATAAGTGATCAATTGATGTTCGGGAAGGAAAATCTCCTGCGTCTATTGAATGATTCCGTGTATTGCGACTCTTTAGGTTTTACCCCGGAAACGATCCATGCCCTTTTCATTCCTAATACCTATGAGATTTATTGGAATATATCCGCGGATAAATTTATACGTCGCATGAAGCGTGAATATGACGCTTTCTGGACACCGGAACGATTGAAAAGGCAGAGGAGATCGGGCTTACTCCAGTTGAGGTATCTATCTTGGCTTCTATCGTAGAAGAGGAGACGGCGGCATCGGACGAATATCCAATCGTGGCGGGTCTTTATATCAACCGCCTTCGTGCCGGTATTCCTTTACAGGCGGACCCTACCGTTAAAGTTTGCGGTGGGGGATTTTTCTTTGCAACGTATCTTATTTGAGCATTTGGAAATAGATTCTCCCTATAATACCTATAAATATGCGGGCCTACCTCCCGGTCCTCTACGGATTCCTACTATCAAGGGCTTGAATAGCGTATTGAATCATACGAAACATAAATACTTATACATGTGCGCTAAGGAGGATTTCTCGGGACGGCATAATTTCGCCGTGACGTTGGCGGAGCATAACCGCAATGCCAACCGGTATCGGGCGGAGTTGAATAGGCGCCGGATACGGTAATGGATCTAGTATAAATCATAAGTCTCTCATTCTAAATTGAACATTTTTCATTACCTTTGGCAGCTAAATAGTGTGAATAGTCAATATTAAGAAAACAGATACACATGGAAAAACATTTATTTTTGGGGGACGAGGCCATAGCGCAAGCCGCTATAGACGCTGGAATCTCCGGGGTGTACGCATACCCGGGAACCCCTTCTACTGAAATCACAGAATATATCCAAGGTTCTCCGGTAACGAAGGAAAGAGGTATCCATTGTCGCTGGAGCACAAATGAGAAAACCGCCATGGAAGCCGCTTTGGGTATGTGCTATGCCGGTAAACGTGCGCTTTGCTGCATGAAGCACGTGGGTTTGAATGTAGCCGCCGATTGCTTTATGAACGCCGCTATGAGCGGTATCAACGGAGGTATGATCATCCTTACGGCCGACGACCCATCCATGCACTCTTCCCAGAATGAGCAAGACAACCGTGTTTATGGCAATTTCGCATGATCCCGATGTTTGAGCCATCCAGCCAGCAAGAGGCTTATGATATGGTATATCATGGATTCGAGTTATCCGAGAAATTAGGGTATCCTATCTTGCTGCGTGTAACGACCCGTATGGCGCATTCTCGTGCCGGTGTCGTAACCAGCCCGTTGAAGCCGGAGAACCGGATGAATTGTCCGGAAGACGGTCGTCAACGTTTTATCTTACTCCCGGCATTGGCCCGTAAACGTTTCAAGAGTTTGCTGGCGTCTCAAGAGGCTTTCACGGAAGCTTCGAGATTCCGCATATAATAAGTATTTCGATGCCCCGAATAAAGACTTGGGTATCATCACGACGGGTATCGCTTTCAATTATCTTTCCGAGAATTATCCGGACGGTTTCGAGCATCCCGTATTGAAGATCTCCCAGTATCCGCTTCCGAGAAAGCAAGTGGAGAAGATCGTTGGCGAGTGTAAGGAGATCTTGGTGTTGGAAGAGGGATATCCGGTCGTTGAAGAGCAATTAAAAGGTTTCTTGGCGAAAGGCGTGACGGTTCATGGCCGTCTGGACGGTACGCTTCAGCGTGACGGCGAGCTTACGCCAGACGCGGTAGGCAAAGCCTTGGGTAAGGAGATCCAGAGCTATTATGCGATCCCCGAGGTGGTTGAGCAACGTCCGCCCGCATTGTGCCAAGGTTGTGGACACCGGGATATGTATGAGGCCTTGAACGAGGTGATCGCCGAGTATAACGGTACGGCTAAGGTGTTTGGCGATATCGGCTGTTATACCTTGGGAGCTTTGCCTCCTTTCCGTGCGATCGATTCTTGTATCGATATGGGGGCCTCTATCACGATGGCGAAGGGTGCTTCCGACGCGGGTGTATTCCCGGCTATCTCCGTGATTGGCGATTCTACGTTTACCCATTCCGGTATGACTGGTTTGCTGGATTGCGTGAACGAGAACACGAATATCACCATCGTTATCTCCGATAATGAGACAACGGCCATGACCGGAGGGCAGGATTCCGCCGGAACGGGACGTCTGGAATCTATCTGCGCCGGTATCGGTGTGGACCCGGCTCACATCCGTGTGATGGTTCCTTTAAAAAAGAACTTCGAGGAGATGAAGTCTATCATCCGTGAGGAAATCGAGTACAAGGGCGTATCCGTATTGATCCCTCGCCGTGAGTGTATCCAGACATTAACCAGAAAGAAAAAAGCAAGCAAGAAATGAAAACAGATATTATACTATCAGGCGTAGGAGGACAGGGTATCCTTTCTATCGCCGCCGTTATTGGAGAAGCTGCCTTAAAAGAAGGTCTGTATATGAAGCAAGCGGAAGTACACGGTATGAGTCAACGGGGGGGAGACGTGCAGTCTAACCTGCGTCTTTCCGACGAGCCGATCGCCTCGGACTTGATCCCGAAGGGCCACGCCGATTTGATCATCTCTTTGGAACCGATGGAGAGCTTGCGTTATCTGCCTTACCTGAAGAAAGAGGGTTGGCTGGTGACGAACTCCCGTCCGTTCGTGAACATCCCGAACTATCCGGAGATCGAGAAAGTGAACGCCGAGTTGGACAGGCTCCCTCACAAGGTCGTATTGGACGTGGAGGAGATCGCCAAGGAAGCGGGTTCTGTCCGTGCCGCCAATATCGTGATGTTGGGTGCAGCTGCCCCATTTATCGGGATCGAGTATGATAAGATCGAGGCGGGAATCCGTCAGATATTCGGTCGTAAGGGCGAGGATATAGTTAATATGAACCTAAAGGCGTTGAAAGCCGGTTATGACTTAGCGCAAAGTCTGCGGTAAATCTTTCTCCGGGTTTGCATGATATCAGCGTACGTGACATCTCCGGGTTTCACGTACGTTTTTTTAACATCTAACCCCCTAGAACTTTTAGAAGAGCTGTCGAGGTAGGTACGGCACCGTAGAACTTTCGTAAGCCTTAGAATTATGCGGTTTGATGAGAATTTTAATGTATCTTTGTCGCTGAATCCTAAACGAGAAATGATTAAGGTTATGAAGAAGTATTTATTGGTTAGTTTACTAGCGTTATTGGCTTTCGTAGGCAAAGCTCAGGAGGATAATTCCGATATCGTGAAGGTCGGTGATACTATGCCGTCATTTACGATTGTTTCCGACAACGGGAGTAAGTTGCAGTCCGCTTCGTTGAAGGGAAAAGTGATCCTCGTGAATTTTTTCGCCACTTGGTGTCCTCCTTGCCAAAAAGAATTGGCCGCTGTCCAACAAACCCTCTGGCCGAAATACAAGAACAACAAGGACTTCGTTCTCTTGGTGATCGGGCGTGAGCATTCCGATGCCGATCTACAGAAATATAACGAGAAAAAAGGCTTCGATTTTCCATTGTATCCCGATAAGGACCGGGCTATTTTCGGCGCTTTCGCCAAGAACTTGATCCCTCGTGGCTATTTGGTCGGAAAAGACGGGAAGATCATTTATACGAGCAAAGGCTATACCGATGAGGAATTTGCTGAGTTAATGACTAAAATAGAGGGTGCGTTAAAATAAGAATCATGAAATATAGTAACATACATTTAATTTATTTTTCTCCGACACACACGTCCGCCAAGATCGCTTATGCGATAGCGGAAGGAATGGGTGCCACTTCGATGTCCGAGTCTGATGTCACTTGTGAGAGTCTGGATATGGAAGAGTATATTGATGATGAGCTGACGATTATAGCCGCTCCTGTATACGGTGGCCGTGTGGCGGAGACTGCCATGGAACGTTTTCGCATGTTCCGTTCTGCCCACCATGCGCCGGTAGTCCCCGTGGTACTGTATGGGAACCGGGATTATGAGGATGCCTTGAAAGAGCTCTGTGATTTAGTGTCGGAGCAGGGGTTCGTACCTGTGGCTGCCGGAGCGTTTATCGGCGAGCATTCTTTCAGCCGCAAGGGGATGCCCATTGCCGAGGGGCGTCCGGACGAGTCGGATCTTAAGCAGGCTACGGAATTCGGGAAAAAGATTATCGAGGAGCTGGAGAAGGTTTCCTGCGTGGAATGCTTGTCCGCCTTGGAGGTGAAAGGTAATTTCCCGTATCGGGTGAAAGGCCCTTCCACTCCTCAAGCTCCTGTTACGGATAACGATTTATGTAGCAATGTGAGTATTGCGTGGATGTGTGTCCTACACATGCGATATCCTTGGCAGACGAGGTATGTATAGCGACCCGAACCTATGTATCAAATGTTGCGCCTGCGTGAAAGAGTGTCCCGAGGGCGCACGTACCTTCGATACTCCTTACACGGCGATGCTCCATAAGAACTTTAGCGCACGCCGGGAGCCGGAGATATTCTTCTAATGGAGGACCGGGTATCCGGTATATTGTGAGGGAAAGCGTCAAAAGGCAAAAGTTCTTTTGGCGCTTTCTCTTTTTTTGTACCTTTGTTCGGATCGTTAATCTCAAATAATACCGTGTTTGTATGAAAACCTATTTATTCCTTTTGCTTTTTGTGTTTCAAGCCTTCTCCCTTTCCTCCCAGATTAGCCTGAAAGGGTATAATCAGGAGAAGATCGATCCTTCTCTTTTCGAGGGACGATGGAAAGCCCGTTGGATCTCCTACCCGGGTGAGGCTCCGAATGTATATGGGGTCTATCATTTTCGTAAATCGTTCGATCTGGAGGTGGTTCCTTCCCGGTTTATCGTCCATGTTTCCGCCGATAACCGTTATAAATTATATGTAAACGGGAAATTGGTATCCTTGGGTCCGGCCCGTGGGGATATCTATAACTGGAGTTTCGAGACGGTGGATCTGGCTCCTTATCTGAGGAAAGGGAAGAATACGCTGGCCTCCGTTGTCTGGAATTATGCCGAGCGTAAACCTGTCGCCCAGATCAGTTACGATCAGACGGGTTTTATCCTGCAAGGCAATACGGGGCATGAGGCGGTGGTAAATACGGATACCACTTGGGTCTGCCTGCGTAATAAGGCGTATGCTCCTTGGACCGAATGGCAGGTATTGGGGTATTACGTGGCTGGCCCGGGCGAGGAACTGGAAGCCTCCGCTTATCCTTGGGGCTGGGAACAACCGGATTACGACGACAGGAAATGGGAGAAGGCCGTACGGGGCATGGAGGGTGCCACGAAAGGATCGAGAGATTACCCGGGACGGTTGCTGGTTCCTAGCCCGATACCTCCGATGGACAGCCGGATCGAGCGTCTGGCCAAGCTCCGCCGGTCGGAAGGGATCGAATGCCCGCAAGGATTTCCTTACTGGCCAAAAGCTTTGACGATCCCGGCGAATACGGAGGTCCGCTTGCTTCTGGATAATGATTACCTGACGACGGGTTATTTCTCCTTAGCCTTCAGCAAAGGAAAGGAGGCCGAGATCCATATCGGTTATTCGGAAGCCCTCTATAAGCAAGAAGAGGAATCGACCACTAAATCGTATGCGTTGAATGGCAAGGGACATCGGGACGAGTTGACGGATAAGCAGTTTATCGGGTACGGGGATAAGATACTGGCTGATGGGGGAGATAATCGTCTCTTCACCTCCCTGTGGTGGCGTACATGGAGATATGTGGAGTTGAAAGTGAAGACGGCTTCCGAGCCTTTGGTGATCGAGGATATGTATGGGACTTTCTCCGCCTATCCTTTCCGTAACGAGACCGCTTTCTCCGCTCCGGGACATGAGGAGCTGGGCCGTATGCTCGAGATAGGATGGCGTACCGCCCGTCTGTGCGCCAATGAGACGTATATGGACTGCCCGTATTACGAGCAACTGCAATATTTCGGGGATACACGCATACAGGCAATGATTTCCATGTATAATACATCAGACCCTTATATGGTGAAGAATGCTCTAGAGCAAGGACGGCAGTCCATGGTGGCGGAAGGGATTACGATGAGCCGATATCCGTCTAGCGTACATCAGTTTATATCCTCGTTCTCTCTCTGGTGGATTTGTATGGGGCACGATTATTGGATGTACCGTGGGGATGAGGCATACATGAAGACCTTGCTTCCCGCTTACCGTCAGGTTTTGTCGTGGTACGAGCAATGGTTGAAGCCGGATTATAGTTTGTCGTACGTTCCTCATTGGTTCTTCGTGGATTGGGCGGCCGGTTTTGATTATGGCGAGCCGATACGGGAGAAAGAGGGAAACTCGGCGCTCCAAGATTTGATGTATATAATGACCTTGGAGTTTGCGGCGGAGATGGAACAAGCGATCGGCCTCCCTGCCATGCGGATCATTACCGGAAGATCGCTACCGAGATGCGTAAGACGATCCGCCCGAAATATTGGGACGCTGCCCGTAATCTATTCGCCGATACGCAGGATCATCGCAGCTATTCCCAGCATGTGAACGCTTGGCGATCTTGACTGGGGTTACGAAAGGGGAGGAGGCCGTAAAGGTGATGAACCAAACCTTGGCGGATACGAGCTTGATCCAGTGTACGATCTATTTCCGTTATTACTTGAATCAAGCGTTGAAAGCTTCCGGTTTAGGGGATCAGTTCTTGGATAACTTACAAATATGGCGGGATCAGATGGCGTTGGGATTGACCACATGGGCAGAGATGCCGGAGCATCCCGTTCTGATTGCCATGCTTGGGGAGCCAGTCCGAATATCGAGTTTTACCGGATCTTGTTGGGGATAGATAGCGATGCTCCCGGATTTAGGAAGATACGGATCGCTCCGTCTTTGGGAAAACTGAAGGAGGTTTCCGGTACGATCCCACATCCGCTTGGAAGCGTGACCGCCGCTTATAAATTGAATGAAAGAGGTGAGGGAACCGCCCGTCTGGTCTTGCCGGAAGGTACTACGGGTATATTTATCTGGGATGGAAAAGAAATCCCGTTGAAACCGGGCGAACAGGTTATTTCGTTATCTTCGCGTCATTAATCTATCTAAAATCCTGATATGAGACGAGTTTATTCAATTGCCTTATTGCTGCTGGTCGCTCTCGGTCTGTCGGCGACAACGAAGGAAGTAAAGTTGAAATTATTGGAAACCAGTGATATTCATGGAAATTTCTTCCCGTATAATTTTATCGAGCAGCGGGAGTGGGGAGGAAGTCTGGCAAGGGTATATTCGTTCGTGCAAGAAGAACGCCGGGCGTATGGCGATAACCTTTTGCTATTGGATAATGGCGATATCTTGCAAGGACAACCTTCGGCGTATTATTACAATTTCATGGATACGGTCTCTACGCATATAGCTTCCGCCATGATGAATTATATGGGGTACAATGCGGGAAATATGGGTAACCATGATGTAGAGGCTGGCCATGCCGTTTTCGATCGTTGGATCAAACAATGTGATTTCCCTATCTTGGGTGCCAATATTATCCGTACCTCCGACCGGGAGACCTATTTAAAGCCCTATGAGGTATTTGAGCGTGACGGTGTGAAGATCGTTGTACTGGGGATGATTACTCCGGCTATTCCTGTATGGTTGCCGGAGACTCTGTGGCAAGGTCTTTATTTCGCCGATATGGAAGAGACGGCCCGTAAATGGATGAAGATCATTCAGGAGAAGGAGAAACCGGATGTTGTGGTAGGTATCTTTCATGCGGGAAATGAGGCTCGTACCATGTCCGGCCAGTACCGTGAGGATGCGTCGATGGAGGTTGCCCAGCGCATTCCGGGCTTCGATGTGGTTATAATGGGGCATGATCATCGCCGGTATTGTGGTAAGGTGGCGAATATCGAGGGAGATTCCGTGTTATTGATAAATCCGGCAAGTAATGGGCGTGTAGTCGGTTCCGTTGATGTCGTGTTAAAGATGGAGCATGGAAAGGTTTTGGACAAACAAGTATCGGGTGTTTTGACGGATGTGGATAAGTTGGAGCCTAGCAAGGAGTTTATGGAGAAATTCGCTCCGCAATACAAAGCGGTGAATGATTTTGTCTCCGAGAAGGTGGGAACTTTTACGGAGAGTATCGCGACCCGTCCCGCTTACTTTGGGCCATCCGCTTTTATTGATTTTATTCACTCTTTACAATTGGAGTTGACTGGTGCGGACGTCTCTTTTGCCGCCCCGTTATCCTTTGACGCAAAAATAGATAAAGGGGATACCACGATCAGCGATATGTTCAGTCTTTACAAATATGAGAATATGCTTTATACGATGAATTTGACGGGAGCCGAGATCAAAGGTTTCTTGGAGGAATCAGTACGCTATGTGGACCAACCGGATGAAATCTCCGGACGATCATGTCTTATATTGAAGAGAGAAGGAAAGGACAGGAGAATTATGTCTCATTCGTCAACTTCAGTTTTAACTTTGACTCCGCAGCTGGTATCATTACACCGTGGATGTAACGAAACCCAAGGGCGAGAAGATCACGATCTTGAAAATGGCGGATGGTAAGCCTTTCGACGAGAATAAAACGTATAAAGTAGCTCTTAACTCTTTACCGAGGTAATGGAGGAGGTGAGTTATTGACGAAAGGGCCGGCATTCCCCAAGACGAGTTAAAGAGTCGTATCATTCATTCGACCGATAAAGACCTCCGTTATTATATGATTCAATATATAAAGGAAAAGGGTGTACTTAGCCACAACCTTTAAACCAATGGCAAATGATCCCGCAGGATTGGACGAGACCGGCGGCCGAACGGGATTGTAAGTTTCTTTTCGGGGAATGAGTTTCCGTCCTTGAAGTGTCTGGTTTGCGATAGTATCTCAATGGGAAACGGTGGTAAAGTCAATGGAATAGAGATGGTTTCTCAATGACTTTACGGCCGTGTCCCATTGACTTTTTGTATCCCGTATTAGGATGTTGCTGATAGGTTAGGGCGCAAGGGGCGCATCTTTACGTATGTTTCTAAAACTTTTTCTGTAAATAACGTTTATACCCCTCTTGTCTGTAGAGTGATGTAAATATTATTTTTTCTAAAAA